>Ga0307475_10002067_pt1 | contig 12043 bp, 10 predicted proteins | sample atmos_gasesECM1C_FD_203317 | JGI IMG/M metagenome (GOLD analysis project Ga0307475, IMG submission 203317) | Hardwood forest soil microbial communities from Morgan-Monroe State Forest, Indiana, United States - atmos_gasesECM1C_515 | ecosystem: Environmental > Terrestrial > Soil > Temperate... | reverse complement strand
GTCGACGCCCATCTACGCTCCCTGCAGCCCGGCCATCTCGAAGACGTTCAGTCCACCGACCAGCACACCGTGAAGCCGTGGTTCGACGGCAAGCTGGACTTCGCTCCGCCGGTCCACGATTTTGTCGGCGAAGGATTCCCGCTGCAGGGCGGCCGCCTCGACGTAGTCCACGGCCGAACCGTCGCCGTGCTGGTCTACGCGCGCCGCAAACATCTCATCAACGTTTTCGTCTGGCCCACCACCGAGCCCGACTCCGACCCGCTCTCCGGCTCCCAGCTCGGTTACCACTGGACCGACTGGCGCAAATCCGGCATGGAGATGTGCGCCGTCTCCGACGTAAACCCCGACGACCTAGCCCAACTCCAGCACCTGCTAATGCAGTAGACGCCTCGGCGAAGCCTTCTAACGCGTAAGGGCGCAGCACTGCTGCGCCCCATCTCGACACATTCCTATATTGAGTCTAAGATTGGCTCTTACTTGAGGCGTTTGAAGAACTCTCGCATCCGGCCGGACCCCAGGCAGATCCAGTAGTAATCTCCCTCGAAATGGATGTGCCAAATCTGTTTTCCGGCAATTGGAGAATCGCTGACAATTGCCACGCTGGAAGAGTCCCTGGCAACAACGGTGTCACGAGTGATCGAGACGAAGTTTCCTGATCGCGCATGACAGTGCGTACGCGTATAACGGAGCTCCAATTTCCCGAACAGCCGCTCCAACTTTGACTTCTTCGAGGCCGGGATATCACGCCGCACTGCAATTTCGCGAGATGTCTTACGGGCATTAGACCGCCATGTACCAATGAGCCGAGGCTCGTACATTCACTAACGATTCCCCACTACTGCTTCGCCTTGCTCTTCGTATACGCCTTCGGAATCTCCTTCGCGTAAATCAACCGCAGCGTCACCGACTTGGTCTGCCCCGAGCGCACCGCAACATTCTTCTCCCACTCGCTGTAAACGCCCTTGCCCGAAGCCCGCAAATCGTAATCGTCGGTTCGCAATTTAGAAATCGTAAAGTGCCCCTGCGAATCCGCGTGCACCGCGTGCGGCGCGATTCCCGCCGACGATTGATAGGTCACACTTGCATGCGGCACCGGCTTGTCATCCGGCCCCAGCACCACGCCGCTCAGCACGCCGGCGCCCTTGTGTTGCGCCGCCAAATTCTGCGCGGCAGCCAGCGCTATCAGCACCGCCATCAGCGAAATCAAAGCACGTTTCATGTCTCCGACCTCCGTCTCTCGCAAGTGTAGACCCGCGGTCCTCGCGCGAGACCATGAGAGTCGCGGCTGTGCCCACTATCTACCTGTCTCGACGGACAGGGCGCAAGGAGGTGGAGAGTTTCTACGCAGCGCACTAGTTCAAGTCATACGTCGCAACGCAACCCAGCGCTCCGCTATTCTTCGCGCAGTGCAACGATTGGGTCCACCCTGGTGGCCCGCAGCGCAGGAATTGCGGTGGCCGCGAATGCCACCGCAGCCAGGAGTCCGGGCACTGCAGCGAACGTGGCCGCGTCTGTAGCGCTCACCCCGAATAACAAGCTAGCCATTACGCGGGTTAGCGCGGCCGCACCTGCGAGGCCCGCCAAAATGCCAACCGCCGACAGTTCCATCCCCCGCCGCACCACCATGCCGATGATGTCGCCGGGCCGCGCACCTAACGCCACGCGCACGCCGATATCGCGAGTGCTCTGTGACACCAGATACGACATCACGCCGTAGAGGCCCACAGCAGCCAGCAGCAGCGCGAACGCCGCAAATGCGCTCAGCATCGTGCTCGCAAAGCGCTGGCGCGCCAGCGAATCGTGGAGGCGGTCCTGCATGCTACGTATGCCGTAAACCACCACAGTGGGGTCCACGGCGTGGATTTCCCGGATGATGGCCGCAGCCAGTGGGGCCGCATCCGATGAGCTGCGCGTGACCAGGAACATTCCGCGCCCTGGATCTTGCTGCTGCGGAAAATAAGTTGCGATCTTGCCGTCCGTCTCCAGCCCGTATTGCTTGACTACTCCCACCACACCCACAATCGTGAAAGGCTTCTTGGGATCGAACCACAGGTGTTTTCCTATGGGATCATCGTTTGGCCAGAAACGCTGCGCGAACTTTTCGTCAATGATCACCACCGGCGGCATGTTGGGAGTGTCATGCTCCGAGAAAAACCGGCCCTTGACCAGGGGAATCCGCATGGTCCGAAAATAGTCCGTGCTCGCGGTGCGTAGGTCTACCTGCAACTCCTGCCCAGGTGGCGGTGTGTAGCCCTCCACGCTGATGCCTCCCCAACCCACCGCTCCGGTCAGCGGCAACACCGAAACGACGCCTTCCGCCATAACGCCCGGGAGGTGGGCGACGCGCTCTTCGATTTCCCGGTAGAAATTTGCCAGTACTTTATCGTCTTTGTATTTCGGATCGTTCGCCGCAACCTGCATGGTCAGCACCCCGTCCGTGCTGAACCCTGGGGGCACGCTTTGCAATCGCACAAAGCTGCGGACCAGCAGCCCGGCTCCAATCAACAGCATCAGCGAAAGGGTCAGTTCAGAAACCACCAGCAAGCCGCGCATACGATGCCGCCTCAGGTGCAGACCGCCGTCGCTCTGCCCACTGCGCCCACCAGCCTTGAGCGAGGTGTTCAGATCTACTCTGACGGCGCGCCACACCGGTGCCAGGCCGAACAAAATGCCGGTCGCCAGCGAAACGCCGAACGTAAACCACAGAACGGCCCCGCTGATCGCGATGTCCTCGAGCCGCGGAATATTGCCCGGATTCATCGTGCGCACCACGTAAAGGCTCACTCGCGCGACCACCAGCCCGGCGGCACCGCCGAGGAGAGCCAGCAAAATGCTCTCGGTGAGTAATTGGCGCGCAATCCGCGGCCAGCCGGCCCCCAAAGCCGTCCGGATGGCCACTTCCTTCTCGCGCCCCGCCGCACGCGTGAGCAGCAGGTTTGCAACATTGGCACACGCGATCAGCAATACCAGCGTCACAGACCCCAGCAGCACCAGCAGCGCTCGGCGGACGTCTCCGACCACCTGCTCTTGCAGCGCCACCACGTGCATCCCGAAGGTCACGTCGCGCTTGTCCTTCTCGCGGATGCGGTTGGCAATCAAGTCGATGTCGGCTTGCGCCTGCTGAACCGAAACCCCCGGCTTCAGCCGCACGAGTATGTTGTAGTTTTCGTCCCCCCTCTTTTGCGCCGCATCAGCTGCCAATGGCAAGGGCAGAAATACATCCAGCTTGTCCATGGGTTCTTCCGACGGCATCACTTCGGCATTCAGCATGAATCCGCGCTGTAGCACACCAGCCACGACGAACGGTTTCCCATCGAGCGTGATGCTCTTGCCTACGATGCCTGGATCGGAGTTGAACAGTCTCCTCCACACGCGGTCAGTGAGAATGGCCACGGCCGGTTTGCCGGGCCGATCCTCTTCCGGCAACAACAAACGGCCAAAGAGAGGCTTGGCGCCGAGCATCTGCAGCAGTGTGGATTGCGTGCGCAGCGCGTCGACGCGCTCAGGCTGCTCGCGGCCGGTCAGCGTGAGAGTCCGGCTCTGCGCAAGCGCCATCTGCTCGAAGGAATGGTTCTCGTTCTGGATATCGATAAATTGGCCGGGCGACGGCCAGTCGCGAAAAATGCCGAGTCCCGGAGAATGCAGCCACACGTTAGCCAGTCGGTCCGGCTGCGGATAGGGCAGCGGGCGCAGCAGCAAGGCATCCACCACGCTGAAAATGGCCGAATTGGCGCCGATTCCGATGGCCAGGGAAGCCACCATCACCACGGTCAGCACCACGTTCTTGCGAAGCATGCGCACCGCGTAGCGAAAGTCTTGCAACCAAGCGTGCATCATCCCTCCCGCATCGGGATGAATAATACTATGAGGTACGTACTCGGAGATGTGGGGCCAGGGATTATTTGTCGCGCCGCGCCACGGCAGAATCCGACCCAGAGTTGCGGAAGAGTGCCCGACGACTTCTTTAAATTGTGCCCGTGAATTTTCCGGACTGCGAAGAATCCCGGATTGCGCTTCTCCTGCCATAGGTAGGTTTGGTAGAAGATAGAAAGTTCACGCCCTTTAAGACGTTTCACGTATCAAAACGTTCCCACCGCTCCGAAGAAATCCGCTTGACAATCATATACTTATATGATAAGTTCGCGCATGTTACTTGGACAGACAACCTCTTCTCCTCGCGCTCCCGCCAAGCTAAGCTCTTTGCATTCATGCATTTGCAGCCTCTTTGTGCTCTCTTTTCGGTCGTCCCCCTTTAGAATCAGTAGCTTAGAGCCTCTTTTTGCAAAACACCCGGGTGGGGGTACCGGTAGGGGGTGCCGCTCTAAATTCCGTACATGGTGATTCCGCTCAGGAGCTTGGGGTAAAAGTCGGTGGATTTCTGCGGCAGGACCTCGCCGGCGGCGGCGATGCGCATCACTTGCTCCACGTCGCAAGCGTTCAGCAGAAAAGCGATCTGCGCTGCGCCGGTATCCACGGCCTCCAGCGCAGCCGAGGCTTCGCGCTCGTAGGTAAGGTTCTTCTCGGAGGTGACGGCTTGCGGCGTAATACCCAATGCCGGCTCCAGGATTCCCTCATGCAGCAGCACTACATCGAGTTCGCGCTGCAGCGGCGAAACGTTGGGCAGCAGCTGCGCCAGGTCCGCGCCTGCACGCAGCGTAAGGACGTAGTAGGCGCGCTTCGCGCCCTGCGCCGCGGGATACACGCCGATGGAACGTTGCGCGCGCGTTTTGGTAAGGCGATGTAAGAATTTGCCGCGAGCGTCACTTCGCTCGCCTTCGTTGCGGAACGAAAACGCTTCCGCGGTAAACCACGGCTCCAGGTGGCGCCGCACGCTGCGCCAGGAGAAGTCGTGCAGATTGGCCGCCACGCGATGCGTCGGCAAAATCGTCAGCCCTTCGCTGCGCGTATTGATGAAGGTCATCATCGCGAATTCGTAGGCCGCGTTGGGGTCGATGCCGCCAGCTTGGCTGCGCCGTTCGTTGCGATAATTGAGCGCGGTCTCGTAGCGGTGGTGGCCGTCGGCAATGACCAGTTTTTGATCCGCCATCGCACGCTGGATCGCGGCCATGCGCTCCGCATCCGCGATGACCCACAGGCGATGCACGACGCCGTATTCGTCGCGCAATTCTGTGGCGGGAGCCGCGCTCGATTCCGCCGCGGCGAGAATCGCGTCGACGCTGCGCTCTGCATCCGAGTACAGCATAAAAAGCTGCCCGGTGTGCGTGTGCGTATGGCGAAGAAGGTCTAGGCGATCGGCTTTCGGACCGGAAAGGGTTTGCTCGTGGCGAAAAACAACGCCGGCCGAATAGTTCTCGAGCTTGCCGGCGCCGATGAAGCCGCGGCGCGTGCGACGCTCGTTCGTGCCCGGGACAGTGTACTCCTGCGTGTAGCCGTAAAAGGAAGGGGCTGGGTCCTGCACCACGATGTTGTTTTGACTCCAATCCTGAAGTGCGGCGGCGGCGCGCGTGTACACATTGCTTTGCGCAGAATCGTTCGGAAAAACACGGCCCATCTCGATGGTGATCAGGTTGTGCGGGTCGGCGGCGTAATACTTCTCCTGCATGGCGGGAGAAATTTTGTCGTACGGCTGGGTCAGCACACGGTCAAACGCGGCGCGCGCCGGATTGTAGCGGAAGGCGCGAAAGGGATGAACCTGGGCCATGGGGTCTCCGGTGTCAGATGAGCAGCATGGGAAGCGCTCCATTTTACGCGAACACCGGACGTTTCAGAAAACGCGTGGTGGGGCTGAAGATTTGCGCCGCCTCTTGCGCCTGGCTTACATCGCGGAAGCAAGGCCAAACTGCCGCGGCGCTCTACACAGAGCGTATTAGAATGAAGGTTTATGGCTGACGCTAAAACTCTCCCGGTGCGGGCGCTGATTTTTGATTTGGACGGGACGCTGATTGATTCCAAGCTGGACTTGATCCATTCCGTGAACGCCATGCTGCGCGAGATGAAACGGCCACAGCTTGCCACGGAAACGATTTCCGGTTACATCGGGCATGGCGCGCCGCAATTGGTGGCCCGCGCTCTGGGTGGCGCGGCAGCGGAAAAGGAGCTAAAGGGCGCGCTGCAATTTTTTCTCGGTTATTACGAAGAACACAAAATGGATAACACCTGCGCGTATCCCGGCGTGGCGGAAACATTGGCGCAACTGAGCCACCTGCCCATGGCCGTGCTAACCAACAAACCGGCGCGCATCAGCGTGCGCATCCTGAATTCGCTGGGACTGGGAAAATATTTTCGCGCAATTTATGGCGGCAACAGTTTTGAATCGAAGAAGCCTGATCCGTTTGGCGCGAACAAGATCCTGCAAGAGTTTGGTGTTACAGCGCGAGAGGCGCTCCTGGTCGGCGATTCCGAAGTGGACGTACAGACGGCGCGCAATGCGGGTACGCAAGCCGCGGCCGTGAACTATGGTTTCGGCGTGCACGACCGCGCGGCGTACCCGGCGGACATTTACCTCGAACGCTTCGCCGATCTCGCGGCCATCGTGACCAATCACGCAGCCGCTTAGAACGCCGACGGAACCGCGCGCAAGCCGCATCTTGTGTTCCGGCGCGGCGCTTGGCAGACTCGACGCGTGCTCCTTGGACTTTTCTCTGAGTTGGACGCACCCGGCGGAGTGCAGCGCGCGGGGCGGCACGTTGCCGCGGTGATGAGTGAATTTGCCGCGAGCCACGGGATGGAGTGCCGGGTGCTAAGCCTGAACGATTCACCCGAATTGCACCACATGACGGTGGGGACACGCGAATTCGTGTTCACCGGCAGCGCGCGGGGCAAAGCGCGATTCAGCGCAACAGCGGCGCGAGCGGCACGCAGGCGCGCGAAGGTAGTGGTTGCGGGGCATCCTTTTCTTGCGCCCGTCGCGCAAGGGACGAAGTTTTTCGCACCGCGTGCTAAATCCATTGTCTGGACGCACGGGCTGGAAGTGTGGGAGCCGCTTTCGATTTTGCGGCGGCACGCACTGCGCAGCGCCGATCTGATCATTGCACCGACCAATGACACCGCAAATCATGTGGCGGGCCAGCAGGATGTTCCGCGCAAGCGCATTCGCGTGCTGCCGTGGGCGCTGGACCCTCAGTTCGAAACGCTGCTCATAGCGAAGCCGGCGCTGCCTGCGAATTTTCCCGCTGGGCGCGTCATCCTGACGGTGGGCCGTTGGTTCACCGAGGAACGATATAAGGGAATGGACACGCTGATCACGGCGCTTCCGCGTTTGCTGACGGAGTGGCCAGACGTGCAACTGGTTGCTGTGGGCGAAGGCGATGATCAGGGATGGCTGGAGCAGATTGCGGATGGTTGCGGGGTGCTGCGGCACGTGCATTTTCTTAGCGGGCTGACATATTCGGAAATTGCGGCGTGTTACCAAGCCTGCGAGATTTTCGCGCTGCCGAGCCGCGGAGAAGGTTTTGGGATGGTATATCTGGAAGCGATGGCATGCGGCAAGCCGGTAATCGGGGGAGCGCACGGCGGCGCACCGGAAGTGATCGATGACGGAAAAACGGGATACTTAGTGCAGCACGGCGACGCGGGGCAACTGGCGACTTCACTGGAAACGCTGCTGACCGATCCCGGGCTGGGACGCGAGATGGGCGCGCGCGGGCGCGAACGCGTGGAGCGGGAATTCCGATTCAATGTTTTCGCGAAATCGCTAAAAAAGATTTTGCGCGATCTATGCGAATCCTGAACGTTACGCAGACCTATTTTCCATTCCTTGAGTTTGGCGGGCCGCCGGTAAAAGTGCGGTCGCTATCGCAACATCTCGCAAAGCGGGGGCACCATGTGACGGTGCTAACGGCGGATTGGGGCTTGAAGTCGCGTGCTTCGGCGGCTGCGGCGGAGAGCGACGCGCAGCGATCGCCTTGGGGATGGCAGCTCGAAGAAAGCGGAATCGAGGCAATTTATCTGCCGAGCTGGCTGCACTACCGCGCGCTGAGCTGGAACCTCGGGATTGCGAGATTTTGCCGCGCGCGCTTGCGCACCTTCGACGTGGTGCACATTTTCGGGCTATACGATTTCCTGGGGCCGGCTGTCGCAGCGGCGTGCCGGCGCGACGGGATTCCTTACGTTGTTGAACCGATTGGCATGTTCGTACCGATTGTGCGGAATTTTCTGCTGAAACGAATGTATCATCTAGCATTGGGACAAAAGATGCTGCGGGGTTCACGTAAAATCATCGCTACCTCACCGCAGGAAGTAGCGGAGCTTGCCGCTTCGGGATTGCCAGCGGACAAAATTCTGGCGCGACGCAACGGAGTGGAAGTACCGGATAAGCTGCCGGAGCGAGGAAAATTTCGCGCCGCCGCGGGTATCCTGGAAAACGCCAAAGTTGTCCTTTACCTCGGGCGATTATCCGAGAAGAAAAGCCCGGATGTTCTGCTGCAGGCGTTTGCGTCGCTTAGCAAAGTGGAGCGCGATGCTGAAACGCGCCTGGTGTTTGCGGGGCCCGATGAAGGCGGCATGAAAAAGAGACTCCAGCGAGTGGCGAGCGAGCTGGGAATTTCCGCGCGGGTGCAAATCCTCGGCGCGGCGTATGGCGAGCAAAAGTGGAGCGCTTACAAGGACGCGGACGTTTTTGTATTGCCTTCGCAAAATGAAAATTTCGGGAATACCGTGGGCGAGGCTGTGGCCGCGGGTACGCCGGTGGTGGTAACGGACAAGTGCGGGATCGCGCCTCTGCTTGCGGATGTTGCGGGATTGGTGGTGGCGCACGATTCGGCGGCCCTGGCGCAGGCCCTGGCTCGTGTACTGTGGGAGCCAGGTCTTCACACGCGACTGAGCGCGGGATGCAGGAAAGCCGCGGCGCGGCTCGATTGGGACAAGCCGGCGCAAGAGATGGAGAAGCTGTACGAACAATTGGTGAAGGACGAAAAGCAGACGGTAGAAATGCGGCACTGAGGGTGGTGTTTTGCCGACTCGAAGGCATCGCATCTTTCGCGGCTTGTGGTGGAGCGTGAATTCGCTGCTCCTTGTTGCGCTGCTGGCGTTGGTTTCTTCAGGAGGCTGGGAATACTCGGTTCGAAGATATCTCGACGGGTTTTCAGACGCCATTGTACCCGACTCGGAGCCTGCCGAGCGGCAAGTGGAAGCTATTCTTGATTGGATGCGGAAAGGTCCGCCACGCCTGGTGGCCGCAAATCCATCCGCGCTGCCTGGTCGCGATCCGGAAACAACGCTAAATTACCGGCAGCTATTGTCCGTCTGCGGTACGGCCACGAATGCGTTTCTGAATCTTGCACGCAGCAACGGCCTGAGCGCGCGGCGCCTGCTATTGCTGACTCCAGACAACAAGGCGAAGCACGTGGTCGCGGAAGTGCTGATTGACGGGCGCTGGGTGGTCGCCGACCCCGCATACCGGATTTTGCTGCGCGACGCGAAAGGGCGTCTGCTGACGCACGAAGAACTGCGCAATCCAGCGGTGCTTGCGGAAGCGACCAGCGTGGTACCCAACTATCCTACGGAATATACCTATGAAAAGCTTGCGCATGTGCGGCTGGCGCGGCTGCCAATGCAAGGATTTCACCTGCGCTGGATTCTGGACAGAACTATTCCTGGTTGGGAAGAAAGCGTCGACTGGACCCTCTTGTTGGAACGGGAGTCGTTTTTTGCGCTTTGCGCGTCGGCGTTGGCGTTTGTTGTATTTCTTCTGCTCAGAATTTTGCTGGGATGGTACGCCGACCACGGGTTGAAGATTGCGCGATTTCGATTGCGCTCCCAATTCATACGAGCCGGAACAACCTTCTTTCGCGCGCCGGAGATCAAGTAAAGCGTGTGCGGCATCTGTGGGATCGCTTTTGCCGGGCGCGCCTCTGAAGCAGAGTTGCGAGTGCGGGCGATGGCGGCAGCGATGCGGCACCGCGGGCCGGACGATGACGGTTATCTGGTCAACGAAGAGCGCGCTCCGGGCCTGGCGCTGGGGATGCGGCGGCTCAGCATCATCGATCTGAAAACCGGCCAGCAGCCCGTCTGGAACGAAGCGCGCGACGTGGCGGTGGTTTTCAACGGGGAGCTCTATAACTACCGGGAGTTGCGCGAACGCCTAACGCTTTCCGGGCATCGATTCAGCACACAATCCGACACGGAAATTCTGGTGCATGCGTGGGAAGAGTGGGGCGAGGACTGCCTGGAGGAATTGCGCGGCATGTTCGCGCTGGCGCTTTTGGATTTGCGAAAGCGCTATGCCACGGCGCCGCTGCTTTTCCTGGCGCGCGATCCACTGGGTATCAAGCCTTTGTATTACACGCAGACTGGGGATGGATTTGCGTTCGCTTCGGAAGTTCGCGCGCTCCTGGCCGGGGGAATGGCGCCAAAGGCAGTTTCGCAAGACGCGCTAACGTCCTACTTCCTCTTTGGCAGTGTTTCGGAACCGGTGGCTCTGCTGGACGGAGTATTTTCGCTTCCGCCCGGGCATCGCATGCTGGTGTACGTGCCGGAGCGGCGGCGCATGCCGCGCGCGCGAGCGTGGTGGGACGCCACGCGGAGTCCGGCGGCGAGGGAGGCGCGAAGAACGCGAGATTTTTCTTCCGCGGCGCGAGGTTTGCGGCCGCGGCTGGAAGACGCGGTGCGCGCGCACTTGGTCGCGGATGTTCCGGTGGGATTATTTCTTTCCAGCGGCCTCGATTCCAGCGTGATTGCGGGGCTTGCGGCGCGGGCGCAAGCAGGAATTTGCAGCTTCACGCTTAGCTTTCCAGGGACCGCGTACGATGAAGCGCCGCTTGCGCGCAGCGTCGCCAAACATTGCGGCGCGAAGCATCGCGAAATTCCGCTGGAAGGCGACGCGGTGGTATCCCGGCTCGACGAAGCTGTCTGGGCGCTGGACCAGCCGAGCATGGATGGAATTAACACGTATTTCGTGTCGTGGGCGGCGCGGGAAGCGGGACTGAAGGTGGCGCTGTCTGGGCTGGGAGGCGATGAGCTCTTTGGCGGTTATGCGACGTTTACGGATACGCCGCGAATCAAGAAGCTGATTCAGATGGCGTGGTTCGTGCCACTGCCGCTGCGGAAAGCGGTCGCTCCGCTGTTGCGCACGGTAATTGCGAGCAGGAGCAGCCCGGACGCAGCGCGCAAAGCGGTTGCCGCATGGTTGTCGCCGGATGCGTTGCCGCATTCCTATTTTTTCACGCGCGCATTGTTTCCGGTAGGCGCCGAGTTGTCGCGATTGATCGAGCCGCGATTCCGGCCGAGCAGCGTTGCCGCGGATGGTGTGACGTTGGAGCCGACGTGGCTGGGGTGGCTGGAAAGAGCGGCGGATGGAGCGCGAAAGCTGGAAGGAATGGGCAGTATTTCGTGGCTGGAGATGCGCAGCTACATGGCCAGCACGCTATTGCGGGATACGGATTCGGTGAGCATGGCGCGTTCGCTGGAAGTGCGTGTGCCGCTGCTGGATACGCCACTGGTGGAGTTTGTGGGCGCGCTCCCGCGTGCGGCGCGGTGGCGCGATGCGCAACCGAAAGCGTTGCTGAACGAGGCGATTGCAGATTTGCTGCCGCCGGAGATTTTGATTCAGAAGAAACGGACATTTACTCTGCCATGGGAAGAGTGGCTGCGCGGCCCGCTGCGGAAGCGGATGGGGGCGAGCTTTGCCGAGCCTGCAGCGAGTTTGAGGCCGTATCTTCACGGTGACGGAGTGCGTGAGGTGTGGAGCGCTTTTCTTGCGGGCAAGACTTCCTGGTCACGGCCGTGGTCGATTTACGTGATGAATGAATGGTGCCGGCGGCATTTGTAGCACAGTCGTCTCCTTGCGGCGGGTCAGCGAGATGAATTTTCGTTTCCTGCCTAGTAGGGGCGCAGCGGTGCTGCGCCCCTACAGCAGAGTGCAGCCGCGGCGGCGGCCCGCCTTGCTGTACGATGCTTCTGCATGAACATTCTGGGCATCAATGCGTACCACGGGAACGCGTCGGCGGCAGTGGTGTGCGACGGCACGCTGGTGGCCGCGGTGGAGGAGGAGCGTTTCAATCGAGTGAAGTACGCGGCGGGATTCCCGGTGCAGGCAATTCGGTATTGCTTGCGAGAAGCGGGACTGAAGCCGGAGAAAATCGAT
>Ga0307475_10002065_pt1 | contig 12045 bp, 6 predicted proteins | sample atmos_gasesECM1C_FD_203317 | JGI IMG/M metagenome (GOLD analysis project Ga0307475, IMG submission 203317) | Hardwood forest soil microbial communities from Morgan-Monroe State Forest, Indiana, United States - atmos_gasesECM1C_515 | ecosystem: Environmental > Terrestrial > Soil > Temperate... | reverse complement strand
CATTCTCTATTTGGCCAAGAGTCTGCACCGCATCGCCATCGATCGCGCCGCGGGCACCTTCGACCATCGCGCCTATCGGCCGCTTCTGATCGAAGGCAAGACCGCCTGCGTCGTCGGCGCCGGCGGCATCGGCCGGGACGTCGGCAGGCTCTGCGCGGCACTCGGCATGCAGGTCGTCGGCACCCGCCGCCGCCCGAAACCGGGCGAGCCTTTGCCGCCGGGGTTCAGCGAGCTCGGCGCGCCCGAGGATCTCGACCGCTACCTGCCGGCCAGCGATTTCGTCGTGGTCTGCTGCCAGTGGACGCCGGAGACAGACCGGCTCTTCGACAACAACCGCTTTGGCCTGATGAAGCCGGGCAGTGTGTTCGTCAATGTCGCCCGCGGCGAAATCGTCGACGAGGACGCCCTTGCCGACGCGCTCGACCGAGGTCACTTGCGCGGCGCCGCACTCGATGTTTATGTCGGCGAATTCGAACACCCGCCGCCGACGCGGCTCTGGTCTGATCCCCGAGTGCTGATCACGCCGCATGTCTCCGGCGCCAGTGACGAAGACCGGCACGGCGCCATCGACCTCTTCTGCGACAATCTGCGGGCGTACATCGACGGCGAACCGCTGCGCAATGTGATCGATTGGGAACGCGGCTATTAGTTTGGCGGCAGGAAGGAGCATCCCGATGGCCCTTGAAGAGCGCGCGAGTGTCTGCACCTTCGATTGTCCCGACACCTGCAGCCTGACGGTCGGCGTCGATCAAGGCCATATCGTCAAAGTGCGCGGCTCCAGTGCGGTGCCCTATACCGCGGGTGTCATCTGCAACAAGGTCGCCCGTTACACGGGCGACTTCGTGCACGGGCCGCAGCGTCTGCTCCATCCGCTGCGCCGCACCGAGCCCAAGGGTTCGGGTCAGTTCGAGCGCATCTCTTGGGAAGAGGCGCTGGACGAGGTCTACGAGCGGGTCAGTGCCGTCATCGGCCGGTGGGGGCCGCAGGCGGTGATGCCGTTGAACTATGCCGGCCCGCACGGCTTTCTCGCCGGTGACAGCATGTCGTTGCGCTTCTTCCACCGGCTCGGCGCGACCCAGCTCCACCGGCGGGCATTGTGCGGTGGGGTGCGCAGCGAGGCCTGGGCCGGAACCTATGGCGCGGTCCCCGGATGCCCGCCCGAATTCGCCGAGCACGCCCAGCTCAACGTCGTGTGGGGAAATAACGCGACCGCGACCAATCTGCACCTCGTCCGAGGCATTCGCCGGGCAAAGCGGGCGGGCGGCAGGCTGGTCGTCGTCGACCCGTTGCGCACGAAAATCGCTGAGCAGGCGGATCTGCATCTGCAACTGCTGCCCGGCACCGATGTCCTGCTCGCCTGGTCCGTCGCCGCCGAACTGGAGCGGTCGGGGTCGCTCGATGACGCCTTCATCGCTGCGCACATTCTCGGCGCCGAGGAGTTCATGGCGCGGGCCAGGGAATGGCCCGTGGCGCGGGCAGCGGCCGTCTGCGGATTGGAGGAGAGCCAGATCCTGACCTTCGCACATTGGCTCGCCGAGGCCGAACCGCTCGTCCTGGCGCCGGGCAATGGGCTCGAACGCGGCCGTAATGGCGGCAGCGGAATCCGCGCCGCGATTGCACTGCCGGCGCTGCTCGGCAAGCTCGGCAAGGGCAGTGGCATCGTGCTCGCCGCCGGCAACGCCTTTCCGAAGACCCCCGCGAGACTGCAGCGGCCGGATCTGCTGCCGGCCGGCACCCGCACGCTCACCATCAACGATGTCGGCAGGCATCTTGCCGAGGACGACATCGACCCGCCATTGCGGGCGTTGTTCATCTATAACCACAATCCGATCGTCGTGCACCCCGACCAGAACCGGATGCGCCGCGGGCTCGCCCGCGACGACGTGTTCACTGTCGGCATCGAGCTGACAATGACCGAGAGCATGACCCATTGCGACGTGGTATTGCCGGCGGCAACCCATTTCGAATACGCCGAGCTCTATGCTTCCTATGGTCATCACTGGCTGCAGCGCGCCGAGCCGGTGATCCCCCCGCTCGGCGAATCACTGCCCAACACCGAGATTTTCCGCCGCTTCGCCAGGCGCTTCGGCTTCATCGAGCCGTGCTTCGCGGCCGATGATACGCAACTGATGGACGATGCAGTCGATGGGGCTGACCCGCGGCTGGGCGGCGTCCGGCCGAGCGAGATCCCGACCAGTCGGGCACTGCAGATGACCGGACCGGACGGTCAGCCGCTGGTCCTGTTCGACAACGTCTTTCCCGCGACGCCCTCGGGCAAGATCGAGCTCAAATCGGAGGCATTGGCCGAACGCTGGGGTGCCGCGGCCGTGCTGCCGGGTTGGCGTCCCCCATCCTACCCTCCCCTGCACGCGGGGGAGGGTAGCGTGAGAGGTCCGCTGATGCTGATCTCGCCGGCCTCCGAGAAGCGCATCTCCTCGACCCTTGGCGACCTTGCCGGCTCGCGCGCGGCGCCCCCGCTGTTGATGAACCCCGCGGACGCGGCACCGCGCGGCCTGACACACGGCAATCAGGTGCGGGTATGGAACGACCGCGGCGAGGTCATCCTGCGCCTCGCAGTGAGCGATGCCGTGCGGCCGGGTGTCGTCGCCAGCGAGAAGGGCGCGTGGCTGATGACGAGCCCGACCGGGCAGACGATCTCCGCACTCGTCTCCGCCGATCTGAAGGCCGATCTCGCCGAAGGCGCCTGCTTCAACGACACCCCGGTCGAAATAAGTCGCGTTACGCCCTGAGCAGGGCCTATATCGCCAGCAGGGCACCGGGCAGAGGCAATTGCCGAGCATTTTCGAGGTTTTTTCGTAGGCCTCATCGTAAACCTCGCGTTAACCAGTATCGCGTACTTGGAGGTTTCCGTCCACCGAGATAGAGAGCGGTCATGTCGGAGGCCAAAATTTCGCACCCCCAACGGGCAAGAGCCGTCCCGCGTACCAAGCGTGCACGTCGGACGGGGTTCGCGAAGAACGGCATGCGGTTGTCGCCGGCAGAACGCCGTAGCTTTTACGGCCACCGCGAACGGCTGCGCCGGTGTCTGATCTTTGCCGGAGCGGAAAACCTTCCCGATACCGAAATCCTCGAGGTCATCCTCTTCACCGCCAATCCCCGCGCCGACGCTGAGCCACTAGTGGCAGAGCTGATCGAGTGCTTCGGGAGCCTCGCCGAGGTACTAAGCGCCGACGCCGAAGCGCTCGCCGCTGTCGGGCTCGGCGCGCCCGCGATCGCCGGCGTCAAATTGGTGCGGGAGGCAGCGCTGCGGCTGATGCGGGCGGAACTGCAGGAACGACCGGTGATCGGCGCGTGGGACAAGCTGGTCGACTACTGCAGCGTGCAAATTGGTTATAGCAAGGTTGAGGAACTCCATCTCCTGTTTCTCGACCGGAAGAACGTGCTTATCAAGCACGAGCGTCAGCAGCGCGGGACCGTCAACCATACGCCGGTCTACACGCGGGAGGTCGTCAAGCGCGCGCTCGAGCTCGGCGCCTCGGCGCTGATTATGGTACACAACCATCCGTCGGGTGACTCGACCCCCTCGCAAACGGATATCGCGGTCACCAAAGACATCGCCAAAGCCGCCGCCCCTCTCGGCATTATGTTACACGACCACATCATCATAGGCCGGGGCCAGCACACCAGTCTACGTGACCTGGGGCTGATTTGAGTACGCCCAGAACCCAGGATTGATCCGACCCAACGCATTGCCTCGAATACCTGAAAAATCGCCCGAAATCGCGGGTGTTCGATTAAAATGCCAATAGATTCATGGGTTTGTGCCGACGATCGTAGAGTATTTGCACGGATTTTTGACGCGCTTCTGACGCGGTCCGTATAAACCGGTTCGTGCTGGAGGAATAGCCGGGTGAGATCCCCGGATACAGCGTTGTGCATTGGCGGCCGGTATCGCGCCCGAGTGCATCTCGGGTTAGGGATTATCCGGGCCGCCGATGCTGGACGGGTGCTGGCAAGGGCCTGATCATGGATATTGCAAGTGGTCAACTCGGCGACCAAAATTCGTGGGGTCGCTATACTCCCGTTCTTTGGCTTTCATGCCTGGCAATTTTATTTGCCTCGGCAGCATCGCTCACCGTGTTACAGATCATGCGAGCCGTGAACGAAGCGCGCGGCGTCGGTCTGCTGCAGTTCGGGTGGCTCGGGTATGGGCTAGGGCTCAGCGCATTATACCTGACATACATTCAGCGCGAGCGCAGAACACGGACCCGCACCGGGCGCGTAACTGAACAGCGCGCAGCTGAGCTCATCGAGATCAAAAATTTGCTTACCGCTGAGATCGAAGCGCGGCGGCAAACCGAGGCTCGCCTCCGCCAAAACCAGCACGAGCTAAGCGAGGGCGAGAGCCGATACCGGGCAATCCTAGAGACCGCGGACAGTGCCATTATCGTAGCTGATCAACATGGCTGCATCGAGCATTTCAACAAGGCCGCGGAGGGCATGACCGGCTATCTGGCGGCGGAGGTCATCGGCGAGAACATGAGGGTGCTGCTGCCGCCTGACCTGCGGCATGAGCACCACCGCTACACCGCTCGCTATCTGTGGACCGTACGAGAATTGGAGATCTGCCGAAAGGACGGCAGCCTATTCGCCGCCGAACTAGCGATCGCGGATTGGTGGACGGGCGGACAGCGTCATTTCGTCGGGATGCTGCGCGATCTAACAAGGCAAAAGCGGGAGCAGCTCGAGCGGACGCTGCTGGAGGAACAGTTGTATCAGGCTCAGAAGATGGAGGCCATCGGCAGTCTGACCGGCGGGATGGCGCACGATTTCAACAACCTGCTGGCCATTATCATCGGCAATACCGATTTGCTTCGTGACCTGGAAACCGACGACCCGGAGGCTGACGAGCTGACGCGCAATGTGCTTGATGCCGCATTTCGCGGCGCCGATCTGACGCGCCGACTGCTCGCCTTCGCTCGGCAGCAGCCGCTTCAACCTCGGCGGGTCGATGTGAACCAGCTCGTGTCCCGGATCATCCAGCTGTTGAGCCGGACGCTCGGCGAAAATATCGAGATTGCGCTCAGCCTTTCGTTAGAGGTCTCGCCGATTGTTGCGGACCCTGCCCAGCTGGAAGCGGCCATCATCAATCTCGCTACCAATGCGCGCGACGCGATGCCCGACGGCGGGCACCTCGCCATCGCTACGGCCAATCGTCGGCTCGACGCTGAGCACGCTGCGCAGCACGCGGAGCTGATGCCTGGCGAGTATGTAATGATCGAGGTCCGCGATACCGGAAGCGGCATGACGCCCGAGGTCATGAACCGAATATTCGAGCCCTTTTACACCACTAAGGAGCGGGACAAGGGCACTGGCCTCGGGCTCAGTGTAGTGTTCGGTTTCATCACGCAATCGGGTGGTCACGTTACGGTCTCCAGCGAGCCCGGCGTTGGCACGACCTTCCGTCTCTTCCTGCCTCGAGCGACGGGTGCAGCTGAGATGACGCAGGAGGACGCCAAGCAGCAGCTCGTTCGTGGTGGCGGTGAGACCATTCTCGCGGTAGAGGACAACGACGCCCTTCGCCGCATTATCGTTCGCCAGCTCAACTCGCTGGGCTACCGCGTGCTGGAGGCCAAACAGGCCGACGACGCGCTCCAGGTGATGGAACTGGAAAGCGTCGATGTGCTGTTGACTGATATCGTAATGCCCGGCGGCAAAGATGGCGTCGAACTGGCGCGGCTGGCCAGACAACGGTGGCCAACGATCGCGGTTGTTTTCAGCTCGGGGTTTTCGCAAGCGAAACCGGATGGCAATTGCGTATCACTGCCGCCCGGGACACCTCTGCTCAGCAAACCCTATCGCAAGGAGAACCTGGCACGTGTAGTTCGGCAGGCCATGCAGAGGGCAACCGCGCGCTCCGCGCCTCCGGCCGACGAACAATGCGGGCCCGAGCCGACTGTTCCTCCAGCTATCTAAACCCCTTCAATAGACAGCCCAGCGCCGGCAGAAGAATGGCTCACGACAGCTGGGGCACCCTGCCGGCGATGTTCTTCGACCAAGCGGCCCGGCTCGGGGAGAAGCCTTTCCTCTGGGCTAAACGAGAGGGACGCTACCATCCGATGACCTGGGCGGCGGCGGCGGGCGATGTCCGACGGATAGCCCTCGGCCTCCGATCGCTCGGGATAAGCCACGGCGATCGTGTCGGTCTTGTCGCCGAAAACCGGCCGGAATGGGTGATCGCCGATCTGGCGATCATGAGCGCCGGAGCGATCACCGTCCCGGGTTACGCGACCCATACCGTCGAAGACCATCGGCATGTATTGGCGCATAGCGGCGCATGCGCGGTGATTGTCTCGAAAGCCCCGTCGTCGGCCAACGTTCTTGCGGCAACGAAGCAGGTCGAGAACCTCCATACGGTGATCGCAATCGAACCCGTGGTCGGGCGGACGGAATTGGTCGACGTCAGATCCTGGGAAGAGTTGCTGGCACGCGGTTCGTATGACGCCGGCGATATCTCCCAATGTATTGCCGCAATCGAGCCCGACGACATCGCATGCCTGATCTACACCTCGGGGGCGGTCGGCGTACCCAAAGGGGTCATGACGAGCCACCGCAACATTCTTGTGAACTGCCGTGGCCTCTATGCAGTGCTCGATACCCTCGGGCTCGATGACGAGGTGTTTCTCAGCTTTCTGCCGTTGTCACATTCCTATGAACACACGGCGGGGATGATGTTCCCGATCTCACTCGGCGCGCAGATCTTCTTTGCCGAGGGCGCCGAGGCACTGGCCGCGAACATGCTCGAAGCACGGCCCACAATTGTGACCGCGGTGCCGAGACTCTACGAGATGTTGCACCGGCGGATCCGCCTCGGGTTCGAGCGCCGAAGCGCTGTCGCAAGGGTACTGTTCGAACAGGCTGTGACGATTGGGCGCAAGCGGGTTCTTTCGCAGCCGATTAGCTTTGGCGAGCGCTTGCTCGATCCGCTGCTCGACCGGCTCGTGCGCAGCAAATTGCACCTGCGTTTTGGCGGCCGGCTCAAGGCGATGATCTCGGCGGGGGCACCGCTGAACCCGGAAATCGGCAGCTTTTTTCTGGCGCTCGGTGTCCCTCTGCTGCAAGGCTACGGGCAGACTGAGGCCGCACCGGGCATCAGCTGCAATTCGCCGGCATGGATCAAGATCGATACGGTCGGCCCGCCACTCGACGGTGTTCGCGTGCGCATCGCAGAGGATGGCGAAATCTGGATCGCCGGCGAGAACGTAATGAGCGGGTATTGGAACGATCCCGAAGCAACAGCGCAGGTGCTCGACGGCGGCTGGCTCAAGACTGGCGATATCGGCTTTCTCGATCGAGACGGTTTTATCCGGATCACCGACCGCAAGCGCGACATAATCAAGACTTCCGGCGGCGAGATGATCTCGCCCACACGTGTCGAAGGCCTTCTGACCACCGAGCCGGAGATTTCCCAGGCGATGGTGTTCGGCGACCGCCGTCCCTATCTCGTCGCAATCCTCGTTCCCGACTCCGACTTCATCGCCGGCCTCGCGCGGCAGAACGGAGAGTTGCGCCCCATCAGTGATCCACGCTGCTCACAAGCGATCGGCGCTGCCGTCGCCAGAGTTAACCAATCACTCTCGTCGAGAGAGCGGGTACGCCGTTTCCTGATCGCGGACGAACCGTTTACGACAGCCAACGGCCTGATGACTCCGACCCTCAAGATCAGGCGCCACGCCATCCGCGACGCCTACGGCGCGGCGCTCGATGCGCTGTACGAACGTGCGCATGCTGCCGACTGAGATCGGCGAGGCTAAGCTCTGAGCAGAGCCGCCATCACCCGCTCGCGCGTCAGCGGCAGGTCGCGCAGCCGCGCGCCCAGCGCGTGGGCGACGGCGTTGCCGATGGCGGCGACAGTCGGCCCGCCTGCCGCCTCGCCGACCCCGAGACAGGGTCGATCTGTCATCGGGTCGACCAGCTCGACGGTCACCTCCGGCACCTCGCTGAAGCGCAACACCGGGTAGCTCTCCCAGTCGCGCGAGCTGATGCCGCCGGTGTCGAGACGCACCCCTTCCTTGAGCGCCCAGCTCGCCCCGTGGATGATGCCGCCTTCGAGCTGGTTGATCGCGCCATCCGGGTTGATGACGAGACCGGCATCGGCGGCACACCACACACGAACGAGACGGACGCTCTCGTCGACCGCGACCTCGGCGACGACGGCGGCATATGCGGCCATGTTCTTATAGCGGGCAAATGCGATGCCGCGGCCATGCCCGGTGCCGGACGGCAAACCCGCCTGCCACCCGCTGATCCGCGCGACATGCTCGACGACCGCCCGCGCCCGTGCGTCGGACAGCACCGAGAGCCGGCAGGCGACCGGGTCCCGACCCGCCCGCTCGGCCAACTCGTCCATGAACGACTCGATCGCAAAGACGTTGAGCGTGGCACCCAGCCCGCGCAAGGAGGAGGTGCGTACCGGGGTCTCGGCGATCAGGTGATGGACGATGCGCTTTGCCGGGAAATCGTAGAGCGGCTCGGCGTTGCGGGTGCCGGCCCCCGGCGGATATCCCCCTTCGACGGCGGGCGGGTGCGGCGGCGGGTCCGGCAGAGCCTCGGCCGCGAGCAGATTGCCGCCACCGCCCGGGCGGCTCGAGTGTCGTCCGCTCCAGATCTCGGTGGTCCAGTCGACGGGGCTTCCCGCCGCATCGACCGCGGCCTGCGCCGTCACCACCATCGCCGGACTGACCGGCTCGAAGCCGAATTCCTCCTCGCGCCGCCAGCGCACCTTGACCGGCGTTCCGGGCCTGTGAAACGCGATGACCGCCGCATCGGCTGCGGCATCGTCGGCGCCGTTGTGGCCGTAGCAGCCCGGCCCTTGCACGTGCTTGACCGAGATCGCCGCCGGATCGAGCTTCAAGGTCCGCGCCAGCGCATCGCGCAGCGGGTAGACCCCCTGCGAATGGGTCCATACCGTGAGCCTCCCGCCGCGGTATTGGGCGAGCCCGCAGGACGGCGCCACCGAGGCGTGGGCGATGTGCATCCGTGTATAGGTCGTCGCGAGTCTGGTCGTCCCCGGTGTCGGCTCGGAGGGTGGCGGCGGACCGATGGTGCGGTCGATTGACGGCTGCTGCAACAGCCACCGCGCCTCTTCCTGGAACGGATTGATCGGGTCGACACCGTCCCAGGCGACATGATTGGGTGCCACGGCGGCGACCGCCTCGACCACCGTCTCGTCGGCGCCGAGAATGGCGAGAAAGTCGCCGTGGCGGACGATCTCGATCGGCCCCTTTGCGGCGCGGTGCAACGCGGCCTCGTCGACACTCGCGATCACGGCACCCCGGCGCGGTTGACGCACGACGCGGGCATGCACCATGCCATCGAGAACCATGTCGTGGATAAAAGCCTGTCCGCCGAACACCTTTGCGGCGAGGTCGACACGCGGCGCGTTCCGGCCGACGACGCTGTAGTCGTGGACACTCTTGGTCGGCGGCCGGCCGGTGGCGTCGCGCCTCAGGTCGACGGCTGATGCGAGCGACCAGTAGTCGTGGCCGGTCGCCTCGCCGCGATGGGTTATCGCCCCGTCGCGCACCGCGAGTTCAGGGCGCGAATAGCCGTGGGAAGCCGCAGCGTGGTCGAGGAACAGGGCGCGCACCTCGGCGCATGCCATGCGCAAGGCGACGCCACCGAATTGGATCGACTGGCTGCCAGCTGTGTAACCTTCGTTGGGAGTCAGATCGGTATCGCCGGTTTGCAGCAGGATGTGCTCGGGCGCGACGTCGAGCTCCTCGGCGGCGATCTGCAGCATTGCGGTCAGCACGCCCTGGCCGATTTCGACCCGGCCGGTCGAGACTGTGACGCGGCCGGGCGCGGGAAACCCGACCCACCGATCGAGACGCGGATTGCTGGCCAGCAATGGCGGCAATGTCGGGGTGTTCATCGCGCACCTCCTTCGCGCAGCAAGCGGGCGGCGTGTTCGACGGCGCGCAGAATGCGGACATGGCTGCCGCAGCGGCAGATATTGTCGTCGAGCGCCTCGGCAATCTCGGCTCGCGAGGGCGCCGGATTGCGGTCGAGCAATGCCTTGGCCGAGATCAGGATGCCGGAGAGGCAATAGCCGCACTGGCCGGCCTGCTCGTCGAGAAAGGCCTGCTGCAGCGGGTGCGGCCGGTCTTGCGTGCCGAGCCCCTCTATCGTGGTGATCACCTTGCCGGCGACAGTCGACAGCGCTTTCCCGCATGATTTCTCCGGGCGGCCGTCGACCAGCACCATGCAGCAGCCGCATTGCTCCTGGCCGCAGCCGAATTTGGTTCCCATCAGGCCGAGGTGATTGCGCAGGATGTCGAGCAGCGGCGTGTCCGCATCGGCGGTGACGGTGACGGCATTGCCGTTGACGATCAGAGGGGTTGATTGCATCGATATCCCACCAGCGGATACGTGAAGTCCCATCAGAGCATGGCGCTTTGGCACGGGCAACAACGGCGGGCCGCACCCCTCACCCCGACCCTCTCCGCGCAAGCGGGGCGAGGGAGCGAGCAGTGCATCCCCTCGCCCCGCGCCGGCGGGGAGAGGGAGGGGCCCGCGTCAGCGGGAGGGTGAGGGGTGCGTTAGGCCGCCAAACTGGTTTCGACAACCATTCGAACCTATAATGTCCGCACAAGGTCTCGGGGGAGGCAATGCCGGTTGATGTCGCGGATTGGCTCAGCGGGCTCGGTCTCGAGCAATATGCGTCGGCCTTCGCTGCCAACGACATCGATGACCAGGTGCTGCCCGAGCTGACGGCCGACGACCTGATCGGTCTCGGCGTCACCTCGATCGGCCATCGCAGGAGATTGTTGGCGGCGATCGCCGCTCTGCGCAGCGACGTGCCGCAGCCGGTCGTCGAGACCGCGCCCGCAATCTCCCACGAAGCCGAGCGACGCCAGCTGACTGTGATGTTCTGCGACCTGGTCGGCTCGACTCCGCTGTCGACGCGCTTCGATCCCGAGGATCTGCGCGAGGTGATCGGCGCCTATCATCGCTGCGTCGCCGACACAGTCGCCCGCTTCGCCGGCTTTGTCGCCAAGTACATGGGCGACGGGGTGCTGATCTATTTCGGTTACCCCGAGGCGCATGAGGACGACGCCGAGCGGGCGGTGCGGGCCGGGCTCGCCGTCATCGACGCCATCGACAGGCTCGCCACATGGGAGCCGCTAAACGTGCGGCTCGGCATCGCCAGCGGGCTCGTGGTGGTCGGCGATCTGATCGGCGCGGGTGCGGCGCAGGAGCGCGGGGTGGTTGGCGAGACGCCGAACCTGGCTGCCCGGCTGCAGGCGCTGGCCCAACCGGGCACGCTCGTCATTGCCGACAGCACGCGACGGCAGATCGGTGCGCTGTTCGAGCTCGAGGACCTCGGGCCGCAGCCGCTCGCCGGTTTTGCCGAGTCGCAACGCGCTTGGCACGTGGTAGGCGAAAGCGGCGTCTTGAGCCGCTTCGAGGCATTGCGCTCGGAGGCGACACCGCTTATCGGGCGCGATGAAGAACTCGATCTGCTGCAGCGGCGCTGGCGGCAGGCGAAAGCCGGCGAGGGGCGGGTCGTTCTGGTCTCAGGGGAGCCGGGGATCGGCAAATCGCGCTTGACCGCGGCATTGTCGCAGGCGATCCAGAGCGAGCCGCACACGCGGTTGTGCTATTTCTGCTCGCCATACCATCAGGACAGCGCGCTCTACCCGATCATTGCGCAACTCGAACGCGCCGCCGGGTTCGCGCGCGACGACACAGTCGCAGAGAAACTTAGCAAATTGCGGGGATTGCTCGTGCGTGGCGCGCGAGGCGAGAGCGAAATAGCGCTGTTAGCCGAGCTGCTCTCGCTGCCGACCCGCGCCGCCGACCTCGACCTCAGCCCTCAGCGCAAACGTGAGATGCTGTTTGAGGCGGAGCTGCACCAATTCGAAGCGTTGGCGAGGCATCGGCCAGTTTTGATCGTCGTCGAGGATGCGCATTGGGTTGACCCGACCACGCGCGAGTTGCTCGATCTGACCCTCGAACGGGTAGCGCGATTGCCCGTATTGCTCGTCGTCACGTTCCGCCCCGAGTTCCAGCAGGCCTGGA
>Ga0307475_10002064_pt1 | contig 12046 bp, 10 predicted proteins | sample atmos_gasesECM1C_FD_203317 | JGI IMG/M metagenome (GOLD analysis project Ga0307475, IMG submission 203317) | Hardwood forest soil microbial communities from Morgan-Monroe State Forest, Indiana, United States - atmos_gasesECM1C_515 | ecosystem: Environmental > Terrestrial > Soil > Temperate... | reverse complement strand
CCTGCATCAGTTTCTGAGCTGTTGCCGGGTTGAGCTTGCCGCGCACCTGGGCGAGGTAGAGCGCAGTCAGCATGAGGGCCGTCAGCTGGCCGGTGAACGCCTTTGTGGATGCTACGCCGATTTCCGGGCCCGCGTGTGTGTAAATGGTTCCATGGGTCTCGCGCGTGAGCATGGAACCCACCACGTTGCAGATGCCAAGAATCTTCGCGCCCTTTTGCCGGGCTTCGCGCTCGGCCGCGAGCGTGTCCGCTGTCTCACCCGATTGGCTGATGGCAATCACGAGACTGCGGTCGGTGATGATCGGATCGCGGTAACGAAATTCACTGCCGTAGTCCACCTCGGCGGGAATTTGCGCGAGGCGCTCTATCATAAATTTGCCTGCGAGTCCCGCGTGCCAGCTCGTGCCGCAAGCGACGATCCGTACTTCCTGAAACTTCTTGAATTCTTCTTCGGTGAGATTCACTTCGTCGAGAAATACTTTTCCAGTTTCCTGCGAGATGCGGCCGAGCATCGTGTCCCGCACGGCGCGAGGCTGCTCGAAGATTTCCTTTTGCATGAAATGCTTGAAGCCGCCCTTTTCGGCCATGATGGGGTCCCAGGTGATGTGCTGGATCGGGCGGTCAATCGAATGGCTTTCGAAATCGAGCAGGCGAACCCCCTGCGGCGAAAGAACGGCAACCTCGCCATCCCCGAGGAAAAAGACATTGCGGGTGTGGAGCAGAATTGCAGGAATATCACTGGCGACAAAAAATTCATTTTCGCCGATGCCCACGACGATCGGCGGACCCAACCGCGCCGCGACAATTTTGTTGGGATCGCGCGTGGAGATCGCCACCAGCGCGTACGCACCGCCCATCACCTTGACTGTTTTCAGAACCGCTTCTTCGAGAGTAGCGTCCTTCGAGAATTGTTCAACGAGGTGTGCGATGATTTCAGTATCCGTTTCTGTGACGAACTTGTGACCTTCTTGTTTGAGCTGATTTTTCAGCTCTAAGTAATTTTCAATGATTCCATTGTGAACGACGACGATGTCGCCGGAGCAGTCGCGGTGAGGATGCGCATTTTCCTCGGTGGGACGGCCGTGCGTTGCCCAGCGAGTATGGCCGATGCCGTACAAGCCCTCGAGCGGCGAGAGGCGGATCGCTTCCTCCAAATTGCGGAGCTTGCCCGGGGCGCGGCGAACGTCCAACTTCCCATTTTCACCGACGACCGCAATCCCAGCCGAATCGTAACCGCGATATTCGAGGCGGCGCAGACCATCAATGATCAGCGGCACAACGCGCTTGGGGCCGATATAGCCAACAATTCCGCACACGAAGGTCGCTCCTACGAGGCTGCTTTTGCGGTTAACCGAACTAGATTGTACCAGCCTAGCACATTCCTCGGATGCTGCAATCGCCACTCGGGTTTCGCGTGCTGGTGGCGTCACATAAGCAAATCCGGGTTCCGAATAGGCGGTGCAGTCGGCGGAATCCATTATAATCCCACCTATACTAGGTTGAATTCCAAAGGAGTGAGCGGTGGGCCGATTGCACTTGATCGAAATTCAAGACCAAAGGTGGTTTCCGAACTTTCTGCGCGATCACGTGACAGACGGGCTCCAATTCGTTTTCGACCTCGTGAATCTTTACAGGCCGATTGCCGGACGTCTGCGGAATGCTTTGGACCAGGCAGGCACGCACCACGTTGTGGATTTGTGTTCCGGTGCCGGTGGTCCTTGGCCCCGGCTGTGCCAGGTGTTCGAGCAGGAACGAGTGGCAGTGGATGGTTCCCTGACCGATAAGCACCCGAACGCAAGGGCAGCTAGACAAGCGCGAGATTCGGGCGGCTGCTCGATACGCTTTCATGCGGAACCGGTGGACGCAATACATATCCCCGCCTCGCTCGCAGGCTTCCGCACGATGTTTACTTCGTTTCACCATTTTCGTCCGGCAGAGGCGCGCACAATTCTTCAGGACGCCGTCGAAAAGAATCAGGGAATCGGAATTTTCGAAGTGCCCAAGCGGAGTGCGAAGACAATTCTTCTCGTCTTTCTCGTGCCCATAGGCTATTTGCTCTCGGCTCCATTCATGCGCCCTCTTCAGTGGTCACGCCTTCTGTTTACGTATCTGGTCCCCGTCGTTCCGGCTGTGTTGTGGTTCGACGGGATCGTTTCTTGCCTTCGAGCATACTCACCGCCCGAACTGCTGGAGCTTACGTACGGGCTTTCGGCGAACGGATATCACTGGCAAAGCGGAGAGCAGAGAGGGGAAGGGGTGGTTCCTGCGACGGTGACCTACCTGATTGGGTGCCCTTCGGGGGCACAAAGCAATCCGGCCGTCAGTCAATAATCTCGAAGCGGAATTCTTCGATGATGGAATTGGTGAGAACGTCTTTGGCGATGCGTTCGACCTGTTGCCTTGCTTCTTCGTGGCTCAAGCCGTCGAGCTCGAGAATGAAGAATTTTCCCTGGCGAACTTCCTGCACCTTCGCATAACCGAGAGACGCGAGCGCGCGATGGATTGTTTGCCCCTGCGGATCGAGCACGGTGGATTTCAGCATGACCCAGACGTGAGCTTTCATGGCGGGATTATAGCAGCGTTGGCAAAACAAAGGCTCAACACAGAGGGACACAGAGAAGGCACAGAGGCCTCGGAGACGGATTATGTCCCTTCGGCTTTGCTCGGGGCAAAGGCCGCCGCACTCATACAATCCCTAAGCAAGGCCAGCGGATTTTACGGCGGTGCGAAAGTCTTCGAGCAGGCGGCGCTTGTCCGTCGCGGGCAGGAATGCGGCATGGAAGCTTTGTTCGGCGAGATGAATCAACTGGGCATCCGAGAGGCCCATCGCCGCGGCGCGCGAGTATTCGGTCAACAGATCCGTATGGAACAACCCAGGATCATCCGTGGAGAGAGTGACGGCGAGCCCGTGTTCGAGGAATCGTGGCAGCGGGTGGTCTTTCAGCGAGGCATCTGATTTGCCGGTCTGTTTTGCGAGAGCGCCCGTGCATAAATTGCTTGAGGGGCAGTTCTCGAGAATGACGCGCCGCCGCGCGAGCGATTCCATCAGGGCGGGAGCGCGCATCGCGGCAATTCCGTGGCCGACGCGTTCGGCGCCGAGAATCTCAATCGCTTCGAGCACGTGTTCGGGACCGCCGGTCTCACCTGCATGACAAACGAGGTGCAAGCCAGCGCTGCGCGCGAGATCAAAGGCGGGTCGGAAATTCGCAGTGGGGAGTGAAAGTTCGTCGCCGCCCATCCCGAATGCAACCAAGCTCGGGTGCTGAAACTTCACGGCCCAGCGTGCCACTTGCGTCGCAGCGTCTGCCCCGAACTGCCGCGCGGCATCGAAAATCCACGCGGTGCGCAGGCGACTGAAGGGGACACTTTCCGCCGTCTCGCGGATGGCGGCGAAATTCGCGGCGACGTCCTGCATGCGGCGGAGCATGACGCCGATGGAGATCGTAATCTCGGCATAGGCGACATTCTGGCGGAGAAGCTCTTCGCAAAGCTGGCGCGTGATAAGCCCGTAATCCTGGGGATCCCGGAGGAACGAAGTGACCCACTTGAACGTCTCGATGAACCCGAGGAAATCGGAATAATTGTAGCGCGCGAGGACTTCTTGGAGACTGAGCGTCACGCCATGCCGCGCGGCCAGTCCAACCGCGGTTTCGGGACGAATCGAGCCTTCGAGATGCAAATGCAGTTCTGCCTTAGGGAGGGCGTCAAGGATCGTGGTTTGCCGCTCTGTTTGTATTGTCACAGGCCATTCATCGGGAGGGCAATTGCGGTCTGCCGGCGTTGATCCATGCCGTCATCCAGTACGAACCGAGATCGGTGGAAGCGTCCGAGAACTGCCGGATCAGCACAGCCCCGGCCTGAGCGTAGAAGCGGTCATAGTAATCGTCCGAATAGCTGGAGAGCCCTTCGTGAGCGCGGCGGTCCGCCAAGAGTACGTTTTCGAGCCACGAGTGCGCGCTCATGGCCATTTCGAACGCGTGGTCGGTGGGGTCATGGATGAACGCAGCTTCGTTTGGCTTTACGAAAAAGAACAGCGAGTAGCGATCCACGAGTGCAGTTCCGAACCGCTCGTTTACACCGGGCTGATTAGAGAGTTTTCCGTCGTTGTTCATGGTGGTGTTGAATGGGTCGTGAGCTGCGGCGACATAGTGCGCCAGGGCGGCGGCGGCGATTCTCGCGTCATTCCAATTGTGGTCGCGAAAGGCGTCGGTGAGGCGCTTGCTGTAGAGCCCGACCTGCCAGGGGAGCAATCCATACTGCTCGAGCGAACGGCGGGTGTATTTCTGCACGGCGGCGGTATAGACGCGCGGCAATGCCGCGAAAGGGAACGTGCCGTAGTGATCGAGCTGAATGAAGTCCGTGCGACGGCCAGATGCGCTTGCTGCCTCGGAGCCGGGCGGGTCGGTAACGTGCTGGACGAGAAACCGGCGATTTGCTTCAAAGAACGGCTGGATTTCATCCGGCAAGCTGTCCACGGCTTTGTTGGTGATGAGCCGCTCCGCGTTCTCGCCCCAACCGAACGACGACGGCAGTGCCAGGAATAGAACTCCAAGCACCAAAGCAGCCGCGGTGGGTAGCCGAACGCGCATCAGAGCTTCCACTCCTTGGGAGCTGAGGCCGCCGCGGCCGCGAGCTTTTCGTTTGAGAGTTGACTGTGCTTGCGGCCATAGAAATAATAGAGAACCAACCCGATTACCAGCCAAACGAAGAAACGAATCCAGTTCAAGATCGGCAATCCAGCCATTAAGAGTACGCACGTAAGAATCGTAGCTACAGGGGCGAGGATGCCCCCGGGGGCGCGGAAGGCGCGCGGACGATCCGGCTCGCGGTAGCGCAGGATCAGGACACCTCCGGCGACGAGCGCGAACGCAAAGAGCGTTCCGATATTAGAAAGATCTGAGAGCGTGCCGATGTCGAGCAGGCCCGCGGGTATTCCAACGGCAAACCCTGCAACCCAAGTGGAAAAATCCGGCGTGCGAAAGCGTTTGTGAACGCGGCTGAAAATGCCTGGGAGAAGGCCATCGCGCGACATCGCGAACCATACGCGCGCCTGGCCAAGCTGAAAGACGAGCAGCGACGAGATCATACCCATCAATGCGCCGCACAACACGACGATTTCCACGCCTCCAAAGTGGAGGCGCTTCATGGTGTTGACGATGGGGGCGGCGTCGTCCATCAAACTCTGCCAGGGCACGAGCCCGGTGAGGACAACGACAACAGCGATGTAAAGGACCGTGCAGATCACGAGCGTCAAGATGATGCCGATCGGCAGATCCTTTTGTGGATTCTTGCATTCTTCCGCGGCGGTTGAGACCGAATCAAATCCGATGTACGTGAAAAATATGATCGAACCGCCCGTCAGAATCCCCGGCCAGCCGTTGGGAGCAAACGGGCGCCAGTGAATAGGGTTTACGTAACGCGACGCAACAGTGACGAACACGAAGATGGCAGCAATTTTGAGCATAACCATCACGTTATTCGCGCCGGCGGATTCGCGAATTCCCCGCACCAGGACGATTGTCAACAGCATGACGATGATGAAAGCAGGCCAGTTGAAACCGAAGTGCCAGCCGGGATCGTAAAGGACATTTCCTTGCAAATCGCTCAGCCCGGCGGGCAGGTACGCAGGCGTGATCCAGCGCAGGCTGGGACGGATGCCAAACCAATCAATGAGGTCTACAACATGCGCCGAGAAACCGACGCTGACTGCCATGTTGGAGACGGCGTACTCAAGGATGAGGTCCCAGCCGATAATCCAGGCTATGAGCTCGCCCATTGTCGCGTAGGTGTAGGTGTATGCGCTGCCGGCGATGGGGATCATCGCCGCTAGTTCGGCATAGCAAAGCCCTGCAAATGCGCAAGCGATCGCCACCAGCACGAACGACAGCGCGATAGCGGGGCCTGCGCCCGGCCTTCCGAACGATGCGGAGTGGTAGATGAGGTATTCGAGAAGAGGCGCGTTAAGGATGGATTTGAACTGCATCTTTTGCCCGGCAATCGCCGTGCCGACCACGGTGAAGATGCCGGAGCCGATCACGGCGCCGATGCCGAGCGACGTCAAGCTCAGCCAGCCGAGAGTCTTCTTGAGGCGCTTTTCCGGGTTCTCGGAGTCGGAGATGAGCTGGTCAATGCTCTTTGTGCGGAAGAGCTGTGGATTCAAATGTCACCTTCCGTCGAGAAGTATGCCGCCATCCCAGCGCAAAAGAAAAAAACTGTACCTTGTGCGAGAGTTATGCGCAACCGTACTCTTTGCCAGTCGCCAGTGGCTCGATGATCCGCGATGCTCAGCGTCGCGCAAGCATTCCGCGGAGGCAGGCAACGGTTTCTAGGCGAGCTGAAGATTCGCATAGCGCTCGAGAAGTTTCTTGGGGCCGTAGTCTTGAAAGCTGACAGTCAGCTTGCGGTCTTCGCCTTCGCCCTCGACTTCAAGAATCGTGCCAATGCCGTATTTGGAATGACGGACGCGCGTGCCGACGAGAGGATCTTTCGATGGGCGAGATAGTGGATTGGACGAGCGAGTTTGCGCGCGTTTTCCGTAGGGCGTGCGCGAGACGGACGGGTCGCGACGCCGATACGAGGAGTATTCGGAAAACTCAGGATCGACCTCGTAGCGGCGCTTTTCGCCCGCATCGGAAAGCGAGCCGGGCACCGTTTCGACAAGTTCGCCGGGAATTTCGGCTAGAAAGCGGGAGGGTAGGGAAGCGCGCAGACGCTCTTCGCCGTAACTGCGGCGGTAGATTGCGCGCGAGAGGACGAGCGACTGCTTCGCTCGGGTCATCCCGACGTAAAAGAGCCTGCGCTCTTCTTCAATATCGCCGGGACGATCGAGCGAGCGGCTGTGCGGCAGCAGGTTTTCCTCAAGTCCCGCGAGAAATACGGCGTCGAATTCGAGGCCTTTGGCGCTGTGCAGCGTCATCAAGGAAACCGGTATCGTTTCGTCATATTCATCCGTGTCGCTCAGCAGAGCGGCGTGGTCGAGAAGGTCGTCGAGCGTTTGGCCCTGCTCGGTTGCTTCAGCCATGGCATTCGCAAGTTCGCGCAAGTTCTCAGCGCGCGAAGAGTGCTCGAGATTGTCCTGCTGCTCAACCCAATGGAGATAACCCGTGCGGTCAAGCACGCGAGCAATCAATTGTGCGGGTGGGAGCTCCGCGCATTCCTCGCGGAGCTCTTCGATCAACGTACGGAAGCCCTGAAGAGCGCCCGCCTTCCTGCCGGAGCCGCCGGGGGCGAAATCCGACGCGATCACGTCCCAAAGGGATTTGTTGGTCTCATTGGCGCGCGTTTGAATTGTTGCAACCGTAGCGGCCCCGATTCCACGCGGCGGGACATTAAGCACCCGAAGAAGAGCGATATCGTCCTCCGGGTGGAACAGGAGACGAACGTACGCCAGGGCGTTACGCACCTCGGCTCGTTCGTAGAAGCTGAAGCCGCCGACAACGCGGTAGCGGATGCCGAGGCGCCGCAGAACTTCTTCAAACGACCGTGATTGCGATCCCGTGCGGTAGAGGACCGCCAGCCGCGCATCCGGATCATTTCGAACAAGAGACGAGAGTTCGCCGCAGATAAATTCCGACTCTCCGGTGGCATCCGGCGCTTCAAAAAAACGCAACTGGCTTCCTGCCCCTAGGGTGGCCAGGAGCTTCTTTCCAAGGCGATTCGAGTTGTTTCCCACCACGGCGGCGGCAGCGTCGAGAATCTTTTGCGAGGAGCGGTAGTTTTCTTCGAGGCGGATGATTCTCGTTCCGGGAAACTCTTCGGTGAAGCGCTTCAGGTTGCCGGCCCGCGCGCCGCGCCAACTATAAATGGATTGGTCCTCATCACCCACAACGCAAATGTTCTTACGCAGTCCGGCGAGATGCCGAACGAGCTCTTCCTGCGCGTGATTCGTGTCCTGGAATTCGTCCACCATCAGATATTGAAAACGAGCGTTCCAGGAGGCGCGGACGTCAGCGTGATCCCGCAGGAGTTCGACGGCGCGGAGGAGCAGATCGTCGAAATCGAGCGCGGCGGCCTTGCGGAGAATTTCGCTGTAGAGACGGAAAACTGTGGCGACTTTTTTGCGGGCGTCATTGAACGCTTCGGCTTCCATGGCATCGGGCGTGATGCCGTGATTCTTCGCGTGGCTGATCTGCTCGCGGACGCTGCGCGGCGTGAAATCGCGGCTCGAGATATCGAGTTGTTCAAAAGCACGCTTCACCGCAGATGTTTGAGCGTCGTCATCGTAGATTGCAAAATCGCGCGGCAAGCCGAGATGTTGTGCTTCGCGACGGAGAAGCCGCGCGCAGAAAGAGTGAAAGGTGGAGACCCAGACCCCTGAGGCGTCGCGGCCGGTTGCGCGGAGTAGGGCGCTGATGCGCTCCTTCATCACATTCGCCGCTTTGTTTGTGAACGTGACGGCCAGGATTGCGTGGCCGGGAACGCCTTGCTCGATGAGGTGCGCGACGCGATAGGTAATCACGCGCGTCTTGCCTGTGCCCGCACCAGCAAGGACGAGGACGGGACCCTCGGTCGAAAGCACAGCTTCGCGCTGGCGCTCGTTGAGATCGCGCAGCAAAAGTGTCGTCGGGCGAGGCGAGGTAGTCAAACATGAATTCTAGCTGAGCGATTACAATTCGGCAATTTGCGATTCGTGCGCTGTTTTAGCTCTATAGTTTTGTCACCCCTTAACGGCTACGTGAAAATGTCACCCTATGAGACGGGAGACATTTTTGCTACAAGAGACCAAATAGTGTGAACTGAGTGGAACCGAGGAAAGATTCAGCAGCAAATGTACTTAGCCGGCAGCGGCCTGATCGAGAAGCCAGAGCAGGCGTCCGGTTGGGCGGATTCTTCCCGCTGGATACTGGCTGGGTTTCCCTTCCGGTTCGTTGCGAAGGGCGGCCATGATTTCGCGCTTGTTGGCGCCAGCGACAAGGAAAAATGTGTTCCGGCCACGATTGAGGACGACCGGCGTAAACGTAAGGCGCTGCGGCGGTTCGGCCGGAGCCGTGACCGGCACTACCCACAGTTGCTTCTCGTCCAGCGCGGGGGAATCGGGAAACAACGACGCCGTATGGCCTTCAATACCGAGGCCGAGAAGCTGGACGTCAAACTCGGGAAGAGCAGAACCAAAGAACTTCCGCAACTCGGCTTCGTAAGCCTCCGCGGCTTTTTCAGGCGGCGCCAGGTTTGTCTGCACGGGATGCACATTGGCCGCGGGCAGCGGGACACGAGAAATCAGGGTCTCGCGAGTCATCCGGTAGTTACTGAGTAGGTCATCCTGGGGAACATACCGCTCGTCGCCCCAGAACAAGTGGACTTTATCCCAGGGTGTATGCACGCTGTACTTCTCCGCCCACATGGCATACATCTTCGCCGGAGTATGCCCGCCGGCGAGGGCGATCGAAAAGCGGCCGCGTTTGCCGACGGCGTCTTTAAGAATGGAGAGGGTTTCGTCCAGTAGCCCGCGGCTCAGAGCCTCAAGATCCGGAAAAACCCGAGTGTCGAGTTTCATGGCTTCTCTTCCATCTCCTTGCAATTCTTAATCGGCGGTCACGCCGTAACGGGCCAGATCTTCGCGCATTTGCGCGACATTCTTGAATTGAATCGTGTGCATCCCCAATTCCTTGGGAATCTCGAGATTCAGGCCGCGGTCATCCACGAAAACGCATTCATCCGGCGGGCATTGCGTAAGGCTCAAGGCCATGCGATAGATTTTCTCGTCCGGCTTGCGCACGCCCAGATAACAGGAACAAAGAAAGGCCTCGAAGTATTTGCGGAGATTGAAAGTCCGGATGCGGTGCTCGTTGATCTCGCGTGATTCATTGTTCAGCGCCAGCATCGCGTAGCGCTTCGTGGCGGCGAGCTTCTTGAAATACTCGAACGATTCCGGCAACGGCTGCGAGAGATTGAAGATAAATTTCTTGACGTCGTCGGGAGTAAAGGGGCGCGAGCGATAAAAAATGACCCGCTGAAGATATTCATCGAGGGTGGCGTGGCCGGTCTCGAACGCGTTGAGCATCAGCTCGTGGCGATCAGCAAAATCTTCCCAGTCGAGAGAGAAGTTGTCCACAACTGCGCGGCGACCGTTGCGATCCCATCCGTTCGTCAGGATCACGCCGCCATTGTCCCAAAACACCGTCGTCGCAGCCGCCATTGATCCTCCGATTACAAAAGCGCTTTCGCCGCACCGTCAAGAAACAATAGAGGCGCGGATACCCGCTTCGGGCTTGGCGACTCTATCATAATTCTTGTCGAGAGCAACTCCCCCCGCAGGTCAATTTGGCCGGATGTGACTGGCCGCACTGCTCGATGTTTGTCATATTATGGAGACACTAAAGTGGGACGGAGCAATGCCGAAGCGGAACAAATCGAAGGCGACTATTTTCACGATCGGGCATTCGACGAAGCCGATCGAAGAATTCATCGCGCTCCTGCAATCAAACGGCGTGAAGTGCGTGCTCGATGTTCGTACGATTCCGCGTTCGCGGCGCAACCCACAATTCAATAGCGAGGCCCTCGAAGCGGCGCTAGGCGCTGCCGGTATTGATTATCTGCATGTGAAGGCACTCGGCGGACTGCGGCACGCGAAGAAAGATTCGGTAAACCTCGGCTGGCACAATGCCAGTTTTCGCGGGTATGCCGACTACATGCAAACAGAAGATTTCGAAGGCGGGCTTGAGCGGGCGATACGGAAAAGCCGGGAAGTGCAGTGCGCATTGATGTGCGCCGAGGCCGTGCCGTGGCGTTGTCATCGGTCGCTTGTGGCAGACGCATTGACCACCCGAGGAATTCCTGTCGAGCACATTCTCACCGGATCGAAACGCCGGCCTCACGAGATGACGCCATTCGCGCGCGTCCGCGGCACAGAAGTCACGTACCCGAGCGAAAATGGGCAGAGCGCTTTGGACTTCGCGGAGCGGAATGAGGAGTGACTAAAATCGTCATGTAGCCCGGCACGAGGCTACTTCTCGGCAGCCGCCGCCTTCGTAGCACTGTTTTCCGCGACCGGCGCTCCGTGAGCCTGTGCCGGGGTCCAGCCGTGCACAGAGGTTCCGCCGTTTATCATGCCCTGAAGCGTCCCCCCGAAAAACATGTATGGATGAATTGATTCGAGCGCGCTCGCTTGGTCGAGTTTGCTTCGAAGCTCTGACGGAATGGAGAAGTCCAAGCATGACAAATTGTCATCGAGATGGGCTACCTTCGTTGCGCCGATAATTGTCGAAGTGATTCCCGGCTGTGTTGCCGCCCAGTTCAACGCGACTTGCGCGGGTGTTTTGTTCAGTTGCTGCGCGACGGAAATCAAAGCGTCGAGAACGCGCGCATTGCGCTCGGTAAACTTGTTGAAGACGGGATTCGGAGAATCTTTCATTGTCTGGAGGCGGCCGTCGCCGCGCCATGTGCCTCCCTCCCGCTTGTACTTTCCGCTCAGAAAACCACTGGCAAGTGGACTCCAAGGGCAGATGCCGATGCCGAGTTCCTGCGCGACGGGAACGTGTTCGCGCTCGATGTTCCGTTCGACGAGAGAATACTCGAGCTGCAGCGCGATCAGCCGTTCGTTGCCCTCTTTTTCCGCCAACGTTTGGGCTCGCGCGACGTACCACGCAGGCGTGTCGGAAAAGCCGTAGTGGAGAATCTTCCCTTCTCTTACAAGATCGTTCAACGTGGAGATGACTTCTTCGACCGGTGTAACCGTGTCCCAGGCGTGCAGCCAGTACAAATCAATATAATCCGTCTGCAACCGGCGCAGGGAACCTTGCAATGCCCGGTAAATGTTCTTGCGGCCGTTGCCTCCGGCATTCGGGTTTCCCGGTTCCGCGTTGAATGTAAACTTCGTCGCCAGCACGATGCGGTCGCGCAGACTTCGCTCCGTGATAATTCCCCGGTTAGCTCTTCGCTCTTTCCGGCGTTGTAGCCATCGGCTGTGTCCACGAAATTCCCGCCACGCTCGAGGTAACGATTGAAGATTGCGCGCGAACCGGCTTCTTCCACACCGATGCCCCATTCCGTCCCAAATGTCATCGCGCCCAAACACAGCTGGCTCACGCGAAGCCCTGAACGCCCCAGCG
>Ga0307475_10002063_pt1 | contig 12049 bp, 10 predicted proteins | sample atmos_gasesECM1C_FD_203317 | JGI IMG/M metagenome (GOLD analysis project Ga0307475, IMG submission 203317) | Hardwood forest soil microbial communities from Morgan-Monroe State Forest, Indiana, United States - atmos_gasesECM1C_515 | ecosystem: Environmental > Terrestrial > Soil > Temperate... | reverse complement strand
TTCGTTGTCGGGAGTGGCGAGTCATTTCAAGAAGAAGGACAAGAAAATTGGATTGATCTGGCTGGACGCGCACGGGGATATCAACACGCCGGAAAGTTCGCCCTCCGGAAACGTGCATGGCATGCCCCTGGCTGCGGCGATGGGTTATGGGGCTACGGAACTGGTGGAGTTGGAAGGATTCAAGCCGAAAGTCGAACCGCAGAATATTTCCCTGGTGGGGATTCGCGATTTGGATTCACATGAGAAGAAACTGGCGAAGAAATCAGGTGTTCACGTATTCACCATGCGAGATATTGATGAACGTGGAATGCGCGAGGTGATGAGCGACGCGCTGAAATATGCGATGGACGACACGGACGGGATTTCGGTCAGCTTGGATATGGACTTTGTCGATCCTTCGGACGCGCCGGGCGTGGGGACGCCAGTACGCGGCGGCGTGACCTATCGCGAAGCGCATCTGGCCATGGAGATGCTTGCGGATACGGAGGCTATGGTGTCGCTGGAGGTCGTGGAAATCAATCCGGTGATTGACGAGCACAACCGCACGGCGTTGCTGGGGGTAGAGTTGGTGCTTTCAGGGCTGGGGAAAAAGATTCTTTGAAGAGATTTTCTGATTCTGGAAACATGGTGTGCGTCTGCCCTTCAGCGTTACGCCTTTTTCTGGAAAAATAATCGACGTGAATACCGACAAAAAGCGTTTGAGGGTGGGTGTCCTGTTTGGCGGGCGCTCCGGCGAGCATGAGGTTTCGCTGGCATCGGCGGCTTCGGTGATTCGCGGGTTGGACCCGGACAAATACGAGCCGGTGCCGATTGGGATCACGAAGGAAGGGCACTGGCTGGTGGGTGCCGGGGCCCAGAAAATGCTGCCGGAGGTGTTGAAGGGCGGGCAGCGGGTGATGATGACCGCGGACCCCACGGATGCGGCCTTGGTACGGCTGGATGGGAGCGGTGGCGGGCAGCGGCTGGATGTGGTCTTCCCGGTGATGCATGGAACGTACGGGGAAGACGGCACGATTCAGGGATTGCTGGACTTGGCGGGGTTGCCATTTGTCGGCGCGGGCGTGTTGGGGTCGGCGATTGCGATGGACAAGGACGTCGCCAAGCGCTTGCTGCAGATGGCGAAGATTCCGGTGGTGCCATGGATCGCGGTGCAGCGCGCGGACTGGGAGCGGGAGCCGAAAGAGATTCAGCGCAGCATCGAGAGAAAATTCAAGTATCCGGTGTTCGTAAAGCCGGCGACGCTGGGTTCTTCGGTGGGCATGACCAAGGTGCATTCGCGGGAGGAACTTGCTCCCGCGCTGAATCTTGCGGCCGAATTCGCGATGAAGATTTTGGTGGAGCGGGCGATGGTGGCGCGGGAGATTGAAGTGGCGGTGCTGGGGAACAGCGAGCCGGCGGCGTCGATTCCGGGCGAAATCGTGCCGCACCGCGAGTTTTACGATTACCAAGCGAAATATCTGGAAGAGGGAACGCAGCTTCTGATTCCGGCGAAGCTGAAGCCGGAGCAGGTGAAGAAGATTCAAGCGCTCGCATTGGCGGCGTTTCGCGCGCTGGAATTGAGCGGCATGGCGCGCGTGGATTTCTTCCTGGAGAAGAAGGGCGGGAAGATTTTCCTGAACGAAGTGAATACCATTCCCGGGTTCACGTCCATCAGCATGTATCCAAAAATGTGGGAAGCGAGCGGGGTTCCGTTTCGCGAGCTGATCGATCGGCTGATCACGCTGGCGCTAGAACAGCATGCCGAGAAGGCGCGCACGAAATATCAGATTGAGTTGCCGGAAGGCGCCGGTGGGGCGCTCGAGCCATAGGTCGATCCGAGAGCAATGGAGAAAACCCTCGGGCCTAAAAGACGGACCTGAGCTACAGGTAAACAACCGTGTCTGCGGTGTGCTACGCTCGCATTGCGGAGACTCTCGATGACCCTTCTCGAACCGCCGGTTGAAACCTCGAGTAAATCGCGGCCATTGAAATTTGTGGCGGGCGTGCTCGTGATATTGGCCGCCGTGGTGCTCTATTTTGCGTTTCGGTATTACCCCGAACAGCGCGCGGCCCAGCACTTTTTCAATGCTCTGGTCGCTGGAGACACGAATACCGCGTATCAACTCTGGAAGGCCAAGCCCAGCTACCGAACGCAGGACTTTTTGACGGATTGGGGACCGTACGGATACTACGGTCCGGTGAAGAGCTACAAGATCATGAAGATAAGCAGGCCCGAGGGCTCGATCAACAGTGTGGTGGTGGAGGTCGCCGTGAGCCCGTTCTCGCCGATGCCGGCTGCCACGGATGCGGAGAAGAGCCGGAGGACGCGGGTGGTGACGGTGTGGATGAACACGGAGGACATGTCGTTTAGTTTCCCGCCGTAATGAGACCTCTCTAAATGAAGGTTTCTTTGCCCGCGCTGACGGCGCTGCCGGTGTTAACTCCGTGAAAGCGGCGGCAAGACCGCCGCACTCCAAAAAGCGCGTTACTAGGGGCGAATTTCGTCTAGGGCGCGGGTTAGTTCTTCGGGCGTGACCGTTGCGGTGCCCAGTTTGCTGACGGCTACGCCCGCGGCCGCGTTGGCGAGGATGGCGGCGTCGGGGAGCGGAGCGCCTGCTGCGGCCGCTAGCGCGAGGACACTCAGCACGGTGTCGCCGGCGCCGGTGACGTCGAAGACTTGGCGGCCCCTGGCGGTGCGGTCGATGCCGGGTTGGCCGACGCGGGCGTAGGTTACCTCGAATCCGGTCGCGGGGATGTGCAGGGCGCGCGGCGGGCTTTCTTCGATTAAGCTCATGCCCTTTTCGCCGCGGGTTATGAGCACGGCCGCGCAGCCGAAATGCGCGAGCAGGGCGCGACCTGCTTCTTCCACGGATTTTTCGTCTCCTAGAGAGCGGGTTACAAAGAATCCCGCTTCCTTGGCATTACAGACGATGGCGCGCGCGCCGCGATAGGCGTAGAGTCGGGAAGTTTTAGGCTTGACGAAGACGGCTACGCGCAATTGATGGCACGCGCTGAGAACGCGTTCGGCGAAATTGTCGGTGACCAGGCCTTTGTCGTAATCGGAGAGGACCAGTGCATCGAGATGTTTGAGCGCGGCGAACAGGGCGCGCAGGATGCGCTCTTCGGTTTCCGGCTGCAGGGGTTCGCGGCGCTCGCGATCGACGCGCACCACTTGCTGATGGCGCGCGATGATGCGGGTTTTCACGGTGGTTACACGCCGCGCGTCGGCGAGCACGCCTTTGTCAACGATGCCGGCGTCGCGCAGACATTTGCGCAGGGACGCGCCCGGTTCGTCATTTCCGATGGCCCCGAAGCACTCGACGCGTGCTCCGAGAGCGGACAGATTTGCCGCGACGTTGCCTGCCCCACCAAGGCATTCGCTCTGCTCGACGAAATCCACTACGGGGACGGCGGCCTCCGGCGACAGGCGCGAGGCGGTGCCCCACAGATAGCGGTCCAGCATGAGGTCGCCGAGGACGCCGATGCGTTTCCCGCGCAGGCGAGGGATCAGGCGCTTTAGGCGGTCGGAATCCGTCTTAGTTTTGCTCGGCATAGAAGGAAGCGAACCGCGGCGTATATACCGCCGCTCATTCGGGGGCGACAGTCGCCTCTTCGGGAAGCATCACGGGGATATCGTCGCGAATAGGATAGACGCGCCGGCACGTTTGGCATTTCAGGCCAGCGTGGTCCGGCGTCGGCTTAACGGGGGTCTTGCATACGGGGCAGACGAGAATCTGGAGCAACTCTTGCGAGATGGCCACTGGCCTCCTCCTAGATGGGCATTGCCTGGCGGTGCTGGCACTGTACCAAACGGGCCGCAGGCGGGCAAACGCGACGTTGCTGGTTGGTGGCTGGGCGCGGTTGTGCTACATAGAAGGCCGCACGAAACGGAGGAGCCATGCAGGCGCGTTTGAAACTATTTCTTGTAATCGTACTTACGGTTTTTGCGGTCCCCAGCTTCGGCCAAGCTCCCGCGCAGCAACCGCAGGACAAGACCATCCTTGTTTTCGGCCAGACGATTCATTATTGGGACGTGGGCTCGGGGCCCGTGCTCGTTCTGGTACATGGCCTGGGGAGCAGCAAGGATGGAGATTGGGGCCGGGTGGTGGCGCCGCTCGCGAAGAAATATCGCGTGATCGCCATGGACCAGGTTGGCTTTGGGCGCTCGGACAAGCCGCTGATCGACTATAAGATCCAGACATACGTAGATTTTCTAAATGAGTTTTTGCATGTGCTGAAGGTAGAGAAGGCGAGCTTCATGGGCGAATCGCTTGGCGGTTGGATTTCCGCGCTGTACGCGATGGAGATTTCGGGCGGCGCGCACCTGGTTCCCGTCGAAAAGCTTGTGTTCGTGGACGCAGCGGGATTGCAGCAAGACAAGCCGATTCCCAATCTAAATCCGAGCACACTGGCGGACATGCGCAAATTGCTGGAAGCAGTTTTTTACGATACAAGCTGGGTTACAGATGAGGCTCTGCAAAAAAGCTTTGCCGACAAGCTTGCAAAGCACGACGGCTATACGGTTCGAGCCATCTTGACCAATCCGAGTCTGGCTTCCGAGCGGCTTGACGACAGGCTGGCGCAGATTCACGTGCCGACGCTGGTCGTTTGGGGCAAACAGGATACGCTGCTGCCGATCGCTTCCGGCGAGAGATACGCCGCGGGAATCGCTGGGGCAAAGCTGGTGAGCTTCGATCAGTGCGGCCACGTCCCGCCGTTGGAGAAGACCGCGGAGTTTGTGCCCGTGGTGGAAGCGTTTCTGGCTGGCGCGGCTGACGCGTCGCATTGAGACGGCAGCTCTTAGCGGACACCTGGATCAACCAGGATGGCGTGTGGCAGTGCGTTGTGTGTCAGGGATGCTCCCGGTCTATTGTGTCAGTGATGTGCCCGGTCCGTACCCCGGCTTAGGGGCCCCCCTCCCCCCCTTTTTCATAAGTGTTCATTCTAAAGGTTGCCAGCTTGGTAAGGATCGTGCGGGCAAAGCGAACACGGTCCAGCTTCACCCATATAGGTCGCGGACAGCACTAAACTGGAGGCAGGGATGAATCTATCCAGAGCAACCAGGTCGAGTTGTGCTTTTCTGACGTGTTCGGTATTGGGGTTTTTGGCTGCGGGTTCAGCCAAAGCCAGTACGATTACATTTTTAGACGCAACCGAACAACCATCCATATCGGTAACTGGTAACACGACCGGTCGCACGATAACCAATCAAGGGTGCGTTGTAGAGGTGGAGCGTGCTGGATTCAGCTTTGGAAACCCTGCGGAGGTATGCACCGTAATTATAGATACGACTAATGGGAACCAAGCCGAATTTGATAATTACAATGCCCTCACCGGCAGCGACGCCGTAACCGGCATCAGCTTCATTGCCGACGCTTCTAACCCCACACAAGTGAGCGACCTCGGGCCAATAATAGAAATAAATTCTCCGTCGTCAGACCCAAACGTGATAAAGACGCAGGTGACAATTGAGTTCGTTTCCGACCTGGCCGACCCCTTGATCCCGTGCAATTTCTTTCTAAACGATACATGCAATTTGATCGAGGGTGGAACGGTTCAGTCTTTGGGCTCCCTAACCTGGAGCAATGGCACGGTTGACACCCTCCAGTTCCAATCGGCCGCGGAGACACCCGAGCCGGGGACACTCGTTTTGTTCGGCTCTGGACTAATCTCCTTAATGGGCTTTGCTCGTCGGAAACTCTTTATCCGCGTGTAGGTTCCCTCAGTTGCGGGAGTGCGCTGCTTGCTGTGAAATGTTCAAACATTTCCTTGCGTCCGCGTTGTTGTGTGTAGTCTGGATTGAGAACCTTGAACGAAACAGTCTGGACTGGTGGTATAAGGCGAGCTTGTGTTTAGCAACGATTCCCTCTAAACACTCCCCTTCCAGCACAGAGCGCATTGCCTGATGCGCATAAAGCTAGGCACGCTCGGATGAAACCGGAGCGCGCGCGGGTCTTGAAGACCCGCCACTACAAGTTACGGCTCGGAACGCGCAGAGGTAGGGACGGCCGGTCCTGGCGGGGAATCCGAGCAGTTAGGCGGGCGGGCCGGCTAGACTTTGGCGTCTTTCTTTAGGGCCAGGCGCAGATCCAGGTTGCGAATCAGGCGATGCAGGTAATTGGGGTTTAGGCCCAGCAGCTTGGCGGCTTCGGTGATGCTGCCGCCGCTTTGCTCGAAGGCGGTGAGGATTAGCTGTTTCTTTAGATTGCGGACGGCATCGTGATACTGAGCGGGCGCGGAAGCTGAAGCCGGCGAGCTCTCCAGCAACGTTTCCGGCAAATCTTCGGGAAGAATGAAGCTGGAGGAGCCGATGACCACGGCGCGCTCCATGGCATTTTCCAATTCGCGGATATTGCCGGGCCAATCGTATTGCGCGAGGCAGGCGCGGGCTTCCGCGGAGATCCCTTTGATCTCGCGGTTGCAGCGCTTGGCGTAGCGCGCGGCGAAATATTCCGCCAGCAGCGGGATGTCCTCGGAGTGTTCGCGCAGAGCGGGCAATGTGAATGAGATGACGTTCAGGCGGTGGAACAGGTCGGCGCGGAAGGCTGCTTCGCGGACCGCCTTCTGCAAATCCTTATTGGTGGCGGCCAGGAAGCGGACGTTGAACTTGATAGGCCGCGTGCCGCCGACGCGGACGAATTCGCGCTCCTGAAGGACGCGCAGCAGTTTGGCTTGCAGGGTCAGAGATAGCTCGCCGATTTCGTCGAGGAAAACGCTGCCGCCGTCGGCGACTTCCAGCAGACCTTTCTTCTGGCATATCGCGCTGGTGAAGGCGCCTTTCTCGTGGCCGAACAGCTCGCTTTCGAGAAGCGTTTCGGTGAGCGCGGCACAGTTCAGGGCCATGAACGGTTGATCCTTGCGCGGACTATTTTTGTGAATGGCGCGCGCGGCGAGTTCCTTCCCCGTGCCGCTTTCGCCGTGGATCAAGACCGTGGAATCGGTGGGAGCAACCTTCTCAATGAATTGGTAGACCTGGCGCATGCGCGGGCTCTGGCCGACCATATCGTGCTGCAGGCTGATCTCGGCGCGCAGGCGCTGATTCTCGCTGCCGAGGCGCTCGAATTGGCTGGCGTTCTCTATGGCAATGGCGGCCAGTCCGGCGATGGCGGCGAGAAGCTGTAAATCATCTTTCGTGAAAGGCGTGCCCGGATTTGCGGAATCCAGGTAGATGATTCCGAGCGCGCGATTCGCAACGGCCAGAGGCACGCAGAGCAGCGAGTGCACCGGTGGAGCGTGGTCGTCCGATGGAGAATCGAGCTCGCAGGCTTCATTGTCGAGGATGGCGACGCCATCTTTGACGACACGGCGGACCAGTGAGCGGCTGACGTGTACGGGATGGTCGGGGCCGGAGACGCGATCCCACGCTACTGGCGATGAGATTTCCGCAGCGTCGCCGTTCAGCAGCAGGATGGCGCCACGCTCGGCGGGTATGACGTCAAAGATCATGCCGAGCAGTTGCCATTGCAGGGACTCGACGTCGCGGATGGAGCCGATGGCCGTGCTGATTTTCAACAGGGTGCTGAGCGCGCGGTCGAGCCGCGCGGACTGCGGCAAGGCGGCCAGCGACTCCGGATGCAAATAGAGGAGTTCGTCGTGGCGCAATTGCTGTTCCTGACCGCTGGCTGGAGAAACGTCGTCAAGCTGCACAGGGCTGATTGCGGCGGCTGCGGCACCGTCCATCTGAAAGAGGAAGAGCGAGCCGCCGACGGCAATCTGGTCGCCGGGAGCCAAGACGCGCTCCTTGACGGGAATGCCGTTGACGAACGTGCCGGAGGCGGTGTCCTGGTCGATGAGCAGGAAGCCATCGTTTTGACGGGCGATCTTGCAGTGGATCTGAGCGACGGCAGGATCGTCGATACAAATGGGGTTGGCAGCGTCCCGGCCGATGGACAAAGGCACGGAGAAGCGAAATTCGGATTTTCCGAGGGGACCGCTGAGAGCTAAGAGCTTAGGTTGCACAAGTAGGCCTTGCTGGGTTTGCTGGGACCCGCTGGCGAGAGCAGCCGCCAGGTCGATGCGTATTCTAGCCCCAAAAGCCTGGAAGCCACTACTGGCGAAGCCTATCCGAAGGGATAGGCGGTCGTATCTGAACAGAGAGCATCCGCAGTGTTGGCGCCTGCTCGCTCGGGGTCGCCTGGTCGAGGACAATGTTGTAAGTGCCACAGCTTCAATGATTTGTCGAATCCCGAAAATGCGAGAAGCCGCTCGAAAATGTTGGCAAGGGAGTTGCAATCTCCTAATTCATCTTACGAATCCTAAGTGGCGAGGTGGAGGACGACATGAGATTTCAAAAGAAACTTCGGATGCAGACGGTGATTGTGGGACTGGGAGCCGCGCTGTTGATGGCCGGATCAGCCCGCGCGCAGCAGGACATGAACCCAACGTACTTCGATGCAAATCCGGGCACGCCAGCAGTCAGCAAGATCGTGGTGGCGAAAACCGTGCAAAGTTCGCAAGCAGGAAAGGAAACATCTGCGGGGAACATGCTGGCGCTTGCAAACCGCAGCGATGCGACCCTCGAAGCGGGTGTGACGCGGATCGCGATTGTTGACTCCGGGGTTGCACTGATGCTGCTGGCCGGCATTGTTTTGATCGCGCGGTATGCAATGGCAGCCGCGCGAGGCGCCCGAGTTCCTAGAATTTCCAAGGTGTCCCGCCCATACACCCCCGTTTCTGCTGCGACGGCTCAGTGAAGGGAGCTCGGCGCTCGGCAGACCTCCGGGAATCGCGAAACACCCCACCCGCGATTCCCGGAGATTTTTTTGTCTGGATGAAATTTAGAAACCGGGAGCGCCGGAAGAAGCAGGGCGCATTTCCGGCGCGTTTACGCCAAAGCGCAGATGCGCGAAGTAGGTTTGCCCCAGGGACATGCAGCCGGTGTACAGATATCCCCAGACGAAAAGCAGCAAGAACGGCACAGTGGCGTAGTTTTCATTGAAGATGGCATAGAGCACGGTGAAGAAGAAATAGATGCCGAGAAGAATTTCGGCATAAGGCATCCAGCCGGCCTTGTTTCTGTATGTCTTGGCCGCGAATGAATCGCCCTTGCCTTCGATTTTGTATTTCGGGGTGCGCGCGAACTCGCTCTTTTTGCCTACGATCGCTTCGATGACGGCTTGCGCGTTGCGAACGGAGATTCCGATTCCGGTGGCCATTACGAAAGGCATGTACAGGAAAGTGCGCCACCAACTTTTGGGGCGCAGCTCCTTTTGCGCTACGAGGTAAAAGCTGGAGATCGAGCAGGTGGAGGCCAGGAACAGAGGAAGGTCGACCACCAGCATCTGGAACCAGCCTTGATAGAAACGCACAATCATGGCCGGCAGCAGCATGGTCGAGAGCAGCACCATCAACGGGTAACTAATGTTGGCGGTGAGGTGGAAGAAGGCTTCGGCCTTGACGTGCCACGGCGCATTGGACCTCATCACGCGCGGCAGAATTTTCTTCGCGGTTTGCATCAGGCCCTTGGCCCAGCGTGCCTGCTGCGCCTTAAACCCATTCATATCGACCGGCAACTCAGAAGCGCACTCAATGTCTGGGAGGTAAAGAAATTTCCAGCCATGCAACTGCGCGCGATAGGAAAGATCGGTGTCTTCGGTGAGCGTGTCGTGTTCCCAGCCGCCGGCGTCTTCGATAGCTTGGCGGCGCCAAACACCGGCGGTGCCGTTGAAATTGAAGAAAGTGCCGCGGCGCGAGCGCGCACCGTGCTCGACAACGAAGTGGCCGTCGAGCAGGATTGTTTCTACCTGCGTGAGCAACGAATAGTCGCGATTTAGGTAGGTCCAGCGCGCCTGCACCATTCCAATCTTCTGGTTCTGGAAGTAAGGGATGCTGCGCCGCAGAAAATCGGGGGCGGGAATAAAGTCGGCGTCAAAAATGGCCACGAATTCCCCGCGCGCGGTCTTCAAGCCGTTCTCAAGGGCACCGGCCTTATAGCCTTCGCGGTTGGTGCGGTGAATATACGTGATGGGCAGGCCCTGTGCTGCGAATCGCGCGACGCAAGCGCTCGCGACCTGTTGCGTCTCGTCCGTTGAGTCGTCGAGAACCTGGATGTCCAGGAACTCGCGCGGGTAATCGAAGCGCGATACTGCTTCGACGAGACGCTCGATTACGTAGCGCTCATTGAAGATAGGAAGTTGTACAGTGACGCACGGCCAGTGCGTCGCTTCCGGCGGCGGTCCCGGAATATTGCGCGCGTACTTGTAGTAGTCGTAGACCAGCCAATAGCGGTGCAAGCCGTACGTAGCCAGGACGAAAAGCACCAGGAAATAGGGGATCATCATCGCCAGGTCAAAGGCGTTGACGTGATAAATGCCCTTAAATGTGGGATCGGTGATTTTGTGCCAATACTGGCCGATGCTGGTGGTATGTGCGGCGAGCAAGGCTGAAGTGAGAAGGGGTGTGTGCACGTCGAGCGGTCCCTACAGTCCGAGCTGGTGTATGGCTGCGGCAGCATCGATTATACGGCGCACGCCGGAACAGTCAACGATACGAGGTCTGCACTCCGCGCGCATACGTTTCGCTTAGGCTCAGTGCCGCGCTCAGGGGACAAGGACGATCTTGCCGGCGGCGCCGGGCTCCAGGACTTCCTTGTGTGCGCGAGCAGCCTCCGCTAGAGGCAGTTGCTTGCCGACGACGGGGCGGAGCGTGCCGTTCTCCATGCCGGCGATCAGCCCGGCGTGGATTTCCGCGATTTCCGCGGGCAGTACCGCCCACAACGTGAATCCGAGAACTAACGCGCGACGCGACATAATATCGCGAGGTGTGATGGTGACGTCGCCGCGGCTGCCGATCACCACGACGCGGCCGTGCAGGGCCAGCATCTTGAGATCGCCGCCGAGGTTTACATTGGCCAGCATTTCGAGGATGACATCCACGCCTCGCCCGCCGCTCGCTTTCATGATTTCGTCTTGATAGCCAGGCTTTGTGTGATTGAACACGTGATGCGCGCCTTCGCGTTTCGCTAGCTCTAATCCTTTATCGGTGCCGGCGGTGCCGAACACACTCAACCCGATGGCGCGGGTAATTTGCAGCGACGCCGTGCCCACACCGCCGCTGGCTCCATGCACCAGGACCGTTTCGCCGGCCCGTGCTTTAGCGAAGTGATAAATCGCGTGGTATGCCGTACCGTAAGGAACCCAAACTCCGGCACCCTGCTCGAAGGAAATATTTTGCGGAAGACGGTGCACCTGATCTTCGAGCGCCAGCGCATATTCGGCGTACGCTCCGGTCAAGGTTTGCGCGGTGTAGACGCGATCGCCCGGTTTCACTTTGGTTACGCCAGTTCCGACGGCCTCAATGGTGCCGGCTGCATCGGAGCCCGGCGTGTACGGCAGGTGCGGCTTGATGGCGTAGGTGCCGGCGCGCATATAGGTATCGTAGGGGTTGACGCCTGCGGCGCGGACGCGCACAAGCACCTGGCCCGCGTCCGGTTTGGGTGTGGGGATTTCTTCCAGTTTCAGGACTTCGGGGCCGCCGAATTGGTGTACGCGAATTGCTTTCATGCGAGTCCTCCGTTGATCGCGAGGTTGAACTTTTGACAGCGATGTTTTGCTCGTAGCGCGCCGAGGTCCGCGCCACGACTAGAAGTGATCGTCGACGGCTACTACCGTGTGCGTTTTTTTCTCTACGAGGCCCGCCGATTCGCCCCACGCGGTGGTCTGCCAATTGTCCTTTCCTTTTTTCTGGGGAATCCAGGGCGGCAGGGACTGATTCAAATAGTTCGCCAGCGCGAAGATGTAAGGTTCGTACATGCCGCGCAACGCGGTCAGCTTGTGGTCCGCTTCCTCCCCGTCTTTCAGTTTCAAGCCGTGTTGTGCCAGTGTGTCCCGGATGCGCCCGAGGTCCGCCGCTGTAAGGCGTTCGTGCGGAAGTGCTTTCGGTTCGGTGCCGAAGACTTGCGACAGATCGACGACGGCGTGGCGCGCAATCGCAAACGTAAGTTCCGCCTGGCGCGTGCAGGCGTCATCAATGCCGACCTTGAGCAGCACGCAGGTGTCGAGAATCGCGGTTAGCGAAGCGATCCACGACTGATTATCGTGCTGGGAACGAAAGAATGCCAAGACCGGATAGG
>Ga0307475_10002061_pt1 | contig 12052 bp, 13 predicted proteins | sample atmos_gasesECM1C_FD_203317 | JGI IMG/M metagenome (GOLD analysis project Ga0307475, IMG submission 203317) | Hardwood forest soil microbial communities from Morgan-Monroe State Forest, Indiana, United States - atmos_gasesECM1C_515 | ecosystem: Environmental > Terrestrial > Soil > Temperate... | reverse complement strand
CGGCCGCGAAAGCGGCGGAGGATGCGGTCGCTGTTCAGCGCGGCGAGCGCGAGCACCGTGACCGCGAGGAGGAAGGCGGAGGCGAGGATCCGCGCGCTCGCGGTCGGCAGGCCGGAGACGAAGAGCGACCCCGCCACCGCCCAGCAGCCCATCGCGATCATGCCCACGAGGTGGCTGGCGACGATCGAGCCGAGGGCGTTGCCGTAGCCGAGCGTCCTCCCGACCTCGACGGCGCGGACGGCGTCGCCGCCGACCCCGGTGGGGAGCGCCTGGCCGATGAAGGTGGCGCGGAGGAAGACCGAGGCGAGACCCTTCCACCCCAGCGAGGAGCGGTCGCGGAGGAGCATGGCCCACTGCGGGAAGGCGGTCGCCTGGGCGAGCGCCCCGAGGACCACGGCGGTGATGAGCAGCCCGGGGGTGGCGGTCGAGACCAGGTGCCCGAGGGCGCTCAGGTTCACGCCGCGGAGGATCACGGCGACGCCCGCGACGCTGACGGCGAGCTGGGCGGCCTGCTGGAGTCTGCGGGGGATGCGTGGCATGCCTGGCATGCTGGCGGCCGCTTCCTTTCGACTCCGTGACGGACCGCAGGAGACATCGGGCCGGACCCGACCTCGACTATGCTCAGCGGCCGTGAGCGCCGATCCCTCCGACCACGCCTCCACCGGACCGCTGAACGGGATCCGCATCGTCGAGATCGCCGGGATCGGGCCCGGGCCGTTCGCCGCGATGATGCTCGCCGACCTCGGCGCGGAGGTGCTCCGGGTCGAGCGCACGGTGCCCGCTCGGGCCGACGCCGGGATCGTCGACGGGATCCTCCGCCGCAATCGCGCCGCGGTCGTCGTGCTCGATCTCAAGGCGGAGCGGGGGGTCGAGGCGCTGCTGAAGATCGTCGAGAAGGCGGATGCGCTCATCGAGGGCTTCCGTCCCGGGGTCACCGAACGGCTCGGCCTCGGCCCCGACGTCTGCCTCGCCCGCAACCCCAGGCTCGTGTACGGGCGGATCACCGGGTGGGGGCAGGAGGGTCCGCTCGCGCGCAGCGCCGGGCACGACATCGACTACATCGCGCTCAGCGGGGTGCTCCACGCCATCGGCCGCCCGGGGGTGCCACCGGTCCCGCCGATCAATCTCGTCGCCGACTTCGGCGGCGGCGGGATGCTGCTCGCCTACGGGGTCGTCTGCGCCCTCCTCGAGGCCTCGCGCTCGGGTCGCGGCCAGGTCGTCGACGCCGCCATGGTCGACGGCTGCGCGGCGCTGATGGGCCTCACCATGCAGCTGCGGCACCTCGGGCTGTGGAACGACCAGCGCGGCACCAACATGCTCGACGGGGGCGCCCACTTCTACGACGCCTACGAGACCGCGGACGGTCAGTACATCGCCGTCGGCGCGATCGAACCCCAGTTCTACGCCGAGCTGGTGCAACGGTGCGGCCTCGACGCCGAGGAGCTGCCCGCGCAGAACGACCGCTCCGCCTGGCCGGCGATGAAGGAGCGGTTCGCGGCGCTCTTCCGCACCAGGACCCGCGCCGAGTGGTGCGAGCTCCTCGAGGGGACCGACGCGTGCGTCTCCCCGGTGCTGAGCCTCGACGAGGCGCGAAGGCACCCCCACAACGTCCACCGCGGGACCTTCGTCGAGGCCTTCGGGGTGCCCCAGCCCGCCCCCGCGCCGCGCTTCAGCCGCACCCCCGGGTCGCTGCGCAGCTGGGCGATGCGCCCGAGCGAGAACGGGGTGGCCGACCTGGAGCGGTGGGGGCTCGCCGGCGACGAGGTCGCCGCGCTGCGCGCCGAGGGCGTCCTGACCTGACCGGCGCGGCCGGCCGCACGGGATCGTGACAGGCCCCGAGCGGGAGCGTGGCGGCGCGTCCCGGCGGCGATCCTAGACTCGAGACGAGCCTCGCGGCTGCACCCGCGAGCGCGCACCACGCAGCTGGATGGTCAGATCACGGTGAACATCGCCCTCGAGGCGGCGGTCGTGGCGCTCCTCGCCGTCACCGCCGCGCTGGGAACCGGCCTGGCCCTCCGGGCGCTGCCCCGGACGATGCCGGGGGGGCTCCGCCGCCTCGCCGAGTGCGCGGGCGCGGCCCTCGGCGCCGGCCTCGGCAGCGTGCTCGTCGCCGGCGTGCTCGTCGCCGGCGCCGGCCTCGGCTCCGTTCGCACCGTGTTCCTCGAGATCGTTCTCGCCGGAACCCTCGTCGCCATGGTCGCCGAGCACGCCGCGCTGAGCCGGTGGCTTCGGACCCGCTGGCTCTGCACCCCGGGGGCGGAGCTGCCCGTGCCGGTGGTCCTCCTGCCGCTCCTCCGGGAGGTGCACGCGCGGGTCCTGCGCGCCGCCGGCCGCTGATCCCGGGCACTCGAGGATCGCGACGGGCTCGCAACGGGACTGTCACGGGCGGGGGCCGCCGGACCCCCGAACATTCGGGACAAGGAGGTACGGGTATGTCCAGCGCGGCGGTGGTGGCGAACACCACGGATGGTTCGGCTCCCCGCACGGCGACGGGGGCTGAGCTGATCGACGTCTCGCTCGTCCTCCGCGCCCAGGCGGGTGACAGCGAGGCGCTCGCCGCGCTCGCCGAGCAGATCCGGCCGACCGCCCAGCGCTTCGCAGGCCGTTTCCTCAGCGACCCGGTCCGGGGCGAGGACATCGCCCAGGTCGCGCTGATGAAGGCCTTCACCCGGCTCGGCGACGTGCGCTCGCCCGCCGCCTTCCCCGCCTGGCTGATGCGGATCGTCCGCAACGAGTGCCTCAACGAGCTGAGCCGCCAGAAGCACGCCCAGCTGCCGCTCTCCGTCCTCGCCGACGAGGGCACCCAGATCCAGGCCCCCGCCGGGGGCGACGACGACCCCGAGGAGGCCCTGCTCCGCAGCCAGCTCCAGGAGCTCGTGCGCCGGGTGGCGATGACGCTCCCCTCGCACCACCGCCAGGCGCTCGTCATGCGGGCACTCGAGGACCGCACCTACGAGGAGATCAGCGAGGCCCTCGACGTCCCCGTCTCGGTCGCGCGGGTCTGGTACTTCCGCGCCCGCAAGCGCTTCCGCACCGCCTTCGTGACGATGATGGTCGCCCGTCGCGGCGTCCCGGCACTCTGCCAGGAGATGGGGGAGGGGATCGCCGGGATGATCGAGGGCAGCCTCCCCGAGGACGAACGGCCCCGGGTGATCGAGCACCTCTCCGGATGCGCCGTCTGCCGCCAGACCGAGGACGAGCTGCGCAACACCGCCTTCCGCACCCCGAGCCGGGCCATGGTCATCGGCCTCGGCCTGGTCCGCCTCGGCTGGAGGCTGCCGAAGCGCCTCCACCAGGTCACGGCCCACGTGCCGGCCGCTGCCGCCAAGGTCGCCGTCGCCACCGCCGGCGTCGCCGCCCTCGCCACCGTCGCGACGACCGTGGGGCCGTCCGGGACGACGCCGATCGTCGACACCTCACCCGCCACTCTCGCCCCCGCCCCCTCCGGGACCGCCGCAGGGCAGCAGCCGGGCATCGCGGCGCCGCCGATCGTCGAGCGGGGCCAGGCGTCGATCACCCCGGCGCCGGGCCTGCCCGGGCTGCCCGACCTGCTCGGTCCGACCGGCGTCTCGTCGACCCTCGGGCAGCTCCAGTCGACGGTCGACGGGCTGCTCCCGGCGGCGCTCTCGCCGAACGCGATCATCGGGTCGGTCACCTCGACGCTCAACACCGTCGCCCACCCGACGGCCCCTGCGGCGCCGACCCCGCCCCCGGCGGCGCCGACCCCGCCCCCGGCTCCGAAGGCCCCCTGAGCTGACCCGCAGGCGGCGCGCCGGGCGGCCGCCCCTATACTCCCGCCCGTGCGCGTCGACAGCTTCCGCTTCCTCCCGCGCAGCTTCCGTCCGCTCTACGAGCACGTCGAGGCCCCCGAGGGCGACATGCCCTGGGCTGCCTTCGAGCCCCGCCTCGCCGGCGCCACGGTCGCGCTCCTGACCTCCGCGGGGCTCCACCTCGAGGGCGTCCAGCCGCCCTTCGACCTCGACCGCGAGCGCCGCGAGCCGACCTGGGGAGACCCCTCCTGGAGGAGCATCCCCGCCGGGGTGAGCAGCGGCGAGCTCGGGATGTGCCACCTCCACGTCAACTCCGCCGACGTCCTCGCGGACCACAACGTCGCCCTCCCCACCGACCGCCTGGCCGAGCTCGTGTCCGAGGGCGTCGTCGGCGCGACGGCGCCGCAGCACGTCTCGGTGATGGGCTACCAGGAGCGCTCCCTCGACGGCTGGCGCACGAGGACGCTTCCCGAGGTGCTCGACCTCCTCCGCGGCGAGGCCGCCGACGGGGTCGTCCTCGCCCCGGTCTGACCCGACTGCTGCAGGAACGTGCCCGTGCTGGCGCGCTGGATCGAGGCGGCGGGGATCTCCACCGTGACCGTCACCATGATGCCCGACGTCGCCGTCGCCGCCCCCCGGGTCGTCGGGGTGGAGTTCCCCTTCGGTCACCCCTTCGGCCTGCCCGGCGACGTCGCCCTGCAGCGGCGCGTTCTCACCACCGCGCTCACCCTGCTCGCCGGCGCCTCCGCCCCGGGGACGCGGGTCGACATCGACGTGGAATGGCCGGTGCCGCTGCGCGACGCCTACCGATCGTGGCAGCCCGCCGAGCCCAGCCCGATCGTCGCCGCGATGCTCGCGAGGATGCGCGGCGAGGGTTAGCGACCGCCGCCCTCGCGAGGGCCGGAGGCCTGCTCGGCGAGGTATTCGCCGAGCCGCTGATAGGCGGCGCGCTTGCGCTTGTCGGTGATCTCCGTGTAGACGCGCAGCGTCTCGAGGGTGGCGTGGCCGAGCACCTCCTGGACGAGGCGCACGTCGCCGTCGGTCGCCTCGAGCAGGGTGGTCGCGGTGGTGTGGCGGGCGCCGTGCGGGGTGCGCAGCTCGGCGATGAGGGCGAAGACCGCGGGGCCCTCGGCAGCGAGCCTGCGGCGCAGCGCGGTCAGCGCGCGGCGGGCGCCGTCGGTGGTGAGCCGGTTGTGGGACGTCGCCCGGCCGCGGTCGAGCTCGGGACGGGCGAGGCTGATGAAGAGCGCCGGGCTGTCGTCGGGACCGCGGCGGTCGAGGTATTCGCGCACCGCCGCCAGGGCGTCGTCGGTCATGTACACGGTGCGGTGCTTGCCGCCCTTCCCGAGCACGCGAAAGCCGTCGGCGCGGACGTCGGTGCGGTCGAGCGCGCACGCCTCGGAGATGCGGCAGCCGGTGGCGATGAGCAGGTGCACCAGGGCGCGGTCGCGCAGGTCGCGCAAGGTGTCGGTGGGGAGCGCCGCGAGCAGCCGGGGCACCGTCTCGGTGGGAACCGGATGGGGGTCGCCGACCGAGTAGCGCGGGACGACGACGACCCGGCTCAGCTCCTCGCCAGTCCAGCCCTCGTCGTACGCGTAGGCGAGGAAGCGCCGCAGCGCCACCAGCGCGCGGGCTCGGGTCCGCGCATGCGCGAGCACCTGGGCGAGCTCGATCTGGTAGCGGCGCAGCCGCTCGCGATCGACGGCCGCGCAGAGGTCGTCGCCGAGCGGCTGGGTGCGCATGTAGGCGACGAACTTGGCCAGATCCTGACGGTATGCGCGCACCGTGGTGGCCGGCCGGTTGCGCTGGACGCGCAGGCTGTCGAGGAACTGTTCGACCTGGTCGGGGAGGGGGTCGCCGGGGCCCGGCACCTGCTCCGCCCACGGGGGGCGGCGCCCGCCGCCGCGGCCTCCGCCGCGCCGCCGCGTGGCGGCCGCGGTGCTCAGGCGGCGCTGTCCTCGCGCGGCTTCAGGCCGGCCTCGATGCAGTGGTCGGTGACCACGCGCCGGGCGACGACGAGCATCTGGTCCTCGGACAGCTCGGCACGCCCGCCGCGCGGGGCGATCGCCGCCTCGGCGGCGTCCATCGCGCTCCAGTGGAGCTCCCGGGGAGCCGACTCGGGAAGCACGCCACGAGTGACCTCGAGTGCGATCTGCTCGATGCGGGCCCGCCGGTGGAGGTCGATGCGCCGGTCTGCCATGAGGGGCCCAGTATGCCATGGCCCCGAAGGCCGAGTCCTCAGCCTGTAGCAGCCCGGGCCGGAGGCGAGGTCGCCGTGATCTCCACGTTCCCGTCCCCGTCGCGGCGCATGCCGGCAACGCGGAGGATGTCGTCCTCGTCGATCGAGTCCTCGGCGATCAGCGCCCGGGTCAGCTCGTCGAGCCGCCAGCGGTGCTCGGTGAGCAGCCCGCAGGCCTGGTCGAAGCAGCCGTCGACGATGCTGCGCACCTCGGAGTCGATCACCTCGGCGGTGGCCTCGCTGTAGGGTCGGGGGGTGCCGAAGGGCCGCGCCCCCTCGTCGTCGGTGCCGAAGTTCAGCGGACCGACCCGCTCGCTCATCCCGAAGCGGGCGACCATCTGGTGGGCGATCCGGGTGACCTGGAGGAGATCGTTCTCCGCGCCGGTGGTGACCAGCCCGTAGACGACCTGCTCGGCGGCGCGTCCGCCGAGGGCGACGGTGATCCGTGCGCGCAGGTAGTCCTCGGGGTAGTTCTGGCGGTCGTCGACGGGGCTCTGCACGGTGACGCCGAGCGCCATGCCGCGGGGGACGATCGACACCTTGCGCACCGGGTCGGTGCCCGGGATGAGCAGCGCCAGAAGTGCGTGTCCGGACTCGTGAACGGCGGTGCGCTCCCGGTCCTTGGGGGTGAGGACGATGTGCCGCGCGGCGCCGAGGATGTTCTTCTCGAGCGCCTGGCTGAAGTCCGAGCGGGTGACCGCGTCGTGGTCGAGGCGGGCGGCGAGCAGCGCCGCCTCGTTGACGAGGTTGCGCAGCTCGGCGCCGACCAGGCCGGTCGTCTGCTGGGCGAGATCGTCGAGGTCGACGTCGGGGGCGAGGGGCACCTCGCGGGTGTGGATGCGCAGGATCGCCGCCCGTCCCGCCCGGTCGGGCGGCTGGACGAGGACCCGGCGGTCGAAGCGGCCGGGGCGGAGCAGCGCGGCGTCGAGGACGTCGGCGCGGTTGGTGGCGGCGAGGACGATCACCCCCTCGCGGGAGTCGAAGCCGTCCATCTCGGTGAGGATCTGGTTGAGGGTCTGCTCCTGCTCGTCGGTGCCGCCGAGCCGCATCCCCGAGGCGCGGCTGCGTCCGATGGCGTCGAGCTCGTCGATGAAGACGATCGCGGGGGCGGCGGCGCGGGCCTTCGCGAAGAGGTCGCGGACCCGCGCGGCGCCGACGCCGACGATCATCTCGACGAACTCCGACGCGGAGATCGACATGAACGCCACCCCCGCCTCGCCGGCGACGGCGCGGGCGAGCAGGGTCTTGCCGGTGCCCGGGGCGCCGACGAGGAGCACGCCCTTGGGGATCGTGCCGCCGAGCCGCTGGTACTTCTGCGGCTCGCGGAGGAAGTCGACGACCTCCTCGAGCTCCTGCTTCGCCTCCTCGATGCCGGCGACGTCCTTGAACGTGGTGCGCGGCCGCTCGGGGTCGTAGAGGCGGGCCTGGCTCTTCCCCAGGCCGAAGACCCCGCCCCCGGCGGCGCTCGCGCTGCGCCGGATGATGAGCAGGAAGAGCCCGGCGAAGAGGAGGGTGGGCCCGAAGCTCTCGAGCAGGATGAGGAAGGTGCTCGTCGTGGGCGGGTTGGCGGTGACCTGGACGTGGGCGTCCTCGAGGATCTTCTCGAGGTTGTCGCCGTTGGGCCCGCCGGCGAAGGCGGGGCGCTCGGTGTGGAAGTCGACCGAGCTGTCGCTGCTGCCCGGTGCGCTCACCGCCTTCTTCGCGTGCCCGTCGATGCTCTCGGCGGTGCTGGTGACGCTGACCACGTTGCCCTTGTCCACCTGCTGCTTGAAGGTGGAGTAGGGGATGGTCACCCGGTGGGTTCCGCCCGCGCCCGGCGCGAAGTTGGCGATGAGGATGTTGGCGAGCAGGAGCGCGCCGAGGAAGATCCACCACTTCCACGAGCGCCACAGCGGTGGCCGCCGCGGAGGGCCGGTGGGCGGGGATCCGGGGGGAGAGGGACCGGAGCCCGGCTGCTTGCCCCAGCGGGGCGGCGCCGCGGACATGGTCTGAGCAGCCTATCAGGATGCGCCCCCGGATCAGATGTCGGCGTGGGCCGCGGGCGCCGGCGCCCCCGCGGATGGGGCGGTCCGGCGCCGGACCGGGAGCATGAGGGCGAGCAGCACCCCCACGGCGGTGAGCCCGGCGGTGAGCAGGAAGAGGTCGGCGATCGCGCTCCCGAAGATCTGCAGGCCGAGGTTGTTGGCGAGGCCGATCGCCCCCGCCTGGCCCTGGTTTGCCACCCCCTGGAGCTGCGGTGAGCCGGGCGCGACCGCGGGGAGCAGGGCGGAGCGGTCGCTCAGCTGCTGGGCCTGCTGGGTGGTGAGGAGCGCGGTGAGCAGGGCCAGCCCGAGCGCCGACGACACCCGCAGCACGATGTTGTTGAGCGCGCTCGCCCTGCTCACCAGCCGCACCGGGAGCACCGAGATCGATCCGGCCATGATCGGCATGAAGGCGAGCCCGGTCCCGAGGTTGCGCAGCGCGAGCCAGAACATGAACTGCCCGCGGGTGGTGTCGGTGCCCATGACGTGCATGAGGTACGTGCTCCAGGCCACGATGCCGAGCCCGATCACCGCCGGCCAGCGGGCGCCGATGCGGTCGTAGAGCCAGCCCGAGACCGGCATCATGATCACCGTGACGATCGCGGGCGCGAGCAGCAGGAGCCCGGTGTCGAACGCCCCCAGGTCCTGGCCGCGCTGGAGGAAGAGCGGCACGTAGAAGAGGCCGCTGAAGAGGCCGATCGAGAGGATGGCGACGAGCAGGGAGGAGATCGTGAACGTGCCCGACCTGAAGACCCGCAGGTCGAGCATCGGCTCGGCGACGGAGAGCTCGACGACGACGAAGAGGGCGAGGCTCAGCAGCCCGATCGTGATGAGGCCGAGGGTGCTGTACGACGTCCAGTGCCAGGTCTCGCCCTCGGAGAGCGCGAGGAGCAGCGCGAAGAGGCCGGTCGCGATGGTGAGGAAGCCGAGGTAGTCGAAGCGCTGACCGGGGATCTTCGGGAATCGGGGGAGGAACATGAAGGAGAGCACCGTGGCGACGATGCCGATCGGGACGTTGATGTAGAAGATCAGCCGCCAGCTCACGTACTGGACGAGGTAGCCGCCGATGGTCGGGCCGATCGCCGGCGCCACCACGACGCCGAAGCCGTACAGCCCCATCGCCGTCCCGATCTTCTCGCGCGGCACCATCCGGTAGACCATCGCCTGGGAGACCGCGGGGAGCAGCCCGCCGCCGATCGCCTGGAAGATGCGGAAGCCGATCAGGACGTTCAGCCCGCTCGCGAGCCCGCAGAGCGCGGAGCCGACGACGAAGAGGATGAGCGCGAAGTTCTGCACGCGGTCGAGGCCGTAGCGGTCGCCGAGCCAGCCGGTGAGCGGGGTCACGACGCCGAGCGCGAGGGTGTACGCGGTCGCCACCCACTGCACCTGGTCGGTCGACGCCCCGAACTCGTTCTGGAGCCGGGGGATCGCCACGTTGACGATGCTCGTGTCGAGCACCGCCATGAAGCTGCCGATCATGACGATCAGCAGCGGCATCACCCAGCCGCGTCCCTGGAGCGGGTCGGCCGCCGGTGCCGGCGTGGGGGCGGGCGCCGGGATCGGGGCCGGGGGCGCGGAGGGCCTGCTGCGCCGCGGGGGCCGGGGGGCCACCGGGCGTGGCCGCGCCGCCGTCGACCTCACGCGCGCCGCCTCGCTCGTTCCCGTTCCCCCGTGGCCCGGCCCAACCCGGGTAATTGGTTGTACGATACATCAGTTGCACGCGATCGACACCATCGAGACGGAGATGGCGGTGCTGGCGCGATCGCTCGAGCTGCTGCGCCGGCGCGGCCGGATCCACCGCGAGATGGACCGGGCCGGGTACCTGCTTCTCCGCACCCTCGAGGAGACCGGGCCGCTCCCCGTCACCCAGCTCGCCGAGCGGGTCGGGCTCGACGCCTCGACGGTGACCCGCCAGGTCGCCGCGCTCGAGGCCGGCGGGTTCGCCGAGCGGGGCGCCGACCCCACCGACCGTCGCTGCTGCATCGTCCGGCCGAGCGCGCACGGCCGCCGGCTGATGCGCGACGTGCAGCGGCACCGTCGCGAGCGCTTCGAGGAGCTCCTGGCCGGCTGGAGCGACGCCGACCGCGCCGACCTCGCCCGGCTGCTGTCGCGGCTCAACCGCTCGATCACCCTCACCGCGCTCGAGGGCGACACCGCCGAGGCCCAGCCCGGGCCACGTTGACGCTCGCGGAATCTGCGAGTACGATTGGTGACAGAGGAGGTCAACAATCCAACCCCACTGTCCGTCGCGTCACCGGCGTCCGCCGCTTCGCGTCCTCGAGGTTCCGGGATGAGGATCAGCATGAAGGCGGACTACGGGATCCGCGCCCTTCTCGACCTCGCCGAGCGCTATGGCGACGCGCCCGTCCCCAGCCACGACATCGCCGCGCGTCAGCACGTGCCGGGGCCCTTCCTCGACCAGCTGCTGATGACGCTGCGACGTGCCGGGCTGGTGCGCAGCACCCGCGGTCCGCGCGGCGGGCACATGCTCTCGCATCCTCCCGAGGAGGTGACCCTGGGCCAGGCGATCGACATCCTCGAGGGACAGGCGGCGCAGATGGAGTGCTTCTCCGCACCGGAGACCTGCGAGCACAGCTTCGGCTGCCCGATCCGCAGCTCACTGCTCCGCGCCGAGGACGCGATGCGTGAGGTGCTCGACGGCACCACCCTCGCGGACATGGTGCGCGACCGCCGCCACCAGGGCGTGTTCCACGGCATCTACAAGCCGCTGCCGACGACCGGGCCCGCGCCCCTCGCCGGAGGCGCGTCGTGAGCGCCGAGGAGGAGCTCTCCGAGTCGCAGATCGAGCGCTACAGCCGGCACCTCGTCCTCGGCGAGCTCGGCCCCTCGGGGCAGCGCCGGCTGCTCGCGAGCTCGGTCCTCGTGCTCGGTGTCGGCGGCCTCGGCTCCCCGGTGGCGCTGTACCTCGCCGCCGCGGGGGTGGGACGGCTCGGCCTCCTCGACGGTGATCGCATCGACCTCAGCAACCTCCAGCGCCAGGTCATCCATCCCGACGCCGCCCGCGGACGCCCCAAGGCGGAGGTGGCGGCGGAGCGCGCCCGCGAGCTCAACCCCGACGTCGAGGTCCTCGCCCACGCGCTCGTCCTCACCCGCGACAACGCTCTCGACGTGTTCCGGGACTACGACCTCGTCGTCGACGGGACCGACAACTTCCAGACGCGGTACCTCGCGAACGACGCCGCCTACCTGCTCGGCAAGCCGCTCGTGCACGGCTCGATCTTCCGGTTCGAGGGCCAGGTCTCCGACTTCGTCCCGGGAAGCGGCTGCTATCGCTGCCTCTATCCCGAGCCGCCGCCGCCCGGGATGGTCCCGAGCTGCAGCCAGGCGGGAGTGCTCGCGGCGCTCCCCGGAGTCATCGGCACCATCCAGGCCGTCGAGGCGATCAAGCTCCTCACCGGGATGGGCAAGCCGCTCGTCGGCCGGCTGCTCCTCCACGACGCCCTGGCGATGAGCTTCCGGGAGATGCGGCTGCGCCGCAACCACGCCTGCGTGCTCTGCGGCGACCATCCGACCGTCCGCGAGCTCATCGACTACGAGAGCTTCGTCGGCGGTCCGCTGACCGCGGCGGGCCGCCTCTGACGGCCGGGCTCCACCTCCTCGTCGTGCTCCTCTCCGGTGAGCGCAGCGAGGGGGCCCACAGTGCGCGGGAGCTCGCGGCCGAGGCGCTGCGCCAGGGCTGGCGGGTGAGCCTCTTCCTCGCCGGGGACGGCACCGCGCACACCGACTCGATGACCCCGCTGCGCGAGGCGGGCGCGCGCGTGGTGCACTGCAGCGCCGACGCCGCGGTGCGCGGCTGGGACCGTCCCGGCACCCCGGGGCGCGGCTCCTTCGTCGACCTCGGCACCCTCGCGACCGGAGCCGACCGGGTGCTCGTCCTGTGAGCCCGCCCCGCGCCGCCCCGGCGGCGATCGTCGTCGTGCGCAGCGGCCCGGCATCCGAGCGGGGATGGCTCGGGCTGCGCATCGCCCTGGCGCTGGGGATCGGAGGCGGCGAGGTGACCG
>Ga0307475_10002060_pt1 | contig 12056 bp, 11 predicted proteins | sample atmos_gasesECM1C_FD_203317 | JGI IMG/M metagenome (GOLD analysis project Ga0307475, IMG submission 203317) | Hardwood forest soil microbial communities from Morgan-Monroe State Forest, Indiana, United States - atmos_gasesECM1C_515 | ecosystem: Environmental > Terrestrial > Soil > Temperate... | reverse complement strand
TCGTAGATATCCCGGGCGTCTCCCACCTCGCTGATGCCGGTCTGCTGAAAGTACCGCGTGAAGTCAATTGCTTGCTGATGAGTGACTATGTGCCCCAATTCATGCGCCAGTACGCCGGCAACCTCATCCTCATTCTTTGCAAACGAGATCAACTTTCGCGCCACGTATACGCGCCCCCCCACTATTGAGAACGCATTCGCCTGCGGCCAGTCGGCCAGGAAGAAGCGGAAACGCAAGCCTGTGGGCGGGAGTTGCGCGATCAGGCGATCGCCTATTGCGCGCAGTTGGGCTGTTAATGCGTCATCATCAATCGGCCGGTGGCTGGGGGCCACAAACCCGGCTATCACGTCTCCCAAATCCACTTCCTGCTGAGGGGTGAAAATATTCGCCTCGCTGCTCTTTGGAATAACCAGAGCAGCTTGGCAGCCGGCTGGCTCCTGCGGCTTGGGCGCAGTTGACATGCCGGGCGTCACGCACAGAACACAGGCAAGAATGGGCAGGACCCGAAGGAGACGCCGATACAGGATGGTTTTCACAAGTCGCACCACGGTGGCACCGGGTGCATTTCTACCTCAACCATGAAGTTCCGTCCAGCAGAGTTTTCCATTCTGTCCAATTTAGAAAGTGATAAGAGAACCCCGTCTTGAGTCCGTTGCGAGCCATGCTCACGCTTCAGCGAGCCTGCCGAGGACTTGTAGCTCCAACTTCTCGGGATTTGATCTTGGGTAGCCGGGCTGAGCCCGGGTCTTTTCTTTCCCCCAGCAACCGCGCCCATTGCTTTGCGGCCGCCCGTAGCTCTCCGATCGAGAGGCCGTGGTGGTGCTCCGGAAATCGTGAAAGCTTGACGATTCCAGAAGCGAGCAGCGATTCCGTGCCGTCCGGATTTCCATGCTCATAGTGATGGTATGCGGCCGCCAACTGGATCAGTCCTTGCAGAAACGTCTTCTCAGGCTCGGTTTCGACGAGCCATATCTCTTCCCAGATTTCATGCGCTTCGAAAAACCTTCGCGAATTGAAATGCGTTAGCCCAAGCTCGAATTTCTTTTTCTTCTCAGCCGATTCCATCGCCGCCGCACTCAATTGCCGGTAGAATTCCCAGGCGGCCCGGGACCACGCCGCCCTGGGACGTTGAAGCATATCAGGCCCGGCCGGAGCGAGCGAGAATGGAAATTGGCATCGAATTGCCAGGGGTAAAGCTAGGCGTCCTTGAGGCAGACGGTTTGCATGTTGTGCCTGTGGACATCGCACTCGCCAAATTCATGGACGAAGTCTGCGACCGAAAGCGCCACGAATTCACCCTCGAAAGTCTCGCCGAAGCTCAGGAGACTCGTCTCGTCCGCGCGATGTTTCGTGAATGGGACATTGACCCATCGAAGTACCGCCCCTCTTCTGAAGCGCTATTGCGCCGCGTTGTGCAAGGGAAAGGCCTGTATCGCGTCTCGAATGTCGTTGACATCTGCAATCTCGGTTCGATTGAAGTCGGTTGGCCATTTGGCTGTTACGACCGCTCACGCATCAGCGCGCCTATCGTATTTCGCCATGGCGCCGCCGGCGAAAGCTACGAGGGAATCGGGATGAAAACCTGGCACTTGGAAGGCAAGCCCGTGCTTGCTGACCCGGATGGTCCCTTCGGCAGTCCCATCAGCGATTCCACGCGCAGCATGATCACCGAATCTGCACGCGAAATTCTTGTCGTGATTTATGCGCCTGCCGGCGCGCCAGACGCGTCTCTGGAAAAAGCGCTCGCGCGGCTTGGCGAGCGGCTTACGCAATTTGCAGGCGCACGCGCCACGCGAGCAGCAATTTATCGGTAGTTTCTTCCGCCGTTTGCGCCTGTGCAGTCCGCCGCAATCAGGTTATTCTGTATAGCTGCATCGAGGCCTTTCAGTGGCGAAATTCCAACTCGTTTTGCTGATTCACGCGCATCAGCCCGTCGGCAATTTCGACGACGTGCTAGAGTCCGCTTATAAGCATTCTTACCTGCCGTTCATCGAGCTTCTCGCTCGCCATCCCTCGATTCGCCTCGGCCTGCACTATTCGGGATCACTGTGTGAATGGCTCGAGCGCTCCCATCCTGAATATTTCGATCTTCTGCTCGCGCTCGTCAAGCGGGGCCAGGTGGAAATCGTCGGCGGCGGTTTCTACGAGCCAATCTTGACCGCGATTCCCTTCGATGATCGCCACGAACAAATTACGCGGCTCGCCGATTACCTCGAGAAGCATTTCGCAGCGCGCCCGCGCGGCGCCTGGCTCGCCGAGCGTGTGTGGGAGCCTCAGCTCCCCTCCTCGCTTGCTCCCGCAGGAGTCGATTACACGCTCGTGGACGATAATCATTTTCTCGGCGCAGGATTCGAACTGGACAAACTCTACGGCCACTACGTTGTCGAGGACCAGGGCCACACTGTGAGGCTCCTGCCTGGACTCAAGGCGCTGCGTTACCTCATTCCTTTTCGCGATGCTGCGGAAACGACCCAATTCCTTCGCTGCGCCGCCGCCGACCATCCCGGCGCCTATGCGGCCATGGGCGACGATCTGGAAAAATTCGGCGTCTGGCCGGGAACTTACAAACACTGCTACACCGACGGCTGGCTTGAGAAGTTCTTCTCGGAGCTTGAACAAAATTCCGACTGGCTCGCAACTTCCACGCCCGCGGATGCCGTCGATTCCCATTCGTCGCTCGGCCGTGCCGACCTTCCCGCTGCTTCCTACACCGAGATGATGGAATGGTCGCTACCGATGGCCGCCCGTAACCGGTACCACGCGCTCACGGAAGAATTCTCCTCCCGGCCGGAGGCGCTGCCATTTCTGCGCGGCGGCATCTGGCGAAGTTTCTTCACCAAATACTCCGAATCAAATCTCCTGCACAAAAAGATGCTGCATGTCTCCGCAAAAGTCCGTCGGCTGGCCAGCAGCCGCCGCGACGATAAATCCTTCCGCGCCGCCCGCGCACAGGCCGCCACGCTCCTCCTTCGCGGCCAGTGCAACGACGCTTACTGGCACGGCATCTTTGGTGGACTCTATTCGCCGCACCTCCGCACCGCTCTGTGGAATTCTCTGGTGCAAGCGGAGGCCATCGCGGACGGTCTCTTGCATCGCAGCAAACAATTCGCCGCGTCCGCAAGACTCGACTTCGATTCCGACGGCCGTGAGGAAATCTATTTTAATTCCGATCGCTACGCTGCAGTGCTGGTACCGGACGACGGAGGAACGATATCCGCCATCGATTGCCGCCGATCCAACGCCGCGCTGATCAATTCGCTCACACGCCGCCCGGAGACGTACCATGCCAAACTGAAAAATCTGTCCGCGAAGACCATGCAGGGCGTGCAATCCATCCACGAGCAGACCCGCGTCAAGGAAGAGGGCCTCGAGCGTTGGCTGAATTACGACCGCTGGGCACGGCACGCATTCCGGCTGCTCGTCTTCAGCCGTGCCAAGACCTATCAGGATTGCGCCGCGGTGCGATTGGAAGAAGATGCCGCGCTTGCCGGAGGAAAATACCGCATCGTCGAAGTTTCCCAAAACGGCGCGACGCTCGCCTCTGAAGAGAGCGTGGACTGGCCCGCGGAGAAGCGATTTACGTTCGCACCCACTCCCGCGGGATTTGAGATTCTTTGCGATCTCGAGTTGCAGCGAACCGCGCCAGGCGCCGCTTCCGTCTTTGTGGGCGTCGAACTGATCTTGAATTTTCTCGCGCCTTCCGCTCCCGATCGCTACTTCGAATCCTCCGTCCAACGCTATCCGCTCCGCTGGGCCGCAGCGGCGCCTGCGTCTCAATTGCGCGTCGTGGATGAATGGCAAAGCGTCGCCGCCACGATCGAAGCGCCCGGAGCGCGCGAGTTTTGGATTTCGCCGATCGAGACTGTTTCGGAATCGGAAGAAGGTTTCGAGCGAATCTATCAGGGTTCGCAGATCATCGCCGTCTGGCCTGTCGAAATCTCGCCCGGTGCCGATTGGAAGGGAAGTGTCGCGCTCAAAATCTCCAGCCTCGGCTGATACGTAGCCGGCTGTTTCCCTTCGTTGCAAACCTTTGCTAGAGTGGAGTGCTTTGGAGGTATCGCTTGGCCATCTCAAACGAACTGCTCGAAATTCTAGTTTGCCCAGTGTGCAAAGCCCGCGTCAAGATGACCGGCGATCAACGCGGCTTGAAATGTCCCCAATGCCATCGCGTCTATCCCATTCGCGACGACATCCCGGTCATGCTGGCGGATGAAGCCCGCATCGAACGCGACTGAATCCTCCTATTTGTACCCCGCCACTTATGGCGAAGGTGCTGGGTGCTAAGGCGCGAACCCGATCGAGTGATCTTTGTATTCCACTCGCAGGCGGACTTCCTTGGTCTTGCTCTGCTTTGCAACGTCGTTGTTTGGAGGGAACGGATCGTAGGGGCTGACTTCGACGGTGATGTTGACTCCCGATGGCGGTTCCGGCCCTCGCTTTAGCTCCTCTGCGCTCTCGATGCGGTAGCTCTTCACGGGCCCGTAATAGCCGTTCGGGCCCCAGTCCTCGAGAAAATCCTTGAAGGAATAGGCAGGCCCGGGATTGTACATCCTGTAGGCCTGTTCCATATTTCCCGAGACAACGGCATCCAGGAATTGCCTTACGATTTGCTTTTCTGTATGAAACCGGAGCAAATACCAGCAGCCGCCCACAACCAGCAGCACGAATGCCAGCCCAGTAATAATGTACCGGCGAATTTTCGCCGGCGGATGTTCCTCGCCTGAATCGAAAATACTCACAACCTCTCCTTGGAACTAAATTTGCCGTTTGAACAGTGCGATACTGCACGCAATCATCACAATAGAAAACCCCGCCAAAATTAACACGTCGCGATAGATACCTTCAATGCCGGTGCTCTTCAGCGTCAGATTGCGGAGCGCGTGGACAGTGTATGTGAATGGATCCGCATTTGAGAGCCAGCGCAGCCAAGTTGGAAACGCCTCGACAGGATAGACCGCTCCTGACGGAAAGAAGAGCAGCGTATTGAGAACGCCAAAAATTGCGCGTGGCACCAGTGGGTCGTCCACCCGCACCATCACCAGGAACATGAAGCTGATCATCGCGACGGAAGCTACCAGCACCACTATGCTCAAATAAATCAGCCGGATTGGATCCCACAACCGCGGAATTCCTGCGAGCAATCCGCCCACAATTGTCAGCACCAGGCCTGCCATCAGGCCCTTCAGCGCTCCGGCCCCGATCAACCCCATCACGAGCTCAGACTTTTGAATCGGGGTAACAAGATATCCTTCATGCAAGCCACGCGCCTTGTCATCAATGAACACGATCCCGCCGCCAATCATGGCCACGATGAAGATCGCCATAGCAATCGATCCCGCTAGCAGATATTTGATGTACTCGATATAGGGATAAATTTCTACGACGTTCAGAGCCACCTGTCCGGCCAGGCGCGGTTCCACCGCGGGTGCGTTCATCGTATCCACCATCTGCTGGAGGCGCTCTAGCAACGAGCTCGAAACGAACTGATCGGTGTTGTCTTCCGTGAACGCAATGCGTGGCCGGTCGTGTTGGTAATAGCGGCGCGAGAAGTCGCGCGGAATCTCCACAACCGCACGGAGAAATCCTGCGCGCAGATCATCCACCGCCCGCGGGGCGGAATCGTAATTCACAACGCGAAATGTTTCCGGTCCCGCCGTAATTCCATTGAACATTTCGCGCACCCGGCGCGACTCAACTGTCTGATCCTGGTCCACCACCCCAATTACCGCGCCATGAATCTTTCCCCCAAAGGCGTAGCCCAGCACGACGAGCTGCACCAAAGGAAAAATCATCGAGCTCATCATCAACGCCGGGCTCCGGAAGAATTTCCGCATGTCGCGTTCGATCAGCGCCCCGATGCGATAGAGCTTCACGGACAAACACCTCCTGCGCGGCGACGGCTAGCGGTAAAGGTGGCTGATGTCATAACTCGCGCCTCCGTGGGCGGCGTCGCGCAGATCGCTGCCGGTGTAATGCAGAAACACATCGTCAAGCGTTGTACTCTGAACCGTCACCTTACGAACTCTGACGCCACGCGCGCGCGCCAAATCCATCAAAGCCGCTACTGTCGCAGGCCCATTGTGTGAAGCGATATGGACCACGCCATCATGACGGCTCACCCCGGTCGCTTCCGCCAGCTTCTCTAGCTGCTGATCCCAATCGGGCGGCGCGCCCTCAAATTCCGCTTCCACTGCATCCGTTCCAGGAACGCTGTCCTTCAACCGCGCAGGGGTATCCAGTGCCGCGAGCTTCCCATGGTCCACAATCGCGATGCGGTCGCAGAGTTTGTCGGCCTCTTCCATGTAATGTGTCGTGAGCAGAATCGTCAGATCCGATTTCTCGCGCAACGACCGGATCATCTCCCACACGTTTGTGCGAGAAACAGGATCGAGTCCTGTGGTCGGCTCGTCCAGGAACAGGATTTTCGGCGAATGCACCAGCCCGCGCGCGATTTCGAGCCTCCTCCTCATGCCACCTGAAAATGTTCGCACCAGCGCGCCGCGGAATTTGAGTAAATCCACTGACTGTAGAAGTTCATGAATCAGCGCCGCTCGCTTTTCTGCGGGGACGCCATAAAGCTTCGCGTGGATCAGCATGTTTTCATCGGCTGTCAATTCGGGATCGGAAGTGAATGCCTGCGGGATGACGCCAATCGCGTGTCGCACCGCATCCGCCTCGGTGCGGATGTCATGTCCAGCGACGCGCGCCGTTCCCGAGGTGGGCGGCGTGAGCGTCGTCAACATGCGGATGAGCGTGGTCTTTCCCGCACCATTTGGTCCCAGCAAGCCGAAGATCTCCCGGTCCGCCACATCGAAAACAATGTCGTTGACCGCGACAAGATCGCCGAACTTCTTGGTCAAGTGGTCCGCTTCGATCGAATTCATGGCTTGTTTTCCGGGCGACCTCAGAGTCGTGCAAACCAGCTTTTCTTCGCGGGCGGCGGCAGCAAAACTGTGGCCGTCATTCCCGTGAACAGGTGCCGCTCCGGATTCGGGACGGACACTTTGATGGCAAATGTTTTGATGTCGCGCTTCGTCCGGCTCACGTCACGCTGCGTTGCAAAATCGCTTTCAACGCCTTTGAAAAATACCGTGCCCTCCAGCATGTCGCCCGAGGGCAGCCGCACGCGCAATTTCTGCCCGAATTGCACCGTGTCGATGTAGCTCTCCTCCACGTCGGCGACAACCCACAAATGATCTACATCAACGACCACGACGATCGGCGCACCTTGCTGCACCACCTCGCCTTGCTTCGCTACACGCACCGAGACGATTCCATCGAGCGGCGCGTAAATTTCCGTGTAGCCAAGTTGCGTGGCCACCTGCGCGGCCGTTGCGCGCGCCTGCCCGAGTTGCGCAATGGTCGTTGCAAGCTCACTCCCCCGCACGTCCACTTGCTGGCGATTCGACTGTGCCACCGCCAGCGCCGCTTGCTGCGCCATCACCGAATCTTCGAGCGCCTTCACATTTGCTTTCGATGCGTTCAGCGTTGCAAAGGCGTGGTCGCGGTCCTGCGCGGACGCGACGCCACTATCGAAGAGCTTTTGCGCCCTCTCATAGTCCGTCTGGTCACGCCAGAGATTTGCGCGAGCCTGATCCAGTTGTGCTCGCGTCGAAGTCAGCACAGCCCGGGCCTGATTGAGCGCTGCATCGGTCTGGTCGTTCGTCCACGAATAGTTGTGCCGCGACCCACCCACCTGCGCTTCGAGGCTGGCCACATTCGCTTTCGCCGCAGCTAGGCTGGCTTCCAATTCCTTGCGATCGAGCTCGGCGATCAGGTCTCCCTTCTTCACCACGGATCCTTCATCCACCGTCAGCTTGACCATGCGGCCGGTTATCTGCGGGCTGATGATCACCTCGTTGCCGTCCACAATCCCGATCAGAGGGATGTCGCTCCCTCGTGGCGTAGAAACCAGGTAGATCACCAGCGCCAGAATGAAGACGACCCCCATGAAACCGAAGAATTTTCGCCCGGTCATCGGGACCTCGCTTCCGCGCGCATCAACCCGTGCTCCAGAAAATCCAGCAGGGCGCTTCTACGCTCCTTGAGTGCCCGGTGCGAGAGCAAGTTGCGCTTCACCAGCTTGCTGATCGCCGGTGCCGCCGCAAAATAAAACGCCGTCATTCCCAGTAATGTGAAAACCGTCTGGTGCGCGTCCACTTTGCGGAATTCACCGTCAGCGATGCCCTCGCCGATCAAGCGCGTCAGGTACCGGTGGAAAGGCTGAAAATATTCGCGCACAATCCATTGAAACTGCGGCGTCGCGTTCATGGATTCCCGTTGCACTAGGCGCGGATAATTCGGATGTGTCGCCAGAAAGTCGAAGTAGCCGTTCACCCAGCGAATCAGCCGCTCACGGGAAGTCGCCTTATGGGCCGGCGGCGCATACACAACCTGGCGAAGCTGGTCGAAGAGATTTTCGAGCACCGCGCGATGCAGGCGTTGCTTGTTGTCGAAATAGTAGTAGAGCATTGCTTTGTTCGCATGGGCCGCAGCGGCGATTTCGTCCGTGCGCGCCCCCGCCATGCCGTGCGCGGCAAAATGCTGCTCGGCCGCAGCCAGAATGCGCCGCGCCGTCTCCGGATTCTTCGCCTTTCTGCGACCTCTCTTCATGGTTCGCACGCTAGAGCCCCACTCGCTTCATTCCCTCCGCGTGATACCGCGCGCCGGCCGTTACGCCGCGCGGTGCGATTTCGTCAATACGAGCGAGATCCGCTGCACTCAGCTTCACGTCCAGCGCGCCAAGGTTTTCATCCAGATACTTGATCCACTTCGTTCCCGGGATGGGCACCAGATCCTCGCCCTGCGCCAGCATCCACGCCAGCGCTAGCTGCGCCGGTGTGCATCTCATTTCTGCAGCGATCTGACGAATCCGATCTACCAGCCGGAGATTCTTCTGAAAATTCTCGCCTTGAAACCGCGGAGTGCGGCGCCGGTAGTCGTTCTCCGGCAGATCCTCGAATTTCTTGAACCGCCCGGTCAAAAAACCGCGGCCGAGTGGGCTGTAGGGCACAAAGCCAATGCCCAGCTCGCGGCACACTGCGAGCAGCCCATCCTCCGGGTCGCGCGTCCACAGCGAGTATTCAGTCTGCAGTGCCGCAATCGGATGCGTCGCGTGCGCGCGTCGAATTGTTTGCGGGCCAGCTTCCGACAGGCCGAGATAGCGCACTTTACCTTGCTCGATCAACCGCGCCATCGCGCCGACCGTTTCTTCGATGGGGACGTCCGTATCCACGCGATGCTGGTAATACAAATCAATCGTCGCAATCCGCAGCCGCCGAAGGCTCGCTTCGCACGCCTTTTGCACGTACTCCGGCTTTCCGCTGACGCCGAGAAACGACCCGCCTTCGCCCCGCACGTTCCCGAATTTCGTCGCGACGATCACTTCTTGGCGGCGTCCTTCGATGGCCCGCGCGACCAATTCTTCATTGTGCCCGCTGCCGTACATGTCGGCCGTGTCGAACAGGGTAACGCCGCGGTCGACGGCGTGCCGGATCATGGCAATGGATTCCGAGTCGTTCGTATCGCCATAAAACTCCGACATGCCCATGCATCCCAGACCCAGCGCGGAAACCACAAGCGAGCTCTTCCCCAGTCGGCGGTATTGCATATTGATTTCCCCTTCGCAGGTCGGACAAATTCTTTAACTAACTGGTTAGTTTAATGAGGTACGTGCGATGTGTCAAGCGAGCGCTGAAGGGGGATTCTAGGCTTCGAGGGCGCCGCCGGCTCCAGCCGGCAGCTCAATCGAATACTTCGTGCGCGCCTTCTCGCGGTGCAGTTGCAGCGCCAGCTCGATCAGACGATCAATCAACTGAGGGTACGGCAAGCCCGAGGCTTCCCACATCTTCGGGTACATGCTGATGGAAGTGAATCCAGGAATGGTATTGAGTTCGTTGATGAAAATCTTTCCGGTGCGCCGCTCGAGGAAGAAATCGCAGCGCGCCATGCCCGTTCCATCAATCGCGCGGAAGGACCGCACCGCATAATCCTGAAAAGTAGCCACCTGCTTCTTCGAGAGCGGCGCAGGTATCAGCAAGTCTGTGCCGCCTTCCAGATATTTTGCGGTGTAGTCGTAGAACTCGCGGTGCGGAACAATTTCCCCGGGGACCGAAGCGCGCACATCATCGTTGCCAAGTACAGACACCTCGATCTCCCGCCCCACCACGCCGCGTTCCACCATGATTTTCAGCGCAAACTCCGCCGCAACCTCCATCGCCGCGGAAATCTCATGGGCTGCCTTCACCCGCGTCATCCCCACGGAAGACCCGAGCGTTGCCGGCTTCACAAAAAGTGGGAATCGAAATTTCTTCTTGATCTCGCGCAACACTTTCACGCGATCGTGCTCCCATTCCGATCGCCGCACCGCAAGATACTGCACAATGGGAATGCCAGCCTGCTCGAACAGGCGCTTCTGCACATCCTTGTCCATCCCCACGGACGAAGCGAGCACGCCCGCACCCACATAGGGCAGCCCAGCTAGTTCGAGCAAGCCTTGCACCGTGCCATCCTCACCAAAAGTTCCGTGGAGAACAGGGAACATCACGTCCACGGTCACACTCGGCCGCCCGCTTCCGGCATCCACGAGCATCAGCGCCGCCGAGTTCGGATCTGCAGGCAGTATGACGCGATCGCCTGATTTCAAGACTTCAGAAAGCATCTTCACCGCGCTGGTCCCGACCAGCCACCGGCCGTCTTTTGTAATCCCAATAGGCACGGCCTCATATTTTTCCGGATCGAGCGCGCGGATCACCGATGCCGCCGATGCGAGCGAGACTTCATGCTCGCCCGACCGCCCGCCAAAGATCACGCCGATGCGCAGTTTCTTCTTCCAGCTCATCAGGACACCACTTCGAAAGATTTCAATTCGCGCGCGACCTTCACAGGATTTTCTTTCCCAGCCCGGAAAGCACCAGTTCCACACCGAGTGTCGCAGTCGTATTGTGCAGGTCAATTACGGGATTGATTTCCACCAGCTCGAAGGAAACCATGCTCTTGCTGTCCGCAATCATTTCGAGCGCAAGGTGCGCTTCGCGGTACGTCACACCGCCCCGCACCGGTGTGCCCACGCCCGGAGCATCGGTCGGGTCCACAAAATCCATATCCAGGCTCACCGCGACTCCTGCCGTGTCGTCGGTCGCAAACCGAAGCGCTTCGGCCATCACCTCGCGCATGCCGCGTTCGTCAATATCGCGCATCGTAAAAATGTGCACGCCCGATTCCTTCACCAGCCGCCGCTCCTTGGCATCTAGATCGCGTATCCCCACCAGCGCCACGCTTCGCGGTTCCACCATCGGCTTGATGCCTGCAAGCTCCGTGAGCTCGGGCGGACCGTAACCCATGATGGACGCGAGCGGCATGCCGTGCACGTTGCCCGACGGCGAAGAATCCGGCGTGTTCATATCGCCATGCGCATCGAGCCAAATCATGCCGATGCGCTTCGATTTTTTGTTGAAATGCGCGGCCGCGCCCGCCGTTGTCCCCACAGCGATCGAGTGGTCGCCGCCCAGCACCAGCGGCACCAGGTCCTCATCGAGCGTCTTGCCAACCGTCTCCGCCAACCCTTTGCAGGTCTCGGAAATTTCCTCAAGATACTTCGCGTTTTTCTCCCCGTAGTGCTGCTCTTCGGGCTGCCGCACCGGGACGTTGCCGATATCCTCCACCTGCCGCCCCAATTGCTTCAGCCGCGACATCAGCCCAGCGACACGCAGCGCCGAAGGCCCCATGTCCACGCCACGGCGGCTTGCGCCCAGGTCCATCGGCACACCGATGATGCGTATTTTGTCTGGCATTTGAAAATATCTCTCGCGACCCCGAACCTGCGGTGGGACACCTAAGGATAGACGCGATAGAGCATCCGAGGGAAGGGGATGACCTCGCGAATGTGCTCTGTGCCGCAAATCCACGCCACCGTCCGCTCGAGCCCCAGTCCAAAGCCCGAATGCGGCACGCTGCCGTAGCGCCGCAGGTCGAGATACCACTGGAACGACTCTTCCGGCAGATTGTGTTCCCGCAGGCGTCGGACCAGCGTTTCATAACTCGCCAGGCGCTCGCCC
>Ga0307475_10002059_pt1 | contig 12056 bp, 10 predicted proteins | sample atmos_gasesECM1C_FD_203317 | JGI IMG/M metagenome (GOLD analysis project Ga0307475, IMG submission 203317) | Hardwood forest soil microbial communities from Morgan-Monroe State Forest, Indiana, United States - atmos_gasesECM1C_515 | ecosystem: Environmental > Terrestrial > Soil > Temperate... | reverse complement strand
GCGATCGAGCTTGAACGATCGCACCAAGCCATCAAAAAGGCTCTCGTTGAAATTAAGAACTCTGAAAATAGGCTGCGAACCATCATCGACACCATTCCGGCGCTGGCTTGGTCTGCCCGTCCCGACGGCTCAGCTGAATTCTTCAACCGACGCTGGCTGGACTATGCCGGCCTCTCTCCACAACAGGCGTCGGATTGGGGCTGGACGGTTGCACTTCACCCGGAGGACCGCGGCCGGCTCGTGGATTATTGGCGACGCGTGATGGCTTCTGGGGAGGCTGGCGAGATTGAAGCGCGCCTGCGGCGTTTCGACGGAGAGTATCGCTGGTTTCTATTCCGTGCGAGTCCATTGCGCAACGATTCGGGAAGGATTGTGAAATGGTATGGAACGAACACGGATCTTGAAGAGCGGAAACGTGCTGAGGATGTCCTCCGGTCGAATGAGCAGAACCTACGTCTGATCCTCGACAGCATTCCCGGATTCGTGTCTACCGCCAACGCGGCGGGCGAGGTCGAACTCGTCAACCGCCAAGTCGCGGAATATTTCGGCAAGACGACTGAGGAATTGAAGAATTGGGCCACGACCGACGCCCTCCATCCGGATGACCTTCCTCGCCTGACCGACGCCTATAGGCACTCGATCGAAACTGGGCAGCCGCGTGATGTGGAGACTCGTAGCCGTGGAGCCGATGGCGTGTACCGTTGGTTTCACCTACGATCTCTTCCTCAGCGTGATGCCGAAGGTCGCGTTGTCCGTTGGTACACTTTGGCAACGGATATCGACCAACGCAAGCGCGCTGAAGCTGAATTAGAGAAGGCTTTCGGAGAAATCAAGCGGCTGAAAGATCGCCTTCATGACGAGAACGTGGTCCTCAGGGAGCAAATCGATCAGGCCTTTATGTTCGAAGAGATCGTGGGCTCCTCGCCCGCCTTGAAAGCGGTCCTTTCCAGCATCGTGAAAGTCGCTCCCGCCGACTCTACGGTGCTGATTACCGGTGAAACAGGCACCGGGAAGGAACTGATTGCGCGAGCTATACATAAGAGTTCGCAACGCGCCGGCCAGGCTTTTATCACCGTGAATTGCGCCTCGATTCCTTCTTCGCTCATAGCCTCGGAATTATTTGGCCACGAGAAGGGGGCCTTCACCGGCGCTTTGCAGCGGCACCAGGGCCGCTTTGAACTGGCGCATTCCGGCACCATCTTTTTGGATGAAATCGGTGAGCTTCCCGCGGAAACTCAGATTGCATTGCTTCGAGTACTCCAGGAGCGCCAATTTGAACGAGTGGGGGGTAGCCGCGTCATTCCCACGGATGTTCGAATTATCGCAGCTACTAACCGCGATTTATCGGCTGCGATCGCTGCGGGAGCCTTCCGAGCCGATCTCTTTTACAGGTTAAACGTCTTCCCGATCCATGTGCCGTCTCTCCGGAACCGTAAGGAAGACATCCCGATGCTGGTCGAGTACTTCGTGAGGCGCTATGCGGAGAAGACCGGAAAGCAAATCAGCAAGATCGACAAAAACACCCTCAAGCTATGCCAGTCCTATCAATGGCCAGGCAATATTCGTGAGTTGCAAAATATCGTCGAGAGATCCGTAATCCTTTGTACCGGGGATACCTTTTGGATCGATGAGGCCTGGCTTTCGAGCCAGAACGCACCGCGCCCGGAGCCATCTGGTCCACTCACAAAGACCCTCCGGAGCTATGAGAAGGAACTGATTGAGGCGGCTCTTGCGGAAAGCAACGGGAAGGTTGCCGGGCCAAATGGAGCCGCTGCCAAACTTGGAATTCCGCGGTCCACACTGGATTTGAAAATCAAACAGCTCAACATAAAGAAAATCACTGTTCGGTAGTCACCTCGTCAACTCCCAGAATTCTGGCACTTCCTAAGTTTCTGTCACTCAAATTTCCCTTTTTGACCTTTGTTTTCAACGAGATCCAATTGGGCACTCGTTTGCATTCCTCGAGATCTGTACTCGGATGGAAGGAACGCAGTGCAGCACAGCCGCGACTGCGATGTGGCCTGATCCATGACTTTTAGGATTGAGACTGCGACGCGAGGGGGATTCACAGTGTTCACCCTAAGCGGCCGAATCGAAACACCGGCGATAGCCGAATTGAGAAGGCTTTTTGATCTCCAAACGAACTACCGCGACATCGTTGTAGATCTGAAAGACGTGAGTTTAGTCGGTCGCGACGTGATGGGTTTTCTCGCGCGTTGTGAAGCGGATGGCGTGAAGCTTGAGAACTGCACTCCCTATATTCGCGAATGGATGGAGAGAGAAAAAGATTGAAGTTGGCCTCGAGCGGAAGACATAGGCGAGAACACATAGATGAAAGGCACATACAAAGCCGTCGAAGTTTCCGCACCGGGCCAGCTTCGCGTGGTGGAACGCTCAGTTCCTGAACCTGGACCCGGTCAGGTTCGGATTCGCGTGGAAGCATGCGGAATCTGCCACACCGATGCCGCCACGGTCACTGGCATTTATCCAGGTCTCACTCTGCCGCGCGTTCCTGGGCATGAAGTGGTTGGCCGCATTGAAGCCTTAGCCAGCGGTGTGTCCCGATGGAAAATCGGTCAGCGAGTTGGTGTCGGCTTGATCGCTGGCGAAGACGGGGTGTGCGAGCCGTGCAGACGCGGAGACACTGTGAATTGTCAGAACCCAGTAGTGCTGGGGGTGACCACGGATGGAGGATATGCGGAAGTGATGATCGCTGAAGCGCGCGGCATCGCCTCCATTCCTGACGAGCTCAGTTCCGCGGAAGCCGCCCCGCTCCTCTGCGCGGGTATCACCACCTACAACGCTCTTCGCAACGCCGGTTTGCGCAGTGGAGATCTCGTTGCTGTGCAAGGCATTGGTGGTCTTGGGCATCTTGGCGTCCAGTTTGCGCGACACATGGGATTCCGCACCGTCGCCATCGGGCGTGGGCGCGAGAAGGAAAAGCTTGCGAAAAATCTGGGCGCGCACTTCTACATCGATGCCGCCGCCGAAGATACCGCAGCGGTGCTGCAGCGTTTGGGTGGGGCGAGAGCGATTCTCGCAACAGCCACCAGTGGCGATGCTATGGGGCCACTGGTGTCTGGTCTTGCAATCCGCGGCAAGCTAATCGTCGTCGGCGTACCGCAAGACCCAATCCAATTGAATGCGTTCCCACTCGTCTTTGGAGGGCGCTCGATCTACGGCAGCTTGACCGGCACGCCGATTGATAACGAGGACGCTCTTGCCTTCAGCGTCCTGGAAAATATCCGCCCGATGATCGAGACACTTCCTCTCGAACAGGCTGCTGACGCTTACGCCCGCATGGTGCAAGGCAAAGCACGGTTCCGCATGGTGCTGGTTACAAAGGATGGAGTCGCATAAGTGATTCGGCCGGAACGAACAGCAACTCGCAATGCTCACGAACTGAATGACGAGAGCCTGCTCGAAGCCGTCAAGGGAGGGCAGGCAACCGCTTTTGCAACACTTTCGGAACGATATAGACACCAACTCTTTCGTGCTGCACACAGGATCACCAGAAGCTCTGAGGACGCGGAAGACGCAGTTCAAGACACACTGCTAAGAGCGTTTGTTCACATGAGGGAGTTCGAGGGCCGGTCTAATTTCGGAACTTGGCTCACACGCATCGCCATCAACTCCGCGCTCATGATTCTCCGAAAGAAGCGAGCCGCGCTTGAGATTGCCATGGATTATGACGATGAAGTTGCTGCGGACGGTATGCGCTACGGGATAACCGATCAGGGGCGAAATCCGGAAAGACGTTACGCCCGGAGCGAAGAAGAAAGGATATTAAAAAAAGCCATCCACAGGCTGCGACCCACACTGCGGGTCGTAGTTCAGATTCAACTCCAAGAACGCTCGATGCGGGAAACCGCGCAAGCGATAGGCATCTCTTTGACTGCAGCCAAGGGACGCCTGTTCCATGCCAAGAAGGCGCTCCGCAGGTCAATGACTCCCAAATTGGCGCATCACCCACGATTTGCCAGTGAGATTGTTGTTTTGGCTAGGCGCAATGGAAAGAACACCGTGAAAGGAAAAAAGCCACGGAAAGGAACGGTGCAGCGTTTGCGTTTCCACGATGTCGAACTTCGCCAGGACGCGTGGCCCAAAGCGAACCCACGAACAGACTTCGGTAATGCAACGGCAATCCGGTCACAAGGAAGGGGACATGAATATGTCATCGAAACCAAAGAGAAGCGAAATTACAGAGTCCCAAGCGAGCTCCACTCAGGTGGAGGCGCTAGAGATTTCAGCAGGGAACTCGGCGCCTGACGAGGAGATCAGACGTCGCGCCTACCAAATTTATCTCGAACGCGGCGAACAACCAGGTCGTGATCTGGACGATTGGCTCCAAGCGGAACGCGAACTCGAACACGGAGTGCTTCGGCGCGCGCAGGCGGGCTAGCAAAGGATTCCCCCACACCTCACTCGCCCACGGCCTCCTCGTTGCGAACGGCGCGTGCGAACCCATTAGCCCGCATCCGCCGCAACCGCCAGCGGCCACCTTCAAACGTTATCGAACGCGCGCGGAACATCCTGCCGAATTTCACGTTTCGGTGAGAACGCGCGTCCGAGAAATCACCAGCGTTTCTGGACAGTTTCCGTATCGCCGACGATAGGCGCAGAATCCCGGGGAGCGAAGGGCACTTCTACATCGGTTTCGGTCAGCCGTTCGTAGGCGTAATCTCCCTGGACGTGATCTCATACTTGAAGTTATCAGGATCGAGGCTGTCAAGGCGGCCCTCAGTCGTTTCCGCTTGCGGATACATGAGGAAACTGACTGGCGCGCCGTTTGACCCTGGCAGAGCCACATCGTGCGCGAAGTTGTACGCCATCCAGTTCATTTCCCAGGACCCAAATAGCCGCGCGCGGGCCTTCTTGACCGCGTCGTCCTCCAGCTGCCGATTTCCGGGTGGTTCCTCGAGCGCGACCTTCCGCACGTCTGCGGGATCAACGGGTACCCAGCCGTAACCTCCGAGGTAAACCTCAGCGCGGCAGTGCTGGGCTTTCGTCACAATCTCTGACGAAGCGCCTAGGCTCTTGTACCCCATTTCGGACTTGGCCACGCGGATGCCATAAACGTCGCGCGCGGGGAGGCCCGCCGCGCGCGCCAGCCCAACATATAGCGCGTTTAGATCGGCGCACTTGCCGCCCAAATCCCCGGACTCCAGCATGAAGCGAATGTCGCCAGCGCCGCACCCGCGCGTTTTTGGATTCCGAAAAGTGTTTTCAACGATCCACTCGTAGATCGCACGCGCCTTCTCCACATCTGTCTTCGCGGCTTTCGTGATTTCGTTTGCTGTCACTCTCACGATGCCGTCGGTCGGTAGGAGTTTGGTTGGTCGCAAGAAATGCTCCAGTTCCGCGCGGCTCTCTTTGGGCGCCGTACCCCGCGCGGTGAGGTCTACCGCGCAATCCTTCGTGGCGATCCGGCTAGTCACGGTCAAGATCGGCCTTACCCCGGCGGGAAATTCCGCGGCGATGATTCCGAGCGCGTCGCTCTTGCTCTCGACCATCTTCGCCGTACCACCTTCACAGTCGAAGGTATTCGTGAGCGTCTTTTGAAAGGGAGTCTCACTAATGAGAGCCGCGGGCACCCAAATGCGCGTCGTCCCGGAAGTCTTCAGAACTTCGACGCGCGTTGTTACTTGAAAAGTGCGCCAACGATCAAGCGTGGTGACCTGTGAAAACAAGCGCTCAGCCTTCGCGAACGCGAGGCTTACTGACGCAATGCCCCCTGATTGCAGAAAATTGCGACGGTTCATGGTCATACCTCAGCACGAGAATTTTTATGAATTCTCTGCTGACGGATAACGTACACCCGACTCCGTCCGTGTACAATACTCGAATCGGAGATCGACTTCGCCTGAGTTTCGCATGCAGATGACCGCCAATGCCGACAGCGGGCGCTTCCAGAGCGGTGCGGACAAGTACGCCGCCTACCTCGAGACACCCGAAGGGCGCTTGCGCTGCGACTTGGCTTTCGCCAACCTGCAGGATTTTCTGCCTCAGCCACAGACCAGCCTCTCGCTGCGCGCTCTGGACCTCGGGTGCGGCACCGGAGCGGCCGCCGTGCGCCTGGCGCGTCTTGGCATACACACGACGCTGCTGGATTCCTCTTCAGCGATGCTGGATATCGCGAAGCGCGCGGCACGGGAAGCTGGCGTTGACGGGAAGATCGCGCTGAAACACGGCGACGCGGCTCAGGTGGCAAAGCTGTTTGCCATAGGATCGTTCGACATAGTTCTTTGCCACAACATACTGGAATACGTCGAGGAGCCAAGTGCTGTGCTCTCCGCCGCTGCCCAGGTGCTGCGAAGTGATTCGACCGCGGTCGGGATTCTGTCTATCCTGGTGCGCAACCGTGCCGGTGAAGTGCTCAGGGCTGGCATCGAGGCAGGTGATCTGGAGGCCGCGGAACGAAACCTTACGACTGTCTGGGGACACGAATCTCTCTTCGGTGGGCGAGTGCGGCTATTTACCTTGGACAGCCTGCAAGTCATGACGAAAGGAGCGTCGCTCGCAGTGGCTGCCGAGCGCGGCGTTCGCGTCATTTCGGATTACTTGCCGCCGCAGGTCTCCCGCCGGCAGGAATACGAGCGGATTTTTGAACTGGAGCGCAAGCTGGGAAGCCGACTGGAGTTTGCAGCGGTCGCGCGCTACGTACAGATAATCGCTCGCCATTACTGTGCATCATCGAGCAAGGAAACGGGATCATGACACAGGCCTACGCCCATTCTGCTTCACACTCCGCGTTGGTCCGACCTGCCGCGATTGGGCGATTTGCGCTCGGCCTCGGGCTAACCAACGAGTGCAACCTGGCATGTTCCTTTTGCTACCGCGATCCGGCGCGGACTGACCGGCTTAGCCTCGAGCAGGTGCGATCTGTGATGGAAAGCCTGCCGGTTCGCTCCGTTAATTTGGGCACCGGTGAGAACGGAATGCACCCGCAGTTCAGAGAGATTTTGGCCTACCTCCGCACTCAGCCGGTGAAGCTTACTATCACCTCTAACGGTCACAGCGCGGCAATGCTCACAGACCAAGAGCTTCGAGCCTTTTACGATGTGGAGTTTTCCGTGGATTATCCCACCGAATGTGAGCAGGATGCCCAACGCGGTCCCGGCAATTGGGCGCTGATCCATGATCAGGCAGCACGCTGCGTCCGGTTGGGGATCCCAGTCACCTTCATCGCTGTAATGATGAAGTCAAACTATCTGCGGCTTGCCGAAGTGGCGCGCGTGGTCAAGCGCTACCAGGCGCCGTTGCGCGTCAACGTTTACCAAGCCGTGCGTTCGGACCTATTTGCCTTGAGCTACGACGAGTATTGGCAAGGCTTTCGCGCCCTATTTGGGCAAACCGACGTGATTGCTATTGGCGAGCCTTTAGTTCGAGCTATGGCGGGTTTACCCCCAAGGGTCGGAGGTTGCGGAGTGAGCACGGTGCGGGTTACGCCGCGCGCTACCACTCAACCTTGCGTCTACTGGCCGGGGGCTGGGGAACCTCTCGCGATCCTCTTATCGCTCCGCTCAGGAGTTGTAGAAACTCCCCCCTTTGTGGAGGCGCGCAGCACGCCAGAGGCGTGCCGCTCCTGCGCTTATCTGGAGTCTTGCTATGGCGGTTGTGCGGGACGGCGCCGCATTCAGAATGCTTTGGATCAGCCGGACTTCTATTGCCCAATCGTCCGCGGGGAAGGCCAAAGGTTGGAAATCCGCATGGCCCCCGCTCGTGAACTCCCCAAAGGCGAAAGCGCATGTACGACTATCGTGACAGCGCGCGATTGAGATGGCTGGGTTGTACTCGGGACGATAGCGTTCACAGGCTGGACGGAATACGGAGGCACATGTGGACAGGTTTGCTGTTGATTAGGCCAGAGTGGCACTCACCGGCACAGGCCGATAACCGAATACGGTAGGCGCTTTGTGAGCGAGATGCCGCATCGTTCGGTCCTCGGCAAACATCATATGAAAGAGCGTGTTCACCCCGGAATTCTCGTATGGCAAGAGCTTACAACGCCCCAAGTATCGACGAATATCTGCGCAAGCGGCTGATGCCGGTGGAAGGAGCGATTCCTCATGTGCAAGGAATCGAGATGTACGGCAATTCTATACCCGCCGGAACGGTCGGCGGCGACCTCTTTGAATACATAAACTTTCAGCAGCGTTACGACATCGATGCACGCATGCAGCGGGCATTGAAGCGATCGAAGGAGTACCTCGAGCCGCTTCCGACAGGTGCGGCACCACGCAATTCGGTGGATGACCATGTGGAATGGCTGAAATCGAGGCCGGGCTATAAACCGGAAATGGAAACCGAATATCGAGACGCACGAAGTTCGGAACAGGTGCGGGTCGCCGAAGACCTGCGCGAGCTTAACAGCACAGCGGGCGTCCTCGTAGTGGACGCTCAAGGACATGGAATCATTTCAGCAAAAATCGCATCCACGGTTCACGACACGTTTCATGCCCTTATGCTTTCCGAACTCGATCACCGGGGAAAAACGACCGCGGAGTTGTTCGAAAGGATCAACTTGCGATTGGCCTTATCCGTCACCGCTCGTAATGCTCTCGGCAGAAGCGAGAAAGAGAGCGCCCAGGAGATTGCCACCATGCTTTACGGTGAAGTACGCCCTTATGGCCATTTTCGATTCGTGAATTTTGGACATCCACCACCACTGGTCTTCTCTGCCGAATACAGGAAGTTCATGGACATTGGTAAAAGCGGGATGATGCAATTTCTGCCGCTCGGCTTGCAGATCGCCGACGATGATCCGGACCGTAACAGGTACTTCTCCCTGGAATCTCGGCAAAGGCAGGCGAACTCCTCGGATGTGGCAGAGCTAACGTTGATGAGTCCCGGGGACATTTTCTTCCTTTACACCGACGGGGTTTATGACGGCAGCGACAAAGAGGAACGGCAACAGCTTGAAAACGTCATGCGCGATCACAACCTGCTGCAGGCGAAAGACATATGCAATGCATTGCTCGAATACGCTGTCAAAAGAGATGATCGTCTGCGACAGATTGGCGAGGAAGATCGTATTGACGATAAGACAGTTTTTATCATCAAGCGAAATTGACGAATGTTGTGACAAACGCACCCGTTCTAAGGCTGAGCCTAGCTGTAGGTTAGTGATCTCGTCTACAACCATCTCGCCTACAACCATCTGGCCCAGGCGGGTCCGATGGTTTAAGATTGCGCCCTTGGTCGCGGGTGGAAAGTATTTGCGCAGATGTTTAGAACGACGACAAACGCAAATCAAATACAAAATGCGGCTGTGAGCCTCTGGGTCACGGAATTGGGTACGTCACGGATTTGGGAACTACTGGTTCCGGTGGTCGCGTCGCTCGGACTCGTCGTGGGACGCGCAGGCCGGACAGCGCATTCGAAATACTCGCCACGCATAACGTAGTTGTCGGGCCAACCCACGATGGAGGCTACTACCTGGTTGGCGCCAAGGCCGCGCACCCGGCGCTCTTCGAAAGCGATCGTATGGGAACGGGAAGTGCGCTCGACAGATTGCTGACGCGCACGAAGGCTCTGGAACTCTCAACCGGCTTCAGGGAGCCCTTCTATGACGTCGACGTCGCAAACGACTTGATTCTGCTGGCTCGGGAATTGCGGCTCACACCCGCGAAGGCCCCGAGGACTGCGGGCTGGTTCGGCGAATGGCAGCAAGCAGTCGCGCAACTTCGTGTTTGTACTGGAGGCCAGTGACAATTACACCCTCCCACAGGCTGTACGGGCTCGGCGCCATCTTGCTTGGGGCGCTGACGATCTGCTCACGCAACTTCAGCCGCATGGGTGAATCGTCATTTTTGATTCCTTTGGCTGTTGCTGGCGTCGCGTACCTCCTCGCCATTCGCGAGCTCTTTTCCACGCCAGCTTTTCCGAAGCGCGTCATCGTCTTCGGTCTCGCCCTGTATGCTCTGTGGCATTTTCAATTCCTACGAGCGCCGCCGGGTTTAGACGACGACATCCATCGATATGTTTGGGACGGCCGCGTACAGCGACTCGGCTATAACCCGTACATTATTGTTCCGAGCGACCCTGCACTGGCCAGCTTGCACACATCTGAGACGCGTACGCTGAATAATCCAGAGGTGCCGAGCCCATACCCAGCGGGGGCACAGCTATTCTTCCGCGTCGTAACATCGATTCACGAGTCTACATTCGCGCTGAAAGTAGCATTTGTAGTTTGCGATTTGGCGATCGTGTTTGTGTTGCTCGATGTCTTGCGTTGTACACGGAAGCGAGAGCACTGGGTTCTGGCTTATGCTTGGAACCCGCTGCTGGCAACGGACGTAGCGGGCAGTGGTCACATCGATATTGTCGGCGCGATGCTGCTGTTGGTGTCCCTCGCAGCTCTGGTGCGCCGCTGGCGTGCGGTTGCAGCCCTTGCATTTGGGCTGGCTGTTTCAGTGAAATTCCTCCCGATTGTACTGCTGCCACTCTACTGGAGGCGAGTTCGTATGCGCGATGCCGCGCTGGCGGCAATCGCGGTCGGACTCCTATACGTACCATTTTTAAGCGACGGGCGGATTCCGATCGGCTCGCTCGGCACTTACGTGCAGAGATTCCGCTTTAATGACCCGGTGTTTGCAGCTCTCGAGCAAGTGACGGCTCCACAGGTTGTGGCTGGGCTGGCATTGCTCGTCGGCTTTCTTACCGCGACCTGGATGAGAAGAAAGTCCGCGGAAGTGGCTTCGGACGCCTTTGCTTGGCCAATGGCAGCATCGCTTTTGTGTGCGCCGGTTGTTTATTCATGGTATCTGCTATGGCTGCTGCCGTTTGTGCGGTCGGCTTCAACGGTGCCGATCATGGTCTGGACTTTGAGCATTATTTCTACCTATTATGTGTGGCATCTGCGCATAGTTGGACGACCATGGTTAGTTCCTGACTGGATTATGACGCTGGAATACGGATCGGTGGCAGTAGCTGCCGCCATTATCGCTTTCCGTAGGTTCACGCGACCGGTCGCACTACAATGCTCACCGGATCAAGTAAAGTGAAGGCAACTGCACCACATGCGATTCACTGTATCCAAGGACCCCGGTAAGTCATCCAACACGCGACGCTCGTTTCATTCACCGAGGAGGACCTCCATGACAAAGTTGCGACGTTCCATGACGTTTCTTTTCCTATTTGTGGGGATGGCGCTCCTAGCGGGCACTTCCCGGGCACAGACGCGGCCCTCCATTGTCGAACAACTTGCCAAGACCTATGGCCTTGATTCGTTTGGGCAATTAGATGCGGTCCGCTATACGTTTAACCTGGAGCTCCCTGCTTTGAAAGTGAGTCTCTCACGCACGTGGACCTGGGAGCCCAAGACCGGACAAGTCACATATGAAGCAAAAGACAAGGACGGCAAGCCGGTGAAGGTTACCTATAACCGGTCTCAGCTCAACAACGCACCCTCAAACGTGAAAGACGAAATTGAGCCGGGTTTCGTCAACGACAATTATTGGTTCATTTTCCCCTTCCATGTTTATTGGGATACTAGCGCCGTTGTGACCGTCAAGGACTTGCAGAAATTGCCGCTGGGAAAGGGTTCGGCGAAGCTGGTGTCGGTGAAATATTCTCCGGAGGTTGGCGGCTACACGCCGGGAGATACGTGGGATCTGTTCCTTGGGTCGGATGGGCGAGTTAAAGAATTCACCTATCATCGCGGTGGACCGAAGAAGCCGAGTCTCCTCTCCACAACCTGGGCGGGCTACAAGAAAGCTGGCCCTCTGCTTGTCTCAACCGACCATCGCGGCACAGCGGACGGCAAGGCGGCGCGAGTATTCTTTACGAATGTGGCCGTCAAGCTGACGGGATCGGACAAGTGGATGGACGCGCAATAGGCGGCTCGTTCCGTCAATCAATGTCGTCTATACTGCTTCTTGCGTAACGAAGGTTGTCTCTAACGGAAAGCGGCAAGGTGTTGGATCCCGGGCATGACGGAAGATTCGACTCTTCCGATCCTCGGCCACGCGCTGGATCAACCGTCCGCATTCACCCCCGAGGACTTGATCGACGATGTGCGAAGAAGCCGGCAGATACCGGCGGGAATCGTTCCC
>Ga0307475_10002058_pt1 | contig 12060 bp, 9 predicted proteins | sample atmos_gasesECM1C_FD_203317 | JGI IMG/M metagenome (GOLD analysis project Ga0307475, IMG submission 203317) | Hardwood forest soil microbial communities from Morgan-Monroe State Forest, Indiana, United States - atmos_gasesECM1C_515 | ecosystem: Environmental > Terrestrial > Soil > Temperate... | reverse complement strand
ATTGCGTATGGGCGCCAGCGCCGGCGCAGCGGCCGCCGGCGTGTGGGCTTTGAGCGCCCTGGTGGATCCGCTCGAACCGCAGGCGGCGCCACCGCAGGCTCCCGCGCCACCGCAGGCTCCCGCGCCGTTCGAGCCCCCGACCGCAGGTAGCACCCTGCCGACCAAGCTCACCGGCTCGTTCATCTCAGCGGCCCGCGGAGGCATCAAGACCAATTGGGTGATCGCCATGCCGCCGGGCCAGACCGGGATGCTGCGGCCGGTAATAGCACTGCACGGCATGGATGGCAACGCGGGCCAGATGCTGGAATTGGGTGTCGAGGAGGGCTTGGCCAAACTCGTCAAGGAGGGCAAGCCGCCGATTGCCGTGGTGGGTGTCGACGGCGGCAATACCTACTGGCACCGACGGGCTTCGGGCGGGGACTCCGGTGCGATGGTGCTCGAAGAGCTGCTGCCGATGCTGAGCTCGATGGGTATGGACACCTCCCGGGTGGGTTTCATGGGGTGGTCGATGGGCGGATACGGCTCGCTGCTGCTGGGCGCCCGGCTTGGCCCGTCGCGGACCGCCGGGATCTGCGCCATCAGCCCGGCGTTATACACCTCCTTCACCGGCAGCGCCCCCGGGGCGTTCGACAGCTACGACGACTGGGTGCAAAACACCGTGTCGGGTCTACCGGCGCTGAACTCGATCCCCCTGCGCGTGGACTGCGGCACCAGTGACCGCTTCTATTTCGCCACCCGCCAGTTCGTCAACCAGCTGAAAAGGCCGCCGGCGGGCAGCTTCTCCGCGGGCGGACACGACGTGGACTATTGGCGCGCGCAGCTGCCCGCCGAGCTGGCCTGGATGGCGTCCTAGCGAGGCAGATGACAGTCCGCCAGCAAGACACCTCCAGCCGCCGCCCCCCTCAAGCGGAGCGGCGCGCTGGGCGGATCGCGTTCCGCCCGGACATCGAGGGCTTGCGCGCCATCGCGGTGCTGGCGGTCGTCCTCTACCACGCCGGCGTACCGGGTATCACCGGCGGTTACATCGGCGTCGACGTCTTCTTCGTCATTTCCGGTTTCCTCATCACCGGGCTGCTCTGGCGTGAGATGACCACGGCCAACACCATCGAGCTGGGCCGGTTCTATGGTGCGCGGGCTCGCCGCCTGCTGCCGGCTGCGGGCACCGTCGCCATCGCCACCGCGATCACTGCGGCCGTCGTGCTGCCGCCATTGCAGGCACGAAGAGTCTTCCTGGACGGTATCGCCAGTGCCCTGTATGTCGGCAACTACCGGTTCGCCATGCAAGGCACCGACTACCTGGCCTCAGACCAGCCGCCGTCGCCGTTCCAGCACTACTGGTCACTGGGCGTCGAGGAGCAGTTCTATCTGGTGTGGCCGGCGTTGATCATCGGCACGGCCTGGCTTGTGGGCCACCTTTTACGCGCCCGGGGCAGGGGCCCCGGATCGTCAAAGGCGGCGCCGTACGCTGCTGTACTGGCACTGGTCGGCGCGGCGTCGTTAGGGGCGGCCGCGCTGTGGACCCGCATGTCGCCGCCTTGGGCCTTCTTCTCGCTGCCCACGCGTGCGTGGGAGCTGGCCGCCGGTGGGCTGGTGGCCCTCTCAATCCGCGAATGGCGCCGGCTGCCGCTACTGCCCGCCTCGGTCGCCGGATGGGGTGGCCTAGCTCTGATCCTGCTGACCTGCAACCAGCTGCGCCCGAGCACCCCATACCCCGGCATCGCAGCGCTGCTGCCGGTGTTGGGCACCGCGCTGTTGATCGGGGGCGGCTGTGTCACCGGCGGCATGGGACCCGGTCGCGTGCTGTGCCGGCCGGCAATGCGGGCGGTTGGCCGCGTGTCGTACTCGTGGTACCTCTGGCACTGGCCGGTGCTCCTACTGATGCCGCCGCTGTTGGGTGCGCCCCCAACCCTGCCGGCCAAGTTGGCGGCGACGGTCGTCTCCGCCGGACTCGCGGTGATCACGTTGTATGTGGTCGAGAATCCCGGCCGGTTTGCCGCTCCGCTGCGCCGATCGGCGAAGGCCAGCCTCGCCCTCGGCGGCTTTGCCACCGCTGCCACGGCGAGCGCATGCATGCTGCTGCTGACGGTGGTACCGGTTCCGGCGGGTCATGGAGCGACCGCCCCGGCGGCCAAGATCGTCACGTTACCCCCGACGGCCCTTCCCGCCGTCGATCCGCAGGAGGCAGCGGTCCGGCAGGCGTTCGCGCAGGCGCGCGACGCGGTCGCGGCGGCCGCCGGCCTGCGCGCTGTCCCGTCGAACCTGAACCCGTCGCTTGCCCAGGCGCCGGCCGACAAGGCGGCGATATTCGTCAACGGTTGCATGCGTTCCTGGCGGGAGGTGGGCCATAGCGAGTGCGCGAAGGGCGACACGGCCTCGCCGACGACCGTGGCGCTGATCGGCGACTCGCACGCCGCCATGTGGGACCCGGCATTCCAGCAGGTCGCCGAGCAGCGGCACTGGCGACTGGAGACGCTGGCCAAGGTGACCTGCCCGCTGCTGGATCTGCCGATCGTAAGTCCCTACCTGGGTCGCGAGTACACCGAATGCTTAACATGGCGCGGCCAGATCATGGCCCGGTTGAAGGCCGAGCACCCGCGCCTGGTCGTGCTGAGCATGAGCCGGCGCTACCACGCGGACTTCAGCTTCGCGTCATACGACCCGGCGTGGATCGACGCCTTGTCCCGGGCAGCGTCGCAGCTGCGCAGCATCGGCTCGGCCGTCCTCGTGCTGGGGCCGGTCGCCGATCCCCAGTCGTCTGTCCCCACTTGTCTGTCCGCTCATTTGGACGATGCCACCGCCTGCGCGCCGATACGTTCGGTCGCGGTCAACGGCGGCGGCATCGCAGCCGAGCAGGCGGCGACCGCCGCCGGCGGCGGCCACTATGCGGACCTGACCGACCTGTTTTGCACCCCCGACCGCTGCTCGGTGATTGTCGGCAACACCCTGGTATTCCGGGACGACAACCATGTGACGACCGAGTACGCGCAACTGCTGGCACCCGTGATCGGCGCGCTGGTCGATCGCGCCGTGGCGGGCGGGTGAACTTATTGCCGAAGCAGCACGTCGCACCAGTGAAAGGTCTTCGGGAGGTGTGAGATGACTCCGCTGCTGCTGGTCTGCATTTCGGCGGCCACACCACTAGTCGGAATCGGGCTGCTGAATTTGCAAGCGCGCCTTGAGCGCTGGGACTACGAACGCCACGCACAGGACTGAAACGTCAACCACAATTACGCCAAATACCTTGTGCGGCTGGCGCTTTGGCCTCAACTAGGCAACTGCGCGCGAATGAGCGGTGCGATCTTGTCCGCCAGATACTCATGCCCCGCGTCGTTAGGGTGCACACCATCCGGGCCAATCAGGTCGGGCCTGTCGACGAACCAGCCGTCGCCGATCGGATCGACGAACGCTGCTCCTGCGGCCCGGGCCCGAGCGTTGAGCACGTCGCGAATCCGCAGCATAGGGTCGGGCGCATCGGCGGTTGGCCAAGGCGGTCCGATCACGAGGAACCTCGCGGACGGCGCAAAGCGGCGCGCCAGATTGAAGGCGGCCTGGGCCCTTTCGGCCAGCAGCTCGGGATCGACGTCCTGGTCGTTGCGGGAGCCGAAGAACACCACCAGTACATCGTTGGGCTTTACCGCCCTGGCAGTCAGATCCTCGAAGGTACTGTCGTGATCGCCGGGCACGGCATACCCGGCTTTGCCCTCGGCTTCCACGTTGGCCGCGATCCGCACGCCACGCCCCCCCAGCGTCTGCCAGGCGCGTGCGGTCCACGATTTCGGGCCCAGGCCGCCCTCATCAGTGCCGGTCGTATAGGAGTCGCCGATCACTGCGACGTGATTTAGCCAGAAATCCACGTTTAGCTTGTCGTCGGCCTGCGCCCGCGCTGGGTGTTGGATAACCAGGCCGGCTAGCAGAGCAAGACCAAGGACGAACGTGGCCAGGCGATTCACCACTACCTCCCCCTGTGAACGGCTCCAGTTTGAACGGGTCGTGTGCCGCATCCAGATCGCCGGAATCGTACGAGAAAACTGACGCAAACTCGTCGTGAACGGGCGGCCGCTATCGCATTCGCATTCGATAGGTTCTGGGGCACAGCACGATTCGCGGGCCTAGGCAACCTTTATACCGCACGGGCCGAAACCTGTTCCAGCGCACCGTCGATCTGATGCAGCTTTGCGTTTGCCGACTCGTCGGGCTCGGTTTTCGCGCTCGCGGGCCTGATGTCAACCATCCTGCGCATCCACCGGCGGGCGGGCTCTTCGACGAAGTGATACATCAGGCTCGAGAAAACCACGGCGATCGCGATCAGGCCGATGACGTTCCACTTCCATGGGGAGTCGGAGTGCCACGGCGTGAGCTGGAATTGCTCCACGGCCCATGCCCAGGAGGTGTGCACCAGCTCGTGCACCATGTACAGGCAGAACGAGATCTGCCCGCCGTAGACCATTAACCGCGTCGACAGCAGCCCCGGCAGGCTGCCCATGCCGACCGCCAGCGTCATCACCAGCGGAACGAACAGCACATCGACCACGCCGCCGCTGTCCAGCACTCCAGTGATCGGATGCGCGTCAAGCAGGTAGAGCATGCCCACCATGGCGACGATGAGGAGCAGGGAAACGTACCCGACCACGCGGCGGGCGCGGTCGCTCAGCTCTAACCTGCGAACGGCGGCGCAGGCCAGCGCGCCCGCGGTGAACTGCGTGACGATTCGCGGCAGCCAGCTCCACGGCGTGTAGAAGAAGCCGCTGGTCAGCAACAGCACCATCGGCGGCAGCTGCGCGACGAAGGCCAGCCACACCAGGGTCCGCGCCCGCGTGGCGAGCTTCATCCGGAAGATCACCAGCACGAGCAGACCGAACAACAGGTAGGCCAGCCATTCCGCGCTGATCGACCAGGCCGGCCCATCCCAACTGGTCCCGTCGAAGAACGGATGGAACCACAGCTGCACCAGCAAGACCTGGCGCACATAGCTGATCGCGGTGAGCTGGGCCGCGTCGGGCGACGGCACGTGACCTACGTGGAGCGTGAAGATCACCCAGACGGCGGCGAGGTGCAAGGTGACCAGGTAAACCGGCCACACCCTGGCCAGCCGCAGCCACAGGAAGTGAACAATCTCGCGCGTCGACCACGACCGTCCCATGCGGTCGAGATAGTTCCAGCTCAGCACGAAGCCGCTGAGGATGAAGAACAGGTCGACGCCCTGCGCGCCGGAGTTGAGCAGCGGCGAGAGGTTCTCACGGAAATCAGGCGACACATCGCTCACCATCGGCCGAAAGTGAAAAAGCACCACCCACACCGCGGCGACGATGCGGAGTCCTGTCAGGGCTTTGATCTCACCCTTGATCTCTCCGCCGCGCACGATGCTCTTTCGGTCTGGACTCTGCTGTCTCGTTCGCCTTCTAGTTCGGCTGACCGGGCGAGGGATACCTATCACAGGCCATATCACAAGCCCCCCACTAGCAACCGGCAGCCATCGCAGCCTAACAGCGCGATCGCCGCGATGGCGTGAGGGCCGGCGGTGTCGTTCTTTAGCAAAGAGTTAGACGTGGCTTTCGGTCTCCTTAGATTTTGCTGGTTTGGTTGAAGACAGGTTTGGTCGACGTTGACTCCTTCGCACGCCACGGGGAATGGGGCCGCTCATGACTATCGCGATCACCAAGTCGGCTTCGAGGTCGGCTTCGAACGGCACCTTTGACTACGGCGGCGCTCAGATTCGGGCTCACTCCCATCATCTGGCGACAGTGGTGACCATCCGAGGCGAGATCGACGCCGTCAACGTCGACCGAGTCAGCCAGTACATTCGCCGTTTCATCCTCGACAAGGCCCATGTGGTGCTCGACATGAGCGACGTGAGCCACTTTGCTCCGGCTGGTATCTCGCTCTTGCACATGCTCGATGAGGACTGCCGCGCCGCTGGGGTGGAATGGACACTGGTCGCCAGCCCGGCGGTGATCGAACTGCTGGGTGACGGCGATGACGCCATGTTTGCGATTACGCGCTCGGTACACGCGGCGCTGCGCAACCTGGCCGATGCGATCGTCAGCCGCCGTCAGCTGGTGCTGCCCCTCATCGGGAAGACGGCCTAGAGCGCCGTAGCCGGGCCGCCCCGACCACCGCCAACACCCCAGCGACGGTTAGCAGCAACATGGTCAACAACAGCTGCTGGGGTTCATAAACCAATGACGTGGTGAACGGCTGCCCGTCCGCGATGGGCGCGACGACTACAGCGTGACGCGCGTGCGACCAGCTCACCCCGGCGCCCACGAGCGCGGCAAGCGCCAGGCCGAGTTCGACCAGAGCCCGATAGCGGGCGATCACTGCGGTGACCCGGCGTCATCGTCACGATCATCTGCGTCGGTGATATCCGATGCCGGGCCGACGCGCTCCTGGACCAGCGGGGTCAGCGCGTCCCGAAGGTGACGATGGCGGCGCGCCCAGGCCTGTGCGGTGCGTCCCCCGGTGAGCTTCAGACCGATGCCGACCCGGTGGCGCGGTACCCCGTGGAGTTCGCCGAGCGCCCGCGCTGTCTGCCAACGCGCCAGCGGCAGTCCGGACCGAACGGAATTCTCGGCTTCCGGATAGACCTTGACGATTTCGCGAACCAGGATGGTCTCGGTGCCTTGGCGCAGCGCGTCTTCGGTCAACTCGACCGAGGTGTGGATTCGCGCCGCCTTGACCTGGATTCCCAAAAACGTCGACACCATCACCAGAAAGATCGCCGGAACTGTCAACCCAACGCCATTGTGGCTGGACATTTCGATCAGGATCATCGCCGCCGCGGCGGCCGGGCCCGCCAGCAGCCAATACCAGCTGGCACCGGGTTCGTAGAACAATTGCTTGGGATTGGGATCCCCCGCTGGTGTCATCTGCAGCCCCATCTCGTGATTGTTACCCATCGGTGGGCCGGTCACGAAAGCCAACTCGCCGCATCGGCGGCCCAGTAGGTGAGCACGATGTCGGCTCCGGCGCGCCGGATGCTGGTCAGAGATTCCAGCGCCGCCGCCCGCTCGTCGATCCAGTGGTTCGCGGCCGCGGCGCAAATCATCGCGTACTCCCCCGAAACTTGGTAGGCGGCCACCGGCACCGGCGAGATGCCGGCCGCGGCCGCCACCACGTCGAGGTAACCCATCGCGGGTTTGACCATGACGATGTCGGCGCCTTCGTCGAGGTCCAGCTCGATCTCGCGCAGCGCCTCCCGGACGTTGCCCGGCTCCTGCTGGTAGGTGCGCCGGTCACCGGACAGGCTGGAGCTCACCGCCTCACGGAACGGGCCGTAGAACGCCGAGGCGAACTTCGCGGCGTAGGCCAGGATCACCACGTCGGTGTGGCCGGCGGCGTCCAGGCCGTCGCGGATCGCGCCCACCTGGCCATCCATCATCCCGCTCGGCCCCACCACGTGGGCGCCGGATTCTGCTTGCGCCACAGCCAGTTCCACGTAGCGGGCCACGGTGGCGTCGTTGTCCACTCGCCCGCGGTCGTCGAGAACGCCGCAGTGTCCGTGATCGGTGAACTCGTCAAGGCAGGTGTCCGCCATCAATACCGTCGCCTCACCGAGATCCTTGGCCAGGTCGCGAAGGGCGACGTTAAGGATGCCGTCGGGATCGGTCCCGGCCGAGCCCGTCGCGTCCTTGTCCTCCTCGCGCGGCACACCGAACAGCATCAGCCCCCCCACCCCAACGGCGACGGCACCGGCGGCGGCGCTGCGCAGCGAGTCTCGGGTGTGCTGCATGACACCCGGCATCGACGCAATCGGCCGCGGCTCGTCGATACCGTCGGCGACGAACATCGGCAGCACCAAATTCCTTGGCTCCAAAGAGGTTTGCGCAACCAAGCGGCGCATCGCCGGGGTTGAGCGGAGCCGACGCGGGCGCTGCCGCGGGTAACCGCCAACTTTCACTGAATGACGACCTGGGGGCACCACCTGCTTGCGGGGGACTGCGCCCGGCTCCGCCGCGCTGGCGGTCGCCATTAGCGCCTGCGGCTCTTCTTGCGCGGCGGTGGCAGCGCCCCCTCGGCGCGCAGGCGCGCGGCATGTTCGGCCAGTGCGTCGACCAGGGGTCCCACCGCGGCGGTATCGGGCTGGACATCCACCCGCAAGCCGAACTCGGCTGCGGTCTCGGCGGTCTTGGGCCCGATGCAGGCGATGATGGTCCGCGCGTGCGGCTTGCCGGCGATGCCGACCAAGTTCCGCACCGTGGAGCTGGAGGTGAAGCACACCGCGTCGAAGCCGCCCGTCTTGATCATTTCGCGGGTCGCCGCCGGCGGAGGTGCGGCCCGCACGGTCCGGTACGCGGTGACATCCTCGATCTCCCAGCCGCGCTCGCGCAGTCCCTCGGCCAACGTTTCTGTGGCGATGTCGGCGCGCGGCAGCAAGACACGGTTCACCGGGTCGAAAACGCTGTCATAGGGCGGGAATTCGTCCAACAGACCCAGCGAGGACTGTTCCCCGGCCGGCACCAGCTCGGGACTGATACCGAAAGCGCGGACCCGGTCCGCGGTCGACTCGCCGACGCAGGCGATCTTGACCCCGGAGAACGCGCGGGCATCCAGGCCGAATTCGCCAAACTTCTCCCACACCGCACGCACGGCGTTGGTGGAGGTGAACACCACCCATTGGAAACGACCGTCGACCAGGCCCTTGACGGCGCGCTCCATTTGTGCGGGGCTGCGCGGCGGCTCGACGGCGATGGTCGGGACCTCGACCGGCAGGGCACCGTAAGACGTCAGCCGCTCGCTCATCTCGCCGGCCTGGTCCTTTGTGCGCGGTACCAACACGGTCCAGCCGTAGAGTGCTCGGCTCTCCCACCAATTCAGTTTCGCCCGGCTGGCCACTGTCTTGCCGATGGTCACCACCAGCGGCCCGTTGTGGGGGTCCTCCCCTGGGAAGCAGGGACCCTCCCCTGCGAAGCGGGGACCCCTCCCGCTTGCGGGGGATAGACCCGCGGGATCGGTGCCGCCGCCCAGGACGGCCGGGTCGGTTAATCCCTGCAGTGTGGTTTCGACAGAACGCTGCTGGCACGTGGTGCCTTGCGCGGTCACCACGCACGGAGTGGTCTCGGCCAGCTCGTGGTCGATCAAGGTGCGCGCTGCGTCGGCCAGATGCGATGCGGTGGCTTGCAGGATCAGCGGCCCGGGAGCCGCGGCCAGCGCCTCCCAGTCCACATCGCCGCGCACGTCGGCGACCGTGTGCGACGAGCCCAAGGGCAGCCCCGCATACGTCGGGACGGCGCTGGTGGCCGCCAGACCGGGCACGATCTCGATGTGCAGGTGGGTGCGTGCAACGGCATTCACCTCAGTGATGACGGCATCCACCGTCAGCGGATCACCCGCCACCAGCCGCACCACGTCGGCGCCCGAACGAGCCTCGGCGGTCAGCATCTTGGCGACTTCGGCAGGATCACCCAGCGCTGGGCGGATGTCGGGCCCGCCGGGTACCACCGCCTGCGCCTTCTCCTTCTCCTTGTCGGGGCCGCCGCTGGCCGCGTCTGCGTTCGCGCCGGCCGGTTCGGCGGGCACCGGGCCCGACACAGGTGGCAGGTCCTTGCCGATCAGCGCCAGCACCGGCTCGGGTACGTCGGGGTCGGTGAACACCAGGGCAGCATTCGCCAGCACTGCGGCGGCCCGCGTGGTCAGCAGTCCCGGGTCGCCAGGACCGGAGCCCACGAAGGTGATGCGGCCCGGTCTCGGCTTACGCCCTCGCGTCGTCATTGTCGCTCCCAAGTCACTTTCGTCAACTTCCTCGCGCGGGGTCTTGCCGCGCTCCCCACATCAGCTCCCGCGCGCCCAGCTCGAACAGCTCCGCGGCGACCGAGAGCCCGAGCTCTCGTGCACGTTCCGAAGTGCCGATGCCGGACGCGCGGATCACGTCGGATCCGTCCAGCGCCGCCACGCAGCCGCGTAGCGACAGCTCTTCGAAGATACGGCCGTCCTCATCGATGGACTCGACCACTTCGGCGATCGCGCCCACCGGTGCGGAGCAACCGGCCTCCAATTCGGCGAGCAGGGCTCGCTCTGCGGTGACCGCGGCGCGCGTGTCGGCGTCGTCCAACTCCGCCAGCACTGCCGCCAACCGGCTGTCACCGGCGCGGCATTCGACGGCGAGCGCGCCTTGAGCCGGTGCTGGCAACATCTGCACCGGCTCTAACGTCTCGGTGACATCATCGAGGCGGCCCAGCCGGGCCAGACCGGCCCGGGCCACCACGATGGCGTCAAGATCACCACTGCTTACCCTGTTCAACCTGGTATCTAGGTTGCCTCGTAGGGGGCGGATTTCCAAACCGAGACCCAATGCTCTAAGCTGTGCGGCCCGCCGCGGGGAGGATGTGCCCACCAGCGAGCCAGCCGGCAACTCCGCGAGCACCAGTCCGTCGCGGGCCACTACCGCGTCGCGGGGGTCATTCCGGGGTGGAATCGCCGCCACAATGAACCTGGGGTCGGCGCCGGTCGGCAAATCCTTATGCGAGTGCACCGCCGCGTCGACCCGGCCATCTTCGATGGCCTCACGCAACGCGGTGGTGAAGACGCCAACCCCAAGACTGGCGATCGGTGCCGACGACTGGTCACCCGCGGTGCTGATGGTCACCAACTCCGCGGGATGGCCGTTGGCGATAAGAGCGTCCCTGACGGTCGCGGCCTGAGTGGTGGCCAACAGGCTGCCCCGAGTGCCTATCCGGATCACGTGGGCCAATCGCCTACTCAGCGGAATGTTTTGGGTTGCCTGACGGGCCGTGCGCATGCGTGCCAGCGTCGAAACCGCTTGACACGACTGGCAATTCACCCGCAGCAACGGCGTCGACGGCGGTCTGGTCAAGTTCGAAAAGCTCACGCAGCGCCTCGGCGTAGCTGTCGCCACCGGGGGCGCTGGCGAGTTGCTTGATCCGCACAGTGGGCGCATGGAGCAGCTTGTCCACCACCCGCCGCACGGTGCGGGCCACCTCTTCACGCTCGGCGCTCGGCAGCCCGGGCAGCCGGTTGTCCAGGCGGAGCAACTCCGCTTCGACCACATCGGCGGCTCGCTGGCGCAATGCCGTCACCGTGGGGGTGACCTCGGCCATCCGCTGCCCCACCAGATAGCTGGCAACTTCGGCAGCCACAATGTGGCGGGCGGCGTCGACGTCGGCAGCGGCCGCATGGGCCGACGGTTCATGTTGCACGCGGTCCACGTCGACTACCCAGACACCGGGCAGTCCGGACACCGCCGGATCCACGTCACGCGGCATGCCCAGGTCGCAAATCACCAGCGGCTGGGTAGCTTCGTCGCGGCGCGCTGCCGCCAGCGCATGATGCACATCGGCCAGCGAAACCACGGGAGTCACCGCCCCCGTGCAGCTGACCACTACGTCGGCATCCGCCAGTGCGTCGGCCAGACGGCCGAGGGTCAATGCTTCGGCCTGCACGCCCGATTCGCGGATTTTGCGGACCAGCCGCTGCGCCCGGGACAACGACCGGTTGAGTACATGGATGTGCCCGATGCCGGCGCGGGCGAGGTGCGCCGCGGAGAGCGCGCCCATCGACCCGGCGCCGATCACCACCGCGGTTTTCCCAGGCAGCCTGCCCAGCTTGCGTTCGGCGATGCCCAGCGCGACCGACACCACGGAGGCACCGGCGGCGTCGATGGCGGTTTCGGAATGCACCCGCTTGCCCACCGACAGCGCGCGCTGGGCCAGCTCGTGCAGCACCCGGCCGACGGTGCGGTTCGCCTCTGCGGCGGCATACGCTCGGCGCACCTGACCAAGCACCTGATGCTCGCCGATCACCGCTGAATCCAGACCGCTGGCAACCGCGAACAGGTGCTCGACGGCGGCCTCGCTGTAGCGGACGTAGGCGTATTTGGTGAGGTCGCCCATCGACATCCCGGAGTATTCGGACAGCACCTGCCCGATCACCGCCAAGCCGGCATGGAACGCGTCCACCACGGCGTAGACCTCGACCCGGTTACACGTCGACAGCAACATGGCCTCGGTCACCAGCGGCGACTGCAGCACTCGGTCGACGATCTTGATCTGATCGGATTCGTCCAGGGTGATTTGTTCCAGGACGGAGACCGGCGCACTGCGGTGC
>Ga0307475_10002057_pt1 | contig 12064 bp, 8 predicted proteins | sample atmos_gasesECM1C_FD_203317 | JGI IMG/M metagenome (GOLD analysis project Ga0307475, IMG submission 203317) | Hardwood forest soil microbial communities from Morgan-Monroe State Forest, Indiana, United States - atmos_gasesECM1C_515 | ecosystem: Environmental > Terrestrial > Soil > Temperate... | reverse complement strand
CCAGGCCAGGCGGCTGAAGTTGGGATTCAGGACACAACTGAACAAGTGATGGTGATGCCGGGAAGATCCGGCAGTGTGTGGAGAGCAAAATCCTCAATTCTAGGAGCGAATCACAGATCGTTCCTTTGGGGGAACGTCGCCTACGCCTTGAAGTGACCTCGCGACCAGCCGTTTAAGCGAGCCCCACGGGATTGTGCCCGAGTCACGCTAGTGCAGACCTGAAGGGGCCACCTTAAGTTAGCGTTGTGCTTTGAGCCACTCTGAACTTTTCGCAGGGTAACTCAATGCCGACTTCATTCGCCGTTCCCGTCCGAATCAGTCAGATCCGCCTCAGGCAAATAGCCTGTGATGCAGTTTGGGGTGGAACATCCGAAACCCCGGAGGGTCCAGCACGGCCCCATCGACGACAACGGGCACGATGTTTTGGCAATGTCTGAACTGGCGTCACATCATCCAAAATATCTCCACATGTTTATCAATTAATCAACATGATGTGTCGTTTCATCGTCTCTGTCTCCTATCCCTGTTGGCACTTGACGGGGTTATACATTGGGGGAAAAATTCGGCTACACCCCTCCCCCCCGGAATCCTCGATTTTGGCTTTGGCCCTGGGCCGCCCCGCCCGCGCGTGGGGCATTCGTGCGTGCGACGCGTGAGTGCGCGGGATCGCGTGTGTGCGCGTGCGTGCGAACTTTGGAAATAAATTTACGAAAATGGAACGCTCACCCGGTTCCCTTGAATAAGGGATATGGCACTTGTAGTATTCATCTTCCGCGTGCTGCTATGAAATCGTAAACGTTAATGAGAGATGAGAGTCACGCATCATGCGAGCTGAATCCTCAGACAAACGTACATTTAGAGATCTAATGTCACCGAAGAGCACCAACGACCACTGGAATCTGTGGACGTGGTCATTAATTGCTGTCGCTTCGATCTACGCTTGGCATATTGTCGGCCAGGGTTCGGTTTTGCGACTCATCCTCATCGCTGCTCTCAGCCTGGCGTCATTTTTAGTAGGTTGTTTGGTGGGCTTTCTGTTTACCAGTTATGGAGAGGCTACAGTCGGCAAAGTTCGAGATTGGTTGATCGGTGGCTTGACTGGTGTCACCATAGCTGAGGCAAGTCGAATAAAATCCCTTCTCCTGACGTTCGCCTTGGGTCCCGGGCCGAACGAGTTCGCCGTGGTCACCGGGACCGCTATTGTCTACTCGATCCTTGGTTTTTTCTTTATGTTTTTTCAACGCGAACTAATATTAAACGTTATTTTGGCTGAGAGTAGAGCTGTGCGGCTGAAACTTGAAGGAACAGGCCAAGCTGGGCAGGTGACGCTGCGGATGTCTGTAGCACTTCCTCCCAGCATCCTTTCAGGTGTAGACAATGTAGATGATAGCGCTCGGTTCAAAAAGCACGAAGCGGAAAGATTGCGAACACTTCTCTATTCACAAGACGTACAAGGGTTCCTAGATGCTTCTGAAGAAGCACTAAACTCCGGAAGGCCTTTGGATTGGGACATCGTTTCGAAGGTTGCAAATCTTCACTACTACCGAACGTATTTCGAAAAAGACGACAAGAAACATATTCAAACGTCTTTGGCAAACGCATGGATCATACGAGCCCTAAACATGAACCCGCTACACATCGATCTCACGGTCAAATACGCCGATACTCTCAGCATGATGGATAGGTATGAGGAAGCGGTTGCCATACTGGAGAGGCTTGAACAGACTCCCGACGCTCCCGCGTATGTAAAACAATGGCTCGGCTATTTTTTGCTGTTCATTGATAATCGGCTTCCCGATGCAATCCGGTATTCGGAAATTTATCATCAGCTCTTTCCGAACGAGTTTGACTCTGTTTTTAACATCGCTTGTGCATATGCCCAGATGTATTGTGATGAATTGCGGAGCTCTGGACAGAAGGAGGATCTCCACTCGAAAAACCGCAGACTCGCCTTGGACAAACTTAAAGAGGCATTGCGCTCAGACTCAGAGTATGCCGAGACTGTGGGCACGAAATGGACATTGCCGAATGAAAGCTTTCACTCTTTCTTGCATGATGCAGAGTTCCGCGCGCTGGTAGGGCTTCCCGCAGAACAGGTAACAGTAAACAAAGCTTAACCTCGTTCGTGACCCGGCTCATTTTAACGACGAAGCTACATAAGCACGGTTGGCTCCGCGAACCAAATCGCCGGGGACGATGAAGCAATCATAGTGGCCATGCTTTTAACGCAAGATCAGCCAGAATGTCGCCCTTCGTTGGGAGGATTTCGGTTCTGGGATCGGCTCAGGCCCCTATTTCTTGAACTTGAAAGTCTCCAAAATCTTATTGAATGTCTGTGCGTACAACGAAGCGTCATCGTTCGAAGGGTAGAACATCAACAGGTAGTAATAGCCCTCGCTTCTATCTTTCACAACGGCAACCCAGCCGCTTTCTCCGGACTTAAACACACTAGGGGATGTATAGCTTGCTAGTTTCCCCAGTATCCACGCGGCTTCTGGTACAAATCGGTGACGTGTGGCGACCTGTGGGGACAGCCCTAAAACCGTGGGCAAAGGTTTAAAACAGGTTTAATTCTACTTGCGTCGACGTCCCGCGCGGCGAATACCCAGCGCACGCACAGCTTGCAGAGCGTCGCACGTCGTGCTAAGTTCGTCGTGTTCGGTTCTGTGTTCATCGTCAGCGACGTGGCCGCCGACTCTGGAATACTCACACCTTACGCGCAGGCTCTCGCCCCTCGTCGGGCACGGGACAAGGCGACTAAGATCGCGCTCGATCATCTGCCGTATTTTGGCGAGCAGGAGAGCTTCGATGGGAAATACTGATTTTAGTGATGATCCCCTCTCGGCTGGCGGTTTCGGACCGGGCGACAGCACGATTCGCGTTCGACCGGGGCCAGTCCGCACGACGTTCATCCGACCGCGCGTCCAACGCATCATGGCGAAGGACGGTTGGATCACCCCGTACCCGGCCTGCCCCTGCATCCGACTCATCGTCCCGACAGCATCGTTTGCCGTCACTCTGGAGAAGACCGGCGTTGGCGCGAGTCCCGACTGGGTTGAGAGAATGAAGGAAGGTTGGGAAACCGATGTCCTGGCACTGCTGGATGTGCTTTTCAACGGCACGTGGACCCAGAAAACCGTGTTCTCCGAAATCCAAAACCGCTGCGCAGCGAAGAATTTCAAGGTCTTCATCTTCCCCCGCGTATACCGCCCGGACTTGCTCCCCTCGAAAGGCAAGGACGAAGGGGAAGTAATCAACATTTACCTGAACTCTGTCACCTCGGGACCAGTGTCGCCAGAGGGCGAGAACCCAGCTATCTACTTCGATCCTGCCACATGGCGCTCCGACAGCATCATTCGAATCGACGGCGAGATCACCCAGCCCAACCGCTTCGGTGGGGCCGGCATGGAACCGGGCGACAACCTATTCCATGAGCTGGTCCATGCCGAGCGGCGTCTGAAGGGGGTTAGGGACCGGACCGCGACCCGGACGCGGGCTTACAACTGCGTCGAGGAATTCGCTGCCGTGTTGTTCACCAACATCGGAATCAGCGAGGCGGCATCGTTCCGATTGCTGCGATATTGCGAGACCACTTTCATGCCTATGCCGCCGCAGTACAAGACATCCGCGGGCTACTTGACGAACGCCGAGCACATCGAGCTCATCAAGAAAATCCAGAACCAGGATCCTGGACTGTGTTTGCGGGTTGCGTCCTCAGTTCAGCCCAATCCCTTCAACCCACTCCGGCGTCTGGTCAAGGGCCAGTTGTGGAACGGTCAGATGGCCGACTGGTAGGGATCACCACCTGCAGTTGAGTGGGCCGATTCGATCACGTTAGCGCTCTACCGTTCGCCCACTCGGCCGGTCCCGTGAAGCGGTTGGCCGAGGACGAGGGCAAGGTGACGACGGCCTCTGGCGTCCGCTAGAGCTCGATCCGGAAGCCGATCCACGCTTCGCGCGGCGCGAAGGTGTTACTGGCGAGGTATTTCTTGAGTGGCTGAGAAAGCCCGCCATTGTCGCTTAGTTGTGAGATGCAGCTGAGACTTTTTGTTCGCTCAGGGCAAGCCCACAACGGATACGGCCTTCATTTCGGCCCGCTCACCCCATCCTTGAACGGCTGTGGCTCTGTAGCGATGACGTGCGCCGGTACAGGCGCATCGGCGAGGGGCACTCCAACCTCCCGTTCCAAGCTGTGCGTTTCGGGGTTCTAAGAAATGCCTACATCACCACGTCGGCAGCGGACGAATTCGTCACCAAGAATCTCTGCGAGCCTACGGGCCCAGGTCTAAGTCAAAATCGGAGGTTCCGGGGAGCGGGGTGTAGCCGAATTTTTCCCCCAATGTATAACCCCTGTTGGCACTTGACCGCGACGTCGAAGCGTTTTACCATAGGCGAACAAACGGCGAATCTATGGCTTCTCTTCCCTTGCTCCCTCTTCGCGAAAAACCGCGACTGGTCGGCATCGCACGCCTGGCCTCAGAGGGCGAGTCGATTCGCGAAGGACATAACGTCGAATACTTCACACTACCGGCAAAATCTCTTCTGAATCGCTGTGTCAGCAAGCGGCAGATGCCCTTCACTTGGACGATCAATCCCTACCGTGGATGCGAGTTCGGATGCCGCTACTGCTACGCCCGCTATACCCACGAGTTCATGGAGATGCGCGACGGTATGGAGTTCGAGCAGAAAATCTACGTGAAGCAGCACGCCGCCGATTTGCTGCGCCATGAACTGCGCCGCGTTAAGCCGGATGAGTCGATCGCTCTCGGCACCGCCACCGACCCATATCAGCCAGCCGAGCGCCGCTACGAAGTTACCCGCGGAATTCTGGAGGAATTTGCGCGCCATCGCGGATTCGAACTCGGTATCGTGACGAAATCGAATCTAATCGTCCGCGATCTCGAGTTACTCAAAGAAGTTGCGCAGGCGAATCGCCTCTCCGTCCACGTCACGATAACGACTTTGGACGCAAATCTTGCTCGCATTCTGGAGCCTCGCGCGCCGCGGCCTGATCTGCGCCTTGATGCGGTCCGTGCGCTCGCGCAGGCCGGATTGCGCGTCGGTATCAGTTGCTCACCGGTTGTGCCTGGGATCACCGACTCACCAGCCGACCTTGAAGCGCTGATCCGCGCAGCCGCGGAATCAGGCGCCGACTATGTCTTTGCGAACCCGCTCTTCCTGAAACCCTGTTCGGCCGCCGTCTTCCTCCCTTTCCTGGAACAAAACTTCCCGCATCTGGCGGACAACTATCGGCAGCGATATCAGGATCGCGCGTTCCTCACTCCTGCTTACGGAAAGCGGTTGTCGCAGCTCATTGCACGCCTCCGTGAGAAGTACAAACTCACCCGCGCCCACCGTCGCGAGCGCTCTGCATTCGCGACGAAGTGGCCGGTTCAGGCTTTCGAGGAGCAGTTGAACCTGTTCTGAAAACTGATTGAGTGCTTGGAGATTGAGTCATCGGGAGACCCTATCCCTGCTGCCCGCTCTCACCTGCGAGAAAGCTTCTATAATTCCTTCTTACCCATGGCGACCGCCTCCCCACCCACCGGACAGCCCGCCGCGCAACCGATCCCGGTTACCGTCCATGTCAGGAATTTCTGGCGTAGAGTGACCGAAGGGCTCGAGGTCAGCCAGCTTTGGTCTCAATTCGAATCCGAAGCCCGCGCCAGCTATCGGCTCTATTCCCACGACGTCGCTGCCAAGACGCCCGAAGGCTTGACCCGCCGCGGTCATCATCTGCATGTCATCAAGGAATTTTTCTGGGCGGTATTTGAGAAACTTTCACCTGCACGCCGCGTTCTGCTTCTTCTGGCGCTGATTCTGCTGGTCGTCCCTCACGCAGGATTTCAGTACAGCGGGGAAGGAGGCAAGGTCTATACGACGGAGTTCGATCTTCACTTCTGGGGCGCTCTGATTCTCCTGCTGCTTCTGATCCTTGAGATTGGAGACCGTGTGGTCATGAAGCGCGATTTGCAGATCGCGCGCGAGATCCAGACGTGGCTGCTACCTGGGGCGCCGCCGCAGATTCCCGGTCTCTCCATCGCATATGCTACGCGCCCTGCCAACACCGTTGCCGGCGACTATTACGATGTCTTCCCTCGGCCAGGCAAGACCCCGGAAGAGAATCGTGTCGTTCTCGCCGTGGCTGATGTCGCCGGCAAAAGCATTCCCGCAGCCATGCTGATGGCGACATTTCAAGCCAGCCTCAAAACTCTGTCAACCGCGCAGGTCCCCCTGGTAGAACTTGCGTCGAACATGAATCGCTATGCCTGCTCCAACAGCCAAGGAGGCCTGCGCTTCACCACGGCGTTTCTCGCCGAGTACGATGCGGTGTATCGGACGGTTCACTACATCAACGCCGGCCACAATAATCCCATCCTCAGGCGTGCCAGTGGACAGATCGAGCGCCTGGATGTCGGCGGCCTCCCCTTCGGCATCATGCCCGAGGCCACCTACCAGGCTGCGACTGTCACCGTCGCTCCCGGAGACTGGCTCGTCATCTTTACCGATGGATTGGTCGAGGCTGTGAATGCGCGGGACGAAGACTACGGCGAGGCCCGATTGCTGACCACGCTCGAAGCGGGAAAGGCATTGCCGCCTAACGATCTTCTTAAGCGCCTGATGAGCGATCTGGATGTGTTCGTCGGCAACACTCCCCAGCACGACGACGTCACCTGCATGTTGCTCAAGTCTGAGTAAGTGCCTGTCATGCTGAGCGGAGCAGTGAGGTGAGCGAAGCGAGCCTCACTGCGAGTCGAAGCATCCCTACCCTCGGCGCTCAGGTCTCCTTCTCGCTCTCATCGGCAATACCGATTTTCGACAGCCGGTACCGTAGCGCGTTGCGCGACAATCCCAGCAACCGCGCCGCCTGGCTCTTGTTACCGTTCGCCCTCCGCAGAGCTTCCTGCACCATCTCGTCTTCCCACTGCTCCAGAGTCATGCCCTCGGGAAGAAATCCGGGCGCCCCGTTCCCCGACTTCGAGGGACGCTCGTCGATGTGAATATCCGAGGCTTCCAGTTGTGGCCCTTTGGAGAGCGCGGATGCCCGTTCGACGATATTCTGCAACTCTCGCACATTGCCCGGCCAGTGATAATTCACCAGCATCTGCATCGCCTGTGGACTGATGCCTTCGATAACTTTCCCCGACTCTCCGGCGAACCGCGACACGAACAGATTCACCAGGTCAGGAATGTCTTCCTTCCGCTCGCGGAGCGGCGCAATGTCGATGGGCACAACATTCAACCGGTAATAAAGGTCTTCCCGAAACGTTCCCTGCTCCAGCGCTTGACGCAAATCGCGATTAGTCGCAGCAATCAGGCGGACATCAACCTTGACGGTCTTCGTTCCTCCCAACCGTTCGAACTCACGCTCCTGCAAGACGCGCAGTAGCTTCACCTGCGTTGCCGGAGGCACGTCGCCAATCTCATCCAGGAAGAGCGTTCCCTTGTCGGCCAATTCGAACTTGCCCGGCTTGCTGGCCACAGCGCCGGTGAAGGCCCCCTTCTCGAAACCGAACAACTCGCTTTCCAGCAGATTCTCTGGAATAGCGGTGCTGTTGATCTTCAGAAATGTACCGTTCGCACGCCGAGACTTTTCATGAATCGCGCGTGCGATCAAATCCTTGCCAACCCCGCTCTCGCCGCCAAGCAACACAGTCGCGTTCGTCGGAGCAACGCGCTCGAGGGTCGCAAGCACCTCCTGCATCTTCGGACTGCGCGCCACCACGTTGGGATGCGCATAGCGCTTGCCCAGCGCCTCCCGTAAAGATCGGTTCTCTTCCCGCAGATTGCGAACGTCGAGTTCCTTGTGAATGACCATCCGCATTTCAGTTAAGGAGAAGGGCTTGAGCACGTAGTCACTCGCTCCCGCCTTCATGGCTTCAACAGCGGTCTCCACGCTCCCGAATGCAGTCATGACCACGACGGGAAGAGCCGAATTCTGCCGCTTGACGGTTTGCAGAAACTCCAACCCGTTCATCCCAGGAAGCTTCAGGTCAGTCACGACAAGATCAATCGGATTCTGCTGCAGCAGTTTGAGGCCGGTCTCGGCATCCTCGGCAGAAAAGGTCGTGAAGCCATCTTCACCGAGATTCAATTCGAGCAAGCGGCGCATTTTGGCTTCGTCTTCGACAATCAGAATGGCGGGCATGAGTTCCGAATCCTCGATTCAGCTCCTTCTCACGAAATCACCAGATGCGTTTTTTCTGCCATAGGCGTGTGCTGGCTTACTGCGGGAAAGAACATGACAAAACACGCGCCCCGATTCTTGTTCCCGTCCCCGGACGAGCCAAAAGAATCTTCAATGCGGATTGAACCACGATGCCCGTCGATGATCTTGGAAACAATGGATAAACCTAATCCCACTCCGCTCTTCTTCGTGGTTACGAATGGATTGAAGATTTGCTCCCGCAAGTCAGGCGGGATGCCCGGCCCGGAATCGGCAACGCGTACTTCCACTCCATCGACACTGTCTCGATCCCGGGTGCTGCGCCGCGCCGCGTTCACCTGCACGCGCAACACTCCGCCGCCTTCGACGCTCATCGCGTCATAAGCGTTCTGAATAATGTTCACGAATGCCTGTTCGCAAAGTGCCTCATCGAGCGCTACATGGGGAAGACTGCTCTGGTATCCCTTTTCCACGCGTACCGGCGGCCCTTTCCAGAATTGCGCTACATCATTCAACGCTCGATCCAGCACTGCCGAGATATCACTCGGCGTCAGATCCGCATGCAACGGACGCGCGAAATCGAGAAAGCGGGTGACCAAGGCGCTCAGCCGGTTCGTCTCGGTTGAAATGTAGCCTGCCAGCTCGGTGGCCAGTGGATTCGAGTCGGCGAGCTTCTGCGTCAGCATCTCCGCCGAGCCTTTGATCACGCCCAAAGGATTGCGGATCTCGTGCGCTAAGCCTGCGGAAAGCTGCCCAAGTGCCGCCAGCCGCTCCGATCGCCGCGCCTCGGCCTGCGCCTGCTCCAGTCGCCGGTTCGTTTCTGCCAGCGTCTCTGCTGTCTCCTGATACTGCTGCGTCAATCGGCGGCTTTCTACAACGAAGCGGTTCACCAACATCGCCTCCAAGAAAAAGAACAATATCCGGATCGCGAGCAGGCCATAGCTTTCCGCCGGAATCTCCAGTTCCTGAACCTCGGGGTCGAGGTAGAGGTAGGAACAATAAGCGGCGGATGCCAGCGTCGTCCAGAACAGAGTCGCCCACGGCGAGAAATATTCGGCGGCCGTTACCGCCGGCAAGAAGTAAATCGGCCAATAACTGCTGTTGATGCTGAGCTCTCCGGTGTGGTTGACGAGCAGAGTTGCCAGCCCAATCTTGATCAGGACAACATACGCAGCACCGCGCACTTGAAGACGATCTACCAGCCATCCTTCGCAAAGCTGAACCACGCCGAACGCCAGCAGGATGAACTGTTTGTGGTACTCCCTTACCGGGGGCAGCAGCGCTAGCCCCGCCAGAAACAGGAGCCATAGAAGATCCATCCAGTTAAAGGTTGGACGTTTCGCTTCGTTCATTGCCTCGCCAGATCCAGCACCACAAAATGCAACGCCGGGAGAGGGTGAGCCGCTCCCGGCGTCTTCATCGTTCGCTACCTGGTTCGCACTCACACCTCATGCGAACCCTATCACAAGGCAAGCCCTAAGCGTCAACGTCACTTCTTCGGTGGCTTCTCCGGCTTCGGTTCCGGCCTCGATGGCTGAGGTCTTGGTTGTGGAGGAGGTGCAGCCTGCCGCTGTTCGTGCCACTGATTGAATTTCTGCTCCTGCTGTTGCTCCTGTTGCGCCGACCGTTGCTGTACCGGAGGCGCAGGACGCACTAACGGATGCGTCTCCTGTGAGGCCGGTTGTTGCGGCGAACGGAACTCGCGATTGTCCGGCTGCGCCGGACGACTCGGCTGTGGCTGCGCAGTCCGATTCTCCGGCTGCGGCACACTTCGGTTGTCCTCCATGGGAGTTCCCTGCTGCTCATACACCCGCGGTTGGGGCTTGAGCGTCGGCTTCACCCGGTTATTTTCGTCGGCACTGTTCCCGGCGTTTGGTTGCCCAAACGACCGAAAGCCTTCTTGGTTTGGCTGCGGTCGCGCCGTCTGATTTACCGGAGCTGGCCGCGCCGGTGCGACCGGCCGGACCAGCGTCTGTTCGTTCAGATGTCCACCAGCCTGCGCCTGCCGCTGGTCAATGGGACGCACCGGCGGGGGCGGCGTTCGCACCGCCACCACCGGACGGCTAACCACGGCCGCGGGCGGTCTCACAGCAACCGGACGTCCCGCCCCTATGACACTCGTCCGTACCGGCTCTGCAGCGACTGCGCGAGTCACAGGAGCAGCCACGACTTCTCGCGGCTCGACTCGCATGATGTTCTGCGCTACCGGACGAGCGTTCACAAAGGCGTCATGCGACACCACCGTTACTCCATTCGTGACATGCTGGTTCACATACGTAATGTTGTTGATCGTTGTGCTCTTGTTGACGATCACGGTGTTGTACACATTAGTGACTCTCGTGACATTCACCGTCGTGTTGGTGATGTTCACGTTGTTCACATACGTGCGGCTGACGCGGTACCCCGGCACGTACACTTCTCCCGGTGCCAAGGGGAACCATCCCACGCCAACGCCAGCCGAGAAGCGGAAGCCCGGGCCGCCGCCGACAAATGCCACCAGTGCTGGCGCCCACACCGGACGCACTACCACCGGACCCGGCACCCAGAACCAACCGCCACCTACAGACGCCCATCGACCGTAGTGGAACGGCGCAAATCCCCAAGGCTCGTCTTCGACCCACGTCCAGCCCCAGGGCCCAACGTAGACCCAGTGTCCGAAGCGGTACGGAGCCCATCCGACAACGACGGCGCGCGGATGCCAGCACGGGCCGTATCCCGCGACATAGCTCCAATCGCCGTATTCATCCAGGTCCTCGTACCCGGTCATCTCGCGGGAAACATAATTCGCCGAATCGGCGCGGTCTTCACGATCGTCTCGCTGAAAGGCCCAACTATCAAAATCATCTCGATCGGGAACCTGGTTCAGGTCGTAATCGAGATGATCCTGATCACCCGTAAAACTCGCGGTCTGTCCCGCGACAACGTTGTAGGAGAAGCCTCCACCGGTAACGTGTCCGCGGCCGTGCCAGGTCGTGACCTCGGTCCGGCTTCCGTCCTGGCTCACGTCAAGGCGGTATTCGCCCGGCTGCAACAGGGTGAATGCGATATTCGGCGTGTCGATCTCGAAACTGTCGTCGTCGTCCAGGTGGCGCACGCGTAAGATCAGCGATCCCTGCGCCAACCGGATCTGCGTATTGTTGTCGTCCAAGGTAAGAAAAGTAATTCCCGTCTGCGATCCCAGTCGGATCGCCGACGAACCTAAATGGACTTCAGCGCGAGAGTTTTCGTCCGCCCACAGATCGTCGCCGGTCACGATCGGACGATTCGGAACTGCCGTAACCCAATCATCTTCTCCCGCCGGACGAAACGATACAGAACCCTGTGAATAATTCAGCCGCGCTACGCGGCCCGGAGGATCCTGTGCCTGATCCTGGTCGTCATCTTGTGCTGAAGCGATGGTGGAAAATTGCAGAACGAAAGCAAAGCCCGCCAGTAGCGCCATCCACGCCCACAACTTGTGCGTTTTCATATCTCCGCCTTCACGGAACCGAAATCCGTACACGTTGATCTTATCCACTTCCCTTTAAACACCATAAGGACGGTTTAGTTTCCGCTGCGCGAAGTGCTTCCCTGCCATGTACTTGTGGCAACGATTTGCCAGGTACTGCGCACGCGAGATCGCGATTTTAGATTGCCCAAGACACAACAAGGCGGGCATCGTTGCCCGCCTCAGGTTTCCCCTGTGATCCTCTGTGTCCTCTGTGGTGAATGACTTTCAAGCCAGACGATTACTCCTTCATCTTCGGCCGCTGACACGCATCCACAATTTTGCTCGGATCGATCGCGTCCTTGTCCACCTGCTCTTCCATGATCTTTCCATCTTTCCCGATCAGGAAGTTCACACGGCGCGCCGCCTGATATTCGTCTTTGTAGACTCCGTACTCGCGGGTGATTTTG
>Ga0307475_10002055_pt1 | contig 12069 bp, 10 predicted proteins | sample atmos_gasesECM1C_FD_203317 | JGI IMG/M metagenome (GOLD analysis project Ga0307475, IMG submission 203317) | Hardwood forest soil microbial communities from Morgan-Monroe State Forest, Indiana, United States - atmos_gasesECM1C_515 | ecosystem: Environmental > Terrestrial > Soil > Temperate... | reverse complement strand
GCTGGTATTCGCTGGCGTGCCTGACAAAGCTGCAGCGAGAAGATGAGAGTCGCGATTGTATCTGATGTGCATGGGAATCGGCGGGCCTTCGAGGCGGTGCTCGCGGACCTGCGGCAGGTTGCACCCGACGTTGTGGTGCATGGCGGCGACTTGGCTTATGGTGGGGCGCACCCGGCGGAGATTATCGATCAGGTGCGCTCGCTAGGGTGGCCCGGCGTTCGGGGAAACACGGATGAGATGCTGTGGGCGCGGAAGAGCCTGGAGGAATTTGGCGCTGCAGCGCCGAAACTCGCGCCACTTCTTTTGCGAATCGAAGAGATGATTCCAGCAACGCTGGCGAGTATCGGGGAAGAGCGGTTGCGATGGCTGGAAGGCCTTCCTGACAAATATTCCGGCGAAGGTTTTTGCCTGGTGCATGCGAGCCCGGGCGATTTGTGGCGGGCTCCAATGTCCAATGCCAGCGATGAGGAATTACAGAGCACATATGCACCCCTGCGCGCACGGATCGCAGTCTATGGACATATTCATTGTTCCTATATTCGCCGACTGCAAGGGATGACCATCGCGAATACAGGCAGCGTGAGCCAATCCTATGATGGGGATCGACGCGCGTCGTATTTGGTGATTGACGGTGAGAGCGTCGCTATTCGGCGGATCGAATACGACGTCAAGAGTGAGGCGGAAGACGTGTTGCGTTCGGGGTTGCCGCATGCGGCGTGGCTGTCGCGGATTCTGCTGGCGGGGAAATATGTTCCGCCGGAGTAGATAGGGGCTTGCACGTTGGGCTGGCCAGGATAAGAATTGGACTACTTCCAGGCTTCGGTGATGGGCGCCGCATTGGCATCGCCAGAATTCAGAGACGGCAAACCAAAGTTATCCTCAATCGTTTTTAGCACGCTATAGTGATTATATTCTTTGTCTAGCGTCTGTTTTTTGACCATGTCTCCGAGGAAGACGGTATAGATGCGATCGTTCTTGTCATTGCCCTCGGATTCGTCGAAGGTTACGACCACCAGAGTGCCCTTCATTTCTTTCTGATCCCAGGGAAACCAGGTCTGGAAGAAGGTTTCCAGCCAGTGCGAGCCCTTTCGCAGTCCCTTCCTGGCGTTATAGAAAGGATCGTGTCCATCGTCGTCGAGGTTGGGAGTGTAGAACATATATCGAGACAGGGGAAATTGTTTCGGATCTTTTCTGAACCTTTCGACGGCGGTTACGAAGGAATTGTGCGGATCTCTGGTGTCGACGGAAACCACGTTGCGATAGCTCTGCTTCTGAATTTTCTCAAAACTCAAGAACGGCACATGTTTGCGAGCATATTTCCCTTCATCAGCTTCAAGATAAGGTTGTACGTGGGGCGGATAGTTTTCCGCATAGCTCGTCCAATCGAGAAAATCGGCGATGGTTCTATGCTGGGCATCGTCGGGGAGGTTGATTTGGCGGTCGCTGTGCATGCCAAAGGAACTGCCAGCAACCATGGCGAGGTAATTCGGGTAGGAGGGATGGTAAAGGTTTTTGAAATTAGTGAAGCAGGTTCCCTGGCTTGCCAGTTTGGCGAAAAAGTCATTGCTCATCGCCGAAGAGTAGTCCTGGTTTTCCATGACGATGATCAGGACGCGCTCGAAATGTTTAGCGGGATCCAAGACCGGAGTCTTGGCGTTTTCAGTTTGCAGGTCGCTGCTGGTGAAGGCAGCTCCGCAGGTTAGGACGAGCGCCAATACGCAAATTAGCGCTGATCCGGAGAATCGCTTACTCTTCATTGAAAAGCCCCCTGCCCAGAGCGCGTTAGCTACGTGAGCGCGCCGAAGATTCCGGGAGAGAAGAAGCACGCTGGACTGAAAGGATTCTGTCACAGAGTTATGGCGTTGCGCAGTTCAATATAGGACAGAAACTCCGTCCCGGGCGCGTCGGGGCTAGTGTGCAACGGCGGACAGCCAGAAATGGCTGTCCCACCGGGAAGTACCGACGGTGTTCCAAATTGGGCGGTTTTGCGGCTGGTGTTATCGCATTCTGTCTAAATGAAAAAGAAAGAACTCACGCCCAAACAATTATCCTCCGTCTCCTGTCCTACATGTGGTGTCGCTGCCGGGAAGCGTTGTGTGCTGCACTCCGGTGCTCCGCGCTCAGAACCTCACGTAGAGCGGAAGTTTTCCGCTGCTGAGGCCATCGAGAAGAAATGAATTCACCCTGGTCATAGGGGGACTGAGCCGTCGAAGGGACGGATGCGGAATAGATTAAAGGGCGTGGTGAGCGGAAAGCGGAAAGCGAAAACCGGGTTTCGCGGCTGCATGCGGCGGGGAGGCTCTGGGGCGGCACAGGCTAAAAGGGTGTGCTACTTGCGGCATTTGGCGAGGATTAGGGTGATGTCGTCGTGTTGCTCTTGGGGGCTGAAGTGGAGGACTTCGTCGACCATGGAGGCGAGTGCGGCCTGTGAGGAAAGAGTGCGATGGCGGCGCAGCGAGTCGAGGAGGCGCGGCTCGCCGAATTCTTCGCCATCGTGGTTGAAGGACTCGGTGATGCCGTCGGTGTAGAGGGCGAGAATGTCGCCGGAGGCGATCTGGCATTCGCCGAGCTCGCACTCCCACTTTTTGAAAATGCCCAGGACGGTGGCGGTGGCGTCGAGGTGTGTCACGCTGCCGTCGTTGCGGAGGAGAAGGGCGGGGAGATGGCCGCAGTTGGCGTAGCGGAGCAGGCGAGAAGCGTCGTCGTATTCGGCGAAGAAAAGAGTAGCGAAGGCGCCGTCCGTAGTGTTTTCGCAGAAGAGCTGATTCACGGAACACAAGAGATGGTGGGGCTGCTGCTTGGCGATGGCACAGAGGCTGCGGAGATTGGCTTGCAGGTTGGCCATCAGGAGCGCGGCGGCGATGCCTTTGCCGGAGATGTCTGCGATGACGAAGCCGAGGCGGCCTTGGCCTAGGTCGAGGAAGTCGTAGTAATCGCCGCCAACTTGGCGAGCTTGGATGCAGACGCCGGAGTATTCGAGAGTGGCAAGAGGAGGGAGGGTCTGGGGAAACAGCCGGGACTGCACGTGCTTGGCGATTTCGAGTTCGTGGACGGCGCGGCGCTCGGCTTCTTGCTTTGCAGCGACGACGCGGCGTTGCGCTTCCATGGCGTGGGTGAGCTCGTCGAAACTGACGAGCGAGAAGGAGTTGCCGTCGACATCGCGGAAACGGGCGACGATTCCGCCCCAGATTGGTGTTTCTTCGCCGAGGAGCATGCTGCTTCTGCTGCCGGCAACGGATTCTGCGCTTTGACTTGTGGCTGCCGCTGCCGCCGTTTGCGCGGGCTGAAGTTGATAGCGGATTCGCTTGAGGCGCGGCGTTGTTTGGAAGCGCACGCCACGCTTCGACCATTCCTGGAACTTGGCGGTGACGTCTTCTGTCACGAAGACGATTTGCGTGGCGCGACCGATGAGTTTGTATTGCTCGGAGTTGGGCTTGGGAGCGATGAGGGACAGGATGGCGGCGCCGTCCGGAGGAGCCACGCCGACCCAGCGATCACCGGATTGCACGCGCGTGTCGAAGGCGACATTGAAGCCGAGCTGGTCGACGAAGAAGCGGAGGCTGCGGTCCTGGTCGCGGACGAAGACGTTGACGCAGTGAAGGCGCAGGTGAGGGGATTGGCGGAGCGGTGAGGGGATAGTGCTCATGGGCGCGATTATAAAGCGGAACGTGCACGAAGCGGCACGCAGATTACACGCACAGCCAGAATGGCTGCGCCACGTAGCGCAACGCGTTCGCGTCATCCCGAGCGGAATAGCCGGTTGAGGGAAACGACGCGCAATCGGATGAGGTGATGTACATATTCCAGGTAGATTTTGGAGGTCACCTTACTTGCGCCGTCAGCGCGCTCTCGAAAGGTGTAAGGAACTTCAGAAATGGAGCGCACGGGGACGCGCCCGAGAAGCTCGATGAGAATCTTGTACCCGAGTGGGCGCAACTCGCGTTGTTCGAGAGTTGACCGGCGAATCATGAAATATCCGCTCATGGGATCTTTGACTTTTGCAATCACCTCGGGCAGAAGAACCAGACCGGCGAGCTGCGCACTCCGAGAGATGATTCTGCGACGGAATTTCCAGTCACTTACGCCCCCGCCTGGGGTGTGTCGGCTGGCAACGGCCAAATCGACACCGCACGCCATTTCGGCCCACAGCTTAGCCGCAACGTCCGGGGGATGCTGCAGGTCGGCATCCATCACGCCAAGAATCTTCCCCTGGGCGAGCTGCCAGCCACGAACGACGGCGGTGGAGAGCCCCCGCTCGCCCTGCCGTCGAATCACGCGGAGGCAGGAAATTCTCTCGGTCAAACCCAGAGCGTGGTCCCAAGTACGGTCCTCGCTGTCGTCATCTACGACGATGATTTCGTATCTGAGATTGCTGATCGCATCTAGGACTGCGTCAAGCTGCTCGACGACTGCGGTTATGTTTTGGGCTTCGTTGGAGGTGGGCAACACCATCGACAAGTCAACGCTGGACTCGCTGGGGCGCGGACCGACCAGCAATGGCCCGGTGCTTGCCACTTCTAAAACGGGCATGGCGGCCTTCGCGGTGTGGCCACAAATTCTCGGATGGTCAACAGGCAAAGTATCAGGTGGCCGGATTTTCGATCTAAGTACTTCGTTTGCGCATCGTACGCCTATCGCGCCCCCCCAAATAAACGAATTTGCGGCCAAGGCAGGTCAAGCGAAATCGGCGGAGTGGCGGCCGCACATACTAACCAGGGGGGAGACAACGCGCCTTACGACTACAACGGAACGGCAGCTCGGTGCGTCAGGGCGAGGCCGGATCAGACTTCGGACCACCGGGCAGTATGTTTTGGAATGATCCTGCCGGACAGCCCAGATCCCTCACCGCCGTCGTCGTTAGGTTGTTCGCCATGCGCTCCTGTTTGATGTCGATAGACAGAAGCGCCAGGCTCTGATACGCGAGACACACATGGTCACGTACGAGCGGGCAAGTCATGTCGAGGCGCGGCTTACCTTCTACTTTCGCAGCGGCACAACCCTTGGGATCCATCTGCCGAAATACCTTATCCAGCGAAGTGGCCAGTTCCGCATTGTCCGGACTGACCAGGAGGCCAGCGATCAGCGCGACTGCTGCCTGCCGGTTGTCACCCAAGGATAAGTAAGCGGCAGCTATGTTCTGGTAGAACTTGGGATCCCGCGGAGTCAGGCTGAGGCCATACTTAAGGGCCACCAGCGCTTTGCCGGGGTCGTTCAACCGCCTGTAGACGATGCCCAGTTGCAGATAAAGCTCTGCCCAGCCGTCGTTCGGGATCTGGGAAGATGTCCGATTGCCGCGCAACATTTCCATCCTCCGATTCTCCCGGTTGTAGGCTTGGTCGACGCGTAAACCGTGCAACAGTACGTTCAGCGCTTTCTGGTACCAAACCATGTTTTCCGGAGCCGCCAAGAAGTCGCCCTTAAACCGATAATACGCTCCGGCTTGCGCATAGGTCGGGGCTGTGTTCTGGACGTCGGGAAGGTTATTCAGGATTTCCAGGCTCCGGCCGATCTCAGCGATTTCAGTGTTCAGCTTCTCGCCCCGCGGGTTCTTTTCATTGAGCACGAAGGCCAGCGAGGTGTGCGTTTTAAAGCTACCCGGAGACACTTGGACCGCGCTGGTCCAGAGCGTCTCATCGTCCGTCCAGTCGAAATTGCGCATGAAGGTGCGGATGCCGAACACGAGGCAAATCAGGGCAATTACTGTGGGAGCCAGCCAGCGCTGCCAAGCGTAACGGGCCGGCGGACGCCTGCTGGCGGCATTAATAGCGACCAGCAGGCATCCGGCAAATCCAAGCGAGGGCAGATAGAGGAACCGCTCCGCCATGGTGGGGCCGATCAAGATAATCAAATTCGAGGTCGGAGCCATGGTGACGAAAAAGAAAGCGATGAAAAAAAACACGGGCTTCGACTGCCGGTAGGATTGCATGGCGATGACTATGACGAAGGCGCAGACCGCGAGGGCAATGAGAGCCTTGCAGTCCTCCCAATTGTCGAATCGCCAGGTGACTAGTGGAATCTGGTTATAAGAATAGTCGCTGGAAAGGTCGCGCGGAAAGACCAGCAGCCACAGGTACTTCCCGAGGACCTTGATGGCGGTCATGCGCGCGGTCCAGAAATCGGCGCCGAAAAGTGGGTTGTCGACGAACGGAAATCGCGCCAGAGGCAGATTGCGATAGAGATGCGCCCGAACCTGCCAGAACAACAGTAACGGCGGCAAAAGCGCCAAGTATCCAGGGAGACGCTCGAGCCAGGGGGTCTCGTTCCAAAACGTTACGTCGTAAATGACCATCACAGCCAGCACAACGATCGTGCTTTCCTTAAAGAACATGCCGATGGTGATGATGATCGTCAGAGCCAGGAGCCACGGCGCCTTACGCCACCCCGGCGCGGCCGCGGCTTTCAGGTGGCACAACGTACCCGCTAATATCGCGGACGCCGAAAGTAGGTTCGCGCGACCGATGATGTTAGTGACGCACTCGGTGGAGGCCGGATGAAGCGCCCACAGCGCGGTTAGCGCAAAGCTGAGAGCGGTATCCCGCAGCACCCGGAAGGCGAGCTGAAACACGAGCGCGATCGTGAGCCAATGCAAAGCGATGTTGACCCAGTGATAGCTTGAGGGATGATTGCGGCCGCCGAGGATGGAGTAATTAAAAAGGTAGGTGAGAGTGGTGACTGGACGATAGACGCCGCACACCACGATGGGATAACAATAGTCCTGCGTGAAAATGAGCTTCAGGTTGCTGGCAGTGGGAGCGGTCAGACGGGGGTCTTCAAGGATCAGATAGCGGTTGTCGAGAGGGAAGCCGGTTTGGAAAGAGTTTGCGTAGGCCAGCAGAGTTAGGGCGAACAGCGCGAAAAGGAGCACGACATGCTTGCGTGAAATCTCGAAAACGCGATTCATTGACGTGCCAGCGAGACTAGCAGGGGCTTGCAAGAAACCCTGTCAGAACGCAGACCGCCTGAACCAAGCCACTGCCGCGCCGATCACCCATGGTCGCGATTATAAAGCGGAATGCGGCAGAGCCGAACGCTGGTTGCTCGCACAGCCAACACTGGCTGTGCCACGCAAGGCGCGGATTGTTTCAGGGGTGAGCGTGTGCGAAAATGGGAGGGCGAGGAAATATGAGTACATCGTTGGGCAAGCATGTCACGCTGACGAAGCCGGATGATTTCGGCAAACTGCTGGAAGATGAGGGGATCATCTTCACCACCCTGGATAAGGCGGTGAATTGGGCGCGCAAGAGTTCGATTTGGCCGCTGGGATTCGGCTTGGCGTGCTGCGCGATTGAAATGATGTCGATGGCGGCGGCGCGGTTTGACGTGGCGCGATTTGGCGCGGAAGTCTTTCGCCCCTCGCCGCGGCAGGCGGATTTGATGATTGTGGCCGGGCGGCTTTCGCAGAAAATGGCGCCGGTGGTGCGGCAGCTCTACGATCAAATGCCGGAGCCGAAATGGGTGATTTCGATGGGCGCTTGCGCGACTTCCGGCGGCGTGTTCAACAATTACGCGATCGTGCAGGGATGCAATCAGGTGATTCCGATAGACGTGTATGTGCCCGGATGCCCGCCGCGTCCGGAGGCGCTGCTATATTCGATTTTGCAGTTGCAGAAGAAGATTGATAGCGAGAAGGGGTCGTTCAAGCGGGCGCTGAATTGGGCGTAGAAAAAGATAACGCAGAGACGCAGAGATTCGCAGAGATTCGCAGAGTTCGGAGAGGCCGGGTTGAAACCCGGCCTCTACATTTTTAAGCCGAGGTTTTGCGTCAGACTCTTAGGACTACTTTGCCGAATTGCTGGCCGGATTCGAGGTAGGTGTGAGCGGCGGCGGCTTCGGGTAACGGGAAAACACGGTCAACCACTGGCTTCAGGCGGCCGGCGGCTACCAGCTTCATGATGGTGTGCAGCTCGCTTTTCACTCCCATGTAGGAACCGAGGAGGGAAAGCTGGCGGCTGAAGAGGAAGCGCAAGTCAAGTTTGGCGTTGTAGCCGGTGGTGTTGCCGCAGGTCACTAGGCGGCCGGCGAGTGCGAGGCTGGTTAGGCTATCGTCCCAGGTGGCGGTGCCGACGTGCTCGAAGACGACGTCGACGCCGCGCTTGTTGGTGATGCGCCGGACTTCATCGCGAATTTTTTGTGATTTGTGATTGATGACGTGATCGGCTCCGAGTTGACGGGCCTTCTGGAGCTTGAGGTCGGAGCCGGCGGTGGCGATGACGCGCGCGCCGAAGAATTTTGAGATTTGAATTGCGGCGCTTCCTACGCCGCTGCCTGCGCCGAGCACGAGCACGTCTTCGCCGGGCTGAAGCTGGGCGCGGTCGATGAGCATGTGCCAGGCGGTTTGGAAGACGAGCGGAACCGCGGCGGCCTCTTCGAACGCGAGATTCTCGGGGTAGGAAAGGCAATTCACTTCAGGTGCGCGAACGAACTCGGCGCAACCGCCATCAATCATGTAGCCGAGGTTGGTAGCTTGGCGGCAGCGATTGTCGAAGCCCGCCACGCAAGCTGGGCATTTGCCGCAGCTCACCAGGGGTGCGAGCACTACTTTTTGGCCCACGCGTAGGGTGGTGACTTCGGCGCCGATTCTGGCGATTTCTCCCGCGACGTCGCTGCCGGGAATGTGGGGCAGCGGGATCGGGACGTTGGGCAAGCCGTCACGTACCCAGAGATCGAGGTGATTCAGGGCGCAAGCACGTACGCGGACGAGCACTTCGTTAGGGCGGGGTTCAGGCTCGGGGACGTCGACGTATTGCAGGACTTCGGGTCCGCCATGCTGACGGAAAACGATGGCTTTCACGATGCCTCCGCTTTGTTTTTCGGTTGGGAGTTTAGCGAGTGCGGCGTAGTGTGTCCATGTGCGACAGCAGGTTGCAGGGGAGCGTAACTCCTTATTGTCGACGCTTACGAGTCGAACGACTCGCGTCTGTTTGCTTGCCGTATTGAGCTCGCCGTGGTTGGGAGGGAAAGCGCAAAACGGGAAGGCGCCGGAGGGCTACGCGCTGGTGTGGAGTGATGAGTTCAGAGGGCAGGATGGATCAGCGCCAGATGCTTCGAAGTGGACTTACGACATCGGCGGGGGCGGGTGGGGAAATCACGAACTGGAGTACTACACAAACCGGCGCGAGAATGCGCGGATTGAAGATGGGAAGCTGGTGATTACGGCGCGACAAGAGGCATTTAACGGACCGAACGGCGCGAAATTCAACTACACCTCGGCGCGACTGAAGACGCAGGGCTTGTTCTCGCAGGCATACGGGAGATTCGAAGCACGCATCAAGCTTCCCGCAGGGCAGGGATTGTGGCCTGCGTTTTGGGCGCTAGGAGACAATTTTGGACCGGTTGGCTGGCCGAAGTGCGGTGAGATCGACATCATGGAAAATGTCGGCAAGGAGCCGGGAATCAACCATGGCTCGCTGCATGGCCCAGGCTCTACGAATGCAACCAGCGATTTGACGGCGACGATCACGCTGCCAGCAGGGCAGAAATTGTCGGACGACTTTCACGTTTACGCGGCGGAGTGGGAACCGGGCACGGTTCGCTTTTACCTGGACGCAAATTTATATGCGACATTCACTTCAGCGCAGTGGCCTGCCGGCGGGGCGTGGGTCTTCGATCACCGATTCTTCCTCATACTGAACGTGGCTGTTGGCGGCGACTGGCCGGGCCCGCCGGATGGGACGACGGCATTTCCGCGGAAGATGCTGGTCGATTACGTGAGAGTGTACAAACGCAAGACGTAGCGGTCGCGCGAGCCTGTCCGCGCGTACAGTTTTCGCCAGGAAATCCGAGCTCCAGTGGCGCCTCCGCGCACGCGCTCCGCCGCTATGCTGTAAGTGTCATCTCTAAGGCTCTTGGGGGCGAAATGTATTCCACGAAGCGAATTCTGTCTGGTGTGGGCTTGCGCGCGGCGAGTTGGGTTGCGGTTGTCGCAGTCCTGGTTTCAGCAGCCGCAGTGCAGGACGTTCAGGCGCAGAGTCCAAACGCGGCGGCCAGCGGCGCAGCGAAATCCGATGAGGGATTCTATCCGGGTTGGACGCTGGGGACGCGATTCGAAGGAAGTACCAGCGGTGACGGGTCCGTTTACGATCTCGGTTTTGGAGGCGGGTACAATTTCTCGCATCATTTCGGAGTCAGCCTGGGGATTCCTTTCTATTTCGTTGGCACACCTGCCGTCGTCAAAGCGAAGGATCCTCAGGCGGTGTCGGGATCGGGTTTAGGAAACGTCGGAGCGGACCTGAAATGGCTCTTTCCGGGGCCCACGGTGAATTATGCGTCGACGATTCACCTGGGCGCGCCGACGGGAGATGTGAAAAAGGGCTTCAGCACCGGGCACGCGACCTGGAACTGGTCGAATCATCTTGAGCATGGGTGGGGGAATTTCACGCCGTTTATCGACGCCGGCGTGGGGAACACCGTGCCGGACACGAAGTACTTTCACCGGCCGTTCATGACCTTTGGTTACAACGCTCAGTTTGAAGCGGGCACGGAAATGGATCTGGGGCCGTTCAGCGTTACTGGGTCGGCCTATAATGTGGCGCCGTGGGGCACACAAAGCGTTGTCAGCCGCGTGTTTCGGTGCAGCGGAGGCGCCAAATGCAGCGCCACCGGAACGAGCACGAATCGCAAGGGGTATTTGGACGCCAGCGTTCAGAGCGGTGGCGCGAGCCTGGCGCGAGACAACGGATTCAACGCGGGCGTGGAAATTAAGCCGGTGAAGACGCTGGACCTCGAGTTCGACTATAGCCGCAGCGTGCCGTTGCGGCTGAATACGTTTTCGTTTGGGATTAGCTTGGATTTGGGAGCGATGTTGCGGCAAGCGAGCGTGGGCAAATGACATGGCTCCAAGAACCGCAGTTTAGTGGACATGGTGTGAATCTTGGAAGCTGGGAGCAGCCGTAAAAGCGGCGGCTAGACCGCCGCACTCCATAAAGAACCACCGCACAAAAAAGCGCATTGACGGGGCCGCGGTTTTGGCAAACACTTAGCGGCTCTGGCCGAGCCGAGTTAGGAGTTCGCCATGGGGGATGTGGAGCTGAGGCGCTATCCGCGCGTTGTGCCTCCCAAGAGTCTGAGGGTTGCGTGGCAATCGGGAGCACGCCGTGCGGTTTCCAATCTTGAGAGCATGGCGCTAGGCGGACTGTTCGTGATTACAGGGCAGCCGGTGCCGATTCGCAGCATGGTGAAGGTGCTGCTGGATTTGCCATTGGGAGAAGTGCGGGCGCGCGCCGTGGTGCGACGAGTTACGCCGGCGCGAGGCATGGGACTCGAGTTTATCGCCATGACGCAGGAAGACCGCGCTCGGCTTACGAAGACCCTGCAACCGATGCTGGCGATGTGAAAGCAAAAAGAGATCTAATCAAAAACTCGGCCTTGGCCAGTAGGAGGATGGGGATAGCACCGCGAGCCGTAAGAGCACGCTTCGAGAAACTGATCGGCAATCCTGTGTTTCTGCTTGGCGTCGTGGCCTTCCTGGCGGCTCTGCTCTTGCAATCCGGCGAACTCGGCTCGAGTGATACTACGCGGAGACTCCAGACGACGCATTCTTTCTGGACCTCGGCGCCGCCGGTCCTGCCGGAAGATTACCCTGATTTTGGAATAGTCGGACGCAACGGGAAGATTTACGCCTGGTATGGAATGGGGCAGAGCCTGCTGATGCTGCCCGCCGACATCCTGGGGACATATTTAGAGCGCTTGCCGGTATTTGGCAACTTTGCGGACCGCGATCCGGACCTCCGCGCGATCGTGGTGAGCTGCGGCACCAACATCCTTGTGTGCGTGCTCGCGGTGCTGATTTGCTTTCGCTTTCTGCGTCTCCTCGAATTCAGGCCAAATCAGTGCATCGCCGGGGCGCTCACGCTGCTCTTCGGCACGACGTTTCTCCATTACACGCAGAACATGATGGAGAACAACCTCCTCTTGCTACTGACGTTGACCGGCCTGTGCTTTCTGTACGAGTGGCTGCGGACTGGCAGCACGCGCGCGCTGCTGGCCGGCTCGCTTGCGCTCGGAGCGAATCTTTTGACGCGCCTGACAACTGTTCTGGATATTGGCGCTGCCGGCCTTTTCATTCTTCTG
>Ga0307475_10002054_pt1 | contig 12072 bp, 10 predicted proteins | sample atmos_gasesECM1C_FD_203317 | JGI IMG/M metagenome (GOLD analysis project Ga0307475, IMG submission 203317) | Hardwood forest soil microbial communities from Morgan-Monroe State Forest, Indiana, United States - atmos_gasesECM1C_515 | ecosystem: Environmental > Terrestrial > Soil > Temperate... | reverse complement strand
TAACCACAGAGGCTGCAGAGGATCACAGACGCAATCTTAGATCATTCCTCCCAATCGCGACCATTTACCAATCGCATGACGCCATCCCACAGGTGCGCGACGTGAAAACTTTGATCAACAGACCCACATTCTTGCCGCTCACCTTTAGGTACGAAAGGAGTTGCGCATAGTGGATCTTCCTGAACTCCTCGACGCACTTCAACTCAACCACAACGACATCCTGGACTACCAGATCTATTCGGTAACCAAGGTCGATGGTTACCCCATCGTGAACAACGGCTAGCGCAACCTGATTTTCAAGGTGAAGCCCGCTTCCACAATTCGTGCACAAAACAGGCCTCGTAGGCGCCTTTGAGCAGTCCGGGGCCAAGTGCAGAATGAACTTTCATGGCGGCAGTGACGATCATGCCGCTTGTGTGATTGATTGAGGTCTGTTTGCGACAATGGGACGGGCCATCTCTAACTCCTGAGAGTACCAAACCATCCACAACCCAGATTGCTTGGCTTCCTATGTGATCGCCCACTGTCCTCTGTGGTTAGCGAAGGTTTTCGAAGATCCCGGCCGCGCCCATCCCTCCGCCAACGCACATGGTCACCATCCCGTAGCGGCCCTTGCGGCGCTTGAGCTCCTGAATAATCGCGGCTGTCAACTTCGCGCCGGTACATCCCAGCGGATGTCCTAAAGCGATCGCGCCGCCATTGGGGTTCACTTTCTCCGGATCCAGTCCCGCTTCTTGGATCACCGCCAACGACTGGGCCGCGAACGCTTCGTTGAGTTCAATCACGTCGATGTCGGAAAGCTTCAACCCCGCCAGCTTTAAGGCCTTCGGAATCGCAAAGACTGGGCCCAGTCCCATTTCCTCGGGTTTGTACCCGGCGGTAGCAAATGATACATAGCGAGCGAGCGGCTTGATGCCGAGCGCTTGCGCGCGCTCCGCTGACATGACGACCGCCGCGGCAGCGCCGTCAGACATCTGCGAAGAGTTTCCCGCTGTGACCTTACCCTTCACGTGAAAAGCCGGTTTCAGCGCGAGCAACGCTTCCAGCGAGGTGTCCGCACGCGGCCCTTCGTCCACTTTGAAAATAATTTCCTGCCGCACCGGTTTGTGGAGCAACGGGTTACCCGCCCTACCCTTGTCGAAGGATCCGCGCCCGTCGGGCGCGTTAGCGCCATTCCCGTTCGTTGTGAAGCTCACCGCCACCGGCACCGTCTCCTCGGCAAACTTGCCCGCCTGGATTGCGGCCAACGCCTTCTGGTGGCTGTGCAGAGAGAACTCGTCGCTCTGCTCGCGCGTGATCCCAAGGCGCTGTCCCACCCGCTCGGCCGTCAGGCCCATCGAAAGATATGCCCCCGGATTGTGTTCGACCAACCACGGATTCGGCGAGATCTTGTTGCCGCCCATCGGGATCATCGACATCGATTCTGTGCCGCCTGCGACAATGACTTCGGCGCCGCCGGACATGATGCGCTCACCCGCCATTGCAATCGCCTGCAATCCCGACGAGCAGAAGCGGTTGATGGTCAGCGCCGACACCTCAACCGGCAGCCCAGCGCGTAGGGAAGCGATCCGCGCCACGTTCATGCCTTGCTCGCCCTCAGGCATGGCGCATCCCAGAATGACATCTTCGATCTCCCTAGCATCGACCTGCGGTACGCGCGCGAGCGCGCCTCTGATCGCGACCGCGGCAAGTTCATCAGGACGGGTTGCCCGCAGAGTACCCTTGAAGGCGCGGCCCACGGGAGTACGAACAGCGGATACGATGACGACTTGTTTCATAGAATCAGTTCCCCGGTGATCGTTCTCGATGATCAATTCCCAATTATCTTTCACTGGCAATCAGCTTCGCAATTTCGTCCTTCTCTTGCAGGGGGGTGGAAGCTGATCTATTGGATGCGTTTTCGCAGGGCTCGATTCCTGCGGCGGCACTAGGAGGCGGAATCGTCGCTTTTAATGATACGCCGGGTGACCCGGCGCGAGAACTGGCAAGAAGGGCTAACCCCAAGGTCGATCGGAGCCAGTGTTTTGGCGCCGAACCCGCTTGACGCAATCCCCGCCCGGGAGTAGCGTGGCCCCGCCTGAAAATTCCCAATATTTAGATCTCAACAGACATGGAGGGTTCGAATGAAGAGGAAGGCCCTGTGGATCGCGGTCGCATTTGGGTTGCTGACGGCGTTCGTTGCCGGCCAAGCCCAGGAACAATACCTCGATGTATACACCGCGCAGGTGAAGCCCGAAAAGCGGGCCGAGTTTGACGCGATTGCAAAAAAGATGGTGGCAGCCAATCGTCAGAGCAAGGGCGACATCTGGCTGACTATGGAGACGGTTTACGGACCGGGTAATCGAGTTACCTTCGTCAGCACCCGCCAGAGCTACGGTGACGCCGAAAAAGGTTCGGAAGCGTTCGAGGCGGCGATGCAAAAGACTCTGGGCAAGGCTGGAATGGACAAGCTATTCCAGGAATACAGCCAATGCCTGGTGAACTACCGGAACGAGTTCCGGCGTCGCCGCTGGGACCTGAGCAGCAATCCTCCCGCGGATGCGGCAGCCCTGGCCAAGATGCTCGGTGAATCGCGCTGGCTGCGCACGAACGTCATCCACGTGCGTCCCGGGCAGAGCGACGCTTTCGAAGGCCTGCTGAAGGAAATCAAGGCGGCCCGCGAAAAGGCCTCGCCCGCGGTGACGACTCTTGTGTCACAAGCTGTGGCTGGGCAGGAAGGCACGGTGTTCTACGTAACCATGCTGGCGAACTCGATGGCCGCATTCGACAACATCCCCACCATTCAATCGGTGTTAGGAGCAGAAGGCTACGCGCATTACCTCAAGACCGGATCCGAGGTAGTTGCGAATACCGAAACGGTGATCAACCACTTCCTGCCGGAACTGAGCAACCCGGCGCCCGAGGTGGTGGCTGCTGCGCCTGATTATTGGACGCCGAAAACACAATTGGTTGCCAAGGCTCCGACGACTAAAAAGTCGGTGGTCAACGCGGCCGAGACGAGCAAGGTCGACGAGAAGAAGTAGGGCATAAGAGGAGTCGCCTTCGAAAGAGTTTCTCAACTCTGCTTGCAACGAAATCGTCGGCCGATTCTCTCAGGGAATCGGCCGGCGGTGGTGTGCTCGCGGATTTCGTGCATCACACTTTGCAGCGTCGAGCTCCAAAGTAATCCGCGAAAATTCGTTTAAGGCAGTCGACGTTTCTCTAACGACTTTGCATTCAATTGTTCTCGGGAATGTTCCACGTGGAACATTCATGAGGTCTTCGCTGGGGACTGCCGCTCTTCAATTTCTCAGCGTTTTTCCAGTCTTCAGTGTGTACTGGATGCGCTCCTGTGTTTTCTTCTCCCCACACAGCGACTTGAAGGCTTCGCGCTCGAGGTCGAGGAAATACTGCTCGCTCACGGGCGTGCCGGGTGTGACGTTGCCGCCGCAGAGAACCTCAGCGACTTTGGTGCCGATCGTCACTTCGTGGTCGCTGATGTAATCGCCCTGACGCATCATGTATACACCCAGCTTTAGAATAGCCAATAGGTTCTCTCCTGGAGCTGGGAGATCAGTACGCATCACCGGGGCTTGATACCCGCCGCGGAGCAACTCGAGGGCACGTGCTTTCGCGTCCGCCAGCACACGCTCGCGGTTCATGGTGATGCTGTCGGAGTCAGATAGAAAGCCGAGCGCACGGGCTTCGTGCGCCGAGGTTGCGACCTTCGCCATCGCGATCGTCTCGAACGCCTTTTTCATGGCTTCCATCAGTTCCACCGATTCGCCTCGAGCGTCCGGGCGAATCGAAGTCGCGCTGTCGAGAGCGCGCAGTAGCATCTCTTTGCAACCACCGCCGCCGGGAAGCAGGCCCACGCCGACTTCGACCAGACCGGTGTAGAGTTCGGCATGCGGCTGGCGGGCAGGCGCGTGCAGCGAGATCTCCGTGCCGCCGCCGAGCGTGAGACCGAAGGCGCCGACCACAACTGGCTTGGGCGAGAACTTGACGGCTTGAGTCATGCCCTGGAACTGGCGGATGACCATGTCGACGTCGTCCCATTCTTCTTCCTGCACCGCCATCAGGAGCAGCATAAGGTTCGCACCCACGGAGAAATTGTGGGCGTCATTCGTGATCACGAACGCGTCGAAAGCATCGCCCGGGCCTCCGGGCTTCAAGGTGTGCGTGAGGAGCTGGATGATGTCAGCGCCCAGCGAATTCATCTTGGAGTGGAACTCAAGGCAGCCGACGCCGTCGCCCACATCGATCAGCGATGCACCGGAATTCTTCTTCACGACGCCGTTGGATTTCTTTGCGACCGTGACGGACCACACGCCCTTAGGAACCGTTACCAGTTGCCAATTGCCCGTTGCTAGATCCCAGTACTTGCGTCCTGAGGGCGACTTCGGTTCGTCTTCGTACCAGCTCTTCTTGTCGGAGGCCAGCAACTTTTCGACATTGGCTGCGACCGGCTTGCCTTCTTTTTTCATGCGCGCGACCGTGGCATCCACACCGGCGGCGTCCCACAGCTCGAAGGGGCCCATCTCCCAGTTGAAACCGAGCTTCATGGCGCGGTCGATTTCGACGACCGTGTCGGAGATTTCGGGGACGCGATTCGCGGAATAAGTCCACAGATCAGTGAGGGCAGCCCAAAGGAACGCGCCCGCCGTGTCGCCTTTCTGCGGACCGCTCCCCTCGAGCCCCAGCAGCATGCGCACGCGTGCGCCGGTGTCCTCGACGTTCTTGGCCATCTCGAGGGCGGGAAATCTGGGCTTGTGCCGAGGATGGTATTCCAGCGTTTTCCAGTCGAGGGCGAGGCGTTCGTCCTTGCCATCTGCGCCTTTTGATTTTTTGTAGAAGCCGCCCTTGGTTTTGTCACCCAGCCATTTGTGCTCAAGCATTCTTTTGTAGAAATCGGGCAGCTTAAGCTCGCTGCGCTCGTCGCATACGTTGGCGGTCATGTTGCCAACCACGTGGCCCAGGATGTCGAGACCGACCAAGTCGATGGTGCGGAAAGTGGCGGACTTGGGCCAGCCGACGGGCGCTCCCGTGAGCGCATCAATGTCCTCGATGCTCAGGTCCATCTCCTGCATGAGGCGCATGACGTTGAGGACGGAAAACGTGCCGATGCGATTGCCGATGAAGTTGGGTGTGTCTTTGGCAAACACCACACCCTTGCCAAGGCGCACATCGCTGAAAAGTGCGACCGTGTCCAGAAGCGCGCGATCCGTATCGGCTGTGGGAATCAGCTCGAGCAGGCGCATGTAGCGTGGAGGATTGAAGAAGTGTGTGCCAAACCATGAGCGGCGGAAATCTTCAGGGAAGCCTTCAGCGATTTTGCCGACGGGCAGGCCACTGGTGTTGGTGGTGATGATGGTGCCGGGCTTGCGGACGGCGTCGACTTTTTGCAGGAGTGAGCGCTTCAGGTCGAGGTTTTCGACGACGGCCTCGATGATCCAGTCGACGTCGGCGAGTTTCTTGAGATCATCCTCGAAGTTGCCGATGGTCACGAGTTTCGCGAGAGAAGGCTCGAAGAAGGCGGCCGGCTTGGACTTTCTCGCAGCATCGAGGCCGGCATGGGCGATCTTGTTCCGCGCGGGGCCGTCGGCGTCGGGGGGGACGATATCCAGGAGGTAGTTGGGAACGCCGGCGTTGGCGAAATGCGCGGCGATGCGAGCGCCCATGGTTCCGGCGCCGAGGATTGCGACTTTATGGATGCGTTTCATATAAGAATGACTCCGGTGACTCGCCATTGCCGGGCATGGCTTGAGGCAGACCCATTTACCACCTAGGCACGGAGGACATCATTCTAAAGGAATCGGGGAGCACGCGACTGTGATAAGGACAGGCGAGCTCTTGAACCCAATTCATGAATGGCCCCTTGCTGCCTCCCGGGGTCAGCGAAAGGTCAGGAAAACCACAAAGGACACGAAGGGTCTTCGAGTGGAAGCTAATCGCTCAGGGTAGCTTGTCGATCGCCCAATCGCTCTTGCCCGCTTTCACGACGATAAGGGCCGAGGTGCGCGGGCGCGTCCACCGAGAGCCTGTTTTCGCGGGCCTCGGAAAGAGCGACACGGGGAACCGGTAACGGCCGGGGCGTAGTTTCTTGCCGCGTCCGATTTCGAAGCTCTGCGGACGGGCTGTGGAGGAGAAGAAGGCGTTCAGAATCTCCTCGTTGGTGCGTTGCTTGAGCTGGTCGGTGAGCAGAAGAGTTCCGGTTTCCTGGTCCTGGATTTGCCAGGCATGGAGGAAGTCGTTCGCGGTGGCAAGCGCGGAAACGTAACGGGAGTCGACGAGCGAGGTGGGCTGCTTGGGTCGAGCGAGCGATGGGAGCGCGAGCGAGCCGAGCAAGAGCAATGCGACCACGGTACGGATCAAGGGTGGACAAATCCTCCTGCTCGCGTGAGCAGTGTTCTAGTTAGCACGTCGCAAGGAGCTAGAGGAATGACAAAGGAGATTCGCGGTTAAGTGCGGCTCTGTAGTTGAAATGCCTTTCGGCGCCAGATGGCGGTGCTTACAAACACTAGCTCCTTTCGGCTGGCGCCTCACTGCGCTCAGGATGACAAGCATTTTGTTGATGCGATCAAAGGATTAGTTCGAGGAAGGCCAAAAACACGACGGGCGCGTACCGAATTAGATGTGGGGTGAGGATGGCATCGGCACGCGCCCTATTAAGTTAAACTAAGGCTAGAACCGGGGTGGCACAATGTCAAGGAAAATCGTTTTACTAGAGGCTCAGGAGATCAGCTTCGCAATCACAAAAGCAGTTCCCGCTGCAAGGCCACCGATCACCATCGTCTGTGACGCGCCGCGGATTGGAGCAGTGCCGGTAAAGCGCGCTTTCATGTAGCCGAAGACGCCCAAGGCGGCGAGCGTAACCGCCGCAGACCACAGCAAGCCGTGCCATGCGTTCGAGAGGATCATGTAGGGGGAGAGGGGAATGAATCCACCCGCGACATAGGAGAGCGCGATGGTGGAGGCGCTGGTGACGGCACGTTTGGGATCTGGTTGTTCGAGACCCAGTTCGAAGCGCATCATGAAATCCACCCACTCCTTGGGACGCGTACTGAGGGCCTCGACTACGGGGGTGGCTTCCTGGGTGGTGAGACCATATTGTTCGAAGAGTTCCTTGACTTCTTCTTTCTCGGCTTCAGGAATTTCGACGATCTCGCGCTCCTCGCGCAATTTTTCCTGGTCGTAGTGCTCGGCATCGCCCTTGGCGGCGAGGTATCCACCCAGACCCATGGCGATCGATCCGGCAGCAATTTCGGCGAGCCCGCCAATCACGATGAGTCGTGTCGAACTGACAGCGCCGGAGAGGCCCGCAGCCAGCGCGAATGGGACTGTGAGCCCATCGGCCATACCGATCACGACATCGCGAACAAACAGTCCGGCGGTGAAGTGCTTCTCGACGTGGGGAGTGATCGGCATCTGGGTGTCAGACCTCCGGATGGGATTGGAGATATTCCTGGGCCTTGCGCACCACCTGGCGTTCGCCACTGTAGGCAAGCTTTGTGGCTGCTTCTTCGAGCGGCAGCCAGAGAGCGCGGCGGACTTCGACACGCATAGCGGGGGGCACGTCGTCGATGCGTCCGGACTGGTAGCGCAGCAGGTAGAAGCTGACAATCTTGAAGACCCGCTGCTTGTCACCCCAGGAGCGGACGTAGACGTACTTGATGTCCATGAGTTTCGTGACCAGGCTGGCGGTGACGCCGGTTTCCTCCCGAACCTCGCGGATGGCGGCCTCTACGGGACTCTCCCCCTGGTCAATCAGGCCTTTGGGCAACGCCAATACGACCTTGCGCTGGGATTTTCGCCTACCGGTCGGAGCTACAGGTGGGGGAGCTGCTTCTGAGCCCTCTTTTCCGGGCTCGATGGCTGCGATGTGCCACTCGCCGGACATGCGCCGGGCGACGACACCGCCCGCCGAGATCTCACGAACCATGCGTCACAAGTTAACAGGAATAAAGCAGTTCGTCACGAAGGGGCGGTTTTTGAGGAGGATGGCCCCGAGGGCGGGACGCCCTCACGACAGCCTGCAGGATGCCGGCGCCATCTAGGGATTGACGCCGGGCTGATCTAGGGATCCCCCGGGCGCGGCAACCCAGCGGGGTAACGTCTCGTGGGTAATAGGTGGTGACGAAAGATAGCACCAAAGTGGACTGCACCATTCCCCCTGGAAATGGCATCTTACAGGGCAGTTGAAGAAGCTGGTTTTACCGGGCAACCGGATGTGGGGCTTCAAGTGAAGTCGGTCAAGAAGATTATCCGGTCGGTTCAGGCCTTCGGACGCGAGCTTTCGCGTTTATCGGCACCGCCTGAAAGCTTGCCCGGCAGGCCGGGAATCGGGATCGCGCTGGGTGGGGGATTCGCGCGCGGAATCGCGCACATCGGCGTTCTGAAAGTTCTCGAAGAACAGAAAATTCCCATTGATTTTATTGCAGGCACCAGCGTGGGCGCGCTCATTGGCGCGGCCTACTGCAGCGGAGTAACTCCAGCGGAATTGGAAGTAGTTGCTGGGCGCGTGCGCTTCAAGACGTTTGCGCGTTGGACGCTTTCGCGCCACGGCTTCGCCACGAACCAGCGCATGATCGGCTTCCTGAACAGCCTTCTGAAAGTGAAGTCGTTTGAGGAACTGCGCATTCCGCTGGCGGTGACTGCGACTGATCTCAGTACAGGTGAGGGTGTCGTCTTTCACTCGGGCCCGCTGGTGGAACCGGTGCGGGCCAGCTGCGCGTATCCCGGAATGTTTTTGCCGGTGAATATTCGTGGACGCTGGCTGGTGGACGGAATGCTGGCACACGCAGTACCGACTCGGCCGCTGCTCGAGATGGGCGCGAAGCGCGTTCTGGCCGTGCACTTGAAGGGGCGCTGGTCGAACGGAACGTCTCCGCGCCACCTGTTCGACGTGATTGGGCAGTGTTTCGCGATCGCGCAGGACATGTGTTCGAGCCACTGGAAGGAAGCGGCCGACTTAGTCATCGAGCCGGACGTGAATGGGTTCGAGTACGACGCCTTCGTGCACACGACTGCGCTGATCAAGGCAGGAGAAACGGCCACGCGGCAGGCTCTCCCGGCATTGAAGAAGTGGGTGGAGAGCCGCCAGCCACTGGGGCAGGCGAAAGCAGTGCGGGCACTGGTGCAGGCGGCGACCATGCCGGCAGATTGAAAGCCAAGTCGTCGGGCGTGGATCGTCAGTCGTTGGCTTGGGACCCCAGAACTACTTGCAGCGCGGTTGAATCCCTAGACTTCGGAGTGCGGCAGAAGAAATTCCCGCCCAAGCGGCGCTTGGGACAGGGCATCCTCGTACTCGCCGGAGTTTGGCAGACTGGTCAACTTCCCTCGGCCTGCTCGTCATCTAATTGACATCTTTTCGGCGCCGGAGTAGCGTGGGTCGCCTTTCCGAACGCAAATCAAAAACTAAGGAGAGCAATATGCGAGTGCCGGTGGCGCTTTGTGGTGCGTTGTTGTTGTGCGTGTGTATCGTCCCCGTCGTGTCGGCGCAAGATGCAGTGAAGGTGGATCCCAAGCATTACTCGGTCGTCAGCGAAAACGACCAGGTCAGGATTTTGAAAGTGCATTATGGTCCGCACGAAAAGTCGGTCATGCACAGCCATCCGGCGTCGGTCGCCGTATTCCTTACCGACTCTACAGGCCAGTTCACGCTTCCGGACGGGAAGAAGCAACCCTTGAGTACCAAGGCAGGAGAGGCGCAATTTACCCCGGCCGGCACCCACTTGCCGGAGAATACCGGTGACAAGGGAATGGATCTGATCCTCGTCGAGTTGAAGAAATAGCCGGTGCGCCGGGTCGCAGGGGCATGCGGCCCGGCCAAACAGGCTTGAGAGTCAGACCAACCGGTTCGACAGCTTCTACTGCAATTTTCTTCGACGCAGTCTGCGACGCCGCGTATCGACCCTGACGGACACATCCGATCGTGGTCTTTTAGGCGCCCAAGCGGAACTTGGACAGGCACCGGGCTTTATCCGCCGGTCAGAGAGTCGGCTTCTGCCTGAATTCTTTTCCAGGCATTTTGCACATGGCGGGGTTGCATATTTGTTTGTCCAACCGACATGCGCAGGGTGAAGCGGTGGTTCAGTTTCGTGTGCGTTAGGTAGAGGTCGCCGGAGCGGTTGAGGCGCTCCATCAGCCATTGGTTGGCGGCGTCTCCGCCTTTGTGCCGGAAGCAGATCAAGTTGAGTGGGGTGGGCGCTGCTAATTCAAAGCGGCTGTCGTTCTGCACCCATGCGGCGAACTGTTGAGCCAACGCTACGTGCTGGCGGATGTGATGCTGCAGCCCCTCGCTGCCGTAGTGGCGTAAGACGAACCAGAGTTTCAGAGCGCGGAAGCGCCGGCCGAGGGGGATCTGCCAGTCGCGATAGTCGATGACGGCGCCGGACTCGGTGGCTTGGTTGCGCAGGTATTCGGGCAGCACGCTCAGAGTCTGGATGAGCGCCTTGCGGTCGGCGACGTAGAAAACATCGCAGTCGAAGTTCGTGAACATCCACTTGTGCGGGTTGAAGCAATAGCTGTCGGCGAGTTCGACGCCGGCGTGAATGTGGCGGAACTCGGGACAGAGGGCGGCGGTGCCGGACATGGCCGCGTCCACGTGCAGCCAGATTCCGTGCTGGCGGCAGACGTGGGCGATTTCGGGCACGGGATCGATAGCGCTCGAGGACGTCGTGCCGACGGTGGCGCAGACGAAACAGGGGACAAGACCGGCGGATTTATCCTGGGCAATCTGGCCGGCGAGTTGGTCAGGCCGCAGGGCGAATTTCTCGTCGACCGCGATGGCGCGCAGGTTGGCGGCGCCGAGGCCGGCGATCTTGGCTGCCTTCTCCACCGACGAGTGAGTCTGGGTCGAGCAGTAGGCAACGAGTTTGCCGTCGCAGCCCTTGGCGTTGCTGGCGTAGTGGGTGGCGCGTTCGCGCCCGGCGAGCAGGGCGCAGAGGGAGGCGCTGGAGGCGGTGTCCTGAATGACACCGCCTCCGGAGCTGGTGGAGAGGAATTTTTCTGGCAGGCCTAGCATGGGCACCAGCCAGTCGAGGACGTGGGTTTCGAGTTCCGTGCAGGCTGGGCTGGTCGCCCACAGCATGCCCTGCACACCCAATCCCGATGAGAGCAGGTCGCCGAGAATGGCCGGGCCTGAGGCGTTGCAGGGAAAGTAGGCGAAAAAATTCGGGGACTGCCAGTGGGTGATACCGGGGAGGATGAGCTTCTCGAAGTCACTAAGGATGGCGTTGAAGGGCTCGCCGTGGGCGGGAGCGCTGGGCGGGAGCGAGGCGCGGATCTGGCCGGGCTGTACGGCCGCAAGCACTGGGAAGGATTCGATCCGGCTGAAGTAATCGGCGATCCAGTCGACCACAGCATGGCCGTGGCGCCGGAATTCGTCGGGGGTCATGTGGAAAGTCTTGTCGTCGTTCACGATCTTCCTTTCCGTGAGTGGGCGGCGGGGCAGGCGATGGTGCGCTGCGCTCGCTCAGGGCAGGCTGCCCGTCGCTCCACCATCTGCGGATCCGCACGAAAACCAATTAACAACTGAGAGGCTCTCTAAGTAAGGCGGCCATAGTACATGCGCGTCAGATACTCCATGCCAACTCGTCCGGCTTTGTTATGAATCTCGAAGACGCGGCGGAGTTCTTGTAGCATGGGCTCGAAGTTGGGATGTCCCTGCATGGGGGCGTAGGAAGAGGACCGGAGCCTTCCTTCCAGTTCCGCGTAGTCGAAATCCTGGCGCATGTGGAACACCCGTGTTTCGAAAGGCGACGGCGCAAAGAACTCGCCTATGCTGTCGGTAGTGTGTTCGTGACGCACCTGTTGGTAATCCGTGCCGTAGGCGAGCAGCAAGTCTTCATAGGCGCGCAAGAATGGGGTGGTATTGGTACTGCGCTCATTCCAGATCAATACCACCCAGCCGTCCGGCTTGAGGATGCGGGCAAATTCCCGGCGCGCCTTGGGCAAGTCGAACCAATGAGCGGCTTGTGCGGCGGTGGCGAAGTCGACGCTGTGATCCGGGAGGGTAGTAGCTTCGGCCGTCCCGGCGACGCTAGTCAATTTAGCGTGGTTGGCCAGCAAGCGCTCGGCGGCCTCCCGCAT
>Ga0307475_10002053_pt1 | contig 12075 bp, 11 predicted proteins | sample atmos_gasesECM1C_FD_203317 | JGI IMG/M metagenome (GOLD analysis project Ga0307475, IMG submission 203317) | Hardwood forest soil microbial communities from Morgan-Monroe State Forest, Indiana, United States - atmos_gasesECM1C_515 | ecosystem: Environmental > Terrestrial > Soil > Temperate... | reverse complement strand
CCGGATCACCGCCACCGAATTCAACGAGTACGATCCGCTGTGGTCGCCTGACGGCAGGCGCATTCTCTTTCGCGGGACGCGCCGCGGCCTGACCGACCGTGAGACCACCATGGAAGATACGCACGTGTGGATCATGAATGCGGACGGGAGCGACCGTCGCGAGATCGGCGGCGTGCTTGACGGCCGGCAGGGATCGCCGCGCTCGGCACCGGACGGCAATTCCGTGTACTTCACGGTGCAAGAGCGAGGAAGCAATTATTTGGTGCGCCTGCCCGTGGCGGGCGGAAAACCGGAGTACGTTGTGAAGGAGCCGGGCTCGGTTGGCTCTTTCTCGGTTGGAAAAGACGGCGTCGTGGCCTACAGCTACGCGTCGCCGCGCGATCTCAACGAGTTGTATCTGAAGAGCGGAACCGCCGCGCCGCGCAAGCTGACCGATCTGAACGCGCAAGTCCTCGCGGGGAAGCCGATCGCCGAGGTGGAATCGTTCACGTTCCTAAGCAACGACAATAAATACGAAGTCGAAGCGTTTCTGACCAAGCCGCTGGGGATGACCGCCAAATCCAAGCATCCGCTGATTGTGAACATTCACGGCGGCCCGCATGGGCAGAACGGCCCGGCGTTCAATTTCAAGAACCAGGTGTATGCGGCGCGCGGCTGGGCCACGCTGAACGTGAACTATCGCGGCTCGACCGGTTACGGGCAGAAGTTTGCGGACGCGGTCTTTGGCGATCAGAACGGCAATGAGGGTCAGGACGTTTTGTACGGCGTCAGCGCGGCAGTGCGGCGCAATCCGTGGATTGACCGCGAGCGCATGGGCATCGAGGGTGTCAGCTACGGCGGGCAATTGACGGATTGGCTGATCACGCAAACCAACGAATTCAAGGCCGCCGTGCCGACAGCGGGAATCGCCAACCTGGTGAGCTACAACTACATGACCTATTACAACCAGTACGAGGAGATGGAGTTCGGGCAGTTCCTGCACCAGGGCAATTTGATGGACGTGGCGTGGGAGCGCTCCGCGCTAAAGCAGGTCGCCCGGGCGCACACGCCGACCATGCTCATGCACGGCGAAAACGACAACGACGTGCCCATCGCCGAGGCGGAACAATTTTTCATCGCGCTGAAGGACGTGGGAACAGAAGCGATCTTTGTGCGCTATCCGCGCGAAGGGCACGGCCTTGCGGAAACCGGCCACAATATCGATGCGATCGACCGCTCGATCGCGTGGTACGAAAGGCACTTTCCGAAACCGGGCGAGGAAGGGGTCACGAACGTCCAGCCGTAGCCCGCGACCCGGTGACGCGCGAATCGCGCGCGCTAGGAGCTAGGTTTCAGAGCAAAGTGTTCTACAAAGCGGCGGTTAGACCTTGGCTTCCGTGCCGGCGGCGGCCGTGGCCGCAACCGGTGTAGCCTGTTCTTCTTGTCGGCCGGCGCGCTTGATGCGGGCGGCCTTGCCTCTCAGATCGCGGAGGAAGTAGAGACGAGCGCGGCGAACCTTGCCTTTGCCAACCACTTCGATGGAGCTGATCGTTGGGGAATGCAGGGGGAAGATGCGTTCGATGCCTACGCCGAAGCTGACGCGACGCACGGTGAAAGTGGCGCTGGAAGCGCGGCCCTTCTTCGAGATGACCACACCTTCAAAAGCCTGGAGACGTTCTTTTTCCTTCTCGCCTTCACCTTCCTTGAGGCGGACGTTCACGCGGACGGTGTCGCCCGGGCGGAATTCGGGGAGGTCTTTGCGCAGTTGCGCTTCATGCAATTTACGAATTGCCGGGTTCATGTTCGTGCTTCCTTTTAGACCCACTGGAGGCGGGGCCAGCTTTTCTAAGGCGAAGCAAAATTATAGCCAAGTTTTCGCGATTTACCTAGCGCATTTCCGGGAGCGCTAACTGCGTTTCTTTTGACGCAGATACTCCCGGACAGGCAGGCTTTTGGGTCCTTTTGCCCGTAGCACCCTGCTGCCAGGGGTGGCTTGGTCCGCCTGAGAAGGATCCGAGTCAGGTACTAGGCGGAAGTGGTCACCGACGAATTTCTGCGAATGATCGTTTCCGCGAAGCGCTCCATTTCTTCGAGCTGCGGACTGAATTGCAATAGCACCAGGTCGACGCCGGCGGCCTGGAACTCGGCAAGCCGCTCGGCTACGTGTTCGGGGGTGCCCACCAGGCCTGAGCGCAAGCCACGATTCGAGACGGAATAATCTTCCAGGGAAACGCGCTGCTCGAGTTCGGTGCCCGCGAGCCATTGCTGGTAATTCGCGTATCCCGCAGCGGACTGCCGCACGTCGGTGATGCGCCGGAGTTCGTCCTGGGCCTCGCGCTCCGTTTCACGAACGATGGCGTACCCGGCAATGCCGAATTTCAGCGGCGGCAGGTTAACTCGCGCGCGTCGTTCCCGCAGGTCCGCGATTTTTTCACGCACGCGTTCCGGCGGGTCTCCGTGCATCAAGTAGGCATCGCACTTTCGGGCGATCAGGTCTTTGGCAGCGGGGGACTCGCCCCCGGCGTAGAGCGTGGGGCGCGGCTTGGCCACGGGCTTGGGCGCAAGAACGTTGTCCTCGACGCAATAATACTTTCCGGAAAACGAGAAGTGCTCCTGCCTCCACACGCCATCGAGAACGTCGAGCCATTCGCTGGTGCGGGCGTAGCGATCGTCGTGCTGTTCGAACGCCACGCCGTATTTGCGCGCTTCGTCGGACCACCACGAGGAGACCACGTTTAGCGTGAGCCGACCGTTGCTGATGTGATCGATGTTGGCTGCTTGCTTCGCCAAAAGAGCCGGCAAATGAAAAGTAGGCCGCACCGCCACCATGAGTTCGATGCGTTCGGTGACCGCCGCCAACGCCGCTGCGGTGGACCACGCGTCCAGTGAGTCCGCGTCCGCGCCCTTGATGTCGTTGAGATTGAGCTCGGCGATGAGCGTTATGTCGAAGCCGATTTGCTCGCTGCGCTTGGCGAGGCGCTTCACGTAAGCCCACGTCGCTTGCATATTTTCGTTTTCCACGTTGCGCAACCACCCGCCAAAAACGGGCAGCCAGTATCCGTATCTCATCGCGGGCCTCCCGTGACGACGACGCGCCCCGCTTCCTTTGACTCGTGGTGTTGCGCTTCCGCAATCAAAAAATCGGCCAGCCGCGCGTAGGGATTGAAGCCGATCACGCGCACCGGATCAGCGACGAAATTCGAAAGCGCGTTCACATCATAATAAAGCTGCCTGTCGGTGCGCTCGTCGACAACGTATTCGATCCCGCCCACCTCGACTCCAGCGAGCTCGACGATGCGTTCGACGTCTTCGATAACCTCGCGGGGCGGCTCGTAGCCTTCGACTTTCATGCCGTTTTTCGGCGCGTCCACCGGGCAGGCAATGCGTGTCAGCTCCTCGCCCCGCGTGTTCTGGCAAATGTCCGCGGGACAGAGGTTAAAGCTCTCACCGGTCGTGTGAATCTGGATGGCATAGAGATATTTACCACCCAAGACTTCGACGCGCGTGATCATTCCGCCGCGTGCGGCAAAGGCTTCCTGCACCAGGGCGGTTGAATCGATGCCAAAGTAGAGGCGATTGGCTTCGACGGCGGCGCGCAGTTGATCGGGAGAACTGAAACGCTCGATTCCCGCGCCGCTCCCGCCGATATTCGGCTTGAGCACCACCGGATAGCCGATGGCTTCGGCGGCCGCAAGCGCCTGCGAAGGATGATTGATGATGCGGGCCTTCGGATACGGCAAACCGAGTTTTTCGAGGTTGCTGAGCTGGAGCGCTTTGGAAGTCTCGTGAGCGAAGCAACGGTAGCCGTTCACTACCCGCACACCTTGGGCTTCAAGGTGCGCAAGATAATTCAGGGTGTAGAAGATTCCGTGAGCCAAGCCGCGCTGCCATGCCGACGGGCTCATGCGATTGAACAGCAGCGAATACTCGCGCTCCGGAGAGGCGGCGTCGTAGTAATGATGGCGCGCCTCGATCTTTAGCCAATTTGCGCCGCGCTCGTCGAGTTGCTGAAATAGCGGCCGGAACCAGTCCGGATGCTCGTAATAAATGGCGATGGGTTTGGCGAGCCCACCGCCATGGTTATAGTCTCCCATGGAGCCTCACACTTCTTCGCCGATGCTATCGCCCAAGAAAAAAGCCGCCCTGCCGAGCGGCCTCGAAGATTCTTGCGGTTTCTTTATTGGCGCTAGACCGAAGAACCTCCGCCGCCGCTAGAAGCGGCCGACCTACACCTCGCACGGCGGCGACAAGCCGACGCCTGCTGCGGCTTTGGGAAGCCCAGGTTGGCGTGACCGCTTTCTCTGATTCTTATTCGCATGCAAGCGATGAGCGCGAGACCATGCTAAATGGCGACCGTCGTTCCTAAACACTTTCTCATGAGATGTTTAGGACCGCAACAGGTTCTATTTTATTCCTCCATTACTCTCCGAGCAGGTCGGGGCGGTTGCGGCGCGTCTTTTCCAGGGCCTTCTGCTGGCGCCATTTGATGACTTCCCGGTGGTTCCCGCTAAGGAGAGTCTCCGGAACTCTCCATCCGCGGTAGTCCGCCGGGCGGGTGTAATGGGGGAAATCCAGCAGCGCGCGGACCTGCTCGCGCGCTGTGCTATTCGTCGTGTTCCCGGCTTTGCCCGTATCGGTTTGTGAGGGCGCCCGCACAAAAGGACCCTTTGGGGTGCCCGCTTCGAACTCGCTGAACGACTCGTTCTGCGAGGACGCTTCATTGCCAAGAGCTCCCGGAAGAAGCCTGGTTACGGCATCCACGACCAGCATGGCCGGCAACTCGCCGCCGCTCAAGACAAAGTCGCCTATCGAAACCTCCTCGGTCGCGAGGTGCTCGGCCACGCGTTCGTCCACTCCTTCATAGCGCCCGCAAATCAGGATGATCCGTTCGAGCCGCGAGTACCTTCGCGCCATCTCCTGATCGAAGAGTTTGCCTGCCGCGGACATGAGCACAATCGCCGTGCCGGGATCCGGCCTATTCTGCTTTGCCGCATCGCCAGCGCTGCGGCCCAAAACCGACTCGACGGCTTCAAACAGCGGCTCCGGCTTCAGCACCATGCCCTCGCCGCCGCCGAAGGGCCGGTCGTCGATGCTGCGGTGGCGGTCTTTGGTGAACTCTCGCAGATCCTGAACCTGCACATCGACGAGTCCAGCCTCCCTCGCTCTGCGGATGATTCCGTGATCGAGAGGCCCGCCGAAAAACTCCGGAAAGATGGTGATGAGATCGAATCGCATGACGACCGTTCAGCGCTAGGATTATGCACGGTGACGCCCGGCAACGGAATTGCTGATTCTGGAATTCAGGTCGCGGAGCCCTTCCAGCAACACTACGTCGATGCGCCGAGCGTGTGGATCGATTTTCGTGCAGATATCCTCGGCCAAGGGAATCAGCAGTTCGCCTTGTGATGTGTCCACTTCGAGAAGCGGCGTCCCGGCCAACCCTTCGCCGGGAAACTGGACATCGCGCACCGTGCCGAGCAGGGCGGGAGCTTCTCCGAGCGAGCACGGGGAGGAGGCGAGGACGGGAGGCGTTGTCGGAGTTTCAAATACGCTGCAGCCGATAAGGTCCGAAACGAAGTACTGCCCTGCTGGCAGAACCACGCGTTGTTCGAGCGGAAGGAGCACTTCCCGTCCGCGAAGCCTCTCCGCTGCCGAAATCGAATCCACTCCTTCCAGATGAAAAACCGCCTGGCCGCGATGATTCTGGCTGATCCAGCATGACTTTAACTTTACGCACTGCGGCTCGCCCTGGCCCTCGGGAAGGTCCAGAAAAATCTCCTGCAATTTCGTAAGCCGTTCCGGAAAATCGGTAAGGATTTCAGCCGCGACTTCGCCCTTATTGCCTCGCGCACGAAGGATGCGCGCCACCAGGACCCATCGTGGAGTTCCTATGCTCAAGAGAAACGGGAAGCCAAAAGCGGCCGTGAAAGCCGCCGCGAAAACATCAATCTTCGAGAATCTCCAGCGTGAAGCGCTTCTTCAGCTTCATCCCCGCCGCGCCCAGCAGGGTGCGAACCGCCTTGGCCGTTCGGCCCTGGCGGCCAATGACTTTTCCCAAGTCCTCGGGGTGCACGCGCAACTCCAATACCGTCACCTGCGATCCCTCGACGGACTGCACTTGAACGTCCTCGGGATGGTCCACGAGGGCCCTGGCGATTGCTTCGACCAGCTCCTTCATTTGGGCAACTCCGCTTGCGGTTATTTCCAGCGGCAACTTACCACGCCCTCCAGAAACGGTCCACGCCTCCACTTGCACCACGGGTAAGTCGAATCACGACCGCCGTGGAACGCCGTCCCGGTCGCACCGGCACGAGCAATTTTCAGGGAGCTGGGATGTTGCGTTTACGCGATTTTCTGCTGACGTAGAAAACTGCGTACTGTATCGCTGGGCTGGGCGCCCAGGCCAATCCAATGCATGATGCGCTCTCGGTTGAGCTTGATTTCCGCGGGCTTCTTTAGCGGATCATAAGTTCCTACCGCCTCTTTGATGCGGCCATCGCGTGGCCGAGTTCTCTCGATAACCACCACGCGGTAATAGGGCTTCTTCTTTTTGCCAATCCGTGACAGGCGAATCGTGAGCACTAACCGAGTCCTCCTAGACTTCTCTCACTGCTATTGTAGCCTGTCTCGGCACATTGCAGCAATGCGGTCCCGCAATAAATTTCTGTTCGCAGGGAAGAGCGGAGCATCGGCAGAAAAAAGCCTCAGCTGGGGTCATCACCCTATTGCCAAGAACCGGCAGAGAGGCACGAACAACCCCGCCGCCGGACGCGTAGCCGTCAGGCCGCGAGTCAAAAATGCCACGTTGTCTCGCGGGCGGGGAATCCATGCTTTCTCATGTTCCTGAAGGAAAGTATGTGCTTCTCGCCAGGACCGACACCGGCTGGGGCATGAACGAGGAGATTCTGAGCCGCATCTTCGAGCGGTTTTACACAACGAAGGAGCTGCCCCCAGACCGACGCACGCGTCGGGCGGCGGCGTGATGCTTCTCCGAAGGCCAGGCTTCCCCGGACGCTCCGCTCACCTTTGCCGGTCATTCTCTTTTTTGAGCTCATGAGATTTTTGGAAACCCATGGAGCCGTGGCCGTTCAACTCCAACACCGGCAAAAAGGCGGGGCGAGGGTCGGCTAAAGCGAGCAACCGCACCTGGGGTGTGAACTCCTCCCGGCAACTCCTTTGCAAAGCCTTTCACGCGAGAGATCCTGGCGAAGTGCGGCCCTTGCCGTTGGCTTCGAGGACTATTATCGTTCCGCGGTATAGAAACTCTATGGACTCTCGCCACGTATTCGAGGAAAATTCCACGCATGCTTGCAAATAATGCGGATAAAATGTTCCGTATCCTTACCGCCTCGTTTTTGACTCTTCTTGGCGCGTCGCAGCTGGCGGCACAATCTGCTGCGAAGGTGTCCTCATCGCCCGACTTGCCGCGCCCGCCCTATTTGGACCCCAGTCTTCCCCTCGACCAGCGCGTCGACGACCTGGTTTCCCGCATGACGCTCGACGAAAAAGCTTCTCAAATGCAGGACATTGCCCGCGCCATCCCTCGCCTCGGAATTCCTGCTTATAACTGGTGGAACGAAGGCTTGCACGGTGTCGCGCGCGCGGGACACGCTACGGTTTTCCCGCAAGCCATCGGCCTCGCTGCCACCTGGGACACCGACCTTGTTCATCGCATCGCCGATGTCGTTTCGACCGAAGCTCGCGCCAAGTACAACGACGCTATCCAGCACGGAAATACCGGCCGCTATTTCGGCCTGACCTTCTGGTCGCCGAACATCAACATCTTTCGCGATCCGCGCTGGGGACGCGGACAGGAGACTTACGGAGAAGATCCTTTTCTCACCAGTCGCATTGGCGTAGCTTTCGTCACCGGGCTGCAGGGCGACGATCCCAAGTATCTGAAAACGGTTTCCACCCCCAAGCATTTTGCCGTTCACAGCGGCCCGGAAACCTTGCGTCATCGCTTCGACGTGCCCGTTTCTTCGCATGATTTTGCCGACACGTATGCCCCCGCATTTCGCGCCACGGTCATGGAGGGCCACGCGGATTCCGTCATGTGCGCGTACAACGCCGTGCATGGTGAGCCGGCATGCGCGAATCATTTTCTGCTGGACACGTTGCGCAGCAAGTGGGGCTTCAAGGGCTACGTCGTTTCCGATTGCTGGGCCATCAGCGATATTCATCAGGGCCACGGATACGTTCTTACCTTGGAACAGGCGGATGCCCTCGCGGTTAAAGCGGGAACCGACTTGAGCTGCGGCCCGGAATACGCGGCGCTGCCCTTCGCCGTGGAGAATCGCCTGCTTTCCCCGGGCGATGTCGATCGCGCGGTAAAGCATGTGTTTGAAGCGCGATTCCGCTTGGGCATGTTCGACCCACCGGAATCGGTGCCCTGGTCGAAGCTTACTCTCGCCGACAATGACACGCCCGCTCATCGCCAGCTCGCTCTCGAAGCTGCGCGCAAATCCATCGTGCTGCTGAAAAACGAGGGCAACCTCCTGCCGCTGAGATCTTCGGTCAAGTCCATCGCCGTCGTCGGCCCCAACGCCGATTCCCTGCCCGTCCTGCTTGGCAACTACAATGGCACGCCCTCGGCCTACACCACCATTCTCGACGGCATTCGCAAGCGCTTCCGCGGCGCGAAAATCACGACCGCCATCGGCTCGCCCCTCACCGAAACCAGCGCCATCCCGATACCGGCGTCAGCTTTTCTGCCCAATCTTCAGGGCAGCATACAATATGGCAACATCGTCCCCTGTAAGGGGGCAGCCATCCCCGGCCTCTCCGCTGAATTCTTCTCGAATACCACTCTTTCTGGCCCACCCGCCGCCACCCGCATCGATACCTCCGTGAACTTCGAGTGGAATAATGTCTCCCCCGCCCCCGGTGTGCCCAGAGAAAGCTATTCCGTCCGGTGGTGCGGCAATCTTGTCCCTCCCGTCGACGGCGACTATCGGCTGGGTGTCCACACGGACGGCGGCTCGCGCCTCTTTCTCGACGGCAAGAAAATCGTTGACGACTGGAATCCTCACGGCGCCCGCACCATGACCACGCTCGTTCATCTCGAGGCCGGTCATCCTTATCCCATTCGCCTGGAGTATTTTCATCATTCTTGGGAGTCCACCGCGCGTCTTCTCTGGCTGCCGCCTAATCTCACGCAGGAAGCCGTGGACGCCGCCCGCAAGGCGGACGTCGTCATTGCCGTTGTGGGGCTAACCGCCCAGCTCGAAGGCGAAGAATCCGACAGCAGCGATCCCGGGTTTTTCGGCGGCGATCGCCTCAGCCTCGGCCTGCCTCATCTTCAAGAAGAGCTTCTCGGGTCTCTCTCCGCCACCAAAAAGCCGCTCATCGTGGTTCTCACGAGCGGCAGCGCGATCGCTGTCAACTGGTCGCAGGAGCACGCCGCCGCCATCCTCGAAGCCTGGTATCCCGGCGAAGAAGGCGGCACAGCCGTCGCCGACGTTCTTTCCGGCGAGTACAATCCCGCCGGCCGCTTGCCGGTCACTTTCTACAAATCCGTTGCGCAACTGCCGCCCTTCACGAGCTACGGCATGAATGGCCGCACTTATCGCTACCTCACCGAGCAGCCGCTCTACCCTTTCGGCTACGGCTTGAGCTTCTCTTCCTTCCATTACTCCGACGGAAAAATTACTCCGGACCAGGTCGCGTCCGGCACAGCCGTTACGGCTTCCGCGCTGGTTAGAAATGCCGGCTCGCTTGGCGGGGACGAAGTTGTCGAGCTCTATCTCTCGCATCCTGGTGTGGACGGCGCGCCGATTCGCGCGCTCGCTGGCTTCCGGCGAATCCATCTCGCCGCATCCGCTTCGCAGACCGTTTCTTTCACTTTGCACGACCGCGACTTGAGCCTGGTTGACGACAACGGCGTTCGCCGTGTCGTCCCTGGCCCGGTGGAGGTGTGGATCGGCGGCGGCCAGCCGGTCACCGGCCCCGGCCAGCCTCCCACCGAGGGCGTTTCCGCAAAATTCACCATCTCCTCCGCCGCCACCCTCGACGAATAATTCGCTTTGATGGTTTTGCCTTAGGCGGCACCGACGCTTGTTTTGCATACCTGCGCGTTCCGCGCTATTTTTTCCCTTGGCCCCGGTCCGCAGGAGCAGACAACTTGTTGCCGCAACCCGATCCGCCGTCCAAATCCCTCTTCAAGACTTCTTCTTTTTACTCCTGGAGCCTTGTCGCCGTTGTTGCGCTCGTCGTCGGCTGGATTTTCTTTTCCCGCTGGTGGCAAAACCGCGCCTTCGAACATCGTTTCAGGCAAGAGCGCACCGAAAAGCAGCGCGAGGACGACCTCTCGACGCTTGAACAAATGGGCGGCAAGCAGCTCGCCATCCAAACCTTCTACGCCACTCCCGGCGAGATTCGCCGCGGTCAGTCCGTCCAGGTTTGCTACGGCGTCGCCAACGCCAAGACGGTCAAGCTCGAACCGCAATCCAATCCCGTCTGGCCCTCCTATGCCCGCTGTGTCGAGGTCACTCCCGCCAAGACCACCACCTACACGCTCACCATCACCGGCGCCGCTGGCGACACCAAATCGCAGTCCTTGGTCGTCACCGTTCGCTGACGGTCCCATCCGAGGAACCGCCGGCGAGGGGCGTCCTCTTCTCGCCGACTTGGCATGAGCCATCTTCCTCTCCCGGTTGCTCGCCGCTTCTTTTCCTGCCCTGACTTCGTCGCATCTTCGCCGCCCGCGAACTTATATCGTATTGCGATATATTTGCCCGGCGCGGATAACCCTAGCGCACGATTCGGCGTCTATTCCAAAATTGGATAGCCCACCGCATTGGATAACCGGCGGCGGGAGAGACGGCGCAGGTGTGCAAAGGGAACTCACGTTTGGAGGGTAGCGCATGAACATACGCCCATGGGTCTTCTCCATCGTGCTGGGCGCAGGTTGCACCGCTTTACGGGCCGCGCCGCAAAAGATTGCCTCAGGCCAAGCGGAGAATCTCGAGAACCGCCTGGAAGGTTTTGCGTCCTGCGATTATGCCCAGCTCAATCCGCAGGAAAAGCAGGCGGTCCGGGGCGCCCGCGCAGGCAAACAATTTTTTGGACTGTTTCCACGGATTTGCCGATTGCGACAAAAAACAGCTGACTGCCGAGCAGCGACAGGAGGTCGCCCGCGCCCGTCGCATTCAGAACCTCGAGAGTTGCGTGGACGGCATCGGAGGGTGCGACACCACCCTCTTGACCGAGAAGCAGCGCCAGCAAGTGGCGCAAATCGCCCGCGTCCGCAACTTCCAGTCCTGCCTGGACGGAACCGGGATTTGCGACCAGTCACAATTCACCGAAGACCAGAAACAACAAGCAGAAGAAGCCAATCACTACAACAACCTCGAGAATTTCCTGGAAGGTATGGGCGACTGCAACCGCGCTCTGCTCGGCAGCGAAGGACAGCAAGAGGTTGCCCAGGAAACGCACAACCGGGAGCTTCGCCAGCGCCTCGATGGTTCCGATGCCTGCGATCCCTCTCAGCTTAGCGGCGCCGAACAGCGCGACGTCGCCGTGATTTCCCACGGCAAGAAGCCCACGAACTGAACCCGCTCGCTCGCGTGGATCTGGTCGCGCAACTCTGAACCAAGAAAGGTCATGCCGCTAAATCGCAGAAGCCTCCCTCACCACCGCCATTTCCCGGTAACGGCACAGCGCATTGGCGAGCTGCATCTGCCGCGGGCTCCGGCACTGTGGTTCAAACAGCCGCGGATTCCCCACTACAATCACCGCCGTCTTTGCTCGCGACGTGGCCACATTCAGCCGGTTCAGGCTATACAAAAACTCCATTCCGCGGGGCGCGTCTTCCGGCGACGACGTGGTCAGCGAATAAATCACTACCGCTTCTTCCTGGCCCTGAAATTTGTCCACCGTCCCGATCTTCATATCCGGCAGCCGCGCCGACAAATCAGCTACCTGCGCGTTGTACGGCGCAACAATCAGAATGTCTTCCTCTTTCAGCCGCCGTTGCCTGCCCGCACTCGAAAACCACTTCACTTCCGGTCGCAACAATCCCTTCACAATGCGCGCCACCAGTTCGACTTCATCGGCCGAGGAGTTCCTGTTCCCCTCATGTTCCGCCGGCACAAA
>Ga0307475_10002051_pt1 | contig 12084 bp, 11 predicted proteins | sample atmos_gasesECM1C_FD_203317 | JGI IMG/M metagenome (GOLD analysis project Ga0307475, IMG submission 203317) | Hardwood forest soil microbial communities from Morgan-Monroe State Forest, Indiana, United States - atmos_gasesECM1C_515 | ecosystem: Environmental > Terrestrial > Soil > Temperate... | reverse complement strand
CGAAATGGCAGCCACGAAGCTGCCCAAGACAGCGAGCGATCTGCCCTTGATCGGTCTACTAGGAGCGCTCCTCTGCGCCGTTTCCTTGACGGCCATGCTGATTCGGACGATCGCGGCGCGACTCAGCAACGCAAGAGGCTAACCAGGCCGGAGGGCCGAGCCGTTCGGGTGGACGTGAAACGGATCGAAGTCGAAGTCGCGAGAGCAAACAACCAACCGCTGCTGCGCAGACCAACGGGAGTGCTGAGGAACTGATGAGTATGACTGCTACACCCAGAGCCAGCCGCAGACCGGAAGAGACTCCGGCGCGCTCGGGCTCTCCGCCGCAGAAGTGCTCCAAGGCAACAAGTTTTCTTGAGAATTCAACAACACTAGCCATATAGGAAAACGTTCGGCTTGGCAGGGAATCCATTCTAAGGGAGCCACTAACATGAGCAGCATTTCAGCAGTCGGGGTCGGGCGAACCGATCAACAAACTTCATTTTATGCTTGTCGAGCTTGAACTCGATAGCTGTGTTTATCGGAATGATGGCCTGTTCGGAGGGCTTGGGCTGACGAATGGTGTAGTCAGTGGTGCCGGAGCGGACGACATACTGCTGGCACAGCAGATCGATGTCCTGCTTTTTGGATTTCTTTGCGCCACAGGTGACAGAGGTGTGCGAAAGAATGTTGCCTGACTGCGGTTTGGGGCCAGCAGCGGCGACTGTTGCACTTAGAAATAGAGCGGCGAGGAGAGTTAGGGACTTTTTCATGTAGACTACTGGGAGAAAAACAGTCGCTGGCGCTCCACCCAGCCTTGTTTCTCTGGGGCGCGTATGTAACGAACCGAGTCGTTGCAAGAATCTCCACAAGAATACGCTTAACGCCATCTCTGCACAACTAGGAGAATCCCTAAATTCACTCCCGGAGGGTAGCTTAACTCCCGGTTAGTCGGGTGGTCTCAATGGGTCGACGCAACACCGGCCGAAAGTCCAATCTGCAGGTGTTTCAACGGCTAAATTCGTCCGAGAGCGCTGATTCAAAGAAAACACTGCCCTGTCTAGGTTTAATTGACTACAGCCCAAAGGATCAGGTCTCTTTGAAAAACACAATCGGATCAAGAGACTAGAAGCGTGCTCGCCCACGCGAACCCGAGATCCCGTGCGAATAACAAGCTGCTGAGGCGCAGAACTGTTCCTGAGTTTCGGTGTAGCTAAGACAAATCCTCCGTCGGGTCACTCAGTGTCCTAAAACGACACGGAGAAGCCTTACTCCGAGCGAAGCAGAAACGAGTATCAACCCAAGGAGTCCGACCAGAGGCCAGTCGCTCCCGGTCTTCGGCAGCTTCGTTGCGAGAGCAGGCGTTGTTTCCGCTGGAGACGCGGCCCTCGGAGAAGACGTTGGCTCTCCCGAGGCGATCAGCATCGGAACATCTGCGGGTGGCGCCTCTGGTATAGTCCCCGAAACATACTTCCGTTGAGATACCACGACTTCCGGAACCTCGACGATCTTGGTGGCGGTGACAACCATTCCCTTTCTCAGGCCGAAGGCGTCGACCTCCTGGCCGTCGATCGTAAATTTTTGGCCCTTGGGGATCTTGAAAGACTGATTCGTTCGGTTTTCCAGTGTGAGGATCACCGAGTTAGGCGGCGAGACGTGCCACACCTTCCCGGTAACGGTCTGGACGGTCGTGATGGTTTGGGGAGTGGATGCGGTGATTATGCTTCGCTGGAGTTTCATGCCTGGTTTCAGGTCGTGAATACCGAGTTGCTTGCCACCTACTGTGGCTGTGGCGCTTTCCGACACATTGGGGAAATGGCGAATGGTGCCATCCTCCATCTTGACGACGAGGTCGTTGCCGTCCACAAGCACAACTTCTCCGCGTTCAATCTGAACTTGCATGGTGGTCCGGCCTTCAGTCGTAGACGTTTCGGTTTGTATTTGCGCATTCGTGGAAATCGCTAACGCGCAACAGAGTGTTCCCAACAACGATGCCAGTGCTGTTCTTGTCCAATTGCCTGACTTCATTTCTTCCTCCTTGATTGAGTCAACTGAATGATTTCTTTGAACCCGGGTCGTTTTTTTGCAACTAACTCCAATTCTCAGGCCTCCTTTTCCTTTCACGGGCTCTGTTGCCCGGATGCCTTCAGATTGATCGGATACTCCGTCGAAGCGTGAACGATGTAACGCAATGGGGCACTGCCCACGAAGTAGAAGGGATAACAGGTCACCAGCGTGATGGAGGGCCTCGAACGCGGCCCGAGAACTGAGACGTCCTCAGGAGGAACTATACGGATCTCATCAACAACGTAGCGGCTACTTCCATTCTCGGTGTAAAGGTCAACGGAGTCGCCCACCCGGACATCCTTGAGCCCCCTGAAAAATCCGTCCCGGTGTCCCGCGACCCCAATGTTTCCCCCTTCGCCGGGGAGAGGCGTGCCATCAATGTGCCCGACGCCACGATTCAACGTCAGATCGTCGGTGCCCTCCAGTACGGAAACTTCGATCCTGAGTGAGGGAATCCTTAGAACTCCCAAAGGGGGTGGGACATTTGCAATTAGACTGGCTTGGTAGGCTTCAATGCGCTGGGGCGACCAAAGGCGAAAATCGGGAATCCCCGAATTCCGCGGAAACGAGTTGCCGGGCTGGCTGGAAGTGACAGCCTGATTCCGCCAGAAAGCACGAATCGTCGCACGTGAATAAACCGCGCTATAGATACGCACGGCAACGTACGCAAAAATCAGCAGCAATCCGGAGAGGACTAGGAGCCGTTCGAAACCGCTAAGAGTCTTTGTGATGGTGCTGCGAGCCATGAGTGAAGCCCACGAACACTTCGTAGCGCCCTTCCGCCACCATTTCGGGAACTGAACTTCGTTCTGGATAGACTTATTTAGCTGAATGCCAGAGCGGGCACAACTAGGGAAATCCCTAGCATGGCACCAGACGAGTCGTTTCAATCTTGCAGCGGCAACTCTCGCTTTCCCCAATCCTTTCCAGGTTCTGTTTGGTGTTTCTTATCGCGGGAGTTGGGGCCTTCGGCTGTGCCAAAAAGAATCCCAGTCCGGCCCATCAGACAACACAGCAAACCGCGATCGAGTTACCGGAATTATCGGATTCTGCCTCACTGCCTCAGCACTCGCTGGCCTTGCCAGTCACTCGCAAAGATAGTCCCAAACTGAAACAGCTCTTGGATGAATTCATTGAAGGTCACCGGCTGGAAGCCTCGTTCGGCAACATCCTCTTCAGGCGGTATCAGCAGAACACAAAATGGGTGAAAGATTCCACCACGAGCGCAGAAATGAAAAAGTTTTGAAAGCTTACGTTGAGTCCTTTAAGAAATACGCAGCGGAGTACAACTTCGACTATCTGATGCTCGCGGCGTAGGGATACCAGGAATCGATGCTCGACCAGAGTCGGAGAAGCAGTCGTGGGGAGGTGGGAATCATGCAGGTAATTCCCAGCTATGCTGCGGCCCACCTATCAACATCCCGAGCGTCGCCGATGCTGACAACAACATTCACGCTGGGGCGAAGATGTTGCACGACATCCAGCAAAGATACTTCGACGATTTGGGCTTGGATTTAGCGAACAACACTGATGCCTTTTGCGGCGTACAACGCGGGCCCGAGCCGGATCAGCCCCCTCCGAAAAAGGGCAAGAAACGAAGGTCTCGATCCGAACCAGTGATTCGGCAATGTTGAATTGGTCGCCTTCTCGATTGCCTCCGCGAAGCGCGGTTGTAACTGCACTCTGAGCTTGATTAGTGTGGCAGACTGCAATTGAAAAGGGATCGAAGCGACATCGCTATGGGGATGCGAGGGGTCTGACCCACTCGGGAGTCAGTCGCTCCCCATGTCCGTAGGGCTACTCCGTCGCAAGTATATTGGAACTAGGGATTCCCCTAGTTGTGCAGAGATCGAGGTAAACCTAGCCTTGTTGGAGTAATGGTTTTGTCGCAACGACTTGAGCGTCAACGTGTGCGTCCCCAAAGGGTGGAGTTGCGAGCGCCGTTTTTCTCCTAGGAGTCTCCTTGAAGAAGTCGCAAACACTATTCATCACTCTGTTTCTAAGTGCAGCGGTCGCCTCCGCTGGTCCCAAACCGCAGTCAGGCAACATTCTTTCGCAAACCTCTGTCGCGTGTGGCACAAAAAAATCCAAGAAACAGGACCTCCATCTGCTGTGCCATCAGTATGTCGTCCGCGCCGGCAACACCGACTACACCATTCGTCAGCCGAAGCCCTCCGAACAGGCCATTATCCCGCTAAACACAGCAATCGAGTTCAAGCTCGACAAGAATAAAATGAAGTTCAAGGTCGACGGACAATCATTCGAATTCATGATCATTTCCCAGGCCGCAGCATCTTCTGCCACCACACCGGCCTCTCCCACTCCAAATCGCCAGTAGTTCACACGTTTCGCCGATGCTAGAGATATGTTAGACCGGCGGATACAAGACGAACGACTACCGGTAATTTTTAATACCGGAATATATGAAGTCAGCATCTCAGTCATGGCCGATACATGTGTTACGGGTTCCAAGTCCGACTTTTTCAAGAGCCAGTCTTCTTCTCACGCTGGAAATTTTCCCTTCGCGGAATTGAAGGCTCGGGCGTACATCAATCCGGTCGCGCATACTTCAGATAAGGACCCCGATTTCTCCGCCCGGCTCCGCGAAGGCCACCCGTGATTCTTCGACACCACGCACGGGCTTGCCGGCTGGTCGAAGCCGCCAGAATGTTCTCGGGATGTGATGCCCGAGGCGGAAGCCGTTCGGCGCGGCGAGTATCGGCGATAATATGGTCTCCCGGTTGCGGCCGACATCAATGAAAAATAGAAGTGCGATGAGAATTACCCGCTATTTCCCCGATCACGGTTCCAGCGATCTTCAGAGTACGTTCGTCAAATTGCGTTGGCTTACTTCTGTTTCGAACAGTTTAGCATCAAGTTTGCCAAGCATCTTGCGCAGCTTTGCGACAGATGCATCGGTTGTAGCTTCCCCGATACGGGCCATTTCCTCGACCCGAGCGAATTCGGATATATCAAACGACGTCACGTCGGGCGCGACGACAAAGTCTGCCGGCTGAACTCCAATGGAGTTCATGTTGTAGTCCTGGACCATGGTCTGTCGCATGATCACTTGAATTGTTGACAGGAACCGACCGGTAAACCTAGAACTAATTCCTTCAAAATCTTTCTCTAGCTTTGCCGTCACAGTTGATGCGATGACAAAGTTGCATCCCTTGGCTACCAGCACGTTAGCGGGAACATTGTTGAGCAACCCGCCGTCCACCAACGCCTGGCCGGACTCAATGATAGGAAGCGATAGAGGCGGAAGATTGATACTTTCCATCACGCCGATTGTCGCATCGTTACTCCCGCGCACGACCGTTTCTCCTTGGACGAGATCAACGGAAACTGTAAGCATCGGAAGTATCAATTGCTCCATTCTGGCTTGACCCAGGTATTTCCGCAGCATGGAATCGAATCGGCGCCATCTGTACTTGTAGAACAAATACCAGTAGCCGGCGCCGGGCAGCTGTCGAAAGAACCACGATGGTTGCAATTCGGTCTTGAAACGACGAGCAATGTAGTCGGAATCGAAACCAGCCGCGTACAGAGTGCCAACCATCGCGCCAGCGCTCGTACCCGCGAGTATGTCAACGTAGATGCCATGCCGCTCAAGCGCTTTGAGCACCCCGAGATGAGCCATCCCTCGAGCTGCGCCACCGCCGAGTGCCAAACCGATCTGGATGCCTCGCAAGTGATGAACGATGCGTTCGAATCCATGCTGCATTAAAGTGTTTCGGTTTGCCCCAGGAGTGTCGAAGGTGAGTTTGAAGTGTCGTTCAGCGATTTGATACAACTCCGGCACATACGGAGCGATTGTATGGGTGCGGTCGAGAATCCACACGATCCGGATCTTGTCTCGCCATCTGGGTACGCGCTTCACCAGTCCTTCGAGCAGAGGAACCGCTGCGAGCGCATCCTGCGGCCGAACACACCAAAGCACCATGTCGACGTAACTCAAGAGCCGCATCATTGCCTCAGGTGAATAATCCGCACGAACATCTATCAGAAGTCGGCGTTTCAAGGACCAGTCTTTGAGAAGGTCTTGTCGAATTTGGCCTTCTGCAGCAAGGAATTTAAAGGGGATATCTCCGTCTGGCTTCCATTGCTCGTCGTCGCCGATAACGCCGGGAGACTCGTCCAACTCCCGGAGTCGACGTGCCAATCGAGCCACGAGTGAGCGGCTCGCCTCGCTATGATGAATAACACCCACAACGGATGGCTTCGGAAGGGAACGATCGACCATCACGTATCGCTTGAACGCGTTCACAGCCAAGCGAAATAAAGCAAGTTGAAGGTCCTGGTGCTTCGCTGATAGCTGCAACAGCTGCTTTGGCGTCAACTTTATTGCCGTCGAAGGCTCAATGGCCTCGATGTGCAAGAGGGAGCGGTCCGATGAACCGATCGCGACCAATGCAAGGGCAAGCCCTGGAACGATAGTGTCTTTCTGGACCTCCTTGCCTAGCGGATCGTGGAGCGTAGACTGCACGCGTCCTGTGATCAAGAAGTATGTATGAGTAATTTCTGATTCGACTTCAAGGACCACTTGCCCGGTATGAAACTCGACCCAGTCAGCCGCGCTCGTGATCGCCGTCAATGTATCCTCGCTGAGTTCCAGTGCCCAGTCGAGCCGACGAAGATCCACACAAAGTTGTTCCGTAGTGGGGCGAACCGGTTTTTCGTCGCCGCTTTTCATTTCATTCTCCTCGAAGTTAGAATCGGGAGGATCCTCTGATTCGATCCCACGACTTCTCAGGAGAGACTGTCACTAGCATGCAAAAATCAACATGGCTAACTCCTCAGATGTTCGGCATGGGATCTCCTGTTGCTGCTGCCGCAAGTTGTTCAATTTACGAAGGTCTTCGGTGACTCCCACGACGCAAGGCTTACTCCGTCGCAAGTATATTGGAACTAGGGATTCCCCTAGTTGTGCAGAGATCAACGACTTGATCGTCAACGTGTGCGTCCCCAAAGGGTGAAGTTGCGAGCGACCGTTTTTCTCCTGGGAGTCTCCTTGAAGAAGTCGCAAACACTCGGCGAGGGGGTGGCACCCGATATGCGGTTGATGCGCCCGGATTTTCCCTATTTCGGCGAGCCCCACGCTACGGCGGCGAGTTCCGCGAAGCAGTGATGGCGAAGGAGTGAGCGCACGAACGAAACAGCGGCGATCTGCGATTGGATGGATCTGCTCGCCGGGCAGCGCGGAGCGAATCTCCGCCGTCTGCCCTTACCGGACGTTGAGATTCAGATAGATGTCGAGAACATGGATTATCACCACCTATCTCAAAGTGCGACGACTTCTCGGACGAGTGACCGCAAAACAAGGCTAAATTCGCCCGGCGCAAGTACAGTGATTACACATGAAAACTGATTTAAATTGCTGATCAGCGATCACGGATACGATTGCCCCAATTGACACCAGAACTGACACCGGAGTCAGTGCCACATCATTGTAGACATTCGGACGGTGCAAGAGCTAAATGGGCACAATACAATTGCGATGACGGTGCGCTATGCCCATCTCGCTCCAAAGCACACGCTTGCTGCCGTCGAACGCTTAGACCCGCCCACAGAGAGCAACCAAGTGACACCACTACTGACACCGGGGACTCCAGACGATTGGACAACGCTCCGGCGATATTGCAGCAACTAATTCAGTAAGATAGGCTTACACGTGCCGGGCCCGGGTGGCGGAATGGCATACGCGGGGGACTTAAAATCCCCTGACGCTAACGCGTCGTGTGGGTTCGACCCCCACCCCGGGTACACTGGTCCTTCACGAGAAATGGGTCAAAAAAATAAGGTCTTTCCTACGGTCGACGCTGCCGTTGCCGACATTCCCGACGGCGCCACGATCATGTTCGGCGGCTTTGGCGGCGCCGGCTTCCCGAATAATCTCATCCAAGGGCTTGCGAGGCATGGCGCCCGCGACCTGAGAGTCATCAGCAATAATTGCGGCACAGGCGACGGCGAACTGGGATTCCTGTTCAAGAATCGCCAGATTAGCCGGGTTGTCGCCGCTTTTCCCGGCCCAGGCGCGAAATATTTCCACGAACAATTCGATGCCGGCAAAATCGAACTTGAGTTGGTCCCGCAAGGAATCCTCTGCGAACGTATGCGCGCGTTTGGCGCGGGAATTCCAGCATTCTATTCGCCAGTTGGCGTTGGCACCGAGATTGCCAGTGGCAAAGAGGAACGGACAATTCACGGCCGTCGCTACATTCTCGAAGAAGCGCTGGGCGCTGACTACGCGTTTATCAAAGCCTATCGCGCGGATCGGCTCGGGAATCTGATCTATCGCAAGACCGCTCGCAATTTCAATCCGATTATGGCCACGGCCGCGAAAACAGCGATCGTCGAGGTCGATGAAATCGTGGAAACCGGCGCGCTCGACCCGGAAACGGTCGTCACTCCCTCCATATACATAGACCGAATCGTGCAGGCGAAAGGCATTCGCTTTGTCTAAAGCTCGACTCACTCGCGAACAGATCGCCGAACGAGCAGCGCTCGAATTGCCCGATGGCGCGTACGTAAATCTGGGCTGGGGCATCCCGAATCTGATCGCTCCGTACGTGCCAGCGGACGTCACCGTCTATTTCCACAGCGAAAATGGAATTCTAGGCATGGGCCCGCGCGCGACGGCGGGGGACGAAGACTACGATTTGGTAGACGCGATGAAAGTCCCGGTAACGCTGATTCCCGGGGCCTCTTTCTTCTCGCAGGTGGATGCCCACGTGATGACGCGCGGCGGGCATCTCGATATTTGCATCCTCGGTGGATTGCAGGTCTCGGAGGCAGGTGATCTGGCGAACTGGCGCGTCCCGGGTGCCAAGGGCGCAGGAAATATCGGCGGCGCGATGGATATTTCCGTCGGCGCCGAACGCCTCATCGTCGCAATGGAACACAACGCCAAGGACGGCTCGCCGAAAATTGTGACGCGCTGCACGTATCCGCTCACCGCCATCGAATGCGTGAACACCATCATCACGAATCTTGCCGTAATCGACGTGACGCGCGAAGGGCTGAGGTTGCGCGAGGTCGCCCCCGGCTTCACTCCCGACGAAGTGCAGCATTTCACCGAGCCAAAGTTGCATCACGCTGGCAATGTGCCGGAAATCACGCTTCGAAAGCGGTGAGCTCGCGAGCGAATTCGTTATCGGCCGGCGGGAATTTTCCATTGTATGATATGAGTTACGCTCGATGACCAACGGCCAAAAAGAACAACAACGCCCCATAACCTACTGGATCGGCGAAGGCGGCGGTTGGCTGCTCCGGCATGTGGTGAGCGGACTCGCCGCCACGGGCATCACCCCGAATATGTTCACGTTTCTTGGCCTCGGCGTGAACTCGTGGGCCGCAGTGATGTTTGCCATGGGACGCTTTCGCGCAGCCGCTGCGATTCTATTCTTGGCGGGCTTCCTGGATATGGCCGACGGGCAAGTGGCGCGACGCGTCGGACGCGTCACAGCCTTCGGCGCTTTCCTCGATTCCACGCTCGACCGCTATTCCGATCTCGCGCTCTACATGGGCCTCGTCGTTCACTACACGCTGATCGGCCGCCCCTTCTACATGATGCTCGCCGCTGTCGCGATGGCTAGCTCGTTCATGGTGAGTTATTCGCGCGCCCGCGCAGAATCGGTAATTCCATCCTGCAAAGTCGGCTTTATGGAACGGCCCGAGCGCCTCGTTCTTCTCATCATGGGCGGAGTTTTCATGCGCATGGCGCCGGTGCTGTGGGTGATTGCGACGATCTCGACTCTCACCGTAGTTCACCGCGTGGTTTACACCTGGCAGGAACTGCGCGCCGGCCGAACGCTACCAGAAGCGAGCGTCTCCCCAATTTCCTGATCATTCGCTTATCTCAGCGATTCTTCCACAGGTTCTGCCACGATCTCCTGCACGCGCTGCCGGACCGCATCCACTTCACCACGATCCATTTTCGCCGTATCAATTGTATCGTGCAGGTACACCGTGATTTTCCCCGGATGCAGCATCCAGTGACCCGTGCGAAAAAACTGATAAGAGCCCACGATACTCATCGGCACAATCGGCACTCCAAATTTCTGCGCCATACCAAATATGCCCTTCTTGAATTCCTGCACGTGTCCGTCGCGCGTCCGCGATCCCTCTGCAAAAGCAATCAAGCTCACCCCCGAATCGAGCGCCTTCTTCGCGCGCTGCGTCATAATTTCGAGGCCCTCGCGGCTCGGCTTATCCGGCACAGGAACGTTCCCAAAGCGCCCCATCAGCCAGCCATAAACTGGAATCCGGAAATGCGATTCAAGCTCGAAGCCACGCACAAACTGCGGTATCGCCGAATAAATCACAAATGGATCAAACAGGTTCACATGGTTGCAGATAAAAATGCTCGTCCTCACAGGGTCGAATCCCGGAGAGCGCACAACTTCTAATGTCGTCCCAGCCAATCGAAGGATATTGCGGAAGAAAAGCCGCTGGGGCCAGTCGTTCTTGCGCGGATCAATAAAGATGCCCAGAAGAAGTAGAAGAACGCCGACAATCGCAAAATGAATCCCGCTCACCGCCCAAAGAGCCGCCGATCGCGCCGCAAAATACGCATCTCTCATACGATCGCGTCCAACGCCGCCGGCAGTATCTCAATCGACCTGCACTCCAGCCGCATAATTTCCCCGTCAATCATCACGTTCACCGGCCGGTCAATTTCCAGCTCAATCTTTTCAGCAGCCGCACGCGACGCTCGCGGATCACGAATATGCGTGCCGGTAAAAAGCCGTGGCAGCATCCTGACGAGCCCCAGCCGGCTGATCGGTCCCCAGCGCACGTACTCGATCTGACCGTCGGTTGCTTCCGCGTTCGGTGCAATCATCATGTTGCCGCCCGTAAATTTGCTGTTGTTGAACGAAAGAAAAAGCGCGGCGCGCCGATCCCACTCGCCTGAATCGCCGATCCGATGCGGAAACGAAGAATGTTTCAAGCCAGCCAACCGCACAAACACGCCCGCAATGTAACCGAATTGTCCCCAACTCTTGAACCGCCGATTCACAAGCTCGCCCACGTCAGCGGGAAATCCAAGGCTCAAAAGATTCAAATAATAAAGCTCGCCCCCGGAATGCCTCAGACGAATCACATCGCACGCGCGCCGGCTGCCATTCTCTAGCGCCGCAATCGTGTGCTCCACCCCGCGCTCTGTAAAATCCTTTAGAAACGAATTGCCCGTGCCGAGCGGCAGAAATCCCAGCGAAGGCCGTGCGCCCGAAAGCGACTCAGGAAATAACCCATTCACAATTTCGAACGCAGTCCCGTCGCCCCCCACAGCGAGAAAGTGCCACACACCGCGCTGATAGGCGCTTCGAACTAACTCGACTGCTTCGCCGGGGCGACTCGTCAGCCCAACGTCCAGCTCAATACCAGCTCTGCGAACGCGTTCGAGCGCGGAGTCAGCAAGCCGCCCGCATCTTCCTCCTCCAGCGGCTGGGTTTACGATCGCGAGAAAGCGCGAAGTCACCTTACGCAATCCAGGCCGTGAATTCGGCGCACCCCGATCACAGCACCACCATTGCTGACCGGTCGAGCGCCCCGCGAATCTGTTCGGCAAGCTCGCCGCGTTTGATTTTCAGTGAAGCCGTCAGCGGAAAATCGCGATCCCACACAAGATATCCGCCGACCCGCTTGTAATTCAGCAGCCTGCGATTGCGATCGGCAATTTCCGCAACCAAATCATCCGTCACAGCCGCGCCCGCTTCAGGATGAATCACCAGCACAAGTTTCTCGCCCACCATCGTCCGCACAGGCCAAAGAAAATTCGCCGCAAACACGCAGAATTCCTTCACCGCCAAGCCTTCGAAAACCGTCTCCACATCCTCCGGATAGATATTCTTGCCCTCTTCCGTAACGATCATGTTTTTCTTGCGCCCGAAAAGCTGTAAATGCCCGTCGCGGTCCATGCGTCCCAGGTCGCCCGTAATCAGCCAACCCTCCCGAATTGTCTCCGCCGTCATCTCCGGATCATCAAGATAGTGCGACATCACCGTCTTGCTGCGCACCAGCACTTCTCCGATT
>Ga0307475_10002050_pt1 | contig 12091 bp, 12 predicted proteins | sample atmos_gasesECM1C_FD_203317 | JGI IMG/M metagenome (GOLD analysis project Ga0307475, IMG submission 203317) | Hardwood forest soil microbial communities from Morgan-Monroe State Forest, Indiana, United States - atmos_gasesECM1C_515 | ecosystem: Environmental > Terrestrial > Soil > Temperate... | reverse complement strand
CAGGAGGCCGACCGTCCTGCGACCCGATCCCGAGTGTCGCAAGGCAATCTCGGGCACGTCTGAGAAAGTTTAGAAACAAAAAAGGCCGCGTGAGCGGCCCTTTTTCGCAACGAGAAGCAGGTCTGCGGGTTGCAAACTCCTACTGATTGCTTCCGGTGGTCCCCGAATGGGAAGGTTCGGCGCTGGCTTGATCCCCCAAGCGGAGTTCAAAATCCCTTCCATGGAAGAAGATCTCGGTCAGCGCCCTCTTGCCGTCGTCCGACTTCTTGGAAGCGTAACCATCGGTGGTATTCTTTTCGGCGACGGTCACCAGTTGCGCCGGCACCGAAGCTACCGTCTTTTTGCCTTCAGTGATGTTGACCTCGACGTTAGGACCTTCGCCATTCCATTCCACCTTGTAGTCGCCTGGCGGTAGCTGCTTGCCTTGCACGTCCACGCTCTCGAAGAGGTGCAGCGTGCCCTTCCCCGTGCCTGCGGCAAACGCGCTGGCGGCCAACAGCAGCGACGCTCCTGCCAAAGTGACTAGATTCCTCGACCCTTTCATTTTTCCTCTTCCTTTCTGTTTGTCCTCGCGAAAACGCCCGGAATAGAGTGGGGTCCCCGGCGGGGTTTCTTGGACTCATTTAGTAAGATGCGGCGCTGGCGGAGGTGTTACAGAGGCAGGTACCCGTAAGTTATAGACACGCAATAAGATAGAATATTCCAAACTCGGTCCGCAGTGGCGGCCGAAGATTTTGGACGCAAGCCGTTCTTTTCAGTGATGGTTGTCTTGTGTCCTTCTAGTTCACTCTCCTTCGCAAATGGGGACTACCGTACCATATCAAGCTTTCGTGGGTTTGACCGATGATGACCGGGTATGGCCAGCCTCTACTTTTGCCAACCTCACATGCAGAACCAGGGTATGCTGCGCGCTGTCCTGAATCGTGACGATTGCCAGCACCTCGCGGCGCCCGGCGCTATCACCTATCTTGGGGACGAATTCCCCAATTTTGCTAACGGTCACCGGCAGGAGTGCGATTTTGCCGTGCTGAAAGTAGACGCCGAAGAAGCGGACGCGAAATGGCGCCCCGGTTTCTATCGCGTCGACGCCGACCTGATGGAGCTGAATAGCGTGCTCCTAACCCTCGCACGATAAACCCGTTTGCTCGCAGTTTCGGTACTCACTTCCCTGCAAGCCACTTCAGCAGCTAGCCAGTCCCAACTGCTACCTGTCACGATGAGGCGGCGGCGCGAATGGCCGGCTTGCCGTTGCGACAGGTCGAGTCTATCCTGATAGCAGGGCCATGAATCACGTCTATCTGGATCACAATGCCACCACGGCTGTCGAGCCGGAGGTGCTCGATGCTCTGCTGCCCTATTTGTCGGGGGAGTACGGCAATGCCGCGTCGATTCACACCTTTGGGCAAAAGGCGCGCGCCGCGGTGGAAACGGCGCGCGAACAAGTCGCTGCGTTGATTGGTGCGCGTCCCCCGGAAATCGCATTTACCAGCGGCGGCACGGAAGCGGACAACCATGCGATCTTTGGGGTGGCATGGCCATTCTTGGCTGCGCTTCGCAGTCGTGGCGACGCTGTCGCGTCCAAGCATATTATCACTACCACGGTCGAGCACGAGGCGGTACTCAACACCTGCCAGGCGCTTGAGAAGCAGGGCGTAGCCGTCACCTACTTGCCCGTTGATCGTCAGGGGCTCCTTTCACCGGAGGCGGTGCGCCACGCGCTCCGCAAAGAAACGGCCCTGATTACCGTGATGCACGCCAACAACGAGTTGGGCACGGTGCAACCACTCGAAGAAATTGGGCGCATCGCCGCGGGTGCCGACGTCTACTTTCATACCGATGCAGTGCAGTCCGCCGGGAAGGTTCCCATTGACGCGAACGCGCTCCTCCTGGATTTGCTTTCCCTCTCCGGTCACAAGTTTTATGCGCCAAAGGGAATCGGAGCGCTGTACATCCGCGGAGGCACGCGCTTGCAGCAGCTTCTCTATGGCGGGCATCACCAGCGAGGATTTCGCCCCGGCACGGAAAATGTACCTGGAATTGTCGGCATGGGAAAAGCAGCGGAGCTTGCCCGGAAGTCGCTGGCGGAGGATGCGGCGCGCACTTCTGCTCTGCGCGACCGGCTGGAGCAAGGCCTGCTCTCGCGCGTGCCGCATTCACGCGCCAACGGCGCGCGCGCGCCGCGCACACCCAATACTACCAACCTCATGTTTCCCGGGATAGAAGGCGAAGCGCTGGTTATTGCGCTCGATCTGAAGGGGTTGGCCTGCTCGACAGGGGCGGCTTGCTCGTCGGGGGCCGTCGAACCGTCGCACGTGCTGACCGCTATTGGTCTTTCGCCCGATGAAGCGCGGGCTAGTTTGCGGTTTAGCCTGGGCCGGCACACCACCGCTGCCGAGATTGATCTCGCGCTGCAAATTGTGCCAGCCGCTGTCGAGCAACTCCGCGAACTCTCACCTAGCTACCGCAAGGAAGCTGCAACGCGGTCGTAAGCCGGTGGTCGCCTCCGCAGGTGGGCGCGCGAGCCGTGAGAAGAGCCCGAGGAGCAGTTGCTGCGTAACGAACTCTCGTTTTCCCGTAAAATGAATCGAGCATGAGCAGCACAACCCAATTCGACACTTTGCCCGCGAGCGACGCGATTCAGAGCGGCTTGATTGCCGTGGCTATGAGCGGCGGCGTTGACTCTTCCACCGTCGCAGCCCTGCTCCAGCAGCAAGGCCATCCCGTCATCGGGCTCACCATGCAGCTCTGGAACCAGCGCCGCCTGCCCGAATTGCAAGGCGATGGCCCGGCGCAGCACCGCTGCTGCTCGCTCGATGACGTCTACGACGCCAAGCGCGTGGCGCAGCACCTGAATTTCCCTCACTACGTGGTGAATTTCGAGCAGCAGTTTGAAGCTCGCGTGGTGCGCCCGTTCGTGGACCAGTATCTTGCCGGGCGCACGCCCATTGCGTGCACCAACTGCAACACCGACATAAAGTTCGAGCCGCTGCTGCGCATGGCGCGGCAGATTGGCGCGGAGCGGCTGGCCACCGGCCATTACGCGCGAATCCGTCGGAATGAGCAGACCGGCCGCTGGGAATTGTGGCGCGCTCGCGACGACAGCAAGGATCAATCTTACTTTCTCTGGGGACTAACGCAGGAGCAGCTTGCGCGCAGCGAATTTCCCCTGGGTGAATTGAGCAAGGAGGAAGTGCGCGCCGCTGCGCGGCGGGCGAACTTGCCGGTGGCGGGCAAGCCCGAAAGCATGGAGCTGTGTTTTGTTCCCAACGGGAGCTATGTTCACTTCATCGAGGCGTATTCGCGGGAGCGCGGCGCGGCATTGTCGAACAACGAGGGCGAGATTGTCTCCGAGGACGGCGTCGTTATCGGGCGCCATAGCGGTGTACACAACTTCACCATTGGGCAGCGAAAGGGCCTGGGATTTGCAGCAGGCAAACCGCTCTACGTAGTGGCCATTGACCACGAGAACAATCGCGTCGTGGTGGGAGACGACGAGTCGCTGCGCACCTCAACATGTGAAGTGCAAGACGTCAACTGGATCGCGCAGCAGGTTTCCAGTGAACCCGTGCGCGCAACGGTGAAGATTCGCCACAAACACCTTCCTGCCGAAGCTACCATCACGCCACAGGGTGCTGTGCACGCGCGAATTATCTTTGACGCTCCGCAGCGCGCTATCACCTCAGGGCAGGGGGCCGTCTTCTACGACGGTGAGCGCGTCCTGGGCGGCGGCTGGATTCGCTAGATCAATAAAAAAGGCAGGCGCGAAACGCCTGCCTAGTAAATCTCGTTGCTCCGAAATCGGTTAAATAAACAATTCCTCTTCCTGCTCCAGCGGTTCTTCGGGCCGCCGTCTTCCGCGCCGCGCGCGGAGCAAATCGATGCCAACCTTGATCCCCTGCATCAGGGCCGACACTTTCTGCACTGGGCGCCAAACGTTATGGGAGAACTTCGTCCCAGCGTCTTCCATTGCTTCCAAGGCTCCGGTGACAATGCGATCGGCGCGCACGAGCTGCCCGCGCAGCCGATCCGAAGCCTCGGTGAAAACGCGGTCGACCTTCTGCGCCTGGGCGCGCGCCAGGTACACGACGTGCGCGGCGTCGGCGACCATTTCTGAAATTTTCGGCTGTGTATCTTCCAGCAGGATTTGCACGCGGCTTAGAATTGGGCTAAGCCGCGACTCGAGGTCTGCGGTGAACCGCTCCATGCGATCCGTGGTGCGCCGCATCTGGAGAAACATGGCCACCAGAATGGCCGCCTGCAGCACAATCGCCGCAGCAGCAACGCAAATAAAAACTGCGATCCACGTTCCCATACGCACCCCAAGCCCCTACGCGTGGGCTCACTTACGACTATCAAGCGCCAAACAGAGCCTGCGGCGCGAAAATCCCGGGCGCGCCGCCAAAGACTTAAGACTTGGATTCGCGCAGATACGCTTCGCGTCCTGCATCAACGGCCGCCGCGATGGAATCCTTTTTGCGCACCGCCACGTCCTTGCTGCGCTCGATCAATTCATCCGCCCGCTCGCGGAGCTCCCGCGCCTTGCGCTGCGCGAAGTCGCGCCCTTCATCAGCTTTCTTCGTGAGCAGGTCGCGCGTCTCTTCGCCGGACTTGGGCGCAAACAAAATGCCGACCAGCGCGCCAACACCGAGGCCCACGAGGAAATAAGTCACCTTGGATCCCACATTGTCCGCCATAGAAACCTCCGCAGAAAACGTAGCACAGCGGTGCACACCGCGCAATACGGGCTAACCCCTATCGCCCTCTATTTCAGGTTACGGGACGTAACCTCCCCTTCCAGATGCGCCAGAATCGCCTCCGCGACTTTAGCCGAAACGACGCCGCTCAGCTTCTCTTTGCCTGCTCGTCGCAAGTTTGCGATACTGCCGAATTCGCGCAGCAGCTTTTGTATCGTGCGCAGCCCGACGCCTGGAATATCACTCAGCGCAGTCTTCGTCTGCCGCTTGCCGCGGCGTTGGCGATGGAAACTGACGGCAAAGCGATGCGTCTCGTCGCGAATCCGCTGGATCAGATGCAGCACCGGGGAGTGGCGGTCCAGGATGCACGGCTCATTTTCCTGGCCGAGAATATACAAAATCTCTTCCTTCTTCGCGATGCTGGCCATCGGCTGGTTGATGATTTGCAACGAATCCAAAGCTTCCGCCGCGGCATGCAATTGACCGATGCCGCCGTCGATTAGAATCAAGCTGGGCATCGGCCGCTTCTCTTCCAAGACGCGGCGATAGCGGCGAGTGACAGCTTCGCGCATACTGGCGAAATCGTCATTTTGCCCGAGCACCGGGAGCGCGCCGCCCGCTGCGCCATTTTCTCCATCACCGCGAATAATGAACTTGCGATAGTCCGATTTCTTCATCCGGCCGTCTTCCCACACGACCATGGAAGCCACCGTGTCGGTTCCTTGCATGTGCGAAATGTCGAAACTTTCGATGCGCCGCGGCTCCTCCAGCAAATTCAGGGCGTTTTGAACCGCTTCACCGATGGCCTTCGAGCTCGGCTTGAGCACTCGGAAGCGCTGCTCGAAAGAGTGCTTGGCGTTGTTTTCCACGAGGTCCAGGAAGGCCCGCTTGCTGCCGCGCTGCGGAGTAAAGATTTCGACTTTGTGGCCGGCGCGTTCTGTCAGCGTCTCCTCCATTAGCGCGCGATCTTCGAAATCAATCGGCACGTGGATCGCTTTGGGCAGATATTCCGCGTCCAAATAAAATTGCTTCAGCAAAGACGGCACGAATTCATGCGGGTCGAATTCTTCCAGGTCTTCCCAGTAGAATTCGCGGCGGTCCACGACGCGGCCCCCGCGTAAGTGAAACAAGTTGGCGGAGACCAGCGGCGGCTCCGCGTAGTATGCGAACACGTCGGTGTCATCGCCCTGCGCGGCGGCGATGCGCTGGCGCTCCTCGATGTCCTCCAGCGTGCGCAGCAAATCGCGATATGCGGCGGCCTGCTCGAAGAGCTCTTGCTCGGCGGCGACCGCCATGCGTTCCTCGAGGCTCTTCATCAGATCATGCCGGCGGCCCTCCAGGAACAGCCGCGCATCGCGTGCCGCCTCAGCGTAGCGCTCATCAGTAGTGAGACCATTGACGCACGGCCCTTGGCAGCGCTTGATGTAATACTGCAAGCAAGGCCGCGGATGACTGCGCGTCAAATCCACGGTACAACTCGGCACCATGAAGCGTTTGTGAACGAAGTGCAGAATGCGGCGCGCCAGGCCAGCCGGGAAATAAGGCCCAAAATAAAGGGAACCGTCCTTCTTGATGCGCCGAGTGAAATACACGCGCGGATATTTTTCCGCCGCGGTGAACTTGATGTAGGGATAGGTCTTGTCGTCGCGCAGCAGGACATTGAATTTCGGGTGATAGCGCTTGATGAGATTGTTTTCGAGCGCCAACGCCTCTCGCTCGTTGTCGACCACGATGGTTTCCAAGTCGGCGATCTCGCGAACCAGCGAGCCCGTCTTGGCATCCATCCAGCGCGATTCGAGAAAATACGAGCGCACCCGGCTGCGCAGCGAGCCCGCCTTGCCGACGTACAAGACCGCTCCCGCGGCGTCCTTGAACAGGTACACGCCGGCGCTTTCCGGCAGCGCGGCAGCTTTTTCGCGTGGTTCCATAGAGCAGTAGCCGGACGACGGGGCCAGAGTTCCGATTTCGGCGCAACTTCTATCATACTAGAGCGAATCCGATAGCGGAGAGACGCAAGAGTCCAGGACAAAGATGCAACGAAGACCGCTAGTTCAGTCGATGCTGGCAGCCGCAGGAATCATCCTGTTTTTTTCCGGGCAGCCGCTCCGTGCTCAGGACCCGGCTCCGGAATCGTCATCGAAGCCCGCTGATACGCCGGCCCCGAAGAAACCGGACAAGAAGAAAAAGTCGGACACCGCAACGCAGAATGCCCCGGACCAACCCGCCTGGGATCCATTGCGCGCCGAAAAAGACCTCGAAGTCGGCCAGTATTACATGCGGAAAGGTGACGTGGACGCGGCGATCGATCGCTTTCAGGATGCCACCACCGCGAAGCCAGGCTACGCAGTTCCCTTCCGCTACCTGGGCGAGGCACAAGAAAAAAAGGGCTTGAAGAAGCAGGCCATCGCATCGTATTCGCGGTATCTAGACCTGTATCCCCACGCCGAGGATGGCGACAAAATCCGCAAGAAAATCGACAAGTTGTGCAGCGAAGTCGAGCGGAAGAAGAAGTAACAGGGCCGTCTCTGCGATCCTCTGCGCTCTCGGCCTCTCGGCGTTATCTCTTTCCTTCCCTTCAGCGCGCCAGGCGGTCGAGCGTCCGGCGCGCGCGCTCGAATTCCGCAAAGCGCTTCTCTTCTTCGCGGAATTCCCGCGAGTGCGACACCAGGCTGCAGCCCGAGCGCCGCGTTGGATGCTTGACGTGCAGCATCTCGTGAAATAAGACATATTCGACCGCGAATTGCGGCACGCCCGGCCGGTCCATGCGCCGGTTCAGCAAAATGTGGTTTGGCCCGGGATCGTAGCAGCCAAACTGCCGGCGCCAGCTTCGATTGCTCCAGCCAATATGCGGGCGTTGCAGCCTGCCGTCAAAATATCTGCTGTTCAGGTCCTCGAAAAGCTTTTCCAGATCGAAATGGCGTCCCTGCGGCCCCGCCGCGCCCGGCCGGATGCGCCGCCGTCGCATGTGATTGATGCGTTCGCGCGTGCGGTCCGAACGCGCGTAGTCCAGGTAAGGGGCCGTCAATGATGCCGGCGCTCTGCGCCGGTACACCCGCCCTAACAGCAGCGCAGCCGCTCCTTCCAGCACGCTAAGGGGCGCTCGCAGCAATAGATCCGAAAGCCGCACGCAAACCACCTCTTCACGGCGGCGGATGGTCAGCACTAAGCTGCTGTAGGGAAAGAATTCAACACGAAAACGCGGCGGCCGCCCCTCGCATCCCAACCGCGTGTAGACTCGCAGGAACAGCGCGGCGCCCCCGGGGACGACGGCGCTGCGACCAGCCGTTCGTTTGGCGATTTTATTCTTCAATCCTCGCGTGTTCTCCTGGCCCTTCGTCTCACATTCCAATCCGGAGCTAATTCTTCCTCCTTACCGGAGGCGGCGCAACGGCCTTTTTGGCCTTCTCCGCGTCATTCATGGCATCGCGTGTGCCCTCGATGGCGTCGTCGAGATTGTCCTTATAGATGTCAATTTCGGTTCCGTCCGCAGAAAGTTTCTCCAGGATCTGCAGAAATTCCTTCGTGCGGCTGGCCATTAAGTCGATTGCCGGCCGGATATTCTCCTGCTTTTGGATTCCAAGCTGAACCAGGTCCGCAGCATCGTCCACACAGCCGACGTAGGCGTTCATCAGGGCGTTCAGCATTTCGGGATGCTTGTTGGACGACGGATGTTGCAATTCGTACTGAAATTTTTTCAGCCGGTCATCCGCAAATGTAATGAATAGCTTGATGCGTTCGTTGGTGGTCTCGGCGTCGCGGATTTTGTCTGCCTCCAGCGCCGACAAGTAATCCCTCTGCTCCGCTCTCGATGGAACAGCAAAGAAACCCGCCGCAATCGCGAACAGGCACAAGCAGATAAATGCACGTCTCTTCATGGCGATACTCCCTGCCCCGCTTTGGAGCTCTTCGCAACGGGCTTTTTCTCATTCGGGTGGCGAGGAAACAGCAAATCCAGCAGTTCGTCGTCGATAGCCGCGAGATCGCGCCGCACGATCTCCAGCGGTGGGCGAAACTCATCCGGCGCGACCACCAACACCTCGTCTACTTCGCGGAGCGCCTTGTGCACGTGGATCTGCAACTGCTTGAATCCGTTGGTGTGGTGTTCGGCATCGCGATGGTCCTTCCTTAGCCCGTCGACCGCTGCACGCGCATTGTCGCGGTACTTCTCCATCACGAACCCAATCGTCTTGTAGTCGTTGGTTTGCGAGGCGCGCCGGGTCAGCTCCAGTTGCGCATCGCCCAGCTTCTCCAGCAGCCTGGCCTTGTGCACCGAATTTGTCTCGTGGTCGAAGCGTGCCTGCAGCGCGTTCACATCCTCGCTGGCGGCAGGTGTGGTCCTCACAGGAACCATCGCCGCCACAATCATCAGCAGGCTCGCCCCCCAGCGGCTCATGCTTATCGTTTCTCCTCCAGCATATGCTTCAAGACCTTGCTGCGCTGCTGGGCTTGCCAGACTTGGTCCGACGTCGTTCCCTGCTCCAGCGCCAAAAACTTTTCATACGACTCTAGCGCTGGTTTGAACTGGTGCAACTTATCGTAGCAGAGCCCCCGGATAAACCACGCGCCAGATGCGGGCGGTTCCGCTTTTGCAATCAAGTCCAGGGTCGCCAGGGTCGCGGGGCAATTCCCGGAAAGGTAATAGGTCGAGCTGAGATCCTTCCAGTACACCAAGTTGTTGCGGTCGATTTGAAGGGCCGCCTTCAGCTCTTTCTCTGCGGATGTGAAATCGCGCTTCTGCAGGTAGACGCGGCCCAGCCCGCCGATCAGCTGAGCGTCACGGGGCGCGAGCGTGATGGCTTCCTGGAGCGTCACGATGGCATCGGCGAATTTCTTCTGCGCTATCTGAATGTCCGCGCGCAGGCGCAGCGAATCCAGCGACGACGCCTTCCCGGCGTCGGCGCGGTCGAGTTCCGCAAGAGCCGCGTCGTATTCTTGATTGTTTACGAGCAAATGGATCAGGCGGGCTTGCGCGCCGGAATCGCCAGGCATGACGGCCAAGTATTTGCGATACCCCTCCGCCGCTTCGGGCTTACTCTGCGCCTCCAGGCTCCGCGCCAGCCCCTGCAGGGCTTCGGGCGCATCTGGACGAATTTCCAACGCGTGGCGAAATCTCATTTCTGCCTCCGCGGGCTTATTTCTGCGCAGGTTAAGCTCTCCGAGGTAAAGGTTGGCGGTGACGTCGTTGGGATCGAGGTGCAAGACGCCCTCGAACGACCGCGCCGCCCCTTCCTGATCGCCGGAGCGCTCCTGCGCAACAGCCAAGAGCGAGCGCGGCCGGCTTTGCGCAGGCAGGAGTTCCATCGCTTTGCTCAGAGGAGGGACCGCCGCGGCGTACTCCTGCTTGTCCAAAAGAAGAATGCCGAGATTCAGATAAGCCTCGGGCATTTTCGGATCGAGTGCGATCGCCCGTTCATATTCGGCGCGCGCTTCGTCGCTCCGCTTCAGCGCTGTGTACGCGTAACCCAATTGGAAATGGGCGAAAGCCACTTCCGGTTTTTCGGCAATGAATTTCTGTAGCGGCGGTACCGCGGCTTCGAAGTTGTTGGCATCGATATTTCGCTGCGCTTCATCGAGCAAGTCGTTGAGAGGATTCGCTATCTTCTGCTGCCGGGACTGCGTTTGCTGTTTTGCCGCGGAAGCAGACTGTGCCCGCAGCGCGGGGCGGCCGCAGAAACAGGGCGAGGCTTGCGCAGCGAACGCAACGCCCGTGAAAAAAAGCACGGCTGGCCGCAGCAATGCTCCGGCCCGCAATTCAAAATGCTTCATGATTCGATGCCAGGAACGCCGGCGCCATTTGCCATCGTAGCCGGGTGGCCTGCTGATTTGGATGCGCCGTTCCCAGCGCGTTTTGCCTGGCCGTTTGTGCCGAGCGCGCGAGATAGGAATCGCCCGGTGTGCGATTGCTGATTGCGCGCCACCTGCTCTGGCGTCCCCGTGGCGATCACTTTACCGCCCATGTCGCCACCCTCCGGCCCCATATCGATCAGCCAGTCCGCGGACTTGATCACGTCGAGATTGTGCTCGATGACCAGCAGTGAGGCCCCCGATTCCAGCAATTTGCGAAACGCAGCAAGCAGCTTCGCGATGTCGTCAAAATGCAGGCCGGTCGTAGGCTCGTCGAGAATGTAAAGAATGCCGCGGTTCTCCGTTCGCGTCAGGTGTGACGCGAGCTTCAGCCGCTGGGCCTCGCCTCCGGAAAGCGTGGTGGCCGACTGCCCTAGGCGCAGATAGCCGAGGCCAATTTCATTCAGCACTCTTAGCTTCGAGACAATCTTGGGGACGCTGCCGAAAAACGCCAGCGCTTCCCGCACGGTGAGTCCCAGCACTTCGTGAATGCTCTTGCCGTGATAGCGGACATCCAACACGCTGCTCTTGAACCGCGTGCCGCGGCACTCCTCGCAAATCAGCTCCACATCCGCGAGAAACTGCATCTCTACGGTCACCGTTCCGTCGCCCTGGCAGGTTTCGCAGCGGCCGCCCGGCACGTTGAACGAGAAATGTCCAGCGGTGTAGCCGCGACGCTTGGCGTCCGGAGTGTCGGCAAACACTTCGCGAATCGCATCGAACGCTTTCAAGTACGTGGCTGGATTCGAGCGAGGCGTGCGGCCAATCGGCGACTGATCGACGATGATGACCTCGGTGATCTGGCTGTCGCCTTCCAGCCGGTCACAGAACTCCTTAACGCTGCCGCCATTGCGCTTCGCACTCAACGCGCGGTACAGCACGTCGTGAACCACCGTGGATTTTCCCGAACCGCTCACGCCAGTAACCACGGTCAGAGTTCCCAGAGGAATCATCAGGTCGACGTTCTGCAAATTGTGCAGCGTCGCCCCAAAGAGCCGCAGGAACTTGCCACTCGGCCGGTGCCGGTTGTTCGGTATGGGAATGCGCAACTCGCCATTGAGATAGCGCCCGGTGAGCGACTTAGGTTCGGCCAGCATCGCGTCGTAGGAACCGGCGAACAGCAGCTTTCCGCCAAGTTCTCCGGCGCCCGGGCCGAGATCGATCACATGGTCCGCGGCCTGAATCGTGTCGGGATCGTGTTCAACCACCAAAACGGTGTTCCCCAGGTCGCGCAGGGATTTCAATATGTCGATCAACCGCTGTGTGTCGCGCGGATGCAAGCCGATGGAGGGTTCGTCCAGAACGTACAGCGCTCCCACTAGGTGCGAGCCTAGAGAAGTCGCTAGTTGAATTCGCTGCGACTCGCCGCCGGAAAGCGTGGAGGTCAGGCGGTCCAACGAAAGATAGTCCAGCCCCACTTCGTCCAGAAATTGCAGCCGCGAGCGAACTTCCTCGAAAATCTTGTCCGCAATTTTTGTCTGCGCTTCCGAAAGCTGCAAACCGCCAAAAAACGCGCGCGCTTCTTTCACCGTGAGACTGCAAATCTCTGTAAT
>Ga0307475_10002049_pt1 | contig 12092 bp, 11 predicted proteins | sample atmos_gasesECM1C_FD_203317 | JGI IMG/M metagenome (GOLD analysis project Ga0307475, IMG submission 203317) | Hardwood forest soil microbial communities from Morgan-Monroe State Forest, Indiana, United States - atmos_gasesECM1C_515 | ecosystem: Environmental > Terrestrial > Soil > Temperate... | reverse complement strand
GCACCGAATTTTGAGCCATAGTCAAATCGGAATCCTAGCACGCGCGGGATTGCAGCGCCGAATGTCTGCGGTTAGACTGACCTTCGACCGTTCGTCTCTCCCGGTCATTCATGGATTGAGGCTGGTTTGCGTTCACAACTCAGCAAACGCCCCCTTGGCAGACTCATCGCCATCGAAGGCATCGATGGCAGCGGCAAGCGCACGCAATTGGATCTGCTGGCCGCGGCGTTTGCTGCCGCCGAAGGCGGACACAGCATTTACTCGACGGGATTTCCTCAATACGACTCCTGGTTCGGCAAGATGGTCGGCCAATTTCTCAATGGTGACTTCGGTGCGCTCGACACCGTTGACCCGCACTTCACGGCACTCCTTTATGCTGGAGACCGATTCGAAGCCAAGCCTAAACTCGAAGCCGCTCTGAACAACGGCCAAATTGTTCTTGTGGATCGCTACATCGGTTCGAATCTCGCCCACCAGACGGCCCGCGTCCCAGCCCAGCAACGTGACGCCTTCCGGCGCTGGATCGAGCATCTTGAATACGGCATCTATGATCTCCCGCGCGAGGATTTGATTCTTTATTTACGCGTGCCTCCCAGCGAAGCGCAAAGGCTTGTGGTACAAAAGTCAGCGAGAAGCTACACCGCCGCCAAGCGGGATATTCTGGAAGCCAGCCTGCGCCATCTCGAAGAGGCTGCGGCCATCTACGATCTTCTCGCACGCGAAGCGCCTTGGGTGACCATCGAGTGTTTCGACGCGGCACGCGCCGCTATGCGCGCGCCCAAGGAAATCGCCCAGGATATTCTCGCCGCCGTGAATAAAGTCACCTCCACGCAGGTCGTGCGCGATTCCACGGCAGGTGGCAGCTGATCATGATAAGCGGGGGCTTTCAGGATTTTCTCGGCAACGAACGCATCGTCACCGCCCTCCGCGGCGCCCTTCGTACGGGCCGCGTTCCGCACGCGCTGCTCTTCACCGGCCCGCGCGGCGTCGGCAAATACACTCTCGCACGCATGTTCGCCCAGGCCGCGAATTGCGAACGCCTCCACGACGATTTCTGCGGCGAGTGCGCGACCTGCCGGCGCATCGCGCTGCTCGCGGATCCGCAAAAACTGATGGAGCAGGGACTCGTCGAACGCGGCGAGAGCGCCGACGCCGCTACCGTCGAGCGCATGCCGCTGATCCTGCAAACGCATCCGGACGTCTGGGCCCTCGTCCCCGATCCCGTCCGCCTGAAGAGTCCCGTGACGCGCCCCATGTTGCGTATCGGCCAGTTGCGCGCCGTCCAGCGTGCCGCTTACTTTCAACCCATGGGCCGCCGCCGCGTCTTCATCCTCGATGGTGCGGAGACGATGCGCTGGGACGTTGCTAATGTGTTCCTTAAAATTCTCGAAGAGCCGCCAGGCTCCACCGCCCTCATTTTGACCGCGCCTTCGCCTTATTCCTTGTTGCCCACCATCGTTTCGCGCTGCCTGCAATTCCATTTTGCTCCGCTGGCGCAATCCGCCGTGGAAAAAATTCTGAAAGAAAAAACCAGCCGCAAGCCGGCCGAAATCAAGCTAGCCGCGCAGCTCGCCGAAGGCAGTCCCGGCCTGGCCATCGAAATGGACGTCGCTGCCTCCTCCGAGCAGCGTAAGAACGCCCTTGGCATTCTTGAACACGCCGCTCGCGGCCAGGGCTTCGCTCAACTTTTCGCCGACACCTCCGCCCTGGCCAAAGACCGCGAATCCTCCTTTGAAGATCAAATTGCCGTTTTTTACAGCTTGCTCACCGATCTCCTCGAACTCACGTCCAAAATAACAGAGCCCGTTCTGCGCAACGCGCCGCTCGCGAAAGAGCTCGAGTCGCTCAGCAAATTCATCGATTCGGCCTGGGTTCTCCGCGCCATCAGGGGCTTTGACGAACTTCATGCTGGCGCGCGCCGCAATCTGAATCGCCAGCTTGGTCTCGATGCCCTGGCAGCATCGCTGGCACCGAACTCGGCGCAATTCGCTGAGCCCCGGTCTTGAGTTGCGCCGCCAAAAATTCGCCTTTACAAAATTCGTCGGCTACACTGTAACCCGCAGGCCCAATCACGCATCATAAGGATAGTCATTCAAACCGCAGCAGTTCAGAAGGAGCAGTCATGGTGAATCGCCGCATGTTTCGCCCGGGCTTTCCGGACATCAAGGAGCCCCTCGCGCCCCGCGCACCGCACAACAACGGCCCTATCCCGAGCAAGAAACCCGCTCCGCCAGAAATAACCCACGCTGAGAATTTTTATTGGGTCAAGCAGATGCAGTCGCACACCCCGATGGCCATCGTTCTCGAAGATGGCGAGGTGCTTCGCGGCACCATCGAGTGGTACGATCGCGATTGCATCAAGCTCACCCGTCAAGGCAGCCCGAACCTGCTCATTTTCAAGCGTGTGATCAAGTACCTCCATAAGGACGGCGAAGAGTCCGCCCAGGGCGGCGAGGAGTAGTCTCTCTATTTTTGGATGGAATGCCCGGCAGCTGCTCCAAAAGTGAGCAGCGCCTTTGCGGCCAACGACCCATTTTCGTTGAAAATCTCGCACTCGGTCACGACGAAATTCCGCCCCGCGCGCAATACGCGTGCGTCCGCTTTGATTCGCCCGCCCGGCACAGGCTCCAAATAATTAATGCTCAGCTCCACCGTGGCGATCTCCGTCCCGTTAGGCACTGCCGTGTACGCCGCAATCGCCGCCGCCGTATCGGCCAGCGCCGCCAAAATCCCTCCATGCACCACGCCATGAATCTGTTTATGGCTCGGCCGCACATCCATGCGGAAAATCGCTCGTCCCTCGTGTACGCTCTCTACATCGAAACCCAGAAGCTCCGTCGACCGGCTCTCTCTGATCCGTCGCCGGACGAGTTCTGTGACCCGCTTCTCCACTTTGGACATTCTCTTGGTCATCGCTCTTCGCCGCTTTCTCAGTAAGCAGTCAGCCCTCCATCCAGCGGAATCGCCGCTCCCGTGAGCCACGACGATTCCTCCGACGCCAGAAACACCGCCATTTCAGCCACATCCTCGGGCCGCCCGATACGTCCAAGCGGAATCGTCGCGATCCGCGCCTTCCGCAACGCCTGTCCTTGTTCACTTTCGTTGAACACGCCCTTCACCAGCTCCGTCTCCACGATCGAGGGACAAATGCAATTCACCCGGATCTTCTCATGCGCGTGATCGAGCGCCATGGCTTTCGTCAGCAATGTTACGCCGCCCTTCGACGCGCAATACGCGGCGCGATCCTTCACCGCCACCAGCCCAAGCACTGAGCCAATATTCACGATGGCGCCGCCGCCGCACTTCCGAAACTCCGGCAGCACCGCGCGCGAAGTGAGAAATGGCCCCTTAATATTCACCGTCATCAGCCGGTCCCACTCCCCTTCGCTGATTCCCTCAATCGTCGAAACATGCAGCGCGCCCGCACTATTTACCAGCACATTCAGCCGCCCAAATCGCTCTGCCGTGCCACGCACCGCCCGCGCGACCTCCGCGCCGCGCGTCACGTCACACTCCATCGCCAGTCCCCCGCCGCCCTGCTTTTCGATTTCGCGCGCCACTTCCCTGAGCTTTTCCAGACGTCTCCCCGCTACCGCCACTCCAGCGCCTTCCCGGGCAAACGCCAGCGCAATCGCGCGCCCAATCCCCGTGCCGCCGCCTGTTATCAGCGCTACCTTGTCGGAAAGTCGTGTCACGGATTTCCCCGCCCCCGCGTCTAATAGGGTGCCGCGGCGCCCGTTGTTTGGGCCCCGCGGGTGGGCGCGACTCTAGCATCCGGCTTCCAGTCTCGCAAGCGGTTGTACTGACGGTCGTAGCGGCCAGACTCCAGCCCGGCCTGTAGTGGCGGGTCTTCAGACGCGTGCTTCTCTATCTTGTCTGTATAGACGGTCGGAACGGAATCGGTTGTATCGTATAGGCCGTCATCGACGCGACGGAAACTCGAAAACAGCTCTCATGCGCATCGGCATCACCTGCTATCCCACCTACGGCGGCTCCGGCGTCGTCGCCACCGAACTCGGCATGGAGCTCGCCGCGCGCGGCCACGACATTCATTTCATCAGTTACGCCCCGCCCATCCGCATGAATCGCGATGGCCAGCGCATCCATTTCCACGAAGTGGAAGTCGTCTCCTATCCGCTCTTCGACCATCCGCCCTACACGCTGGCGCTCGCTACAAAAATGCTTGAAGTTTACGAATCCGAATCGCTCGACCTTCTGCATGTCCATTACGCGATTCCGCATTCCGTCAGCGCCCTGCTAGCGCGTTCCATGGCCGCGCCGCGACGGCTGCCCTTCATCACCACGCTTCACGGCACGGACATCACGCTCGTCGGCAGCAACCGCAGTTACCTCCCCATCACCAGGTTTTCCATCGAGCAAAGCGACGGCGTCACCGCCATCTCCAGCTACTTGCTCAAACAAACCCTCAAAGAGTTCGACATCAAACGCCCCATCGAAGTCATCCCCAATTTCGTGAACTGCGATCTTTACAGCCGCTCCGCCGACAAAGGTCTTGCCAAGCAATGGGCGCCCGGCGGCGAACCGATCCTGATGCATCTTTCGAATTTCCGTCCCGTCAAGCGCCTCACCGATGCCGTTGAGATTTTCGCCATCGTCCGCGCCAAGATGCCTGCCAAGCTGGTGCTCATCGGCGACGGCCCGGACCGCGGCGCCGCCGAATTCCTCGTCCGCAAGTATCGCCTCCAGAAAGATGTTTTCTTCCTCGGCAAACAGGACAACGTCTACGAAAAGCTCGCCGCCGCTGATCTTTTTCTTCTGCCTTCGCAGCTCGAATCCTTCGGCCTCGCCGCGCTCGAAGCCATGGCCTGCGAAGTCCCGGTCATCGCCACAAACGTCGGCGGCGTTCCCGAAGTCGTCGAGCATGGAGTGGATGGATATCTGGTGCAACCCGGTGATGTGAAGGAAGCCGCCCGCTACGCCATCGAAATCCTGTCACGCGCCGACCGCGGCCGCGAAATGGGCTACATTGCCCGCGTCAATGCCAAGAAAAAATTCTGCGCCAACGACGTCATTCCCGCCTACGAAACCTACTACAAGCGCGTCCTCTCCGCATCCTAATGCCGGCGTTGACAAGAGCGTGGCCCATCCAAACGGCACGCCTTGGGACTGGGAACACTCCACTGGTCTTATTTACTGCTCGGTAGCAAGCCCTCGGAAGGCAACCAGAAGCGCTTACCAGTTTGCGATACTTTGAATAGGCCTCATGCGCTGGCTGTGCGTTGCGTGGGCCGGATAAGTTCCGTTCGATCTATCGACAAGAATTGACGCTCACCAATCTTCTTGTGCGGCCGCGGGATCTTTAAGGAGGCGATATGTCTGCTCCGCAATCCCCCAGGGGAATCATCCTTGTAGCCGATGACAACGAAGCCAACCGCGAACTGCTCTCCGCTATGTTGACCGCGGAGGGCTACCAAGTCGTCTGTGCAGCAGACGGCCGGCAGGCGCAGCAGCAGGTGGATAGCGATTCGATTGATCTCGCGTTGCTGGATGTGGTAATGCCGCGTCCAACCGGGTTTGAGATTTGTCAGGCGCTGAAGTCCAAGCCGGAAACCCGCTTGATTCCCGTCATATTGCTCACCAGTTTGAACAGTGACGCCGACCGCATCCACGGGATCATGTGCGGCGCCGATGATTTCCTCAACAAGCCCGTGAATAAGCACGAGCTGCTGGCTCGCGTGCATTCTCTGTTGCGCTTGAAGCAATTCACTGACGAGCTGGACAACGCTGAGACCGTACTGTTCAGCCTCGCACTGAGTATCGAGGCGAAGGACCCCTATACCGAGGGCCATTGCGACCGGCTCTCGAAGTATTCCGTTGCGCTGGGAGAGAAGCTCGCGTTGCCCCAGGATCTGCGCGTCGCTCTGCGCCGAGGCGGTCTTGTTCACGATATCGGTAAGCTGTCTGTGCCAGAGCACATCCTGCTCAAACCCGGACCGCTGACTCCGGAAGAGCGAAAAATCATGGAGCAACACACCGTGATAGGGGAACGAATTTGTGCCCCGCTCCGATCCTTCCGCCACGTGCTGCCGATCATTCGCCACCACCACGAGAAGTGGGACGGCTCCGGATACCCAGATGGGCTAAGAGGCGAGCAAATTCCACTCACTGCACGCATTCTTCAAATCACGGATATCTACGACGCGCTTACCACCGACCGCCCCTATCGCAAGGCTCTTCCTCAGGAAAAAGCCTTTGCCATCATGCGGGAAGAAGTAAAGCGCGGCTGGTGGGATGGGCCCGTCCTCTACGAATTCGAGGCCGTCGTTCATGGCTACGAGCCGGTGCATCCGGCAGGGTCCGGTAGCTAATGCCTTCTCGCAAGATTCCGTGGCAGGGTGGTGGAAAGATGCGACGGCAACTAGCAAGGCCTCTGATGCTCGCCGGATTCATTACGGCGGCGGCGATTCTGGCGCTTGTCGGGTGGGAATCCTACCAGGACACCATCCGAGTCGGCGAAGCTGACAGCGCGCGGAGGCACGGCTACGAAGTCCACAGGACGCTTAATGAGACGGCGACTCGGCTCGTCGACGCAGAGACTGGACAGCGAGGCTTCCTCCTCACGGGAGATGAGACCTACCTTGAGCCATACCGCGCGGCGATGAAGAATCTCGATCGGACAATGGACGAACTGAAGAAACTGACCTCCGACAATCCGAGTCAGCAGAAACGCATGCAGATCCTGGAGCCGCTGGTAGAAAAAAAAATGGCGGAGCTTCAGCGGACGATCGATCTCCGCAAAAATGAAGGCTCGGCAGCGTCAAATAAGGTGCTCCTAGAAGGCTCCGGAAAGCGCTGGATGGAGCAGATCCGTGGAGTACTCGCAGAGATGGCAGGCGAAGAGACAAACCTCCGGGCGGTTCGCACCGAGGAAATGACCAAAGCCTTGGCCAGAACTGCCAGTATCGTCGTCGCCGGCAACCTTTTGAGTGGATTGATACTCGTGCTCGTTTTCGTCTTGCTGTCGCGCAATCTGTCTGAGCGCAAACGGACGCAAGAAGCATTGGCAAAGAGTGAAAAGTGGTTCTCGACCACTCTTGCCAGCGTTGGTGACGCAGTGATTGCCACGGACATGAACGGCACCGTGACCTTCATGAATTCCGTCGCTCAATCACTCACGGGTTGGAGTCAAGCAGAGGCCACCGGCAAGTCCATGGATCTCGTGTTTGACATCGTGAACAAGGAGGCTCGCCGCCCCGTCGAGAACCCTGTCAAGAAAGTCTTCCGCGAGGGGAAGGTCGTCGGCCTGGCCGACCATACGCTCTTGCTCTCCAAGGACGGAAAGGAATTTGACATTGAAGACAGCGCGGCACCCATTCTCACGGATACCGGGGAAGGGCTCGGCGTTGTGCTCGTTTTCCGGGACATCACCGAAAAGAAACTGGCGGACGAGCAGACAAAGCGGCAGAAGGAACTCCTGCAATTGATTCTGGAAAGAATTGCTGATGGCGTGGTGGTGGCCGATTCCAATGGGAAGTTTCTTGTCTTTAATGCGGCCGCGGAGCAGGTCCTGGGCGTCGGTGCGACGGACACGACGCCCGACCAGTGGTCTGATCAGTATGGCACCTATTTACCTGACGCCGTGACTCCGTATCCGCCAAGCGAACTGCCCTTGGTTCGGGCAATGCGGGGCGAGAGTGTTGACGCAGTAGAGGTCTTCATCCGCAACCCGAAAGTGCCGCACGGCCGCTTACTCAGTATTGCGGGAAGAGCTCTCAAAAGTGATGAGGGCATACTGCGGGGGGGCGTTGTCGTGTTCCACGACATCACCGAGCGCAAGCGAGCGGAGGAGGCGCTTCGTCAATCTGAGGAGCGATACCATCTGCTATTCGACAGTAATCCACATCCTGCGTGGGTTTATGACTTGCAAACATTTGCCATCCTAGACGTGAATCATTCTGCCATCCGCAACTATGGCTACTCACGCGAACAATTTCTATCCCTGACGATTAAGGACATTCGCCCGCCAGAAGACGTCCCCGCACTGCTCGAGGACACTGGGAAGGCGCCGCCGGACACCGAAACCACCAGCGTCTGGAAACACCGCAAGAAAAACGGGACGTTGATCGACGTTGAGATTACCTCGCATCCCCTAATTTATGGCGGCAGAAACGCCCGTCTGGTCGTTGCCACGGACATTACTGCGCGTAAGAAGGCTGAAGAGGCCCTGCGGCAAAGCGAGGAGCGGTTCCGTCTGCTGGTATCGGAGGTGATGGATTACGCGATTCTGATGTTGGATCCGGAAGGAGTCATTGCCAGTTGGAACGCGGGGGCCGAACGCATCAAGGGCTACCAGGCTCAGGAAATCATCGGCCAACACTTCTCCCTCTTCTACCCTAGGGAGGATGTGGAGCGAGGCAAGCCTGCCTATGAACTGAAAGTTGCAAGAGAGCGAGGGCGATTCGAAGACGAAGGCTGGCGGGTGCGCAAGGACGGATCGCAGTTCTGGGCCAACGTGGTGGTTACCGCCTTGCGCGACGGCACGGGACGGCTCCGAGGATTTGCAAAGATCACGCGGGACGTCACCGAACGCAAACGGACGGAAGAGCTCATGCTGCGCGCAAAAGAAGAAGCGGAGCGCGCAAGTAAGTTCAAAGATCAATTCCTTTCTACCATGAGTCACGAACTGCGGACGCCGTTGAACGCCGTTCTGGGTTTTTCGGACCTACTTGCCGATGAGCGTTATGGCCCGCTGAACGATCGCCAGAGACGCTACGTCGGCCACATACATACGGGCGGAAAGCACCTTCTCAAACTTATCAGCGATATTCTTGACCTATCCAAAATCGAAGCGGGCAGAATGGAGCTTACCCGCGAGGATGTGACGGTTGCGTCTGCCTTTACCGAGGTGATCAGCGCTCTTTACCCCCTGGCGGAAAAGAAATCGCAAGCACTACTCCAACAGGTGGAGCCTAATCTACATATTCACGCCGACGCTATGCGGTTTAAGCAAGTGCTCACGAATCTCGTCGGCAATGCGATCAAGTTCACTCCGGAAGGTGGCCGCATCGAGCTGGCCGCCCGTCAGATGGATGGCCAAGTCAGGGTAGAAGTGCGCGACAATGGCCCGGGAATTCCTCCCGAACAACAACAGCGAATCTTCGAAGCCTTCTTCCGTCTGACAGAAACGGGCAGCGCCACCGAGGGCACAGGCTTGGGACTAGCCATCACGGCGCGCCTCGTCGAACTGCACGGAAGCAAACTGCAGATCGAGAGCAAGCCCGGCGAAGGAACTTGCTTTTATTTATCCCTGCCCCTCCTTGCAATCGCTCCCGATGAGCCCGCCCAGACGACCATGGCCATACCCAGAGCCGGCAAAACTCCGCGGATTCTTATCATTGAAGACAATGCCGCGACGGGGCAACTCATCCAATCGCAACTCGCTTCTTCAGGCTATGAAACCCTGAGATGCGATCAGCCGGAACGCGCCACGGAAATGGCGGCTGAACACCAGCCGGATGCCATCACTTTGGATCTCCTCATGAAGCCGGTTCACGGGCTGGAGGTTCTACTGCAATTGAAAAATGATCCGCGCACGTTAAAGATCCCCGTCATTGTCGTGACCATCGTGGATCAGCCGGGCTTTGGAACTGCTCTCGGTGCCGACGAGTATCTGGTTAAACCTGTGGACAAGGCGACGTTGCTGGCTGCTGTCGAGCGCTGCCTCAGGTCGCGCGGAGGGGCAGCGCCGGCGCGGTCCATTCTGGTGGTGGAGGACGACACATCCACGCGCGAGATGATCGAAGAGTTGCTGACGGCGCGCGGCTACCCCGTGGTCACCGCTGCCGATGGCGCCCAAGCCCGCTCCCGTGTGGCTCATGCTCTGCCCGAACTTGTCATTCTAGATTTAGTGCTGCCCAAGATGAGCGGCTTGGAATTGCTGGCCGAGTGGCGCGCTAACCCACGCACAGCCGATCTTCCCGTCTTTGTGCTGACGAGCAAGGATCTCACCAAGGAAGAAGAAAAATACGTCCACGCGCACGCGGAATCGCTCTTTCGAAAGCAGCACTCCTGGCGAGAACCGTTGATGAAGCAGTTGGAGCGCGTGGTAACTTCCCAAGTCCTGGAGGATGCTTGACACACGGTATCCTCGTCGTGGAAGACAACCCGCTCAACCGCGAGCTCCTGTGCGACTGGCTCGAAGTGGACGGCTACGAAGTCTGGTCTGCGACGGACCTGAAGGCCAGTCATGAATCTATTGCGAAGCGGCTTCCCGAGGTCGTCTTACTCGACATCAATCTCGGTGCCGAAAATGGCCTCGACTTTGTCGCATGGATGCGCCAAAAACCGGAGATGCGAGAGATCCCCCGTGATTGCCGTGACGGCACACGCCCTAGTGACGGAGCAGGAACGGATCCTACAGGCGGGCTGGATAGCGTGCCTGTCCAAACCAATCCATTTTCAAGGGCTTCGAGAACAGTTGCACCGCTGCCTCCGGGATCTGTGCGTATTAGGTCCTCTTTTCCACGTGTGCGCGTAGCCACGGAACGAGTTTGTCGAATCTGAACTGGTTGGCCTTGTAAAGGTTGGCCACAAAAAGGTAGGTCTCTTCGGCGTCCGCCGTGAGGTACAGTCCGTTGACAGCAAGAAAAGTATACGTGGCGGCGAAAGCCGTCCGCTTGTTGCCATCCACAAAGGAATGATTCTGCGCCAGGCTCTCCCAGAGCGCGGCGGCTTCCTCGATGAGATCGGCATAATAGCCAGTCTGGGGCCGATACAGCGCGGCTTCCAATAACCCTTGATCCCTGACGCCGGGGGAGCCGCCATAGCGTTCAATCTGATCGGCGTGCATGGCCAGCACTTCGGCCACGGTCAGGTAGTCGGTCACCGAGCGAGCTTCTTGTATAACGGGCTATATTTTTCGTGACTGGCGAGGTATGCGCCCATCACGTGGGAGCGCGGCTTGGCGTTCTTGTGTTTTTCGATGAGGTCGGCGAATGCCTCGTCCACCAGGGCTTGAAGCTGGCGGCCTTCCTCGTCGGCCAGCGCGCGCACAGCCAGCAAGATTTTGGAATTGACTTGGGTGGCGAATTTCTCGCGTGTCCTTGACATGAAAAGCACTCCTCTTGAGAAAATCATGCTAACTTGACAAATCATGATATGTCAAGAACTATTGAGGCGGTCAAGAACTATTGAAGCGCGACCTCTTGCAAAGGCAGCCTAAAAGTACGTTACCGAATATATGAAACGCCGTACTAAGCGTCCCCGAAGGTGCCCACTGACTCACCTCCCCTGCCCCCGACCAGCACGGAATTGATCCCCGGTGTAAAGCCGGGCTTCAGCCCGGCATCTTCCCTGAGCTCGGTTTACTGTTCTCTGTTCCGGGTTCCACGTCCTCGGGTTTCTGATCTCTGCTTCCACAATCCCAAGTAGAGATTCTATCCCGAGGAGCGCAGCGACGAGGGACCTCTCTTCCTCTCGACAAGAATTCCTGTCCTAAGGAGCATCGCGACTGGTGGACTTGTGTATGCTATGGATCACTATCCCTGATTCGCTGTCGTCAACGGTGTCCTCTCATAGTGCCGCGCCACTTCCGACGCATACTGGTTGCCGATGTGCCCACGATTTTCTGCTAACCATTGACTCAGACGGGTTTCCCCTGAGGATGGACCCTCGGGAGCCAGCAAGTTACCCGCAAGGCCTTTGTACTCCTCCCACGTGAGGACAACATCTCCGACGAACCACCCAGTCAAGAGCGTGGAAACATAGGCTACCGGCATCGGCAGATGAACCAAACGGGTGCGCCGGCGGGGTTGAACAGCAATCTGCCTCACCAGATCCTCAAATGTGTAGGTTTCCGGTCCAACGGCGTCAAGCACGGCATTCTCTTCCCGCTCAACGGCATCAGCGATCAAGCGGGCCGTGTCCTCTACGTAAATCGGGCGGATCCTGTAGCGGCCATCGCCGGGGATACCGAAGATAGGAAAACGTCGAACAAACCAGGCGGTGTTGTTGATAAGAATGTCTTCGCGGCCAAAGATAACCGTGGGCCGCAGAATTGTGTAAGAGAGACCAGACTCTCGTACGGCTAGCTCCAATTGAGCTTTGCCCTTGTAGTAACCCAGGTTGGATTC
>Ga0307475_10002048_pt1 | contig 12093 bp, 9 predicted proteins | sample atmos_gasesECM1C_FD_203317 | JGI IMG/M metagenome (GOLD analysis project Ga0307475, IMG submission 203317) | Hardwood forest soil microbial communities from Morgan-Monroe State Forest, Indiana, United States - atmos_gasesECM1C_515 | ecosystem: Environmental > Terrestrial > Soil > Temperate... | reverse complement strand
CGAAAAACTCGCCGCTGGTTTCAAAAAACAGGCCTTCGTGGAGCAGGCCGTAATTGAGCAACGAGCAGGCTTGCTCCCAATAGCTGAGCACCATCATCGCCAGCGCGCCTCCCTCCGTTCCAGGCGGCGCGATGCGTGCGGCGTCGTCGAAATTCTCCACGATGTAATTCTTGAAGAACCAATCGCGGCCCTGGCGCAGCCGGGCTTCGCGGCGCTGGTCATAGACCTGCAAGTGGAGTTGCGCTTGTTCGTGCGTGGGTTTTGTTTCCATGTTTCCTTTTCTCCTTTTCCTTCTGTGGTTTTTATGAATCAACAGCAGAAAACATCAGAGCTTGCGCGGGCGGCGTACGGCTACTTGACATCGACAATGCTGCCTTCGCCGTACCGGTCGTGGTGCCGCACCCAAGCCATCCCATGCTTCAACCCTTCTTCATCGCGCCCTTTTGGGGCAAGGTCCAGCCAATTGTACGCCCCGACGAGTATGTCCAGCCCGCGAGCGTAGCTTGAATACGTGTGGAAAATGTTGCCGGCGCCATCCTTGTAGAACACGCTCGTGCCGGGCCGTTCCTCGCTCGGGAATTGCTGCATCGTGTAGTTGTAATACACCTGGCCTTTCCCCAGCTCCTCCTGGGTCATCGACACCTGGTAGTTATAATTGAATTCGCTGCCGTGCGACGACACCCAATGGAACCGCCAACCCATGCGCTTCTTGAACGCCTCGATTTCCGCCAGCGGCGCTCGCGAAACCACCGCCAGCCTCACGTCTCGCGCCGCGAGATGCACCACGCTTCCGTCGATATGGTCCGAAATGAACGAGCAGCTCGGGCAGCCCTCCTTCCACCCGGGGCCGAACATGAAGTGGTACACAATCAGCTGGCTTCTGCCGCCGAAAAGATCGGCCAGCGTCTCCTTGCCCTGCGGGCCGTCGAAGACATACTTTTTCTCCACCTTCTCCCACGGCAGCTCGCGGCGTTGCCGGCTTAGCTCATCGCGCAACCGCGTAAACTCCTTCTCTTTCTTCAACAGCTCCTTGCGGGCGGCAAGCCATTCCGCCGGCGGCACCACTTTCGGAGGTTCCCTCTTGCTCGTTGCTGTTGTCATGATCATTTCTCCTTTCGATTGCATTCTCTGAACAAGACCTCTTCGCGCTCTTCTTCGGACGAAACATTTTCACGGCGAGAGCGGCAAACCCGCCACTCGACGCCACGCTGCCGGTCATCAACGCCGCGCTTGCCAGACACACGGGGCACATATGTTCCTCCCCTATCGCGATGACGTTCACCGCAAACGATCTCCCGCCGCCGTTCGTGACGATGACGCCTCCGCCCGTTTGCGGACGCGCTCGTGGATGTGGCTCCATCCGGACGACACCCCTTTTCTGTGATCTTCCGAGATCAGCCCAAGCGCCGCGTGATGGAACTTGATCAGCGTTTCACCGTCGGCCTCACTCAAGCGGTACTGCACATTGGAGACGACCGGGTAGGACATAAACAAAGGGCCGCTGATTTCGAGCAGCGTCGGCCGCTTGATAGCCTGCACGTGCCCCCAGAAATGGCCGTTGTTGTCGCCCAAATCGCGGTACCACCTTCCCCCTGGCCACGCCTCAATCTTCATGGGCATCGGCGTGCCGTCGGTCACTTCGTTGTGCGGCCCGAGCTGATCGAGCAGTGCAGCGAAAGTGACATCCAGGGGTGCACGGACGCGGATTTCCTCCGTAACGCTTAGCGTCAAATTCTCAATGTTTTGTGTTGTCGGAATCATGGTTCCCCCTTGAATTCGAATCCGGCCGGACTTTGTTCATCTTCGCCTCGGCGCGTTCCTTCACACGATTCAACTGATGCCGCCAGTAGCGCTCGAATGTGCTGGTCCACTCGTGCAGAGGCCGGATCGCAGCGGCGTTGGTTCGATAGAGCTTCTGGCGGCCATCGCGACGCACATGGACCAAGCCCACATTTCGTAGAACGCGGAGGTGCTTTGAGACCGACGGCTGCTCCAGGCCCAGGGTCGCCACAATCTCCCCCACCGGGCGCTCCTGGAGCGCAAGATAGTTCAGTATCTCCCGCCGCCGCGGCTCCGCGACCGCATTGAACGCGTCCGATGTGGTGGCTGCTCGTGCCATGCGCTCACATTACATTCCCATATAGGCATATGTCAAGCGTAATTTTTCATTTTTCCCTATGGACGGCAAATAGGCGCGACGGATGGGCTTACCCGGAGCGCACAATTTGCTGGGCCAGCTCGGCGAAAGGCATCCGCAGGTAGGGTACATCGAACGATTTCGATGACAATTGTGTGGAGGACGAAAGTATCCCCCACAGAGGATTGCGGCCTCGCGCGACACTGAACTTAAAAAAGTGACTAACGTTGGCCGAGGTACAGCGGGCGTGCGAGGACGATTTCGAGCTTTGTGTCCTTCGGCAAGCTGAGATCCTGGCCGAGGCCGGAAGTAACCAGGAATGCCGTGGCCGCGGCGAGAGCTGCGTCCTCTGCCGCTTTTTTCTTATCGTGCGCTGCCATTCCGGCCGAAGCGCCGACGAGCGCTGCTTCAGCGGTCGCTTGCGCTTCCTGGTCGCGTTTGCTCTTGCGTGCTTCGATTTCGCCTTCGTGATCGTAGGCCACCCGCATGGAATGAACGCCGGGCGCGTCCGTCAAATCAGCCACCAGCGGCTTGCGGCCCGCGGGCGTGGTGATGTCGTCGAATGTAAGCCAAATCCGCGCGCGGCCCGCTTTTCCAGCAGATTCCACTTTATCAATGTGGCCGTGGACTTCCGCACCGGGAGGGAGAACGTTGCCACCGGCTGTGGTGAGAGGCTCGAGCGTGCGGGCTTTGAATCGCTTGCCTGCCTTGTCGTCTTTTGTGCTGAGGTCGTCCTGAAGGCCGATCAAGACGCGCGTTCCGGCAGGCACCTGGTCAGGGCCAGCTTGGGGAACGGCGGAAGCCGGTTGCGAAGAAGGAGAATCTGGCTGCTGCGCTTGCGCGACTGCGGGCAGCGCCGCCGCACACAGCAGGGCTGCTAAACACAAAAGCTTTGGCTCGCTTCTCATGTCCACCTCTTCTTGTTTCTGCTTTTTTCCGGCGCTTTCTGCTGGGGTAGAAAGCGCATCATGAACCACGAGATGAGATGATCAAAAGAGACGGAGGGTGGCCTGAAGTTTTTGGGAGGATGTACCTTTTGTAAAACTCGGCGCAAAGACTCACAAAAAGGTTTCTACAATGCGGGGAGTGTGAACTATAATCCGCCGGGGTTTGACGGGCTGAGGATTTCCTCAAAGGGTTTACCGGCTCACGTTTTGGATGAGGAAAAGTTTCGGAGTGCAGTTCTCATAGAAACGATTGCTGGCTGCCAGCATTCGCAATGGTTTGTTCGAATTCGGAGGAACGGATGAGATTTCTCGGACGTGCTGCGGCTTTGCTTGTTTTGGTTTTCTTCCTGGTCTCCGCGGGCTTCGCGGATGAGAAGAAGACCGATAAAAAGAGCGACGATACTTCCACGACCGCGGCGAGCGCTTCTGCCGCGCAGCCCGCCGGGACGCCGGCTGCGGCCGATGCGGCTGTGAATACGGATACGCCAGCGCCCATCATATCGTCTGCGACCGACGCCTCCGCGAATGCGGCCGCGCCAGCTCCAACGCCGGCGCCTCCGGTTCCGACGGGTATCGCTGAGCGCCCGGGTTCCGAAGAGGAAGCGCCAAAGTGGACTCCGATGCCTGCGTGGAATGGGAATGAAGGGTTGTTCACGCTCGAGACGGGCGAAACCCTGCCGAGGGGCGCTTTCAATTTCACGGCGGGGGCGAACAAGATTTCGCGCATGCCGGGTGACATCACGGTGCTGGAGGTGGGGCCGGCTTTTGGATTCGGCGTGAACCGCTGGCTTTCGGTTTTTATGCAGATCGACGCGAACGATCATATCCATGTGGATCAGCCGAGCTTGTTGAGCCTGAATTTCCCGCAGAATCCCCAGTTCCAGAACACAATCTATCCCAGGGAACTGCCGAATAATATTTCCAACCCGGCGTACGTGGAAGATTTTCCGTTTGCGTCGCACAACGGCGGGGGGGTGGGCGAGGTGGACCTAGGTTTCAAAATCGGGTTCATGTCGGAGCGGCGGGGTGACCCGTTCAGCCTTTCGATCCGCAACGATTTCTTTATTCCGACGAAGACCTCGTTCAGGGATCTGCTCAGCAACGAGGTGCAGTACGGAACGTTCAATTATGGGATTGGCGTGCAAGCGAGCAAGCATTTGCTGCACAAGAGCATCCTTGCGACAGTGAATCTGGGGTACCGCTTTTCGCACAATTCAAGCTACCAGGTTATTCCGGCAGGAGGCACGGTGGCGCAGACCGAGAAGTTGAGACTGTCGGACCAGTTTTCCGCGGGACTGGGGCTGTTGATGTTCCCGGACAAGCGGTTCCAGATCATCACGGAATACAGCGGGATCATTTTCGTCGGGAACGGAATCCCCAACACCACTTTTGGAGCGCGCGATCCGGTGGACAGCACCGAGGGAGTCCGCTTGTATTTGTTCAGGCGCGTGGCACTGGACGTGGGCTACCGGTACTCACTGACTTTGTCGCAGCATCTTGATCGGAACGGGTTCATTGCAAAGCTTGGGATCGCCCTGCGGAGCGAAAAGAGCCCGCGAGCCCAAAGAGGATATGGAGCAGAGGATTCGCTGACTTCGACCTGTTCGGTGGACGCTCCGTCGGTGGGTGCCGGCACGATTGTTCAAGCGACAGTGACGGCCGTGGACACGCTTGGCCACCCGCTCACTTATAGTTGGACGGCAACGGGCGGCGCGATTGATGGTCGCGGCCCGTATGCCCGGTGGGATTCTACGGGCGTGGCCGCGGGAAACTACACGCTCACGGTGAGTGTGGGCGACGGAGCGGGAAAAACAACCACTTGCGCCTCGACCGTGACGGTACGGTAGCCGAAGCAAGAAGGGGATTTCTCCTACGGGGATTGCGTTTTGCAAAGGCGGCGCAATCCCATTTTGGATTTTGCGCTCCCCAATCCTGCATTCTATAGACGTGCAAGCAGTTACGTAACTACGTACTATTACGGACTTGTCAATCTTCCCAATCTGGCACTAAACTCCCCGTTCTGAATTTCGCAATCGATTGCTAAGAGCTTTGAAGTGAGGCGTGTGCAAGGTGTCCCCAAATGGTATGCCCTTTGCTTTTGAAACCCTGGGGACGCAGGAATTCAGAGAGGGACGGAGCGCAAGATGAAGACGTCAAGCGGCGGCGGGGAAGGTACCGCAGCCGCTAAGGCTGTTGAAGTGGTGGAACGGCCCATCGCAGTAACGGCGTTGATTGTGGATGACGAGAACGCGACGCGTGATCTGTGCTACGACGTTGCGACCGGGTCCGGCTTGCGCACTCAGACGGCCTCGACGACCGAACAGGCACTGGATATTCTCGAGCAGTTTCCCGTGGACATCGTCATTACCGACCTGAAAGTGCCGGAGCTCGGCGGACTGGAATTGTTGAAGCGCATTCGGGAGACGTATCCGCAGACGGCGGTGATGGTGCTGACCCAATACGGCACGATTCCGAGCGCTGTGGAAGCCACGCGGATGGGGGCGGTGGACTATGTCACAAAACCGTTCCAGTTGCAGGAACTGAGAGGCAAGCTTGAGCGCGTGGTGCGGCTCCTTGAAGTGGACCAGGAAAACCGGATCCTGCGCGAACAGCTTCGCACACGTCCCGGGTTCGGAGGTCTCATCGGCGTTTCCCCTAAAATGCAGCGGGTGTACCGCCTGATCGAGAGAGTGAGCCAGCACACCTATCCGGTGCTCATTCTGGGCGAGAGTGGAACGGGCAAGGAACTGGTCGCCAAGTCCATTCATTTCTCTGGACTCCGGCGGAACAGGCCCTTTGTGCCGGTGGACTGCTCGGCGCTTGTGCCCACGCTGATCGAATCGGAACTCTTTGGCTACGTGAAGGGCGCATTCACGGGAGCGGTGAACACAAAGCAAGGCCTCATGGCTGCGGCCGATAGCGGCACCCTGTTCTTGGACGAGATCGGCGACCTGCCGGTGGATTTGCAGGCTAAGTTATTGCGGGCCTTGCAGGAAAAGGAAGTGAAACCGGTAGGTTCAACAGAACGGGTTTCGATTGCCGTGCGCGTGATCGCAGCCACGAACCGCGATCTGGAAACTGCGGTGCGCCAGGGTGCCTTCCGGCAAGACCTCTACTTTCGCTTGAACGTCGTGCAGATCAAAATGCCGCCTCTGCGCGAGCGCAAAGGCGATATTCCTCTTCTTGTAAATTCCTTCCTGGAAAAATTCAGCGAAGCCAATGGCCGCGTTCGGACAATCTCCGAGGAGGCCATGACTCATCTCATGTCCTATGACTGGCCGGGGAACGTGCGGGAGCTGGAAAACGCCATCGAGCGGGCCATCGCTCTGGGCTCGGGGCTCATTTTGCACGTCGGCGATCTACCCTCGAACCTTCATCGCGGGACCAGCGAGCGGTTGCCGGAAAACGACGAACTATTGCCGCTCGACGAACTCGAGCGCAGGGCCATTCTGCGGGCGTTGCGCGAATCCTCCGGCGACAAACTCGCCGCGGCGCGCCTGCTGGGCATCGGCAAGACAACGCTGTACCGGAAACTGAAGCAATATGAAGCTCAGTCGAAATCGAGCTGAACCGCTTTCATCACCCTTCTAGAACCCTGTGACCCTTCCTGAATTTATGGAATGGGTTCCATCTCCTTGAATTACTAACAACGGACGTTCCTAGATAGGGAATATGAGTGCCAGATTGGGAAGCGGGATCTGGATTCGCATCCTTCCGAATTGTCTAATGTGCTGAAAAGGCGAGTATTAAGCCGCTTGTCCACTTGGTCTGAGTTATGCAAGCGATTCATGCATGAGATCACAACAGCGCGACGAAGAGCATTCGCGGCTGGTTCGAGCGTTGCGTTTGACACTCGAATACAGCCTGACTATCGGAGCCGCAATTCTGTGCGGCTACTGGATCGTCCAGGCAAGGTGGTAAGGAGGTGAGAAACGTCCGTGGCCCCGCGCTTCCTGTCGCAAAGAACTCGTCCGACGCTTCTCTCCCCACGGCCGCTCATTCCGCGTTCGAGACGGTTCAAGCGCCGCCGGTGGAAACGGCATTTGACGCGATGTTCGAGTCGAGCGGCGAAGCTTTGATGGTGGTGGATGCGCAGGGGACCCTTCATGCGGCCAACAAGAGGGCGCGGGAGTTGCTGCGATTGAAAAAAGCGAGTCTGGCGCACCTGCGCGCGAGCGATTTTCTATCCACTCCGGCGGTTGACAATTTCATCTCGTGGTGCGAGGGGGCCGCCTCCGCCAATAGCGCCGCCCGGCTCGACGCCTTGCTACCAACCGGTCATACAATCCGTGTCACGCTTCGCACGATCCTCCCCGAGTCGCGCCATATGCTTGTTTGTCTGGAGGAAGGTTCCGTCGTTGCGCGCGCGGAGGAAAAGTGGCGGCACACCGACGCGGAACTGCGCAGTGTCCTTGAGTCCGTGCAGGCCGGCGTAATTCTTCTCGATTCGATGGGCCGCGTGCGCGCTTCGAACGACCGCTTTGCCCAGTTCTTCGGCACCGATGCGAGGAAGCTCAAAACGATGGAAGGCTTCTCGGAATTGGATGGACTTCTCGCCGGGCGGTTCAGCAATCCTGAGGCTTTCTCGAAACACTGGAAATCTTTCGCCGATGGACAAGGAACTCCGGCGCACGACGAATTGGAGATGACGCGGCCGGTGCGCCGCGTTCTAGAACGCTTCTCGCGGCCGGTACTCGGTGCGGAAGGCCGCGCGGTGGGATGGCTCGAACTCTACTACGATGTTACAGGGGAGCGTCCCATCCAATCGAAGAAGCTGCAAACGGAAAAAATGGCTGCGCTGGGGCAGCTTGTATCCGGGATTGCGCACGAGCTGAACAATCCGCTCACGGCGATCATGGGTTATGGGCAACTCTTGCTCGGGCACGGTTTGCCGCCCCCCCAGCTTTCCGAAGCGAAGAAAATTTACCAGGAAGCCGAGCGCGCCCGGCGCATCGTGAAAAACCTGCTCTACTTCGCCCGGGAAAACAAGCCCGAGCGCACGCGTGTGGATTTGAACGAGATTGTCGAACGCACGCTCGCCTTGCGAAGTTACGAACTGAAGGTGGAGAAGATCCTGGTGCAATGCGACCTCGATCCGGACCTTCCGGAAACGCTCGCCGATCCCTATCAGCTTCAACAAGTGATCCTGAACCTCGTGGTGAACGCCGAGCAGGCATTGCTGGAAGGCCGCGGCCATGGACAGGTGCGGATTCGCACGCGCCACACCGCCTCCGACCGGATTTCCCTGGAAATTTCCGACGACGGCCCCGGCATTCCGCTCGACATCGCATGGCGCATTTTCGATCCTTTCTTTACCACCAAGCCCTCGGGCGTCGGCACGGGGTTGGGACTCTCGATTGTGTACGGAATCGTGAAACAGCACGGCGGCGAAGTGATGTTTGAAAGCCATCCCAAAGCGGGTGCAAGGTTCATCGTGGAGCTTCCGGTGACCGCCGTTCCCGTGATGGAAGAAACAGCGGCATCGCCCGGCAATCCACCGCCAGACAGTGAACGCAGCGCGGTGCCACCAGGCCGGATCCTCGTGGTAGAGGATGAGGCCACCGTGCGGCAGCTCATCGTGGATGTTTTGGGCGAGGAAGGCCACCGCGTGGAAGCCGTACGGGACAGCCAGGAAGGACTCACGCGGGTTTCCCGAACCCGGTACGACCTTGTCATTTGCGATCTGCGCATGCCGAGGCTTGACGGCCCGGCTTTTTTTGAGGCGCTTGTTCGCGCGGGAAGCCCGCTTGCGGAGCGCATTATTTTCATAACCGGCGACACGCTCGGTCCCCGCACGCTTGAATTTCTCGAGTCGCGCCGTGTTCCGTACCTCGCAAAGCCATTTCTTGTCGAGGAGCTAAAGATTGCCGTGAACCGGCTTCTCGAGTGCAGTCGCAAGAATGCGGATGCGAATTCGCCCGTGGTTGCCCAGCAAGCTCGCAGCGCGAATAGTAGAGAGTGAGAAGCCAGGAAAAATGAGAATGGACTCGAATGGGAAACGGGCGGCGATTCCCGGGGGGCGCAGTGCCGTGCTGGCGACAGCGGACTCCGGCCTTGCGCAGAAGCTCGCAGCCGAAGTGGAGCGGTTTGGCAAGCTGGAGCCGGTCTGCACGATTGCAGCCCTTGCGCAGTTGCGCGACCGTCTGAGTGAGATCGCACCGCGCGTGATATTTGTGGACGGCGTGCTTTTGGGCCAAGCCCCCGTTGCCGAATCGCTCCACCAATTAACCGAAACCGCTCCGGTTGTTTTTCTCGATTCCAATGCGTGCCAGGCGCAGGTCTCGCGGCTCCTAGCGGAAGGCAACGTCGAGCTCGTGGTGCGTATGGGCGACTTCATTCCTCACGCGGCTGCCCTGATCGAGCGGCGGCTGCGCTGGGCCGAGCGGCTGGGATTCGGGCTGGGGCCGCCTTGGGCCGAGTTGACCGGTGATATTCCGGAGATATTCCGGCACGAAATCAACAATCCGCTCACGGGAATCCTCGGCAATGCCGAGCTTCTGCTGGCTCACGGCGACCGCTTGACCGCGATAGAAACGCAGCGGCTGCATACCGTCGTTGATCTCGCCGTGCGCCTTCGCGAGAACGTGCGGCGCCTGAGCAACGCGTGGGAAGCGCAGGCGCATGCGCTGAAGTCGGCTTAGCACCCGCCTATTCTTCGAGTAACCCCGGGATAAAAAGCAAGCGCCCGACCGGCTTTCTCTAGACGCCAGTACGTCAGTTCTTGTTCTTCAGGTAGCGGTCAAACCATTCGACGGTGCGACGAATTGCATCGATCTGGTTCTCGCGCTTCGCGAAGCCGTGGCCTTCCGCCGAGTAGTAATGCGCGTCCACGGTCTTACCCGCCTCTTTCAGGGTTTGGACGACCTGTTCCGCTTCTTCCTTGGGCACGCGAATATCGTTTTCTCCCTGCAGAACGAGCAGCGGGGCTTTGGCGTTGCGAATGTAGGTGAGAGGCGAATCGGCGTCGTAGATGGCGCGGTCTCTTACGGGATCTCCGAGAAGGGTCTTCTCATATTCCTGCAGGAGCGGGTCTTCATGCTCGAGCATCGTGAGCCAGTTGATGATGCCGTACTCCTCTACAGCAGCAGCCCAAACGTCGGGCGTCTTCCCGATGGCCATCAGCGTCATGTAGCCGCCGTAGGACCCGCCCGTGATTCCGATTTTCTTCGAGTCCACGTAACCCGTCTCGGTGAGGAACTTCGCGCCAAAGACTTCATCCTGCAAGTCGCCGCCGCCGAGGTCCTTCACATTGGCCTTCTGAAAATCCATTCCGTAGCCGGTCGAGCCGCGGACATTCGGCGCAATGCAGACGTAGCCGCGCGTCACCAGAGCCGCCACTGAGCTATTGAAAAAGTCCACAGTCTGCCCAGTGGGGCCGCCATGCGGGAGCACGATGCCGGGATTCGATCCGTCGCGCTTCAGATTGAAGGGAATCCACACGAACGCGCTGATCACCTTTCCGTCGAAGCTCTTGTAGTGGACCAAGTTCGACGCGGGAATCTTGGCGGTGGTCAGGGATGCGATTGCGGAGTACGTCAATTGCCGCGCGCTTTGCGCCGCAATATCGTAGATCCAGAGGTCGCCCGGCTGCGTCGAGCTTTGGTGCGAGACCAGCAAACGCCCGTCGCCCTTTGCAAAGCCGGTGGGATTGCCGGAGTAGAAATTGAGTCCGGCCGGAAAACTGATCTTGCGCCCTTTTCTTGTGGCCATGTCCCCGAGATAGGCGTCGGTGCGTCCATCGTCGTTGATAATGTAGGTGAATTGCTTACCGTCGGGGGAAATGTCGCCCCCACCCGCTTCCCATTTTACGTCGGTGACCCACGAAACTTTCTTCGTTGCGATGTCCAGAAGTGCCACGTTGGGATAGCCGCCCGGCTTGTCCGACGTGATCAAAAGAGTGCGGCCGTCCGGCGTGATCGAATTGACCTGATTACGATTCAGGCCCGTGTGCGGCGTGAGATTTTCCTGCGCACCACTGGTGATATCGACGCGATAGATGTCCACATTGGTGAAGCTTGCATCCGAGCGGGTCGTGTAGAAGGCGTTCGAATCAGGGCTCCAAACGGCGCCTCCCCAGATGTGATCCTTGGTTTTCTCGTTCGTCAGGTTGCGTACGCTGCGCGTCTTCCAGTCGAGGATGGCCACGTCCACGACCGAGGAAGTTTTGGGCTTGTACTGAATCGCGAGACGCGCGCCGTCGGGAGACCACGCGGGACTCGACTCCGAGATCTCGGGCGTGTTCGTCAGGTTGACGATCTCGCCGCCGTTTGAAGGGATCGCGAAGAGATCGTAAATTTCCGCGCCGCCTCGATCCGATTCGAACACGATCCATTTACCGTCCGGAGACCACGTGGCCGAGGACTGCCGGTCGTCCGACTGGCTGAGTTGGATCGGCCAACCACCTTCGGCGCTCACCTTCCACAGATTTGCCCTCCCCGTCATGTTCGTCGTGAAAACGACTTCTTTGCCGTCCGGAGACCACGCACCGCCGCCCGTCCGGCGAGTGAAGAAGAGGTCGTCGATCGGGACCGGGTGGGCGCTCGGTTCCGATAGGGAAGTGACGGATTTCGGGTCGGTGATTTCACGCGTATCCGGAGAATCGGACGCGAAAACCGCAAACGCGAACGCAAGAACCAGTGCCACCCGGCTGATTTTCATTCACGTCTCCTCAATGCCCCGGTCATCTTAGGCCGCGGCCCCTAGAGCGTCAACGGTGGCACGCGCGCAATTGTGAGCGGCACCGGCCAAAACCCAAAGTTCAGCACGAGAGCTATTTACTTCGGCGTCGAGTTTACCTAACATTGGCATTGCCGCGGTCGTTCCTGGAGGCGATTCGCGCCCACCGTACGAACAATAGCCCATGGCACGTGCTCCGCGACTCATCGTGATTGAACCGAGCGGCGTTCGCCGCGAGGTGCCCGCCCAGCGTGACAGACTCAGCGAATTATTCATGAGCCATCCTTCGCTTGCACGCAGGGCAGCGGCGATAGCCAAAGTTGGTCGAATTCC
>Ga0307475_10002044_pt1 | contig 12098 bp, 16 predicted proteins | sample atmos_gasesECM1C_FD_203317 | JGI IMG/M metagenome (GOLD analysis project Ga0307475, IMG submission 203317) | Hardwood forest soil microbial communities from Morgan-Monroe State Forest, Indiana, United States - atmos_gasesECM1C_515 | ecosystem: Environmental > Terrestrial > Soil > Temperate... | reverse complement strand
CAATCCGAGACAGGCGCGCCCGCAAATCCCACCTTGAAATCCTGCGGCGCTTCGAAAAGTGCGTGCAGCGTCATATGCCCGCCATAGCTCCAGCCCCAGATGCCAATCCTCTCGCCGTCCACGTAAGGCAACGTCCGCAGGTACGCAACCCCGTCCCGCTGATCCGCGAGTTCCTGCACCGCGACGTTGTGATATAGCTTTTCCTGAAAAGCGTGCCCGCGCCCCATCGATCCCCGATTATCAATCGAAAAAATGATGAATCCTTTCTGCGCCAGAAACTCATTGAACAGAAAGCTTCCGCCCTGCCACATATTGCGCACCACCTGCGAAGGACCTCCGTACGTAAATACGATCACCGGATATTTCTTTGCAGGATCGAAGTTCGAAGGCTTGATCATCGATGCGTTAAGCAACGTGCCATCTTTGGCCTTCACCCGCAGGAAGGCCACGGCCGAGAGGCCGTAACTCGCCACGTCCGTGCTGCTTTCATGAAGCACAGCGAGTTGCTTTCCATCGCCCCCAACCAGATCTTGCCTCGGAGGCGTCATCACATCCGAGTGCGTATCAACAAATGCGGACGCATCCGGAGAAAAGTTCGCACCGTGCCATCCAGCCTCCCGCGAAACGCGCTCAAACCCAGAACCATCCAACGCAACCCGATATATCTGGCGCTCCAGCGGCCCTCGTTCCGTCGCCGTGAAATAAACCACACCGCCTTTCTCATCGACGGCATCCACAGACTCCACATCCCAATCGCCGTGCGTAGTCTGCGCCGGCTCGCCGCCGTCGGTCCTGCATAAATAAAGATGGCGGTATCCGCTTCGCTCACTTCCCCAGATGAAACGGTTGCTGTCCTTGGAGAACCACAAAATATCGGTCACATCGACCCAAGTATTCGACTTCTCCGTGAGAACCACGTGCGCCTCGCCGCTGCTCGCATCCGCAATCGTCAGCTCCAGAACGTTTGCCACGCGAGCCAGCCGCTGGATCGCGAGCCGTTTGCTGTCCGGCAGCCACTCGACGCGCGGAATCAGAATCTCCTTGTCGCTGCCAATATCCACCGCACGAGCCTCTCCTCCTGCGAGTGGCTGTACGAACACGCGTGCCACTGGGTTGGCCTCGCCAGCCCGCGGATATCGGTACGTTTCGTCTTCGACTAGATCTTCGATATTGTTTTGAATCGTGTATTTCGTCACCGCGTGCTCATCGAGCTCAAGGTACGCGATCGCGGACGAGTCCGGTGCCCACCAGTACCCCGAGCGAATCTCCAGCTCTTCCGGATACACCCAATCCAGCTGGCCCTTTCGCAAAGCTTCGCTTCCGCCTGTCGTCACCGTCCGAGCGTCTCCACCGCTCGTGCTCACAATCCACACGTTGTAATCGCGCACGAAACTCACCCAGCGGCCGTCCGGCGATATCTTCTCGTCCGTCAGCATTTCTTTTCCCGAGACAAGCGTGCGCGCGGTTTGAGATTTCAGATCGAACCAGACCACCGAGGTCTGCCCACGAAACAGCATTGCAGTTCCGTCCGGCGAGAATTGAAACGGCGCAGGCGGACGCCGCGCAGCTCCGGTTCGCTGCCGCAGCGGATAGGGTTGTGGCGGAAGAATTGTCACGAGCTTATCCGCCGCGATCAGCAAGTGCCGCGCTCCGGTCGCCGCATCCATCGTCCAGACTTCCCGTCGCACATCCTTTCCTGGGCCAGTCGATTCGAAGAACGCAATCTGTTTGCTGTCGGGAGTCCAGGCAAGGCCAGCTGCCAACCTGCCACTCAGCCCGGGCTCGCCATAAATCGCTTCAATCGTGAGTGCCTTCGTCGGCTTCGAACCGGTCGATTGCGGAGCCGCTTGTGAAAAAGAAGAAACCGGGAAAAGCACAGCCGCGACCGTCGTCCCGGCCAGCAGCAACGCCCGTAACCTGCGCTCAGTTTTCTGCACCAATTCCTCCCCAAAGAAACTGGGAAGTGTACTCGAACCGCCAAAGGAAAGTGAACTTCCGGAAATCAAATTCGCTCAAAGAGGGTGGCGCGCAGTCAGACTGAGCTTGGCTTGGGGCCGCGCTAACTTGTGAGTACTTGGAGCGGGTGTTAAACTTTCAAGATACTCTGAGTTGGAAAGCTAACTAAAGGATGTTCTGTGGCTGATCCGAAACAGGAAGAAACATTTAAGGTTATCGACAGGCGCCTCTTCAGCGAAGACGGCGCGCTACGTAAAGACGTCGTAGAGGAAGAAGAGCGTCGCGAAGAAGAAGCCGCCGCGAGAGCAGCAAACCGCGCGGCTGCAAACGCACCGGCGCAAACCGACGCGAACAAACCCGCAAAAAGCCCTGCCCCCGATCTGAGCGCCGGTGCTCTTGGCGACTCCGTCTCGGGCGGCAATCACCCCTTCGACGCCGAGCAACCGCAAGGCTCTCGCAGTTTCCAGATGCTGGTCGATTTTCTCGTTCGCAACGCCGCTGCCATGCTCGGCGGAATGGCCGATCCACGCACCGGACAAGCCTATCTCGATCTCGAAGGCGCACGCGAAGTGATCGATATGCTCGACGCACTGCGCGAGAAAACGCGCGGAAACCTCTCCAAAGCCGACGACGATCTTTTGATCGAAGTTCTCGGCCAGCTCAAGCTCACTTTTATGGAGATGTCCAAAGTCGCGGCCGATGCGATGGCGAAGAAGGCCGCGCAGAAGAAATAATCTTGGGCGTCGTCTTGGGAATCGCCTCCGTTTTGCGCTGCGCACCTTTGCAAGACGGAATCCCGACGAAATGACGAAGCGCTAAATGGTCTCGCCTGCGTTCTCCTATGCAATCGCTTGAGCTCACAGTTCTCGGTTCCGGCACTTCAATGGGCGTTCCCACGCTCGGGTGCCATTGCGGCGTATGCGAGTCAAACGATTCGCACGACAAGCGCATGCGCCCATCCGTCCTGCTCTCTTATGGCGGACGCAATGTGGTCATCGACACGACGCCCGACTTTCGTTCCCAGGCCATGGCCGCGCACCTCGATCGCCTCGATGCGATTCTTTACACTCACGCCCACGCCGATCATATCTTCGGCCTCGACGATATTCGCCCCTACAATCTGAAACAGAGAGCTGCTATTCCCATCTACGCGGCGGAAGCAACGCTGGAAATACTCAGGAGATCGTTCGCCTATATCTTTGACGACAAGCCGACCGACAGCTCATTGCCCGGCGTGGAATTGCACACGATCGAAGGTCCGTTCACGCTCTTCGGAGTAGAGATTATTCCTGTCGCCGCTATGCACGGCCCGGGCCAAGTGTTGGGCTTCCGTTTTGGCAATGCTGCATATCTCACTGATTTCAGCACCATCCCGGAAAGCTCCAAGGCTCTGCTCAAAGGGCTCGACCATTTCATTCTCGACGCTCTCCGTTATACTCCGCATCCAATGCACTCGAACGTGCCGCAGTCACTCGCGCTCGTCGAAGAACTCAAACCCAAACACGCCTGGTTCACCCACATCTGCCACGACCTGCGCCACGAACACACCAACGCCAAGCTTCCGGAAAACGTGCGCCTAGCCTATGACGGCCTCCGCTTCGAGGTGCAAGTCTGATGTCACGAGACACGCCATTCCATTGCAATGTCGAAGAATGGAAGCGCCGATTCGGCGATCTGCCCGTCCGCACCGCTGTCACGATCGGAAACTTCGACGGGTTTCACCTCGGACACCAAGAAATTCTCGCAAGAGTTTGGGAGTGGATCGAACTAAAAAGTGAGCTTTGCAGGAAGCCCGAACAGCCCATATCGACAGTCCTCACTTTTTATCCGCATCCGGCGAAGGTGCTTCGGCCCGACACCGCCCCGTTGCTCCTCTCTACTTTGCAACAACGATTGGCCGCCTTTGAGCAGGCGGGAATGAATGCGGCTCTCGTGCTCACGTTTGATGAGCAGTTGGCCAAAGTCAGCGCCGAAGATTTTGCGCGAACGTATCTCGTAAACACTCTGCGCGCCCGAGCCGTGTTCGTGGGCGCGAATTTTCGCTTCGGTCACAAGCAGGCCGGCGACGTGAAGCTGCTCGAGGAATTCGGCCGACGCTGCGATTTCGAAGTGCAAGTGGTGCCGCCCGTAATTCAGGACGGCATCGTCGTCTCCAGCACAGCGGTACGCAGCGCGGTGCGCGAAAGACGCATGGAAGACGCATCGCGTCTCCTTGGCCGCCCGTTCACACTCGCAGGAGAAATCAAAACCGGAACCGGACAAGGGCGCAAACTCGTCGTGCCCACGCTGAACCTTGCAACCGAGCAGGAGTGCCTGCCCAAAAACGGCGTTTACGCGACGGAAAGCGTGATAGCCGGCAAGAAGTATCGCTCGGCGACGAACATCGGCGTGCGGCCAACCTTTGACGGCCAGCGCCTCGCGATCGAATCGCATCTCTTCGATTTTTCTGAAACTCTAACGAGCGGCGCGATGGAGGTCCGCTTCTGGAAGCGGTTGCGGGATGAAAAGAAATTCTCGGGTCCGGAAGCGCTGCGCGATCAGGTACTGCGCGACATCGGCGAAGCCCAAGCGTACTTTGCGTCGCTCGCACAGCCGAAGTGACGCAGGCCGCGCCTTGCTTGCGAGGATTTATTCGACCGGGGAAATCGGGATCGACGGGTAATTACCGGGCTTGCCGCTGGTCGTAAACTTCACTTCCTGCAGGCGAACTGCGCGCAGCGAAATCTTTCGGGTTGCTTTCTTCTTCAGCATTTTGCGGTCTTTCATCATTCCACCTCGGACGCGGGCAATTACGAACTGGCGCGCTGCTTCTCCTGCTTGCGGCATTCCGTGCAAACGCCGCCGATTTCCGTGCGGCTCACTGTGATATCGATGCTGCAGTCGCGCGCGATCTGCTGCTTCAGCTCTTCGTACAATTCGCTTTCCACTTCGCGCACTTTTCCGCAGCGCAGACACGCGACGTGAATATGGTCGCGGGGCCCGTGGCTTTCGTAGAAATGACGGTCGCCGCGAAGATGCAGCAGATCGAGCTCGTCGATCAGGCCATGGCGTTTCAGCAGATCGATCGTCCGGTAGACCGTGACTCGCGTGATGTTGGAATCGATTTTTTGCGCGCGATCGAGAATTTCACCTGCGTCGAGATGGCGGCGCGCGGTCTCCATCACTTGGAGAAGCACGCGGCGTTGGCGCGTAAGCCGGATCCCGCGCGAGCCCAGTTCGCGCTGCAAACGTCCGGGCGCTTCGTGAACGTTGATTCGTTCTCCGGTTGAGACGCGATGTGCGGGGGTGGCGGCCATATTCGCTAATTGCAGATTATACCAAATGCCGATTCGGAGGCGGGCAAAACCGCTGGTGCGAGAGGCGCTTCTGCGACTGATACTTGGTCGAGCGATATTCTGCGAGGGAGATGGCAGCGCACAGACTACATTTTCAAGTGCCGCCTGCCGGCGGACGCCTGTGCCACCTGAGTGCGTCAGAAGAGTCAAAGTTGGTGCCATGCTTCACTCACCTGGCGCGGCAACTGGTGGTTTTTCTTGGAGGGCGCCTTTGCCTGTCATGGCGGCGATGATTTGGCGGCCGTGGAAGCGGCCGTTTTCGATGAAGATCTCGCCGGTGTGCATTCCGCCGACAACTACACCCGCGACGTAAATCCCGGGGACGTTGCTTTCGAGGCTTTCGGGATTTGTTTGCGGTTTTTTCGTTACCGGGTCGAGGCGAATTCCCTGCTGCTCGAGAAATTCGAAATCGGGATGATAGCCAGTCATCGCGAAGACCTGCACGGCGGGCAGCGCTTGCTCGTGCGAATTCGTTTGAACCCACACTTTGCCGGGCTCGATGCGCGACACTTTGGCATTGAACATCGCCGCGATTTCTCCGGCGCGGATGCGATTTTCAATGTCAGGCTTCACCCAGTATTTCAGGCTCTTGCCCAACTCCGCGTCGCGATGAACCAGCGTGACGTGTGCGCCGCCGCGAAATAAATCGAGCGCCGCTTCCGCCGCTGAATTTTTTCCGCCGATCACGACGACATTCTGCTTCCAGTAGGGATGCGCGTCAGTGAAATAGTGCGAAACGTGCGGTAGCGCTTCCCCGGGAATATCGAGCGGATTGGGCCGGTCGTAGTAGCCCGTAGCGATGATAATTTTCTTTCCGTGGAATTCGTGCTTCGCGCCGGATTCGTCGTGAGTGTGGACGACGAACGCTCCATCGTGACCCCTGATCTTATCGACGGTTTCGTAGAGCTGAGTTTCGATCCCGTAGTGTTCCACAGCGCGGCGGTAGTAGTTGAGCGTCTCGGCGCGCGTGGGCTTACCGGCCGCGATCGTCATCGGCAGGTCGCCGATTTCCATGCGCTCGGGCGTGGTGAAGAATGTCATATTGACCGGATAGTGGTAGAGCGAATTGCAAAGGGAGCCTTTGTCGATGACGAGCGGGCGCATACCGGCGCGCTTCGCTTCGATGGCGCAGGCTAGGCCTGTGGGCCCGGCGCCGATGCAGATAACGTCGTAGGCGTCAGGCATGGGACGAGCCTCTGGCCAAACTAGTAGAGTTCGTCGGCTGAAGGCGCCGAAACTCCGAAGCGGCCCAATTTTCGGACTGAAAAACCGTCATAAATTTGCGATTAGAAATTTTTAGGTTGCTGATTCTTTTAGGACTTAGCTTGAATTCTAAATCCAGATTTGCGATTAGAAATTGGAGCGCATTGCTGAGGTAGCGATGCTCGGCAGGTATCGTCGCCAGCCAGAGGGCCGACCGCTGTGGTTCCACTGACACGCCCCTTTCTTTCCCCATGGGGAGCCGCGTTCGTGTTTGCGTTCAGCTCCCATGATGTTAGATGACGGTAGCATGCGGAAAAGTTGGTTTGCAACAGGCGGATAGCGGCGGCGAAAGTTGGGCGCGGTGTGAGCAGACTCAAAAGAGCTGGCAGGATGCCGGCGCTACAAGGAACCCGGCCATCGTCCTCTCGATTTTGCTATGCATCGCATGTAGCAGCTTGGGGCGCAGGCGTCATTCCTTATAGCCGCCTTCCGGTGGAGCTCCGCTACTGAAAGGCGATAACGAAAGGAACGTAAACAATGGTGGCAGCCAAGCATTTGCGGATGCGCTGAGCGTTACTTGGGGCACAGGCAGGAATGCCTGTGCTACTGGAAGGCAGCTTGACAATCGACTGGATATGCAGTATATTCTGTATAGACTGAAATGACAGACACGCCGCGTACACATCTCTCGCCTGTGGTTCAGAAGTTCATCCTGCACTGGGGTGAAATGGGGACGAAGTGGGGGATCAACCGCACCGTGGCGCAGATTCATGCCCTGCTGTTTCTTTCTGCGCGGCCGCTTACTGCTGAGGAGATTGCCGACACGCTTTCGGTGGCGCGGTCGAATGTGAGTACGAGCCTGCGGGAGCTTCAAGGCTGGCGGATTGTGCGTGCCGTATCGGTGTTTGGCGACCGGCGGCAGCACTTTGAGTCGATGAAGGATCTGTGGGAGATGTTTCGGGTGATCTCGGAGGAGCGGAAACGGCGCGAATTTGACCCCACGGTGGAGGTGGTGCGCGAATGCGTGGCGGAAGCCAAGAAATCGGGCTCGACGGACGCCTATGCGCGCGAGCGGATGGAGGAGCTGCTCGAGTTCATCGTGACGATGAGCGGCCTGTTTGACGAACTCCGAACGATTTCGCCGGCCACAATCAAAGGAATGGCCAAGCTGAGGGGCGGGATTCGCAAGCTTCTGCACAATTGAGAATCGGAGAAGAGGGCGGGCGACCGCCCTTTCTTGATGCGCGATGATTTCTCTTACTTCAGAAATAACTGACGCGAACGGCAGCCGAGCGGAAAATGGATGGGTCTTCTTTGATCGGGAATGCGAGATTTGCACGCGGCTGGCGCACCTATTTCGAAGTGCCCTGGCCAGGCGCGGCTTTGGTCTCGCGGCGTTGCAGGATCCAAGGGCCGCTTCCCTGCTGTCGATTCCACCGGAGGAGATGCTGCGGGAGATGCGCGTGCTGACGACGGAGGGCGCGCTCTACGGTGGCGCTAGTGCGATTTTGTTTCTTGCCGGACGGATCTGGTGGGCGTGGCCAGTTTATTTCGCCGGGCGGCTACCCGGCTGCGTTTGGCTGTTGGACGCGGGCTATCGCTGGTTTGCAGCGCATCGGCGCTGCTCCAGGCAAGGGTGCGAGTTAGAGGCGAAAAGTCAGAACCTTGAATAGCGAAACAGGAGGAGACGGGCCATGAGCATCGAAACGACGTTCTTGGTGGGTTCGGCGACAGCGATGGTAATCGTGCTCGCTGTAATTTGGTACTTGCGAAAACCTCTGCACGCCATTCTCAGTGAACTCTGCGGGAGGCCCGAGCGCGCGCAGTTCTGGTCGGCATTTTCACACGTGACGCTATTTCTGATTCCACTCATCGCGGTATTGAGCCGAGGCCCCGAGCTTCCCTTCCGGCAATCGGGTGTGTTCTCAATCTGCGAACAAATTAAGGCGGGAATGACGGGATTGGTGGGCTCGGTTGTGACGCTCGGTGTCGTACTGAGCGTGTACATCGCGCGGTACATTGCTTCGCCTGCAGGAGGTCTTCAGGCGCAGGGCGCGCGACGCGGCTGACATCAGGTTTGGATGACGGCGACAAGGAGGAGGCGATGCGCACTTCCCTTTGGTATCTGTGGCTGGCAGGTGCGGTACAGCTGGTGATTCTTCTCGCGAATATTCCGCTACCGAAAAAACTGCGATGCCGCGAAAATCTCGCGCGCGTGTCGCCCATGATTCGAGCCGTTTTTATCGTGCACTGGGCTTATATAGTGCTGGTGCTGGGAATTTTTACTGCTCTGTGCTTTGGCTTCGCGTCGGATTTGGCGGGCGGCGGCCGACTGGAGCGTTTTCTTTCCACGTGCTTGGCGATTTTCTGGCTGGCGCGAGTGCCCATACAACTGTTCTTTTATGATCCGGAGACGCGGAGACAGCATCGCGTGGCGGACTTGAGCTTTCTGGCGTGCTTTTCGTATCTGGGTGTGGTATTCGCGGCGGCGGCGCTGGGAGCATTTCGGTGAAGCGGAGCGCGTTTTTCGGCGGAGTGGTTTGGGTCATGCTGGTAAGTTGTTCGATCTCGGGCTTCCATGGGGGAGTGCCACAACTGGGCTTGATGGAACTGTTGTTCTTGCTGGGGCCGCTTGTGGTGGTGCCATTGGGACTCGAGCTTTTCACACGCCTCAACAATTACGCCGAGACGAGCAAGGTAGCGCGCGCGGCGCGCCTGGTTCAATTCCCTGCTGCGCTCTTGGTGGTCGGGTCATTCTATTTCGAGCGCGGAACGCCCGCCGCGGTATTGGCATTGCCGTGGTTTGTCGTTGGAAGTCTGCTGGGTTGCCACGGGCTGAAACTTCTCATTTCGCCAGGCTGGAAGACCCGAAAGGCAGCGTGCGTCATCGCTAGCTTCCTTTATTTGCCGATTGGCTGCGCTTGGTTAGTGGCTTCGCGCTTCGGGCTCAACCCGATTGGATTTCAGGAGCCAATCGTCCTGTTAACAGCGGTGCATTTCCATTTCGCCGGTTTTGCTGCGCCGCTGATGACGTGTGCTGCGGCCAAGCCGCTTGCTAACCCTTCGGTAGCTGTAAGCCGAGTGCTTGATGCGGTGGCAGTGGGAGTGCTCGTTGGTCCTGGAATGTTCGCGGCAGGATTCGTTGTGGGGCCGCACTTAAAGCTTATGGCGGCGCTGCTGTTGGTTACAAGCGAAGCCGGGCTTGGCTTTCTGTTCTTAGTTGCTTGTCGCCACTTGCGGCCACGCTGGACGCGGGTGCTGGTCGGGCTATCGGCTGCTTCTGTGTTTGGGGCGATGGGACTGGCTGGAGTCTGGGCGATCGGCGAATTTCCGCTGCAACAGTTCGTGCATCTTGCGGAGATGGCGAAGTTTCACGGCATGGCGAACGCGCTCGGCTTCACGATCTGCGGTCTCTTAGGATGGATTTTTTCTCAGCCGGGAACGACGCTGCAGAATCGAGGTGAGATATGAGAATTGCGATTACCGGTGGGACAGGATTTGTGGGGCGTCATTTGGCGCGGTCGCTAGCTGTTAAAGGGCATGAAGTGGTGTTGATCGCGCGCGGAGTTGACCAGCGTGACCGGAGCGCGCTCGATTTGCCCCATTCATGCTTCTTCCCTGCCGACTTGGGCAGCGTTGAGGAATTGGCCCGAGCGTTCTCTGGATGCAGCGGGGTGGCGCATTGTGCGGGAATCAACCGCCCACTACGAGGCCAATGATGAGTTCCCAGAGTAAGGCGAACATGGCGTTCTCCTGAACTTCACCTCTACGCTTTGTAAATTCCGAAGTGAATGACTGACCGGGGACCGCGCGCTGAAATCTTCAGACCGGAATTAACTACGCGTCGCGACGAATGCGCTGCTGCTGTGGCAACGCTCGCGCGAATCTACTGCGAAGCTGGTTTGTTTTGCATTTTTGCGGCAGCATCATCGGCTGCTTTTTTGGCGTCAGCCGCGGCTTTTTGCGCCTTCTTCTTCGCGGCTTCCATCGCCTGATCGGTGGCCGCTTTTGCATCGGCGGCAGCCTTTTTCGCTTTTTCCTTGGTGGCTTCCATGGCCTGGGAAGCTGCGTCGCTCGCGGACTGCTGCGCCTTCTCGCCGGCTTTCTGAGCGGCGGCGCTCGCAGCGGCGGAAGCATCCGCGGCTTTTTGCTTGGCCTGATCGGCGGCATCGGAGGCTTGCCGCTTCGCGTCCTGGGCGGCGCTGGACGCGGCGGCTTTAGCGTCGTCAACCGCTTGCTGCGTCTTTTCCTGAGTTTTCTTTGAACAGCCAGCCACGGAAAGCAAGCCACAGAGAAAGACAAAAGCAAAAGGAACAAAATGTGTGCGGGTCGGCTTCACGCGCGGTTCTCCCGAAGCAAAATGCAAAGATAACACACCAGAGGTGCGCCGGTCCGCCAGCCTTCGGACCGGCACACTTCCGGCGCTTACTGCAAACCTAGGCCTGACGCTGCTTCTCGGCGACCTTCGCGAGAGCGATCGTGAGCGCGGTGCCACCCAGCGTTTTAATCAGCGTGCTGTGCTGAGCGCAGAAGTTGCTGACGCTATCGACGATCGAAGGATCCGCGTTGTGCGCTTGTGTCGCGAGTTGCTGAACAGCTTCGGGCGAAATTTTCTGAGCTTGTTCGGGTGTGATCTGCGGCGTGCCCGTGCCTCCGCCCAGAATGCTGGCGAGTCCCGCGCCTGAGAGGAGCGACGTGAGCATGCCAGGAGGAACGGAGGACATGATTTGGTTGATGATGCCGGCTTTTTGCTCGCCGCTCGAGTTATTGAAAAGTGTGGTGAGCATCTGGCCGAAGGCGGGCGTCTGGTCGGACTTAAAAGCGGCCGAGAGGCCTTCTGCAAGTGCGCTGGAGGGAGCCGCTTCTGCCACCTGGTCGAAGTGGGCGTGCACGTCCGGAGCCGGTGCTGCTGCGGCGCCGCCGGAGGTATATTGCTTCAAGAGGTTGCCGATCTGGTCTGTCCAAGTCATCGCTGGTTCTCCTTTTACTGAAACTGCGGATGCCACTTATCGAGCGAGGCGTTGTGTTACTACCGTTCGCGACGCGCGTTACTGCGGAATTACAAGCTCCTGACCGGCCTTGATTTTGTCGGGGTCGGCGAGTTTGTCTTTATTGGCTTCGAAGATTTTCATGTACTTGTTGGCGTCGCCGTAGAACTGCTTGCTGATTTTGGAAAGGCTGTCGCCGGCTTGCACGGTGTAGGTGCGCGCCGCGGGAGTGGAAGAGGCGCCGCCTGCTGCTGCGGCTGCGGCCGCTGCGGGGGCCTGAATGTCTGCGGTGAGATCGGAAAAATTCGGATCGACGAGCTTGATCTGGTCCCAGACGCGGTTTTTCAAATCGGCGGATGGAGCAGTGGCGCGGATGAAGAGCTTGTCGCCTTCCATGTTTACGTTTTGAAGTTGGACGCCGTTGGATTGGATAAAATTCAATACCGACTGATACTTCGTCTTCAGTTGCTCGAAACGGTCTGCCATTGGGACCTCCTATTAAGCCTTGATACACCTTTTTGTGGGCTGGGTGATATCGTTTTGTTTAATTAATACGGATGGAACTGATCCGGTTGTTCCAGTCCTTGTTGCCGAAACCCTGAACGTGATAGTTACA
>Ga0307475_10002043_pt1 | contig 12099 bp, 8 predicted proteins | sample atmos_gasesECM1C_FD_203317 | JGI IMG/M metagenome (GOLD analysis project Ga0307475, IMG submission 203317) | Hardwood forest soil microbial communities from Morgan-Monroe State Forest, Indiana, United States - atmos_gasesECM1C_515 | ecosystem: Environmental > Terrestrial > Soil > Temperate... | reverse complement strand
CTGGATTCCTGTCGTCCTGCCAGGCTCCCTACCACCAGAAGGACGAAAGCTACGTTTTTGTTGCCTTCAACACCAGCTTGCCGTATTGGCAGGAAGCGGCGGCGGGTTTGGAAGACTCTGCCAAGCAATTGGGCGTAAAAGCCGAGCTGAGCGGGCCGACTAACTTCTCCCCGAACGATGAGGTGACCGCTTTTCAGCAAGCGGTCGCACAACACGCTTCGGGAATCCTGGTCTCGGCCGCAAATCCAGAAGCTTTCCGGGATCCCATCAATAGCGCCATTCAGCAAGGCATACCCGTTATTTGCGTGGATGCCGATTCGCCGGAGTCTGGTCGCATTCTTTTCGTCGGGACGGACAACTTCCGCGCGGGCCAGGAAAGCGGCAAGCGCATGGGGGAGTTGCTTCATGGCAAGGGAAATGTCGTTGTGATTACCATTCCCGGACAATTCAACCTCGGCGAACGGGTTCGCGGTGTCGAGGAAGCCTTCAAGAAATATCCGGGAATCAAAATGACCAAAACCGTCGACGACAAAGGGGACTCCCGCAACGCTAACGACGCCATTTCCGCGCTCCTTCAGGGCAAGGAAAAACCCGACGGCATTATCGGGCTAGAGGCCTCGGGGGGCGAGGGCGCTGCGGATGCGTTGCATCGCCTGGACCTCACCGGCAAAATTCCGATCGTGGCGTTTGACAAAGATCCCGAAACATTGGACTGGATTGAGCGTGGCGCGATTACCGCTACGGTCATACAAAAACCCTATGTGATGAGTTTCTACGGTCTGAAGTTCCTGGACGATCTCCATCACAACGCTGTTCACGACTACAAAGACTGGAGAAACGCGCCAACCTCTCCCATGCCCGCTTGGGTGGACACGGGAACCGGAATCGTCGATAAGAATAATCTTGCCGCCTTCCGCGAATCGCTCGCGCCTCATACCAAGCCGCCGATCTGAGACCAGACCGGCAACAGCGAAGTCCGAACGCATTTCGCCGGCGGCGCGGGGAACTACACGAGTCCCATCGATGCAAAAGCCGTAATCGAAGCGCATCCGAGCGCAACACCCAGCACTATTCCGGCTAGGACGTCGCTCAGAAAATGCATTCCCAGCACGATGCGGGAGATGGCAATGTTCAACGCCAGGAACAAAAGTACGCCTTCTAGCGCAGGATAAAAGTAGCTAATGACCAGGGCGATCGAAAACGCGGTCATGGCGTGGCCCGACGGAAACGAAAACTGATCTGGCGGCAGGATTTTCGACCAGCAATGTGGCTCAATCTGACAGGGTCGGGGCCGCTGGCTCAGATGTTTGAGAGCCTTGAAGACAAAAATTCCCAACACGGCCGCCGCCGCTGCCGCGCCTACCGCGGCAAACCGCCGGGGGCCGCCGAAACCAAGTAGCAGGAATCCTAGGCCGTACCAAACCCAGCCGTCGCCTAGGCGCGTCGCGGTGATCGTCCAGATGCGAATCCACCTGGGAGCGCGCCACCGGTTCATCCGCCGCATCAACCGGTGATCGCGGCGCTCGATGCGTCCCCAAAGGCTGCGCGCCACTGCCATGGCCTCACCTCGTACGAACCGCTGAGGGCCAATCCGTTGACTTCAACTTGCCCAATTCGCCTCGAAACTGGGATCGATGTCCCATAGCTTGCGTTTGCTTTTTCCACCGTGTCCCAGCCCTACACGCCATTTTCTGCAGAAGCGCATTTCGTTCACCCAGTGTCCCGCGGAAGAGACAGGCACCAGCAGGGCAAGCGGAGAGAGCACCGCCGTCCAGGGCTTGTCGGCGAAAAATGATCCAATGATGCTGAAAACGTCTGCTGTAAGTCTGCTGTAACTTCCGTGCTCTCCTTCCACGCGGCCCCACCCACCTCGCAGTCCTGCGAAAAACTCATCGGGCGTTCTTGCCCCTGGCACTTCCGTATAGGTAAGCCCCACGCCAAACAGCGCATGTGCATCGCTGCCGGCCACAGGGATTTTGCCGAGACGCGCGGCTAACCGTGCCGCCGATTCATTGCTCTTCCGCCACATCTGGCCGTTGCGCGCTTCGTACGCAGGAACATAGGACTCGAACCAGGCAAAGTCCTCCGCTTCCCGGCGTCCCGTCAATCCGGAGAAGACGTGGTTGACGCTGAAAAACAGCTTCCGCTCCGTCAGATACATCAACAGAGAGAGGAAGTCATCGGCGCGGCGCTGAATCTCCAGGTGGTCGCGCTCGGCGAGGTTGTAGACGCCCAGATGCGCTTGTGTGCCGCTCGGCATCCGAACGGTCACTTCCTCGCTCAGGAAAAAGTCCGGGCGGGATCGCAAGGCCTCTGAGCCCTCAATCGAGTCATGATCCGTTACGGTGATGGCCGACATGCCTCTACGCTTCAGAAGGTCGTAAACTTCAAGAGGCTCGTTGTAGCACTCCTTACACAAGTGCTTGAGCCCGGGAAGGTTGAACATTCCGGAAGCTTTCGTGTGAACATGAAGGTCGCAGCGCATGAGGCCATTGTCGGCGACGAATATGAACAACCCGTGAAGAAGCGGAAAAATCTGGGTGAATGTACCGACGGAACTTATTCAGCACAAGTAAGTTACGCGGTTCTCCACATGGCATGGAGTGTGCTCTGCCGCAACTCCGCTCTGCTGTGGCAGAATCTCCACAATGAAGAAGATCCTTATCGTCTACCACGACGCGGGAGGGGGACATCGAAACGCGGCGGTGGCATTGCAAACCGTCATTTCTGAGCAGCCACGGGATTGGCAGGTCGGGCTAGTACAGTTCCAGGACCTCACCGACGGCCTCGATGTGCTCCGGAAGCTGACAGGCATTCGCATCCAGCAGCAATACAACATTCTTCTGCAAAACGGGTGGACTCTCGGCAGCACCTACCTTCTGCGCCTTCTGCAGGGCACCATTCGGCTCTTCCACAAACGGTTGGTGAATCTGCTTGAAAAGCACTGGCGTGAAGATCCCGCGGACCTTCTTGTTTCGGTGATCCCTCATTTCAATCGCGAGATTTGCGAAAGTTGGACGCGGGTTTACCCCGGCCGACCGTTCGCTACCATCATCACCGACCTGGCGGATTTTCCGCCGCGTTTTTGGATCGAACCGATCAAGGAACAATACGTCGTCGCCGGAACGGAAAAGGCCGAAGAGCAGGCCCGCGCGATGGGCCATGACTCCAACCATATTTTTCGAACATCAGGAATGATTGTGCGGCCGGACTTTTATGCGTCAGACCGTTCCGATTCGTTGGAATTGCGCAAACAGATGGGCTTGCGGGCGGACCGGACGACGGCCATGGTCCTCTTCGGTGGTCACGGCTCAAAAGTCATGCTGGACATCACCAAGCGTCTCGACGCGGAATTGCTGCCTTTGCAATTGATCTTGATTTGCGGCCGCAACGAAGCACTTGCCTCCAAACTGCGTTCGCGGGCGTGGAAGATGCCCGTGCACGTGGTTGGATTTACCAAGGAGGTGCACCGGCTAATGCGCGCAGCCGACTTCCTGATTGGCAAGCCCGGTCCCGGCAGTATTGCGGAGGCCATGATCCGCAAGCTTCCCGTGCTGATCGAGTGCAACGCCTGGACGCTTCCCCAGGAGCGCTACAACGCGGAATGGGTGAAGGAGAAAAATGTGGGGATCGTCCTGAAAAGCTTTAAGGATGTAGCCAAGGGCGTGAGGCGTATGCTCGAGCCGGCAACGCTCGCGGAGTTTCGCAGAAATGTTTCGGCGCAAGACAATCGCGCCATCTTTGAGATTCCTGAAATCTTCGCGGATCTTCTTGGCGAAGGCAACGGAACTCCCCAGCCTTCCGTTTCCACTTCCGCGGCGAACACAGTCTAGTTCCGGCAGAAGGGAGAAAAATCGGAGAGCTACGACCGAGAGACTGGGACATTGAAAAACACGGAACTGAGAAATTGGGATTGAGAACCTGGAACCGACCCTAATCCGACGCCAAGAACGAAGAACTGCATGCTAAAGTTGGGCGCGCTCCGACCGCCCGGGATGTGGGAATCGCGGTCCGGCGTGCGAGTCGCGCATCGGCGTGCTCATGTGCGGCTTCGCGCAACTCTTGGCCCACCAGCGAGACGCATATTTCTTAGATTCGCACATCTTTACGCACCCGCCGTGCAGCTTCGATTCCGCACAATGGCAGTAGCAGCCACCCGTCGGCGTACGGCGCAGCAGTCGAGGGGCGTCGGCAAGCAGCCGCGGCGTGAAGGCAAGCAGGCAAATTCCCGCGACGAAAAGGCGTAATGAAAGTTGGCGGCCACAGAGGGTTTCAGAGAGGAAGCACCGCATGGCCTATCTTGTGCCCGCTTCCCAGGAAAAACCGATAGCGCGGAGAGTTCGGGAGTTCCGTTACCCGGGTTCCGGAACCAGCTTCGCTTGGCTGTCAATCACCTTGCAAGGCAGCCCCGGGTCAAACCACCGCAGCCGCGGTAAAGAGCTGCTGATTTGAACTTGGGTCCGTGGAACGGCTCGTTCGGTAGCCCTGCCAGGCTAACCTCAACATAGGAATAGAGTTAAGTATTTCCCTGGCTTGGCCTAAGGTGGCGGAAGTCCTTGCCAGATTCAGTTCAGTAGGCCCGTTTCGTCTAACCAACTGCAGGGAGAGACAGGCGAGGGGGAAGGGGCTTGCTTGTTGCTCTTCGCAGCTCGTTTCCACCTGCCCTGGAGGCAAGTAGGATTTGGGCGACCACTCGCGCTCGGGTGAAAAACGACGCCAGAAATGGAAACGCCTTACAAGGCCTGCGATCCCGAGCCGGGGCCCCGTTTTTTTGCTCAAGCTGCGCGAGCCCGTTTAACCTCTTACTCCGCTGAAACTAGCGGCAACTCAACAAAACTAGCCTGTCCCGCGCCATGGTAAATGCGCTGGGTCGCCTTGCGGTAGTCGCCGGGCTTGGCCCAGAAAATAGTTGGCACAAATGTCTGTGGATTCCGGTCGTACAGCGGAAACCAACTCGACTGGATTTGCACCATGATGTGATGTCCGGGCAGGAAGACGTGATTCACCGTCGGCAGATGGAAGCGGTACAGCAAGGGCTTATCTGGCGTCAGCGCCTTTGCGGTTTCCGGACTCTCGCGATACCGCCCGCGAAAGATGTCCGCGGAAACCATCAATTGATAGCCGCCCATTTCTTTCTGGCCCGCCACTTCCTCCGGGTAGACGTCGATCAACTTGACGACCCAGTCGGAGTCGGTGCCGCTGGTAGACGCGACGATGTTGGCGATGGGCTGCCCACTGATTTTCACCGGCTCGCGCAATTCGTCAGAAACAAAAGCCAGAACGTCGGGCCGGCCCGAAGCTTCGCGTTGATCGTCCACGAGCCATTCCGACCACGTAAACCCGTCGCCGTAGCCAACGGGCTGTACCGGACGCGCGCGGTAAGGCACAGGCTTTGCAGGATCGGAGACGTACTCGTCGAACGGCGCATCGTTCGTCTTCGGAGCGGCAAAGCTCAGTCGCAATCCCGCGGCAAGATAAAGCGCAGTCGCGTGAATTGCGCATCCCGCCGTGCAGCCGGCGGGCCACGCCGGCAAACGCCGCCATTGATTCGTGCCCGTTTCGAAGGCGGTCACCGGCGCGACATCGGCCTTCGGCGCTCCATCCTTAAGATACTGCGCAAGGAACGGCGCAAGGATTTCCCGGCGGAAGTAGAGCCCGGTATCGCTGCTGAACTTCAATGCGCCGAGCGCGCTGGCATCCTCAATTTCCTGCCCGTGGTGCCACGGCCCCAGGACCAAAAACACTTGATCGTTGTTGGTGTCTTTTGGCTTGATGGCCTTGTACACCGCGATGGCGCCGTAAATGTCTTCCTGATCCCACAAGCTGTGCACCAGCATCGTCGGAACCTTCAGTGGTTGCGCGGCGAGGATTTTGTCCATCGCTTGTTCTTGCCAGAACGCGTCATAGCTTGGATGGTCGAGAATTTTGCGCCAAAAGCCGACCTGCTCCAGTCCGCGCTCGCGGCCGAGTTCGCCCGCCGAACCTGCGTGCATGTATTCGTCGTAGTCGTCAAAGTGGCTGACCCACCATTTGGCTTTGTTGTCGCGCGTGGCTTCCTGTTCGTAGATGTAGGGCAAGTTCTGCTCGCGAAAAGCGCCGTTGTGGAACCAGTCGTCGCCCATCCAGCCGTCCACCATGGGGTTCATGGGCACGGAGACCTTGAGCGCGGGATGCGGATTCACGAGCGCCATCAGAGGCAAGAATCCGTCGTAGGAGATGCCGAGGATGCCGACCTTGCCGTTGCTCTCCGGAAGATTCTTTACCAGCCAGTCGATCGAGTCATACGTGTCGGTCGAATGGTCCACGGGCGTGGGATTCAGCGGGCCGTGCAACGGGCGGTTCATCAGGTAATCGCCCTCCGAGTCGTACTTTCCGCGAACGTCCTGCACCACGCGAATGTAACCGCCTTCGACGATGACCTCGGTGGCGTTGTCGTATCCCCATAGGATGGGGCCGAGATGAGAACTCGGCGCGTGCGATGTGAGCTCGGTCGCGCTATAGGGCGTGCGCGTAAGCAGAATCGGCGCATTTTTGGCGCCTTTGGGGACGAGAATCACGGTGTGCAGCTTTACGCCATCGCGCATGGGAATCATCACGTCGCGCCGCTGGTAGTCCCAGGTGGCCGTGGCGACTTTGAACTGCGCCGGCGTCTCGCTCGGCAGCGTTGCCGGTGCGGTCTGCTGCGAAGCGGTTTGGGCCGCCGCGCCTGCCGCCAGGAGCAAGGCGGTACTGACATTGTTGAGCAGAAGGAACGTGCGACGGCGAACCGCTGGCGTCATCGGTACTCCTCGGGGAAAAGGGGATTTGGCTAATCTGCCCTAGCGAGGTGGCCCTAGGAGCGCGTGGATTTTAACACAGAGGTCACAGAGGGGAGAAAAAGGCGCGCCGCATTTGGCCGTCTTCTGATAAACGCGTTTAGGCCCGATCTTGGCCAAGCATCAGCAGCCGCGCAATTAGTCGAGGCGGCGGGCGACGGCGATTTTGGCTAGGTGGAGGGCGTGGGCCACCTGCGTTTCGCGCAGGCGCGAAGCGTCGTATTCGAAAGACAATTGCTTTTTCGAATCGTCCAGCCGGAAGCGGCGCAAGCCGTAGGTGTTGGCGAATTCGGCGAGCTGGCGCAACTGCTCTTGGTCGAGTGGAGACTGCAGTTCATAAGTAACTTCGACGAGGGTCATGCCGGGAATTATACCAGCCTCGGCAGGAACCCTCCGTGGAAACCGAATCGGATGCTTCGCGCTGTGCTTGTGCTAGGCAAATTCCCAGCGCCGCGCCACTTTGCGGGCGATCCCGAATAGAACGATCGCAATGCCCAATAGAACCAAGAGCTGCGGCCAGAGGTGCGATACCGGCTCGTCGCGCCAGAAAACCTTCGTGAATCCATCAATGGCCCACGCGTTGATGGTCAGCAAACCCGCTTTCTGCATGGCTTCCGGCATCAGAAAACGCGGGAACATGCTGCCGCCAATCGAGGACATCACAAGAATGACGAGCGTGGAAAGGGCGCCCAACTGCGCGCGGGTCCGGCAGATGCTTGCCAGCAAGATGCCGAAGGCGGCCACTGCCACGGCGCTCGAGACGCCCATCACGACAAAGCCCGGAATATGTGACCAGAAATCGAGCCGGAACACCGCCCAGCCCCAGAGAAACATCAATACGAGCTGCGAGAAAGCCAACAACGAGTTGAAGGTGAGCTTGCCGAGCATCAGCGTGGTCATGGTGACGCGGGAACTCAGCACGCGGTCGAGTGTGCCGCTCTCGGCTTCGTCAAGCAAAGCGCCCGCCGCGCCGCTGGCGGTGAAGAGCAGGAACATCACGCCGATCGCGGCGGCATAGAAGGAGACCATGGGATTGTTCTTGTTTTGGCCGACCACCGCGCGCGAGGTGACCGCGAGGATTCCACCTCTGCCATTGCCGGAGGCGGATGCCCTCGCGCCGCGGTCTTGTTGCTGGCGCAGGTAGCCAAGACTTTGCTCAATGCGGTCGCGCTGCTCGTGCGTGAGGCCACCGGCAAACTGGTCGATATATTTTGATCCCTGCTCCGCCATCACGTCGGGCAGGGCAGTCATTGCTATTTTCTGGAGCAGGCCCGACACCACTTGGGGCGCAACCACATCGCCGCTGTCTTCGAGCAATTGGATCTGCGGGCGATTGGCATCCGGGGGACCGAAGGAAATCGGATTCTGGCCGAACCCGTGCGGAATGATTACGGCAACGGGCGCCGTTCCCGTTTTGACGGCCGCTTCCGCGGTCGCCGCGGTGTATTCCGGTTGCTCCGCTCCCTTTACAGGCGCGGGCCGAGTCTCGACTACGAGGGACCCTTCTTGCTGCAAGCCCCGAACTAGGCGCCGCGAAGCACTGCTGTTATCCTCATCCACGACAAGGAGGTTGACTTTCGGTGTCGTGTTGCGCCGCCCTCCGAAAATGACCGCGAAAATGCTGAAGAAAACGACCGGCAGGATGAAGCTCAGCGCGAGCGCACCGCGGTCGCGGCGCAAGGAAACAATCGCCGTGCGAACGATAGCGGCAATCAATCGCGCAACTCCCTTCCGGTCAATTGCAGAAAGACCGATTCGAGATTTGGCTTTCGTATGGAAACGTCGATCAGTTCAAGTCCAGCCTTTGCTGACGCTTCGAGCAGAGCGCCCACCTCGGCGGGGTGCTCGATGGTGAATTGCGCGGTGCCATTCACAGTGTGCCCGCCGCGCTCGAACACCCAGGCCTCGATGCGCTCGTTTGCTCCTGCAAAGCGCGCTAGAACCTGGCTCCGCGAGCCGAAGGTGGTGCGCACGAGGTCAGCGTGCGTGCCGAGCGCGATGATTTCGCCATGATCGATAATCGCGATCCGATCGCAGAGGCGCTCCGCCTCTTCCATGTAGTGCGTCGTGTAGATGAGTGACATGCCCGCGGCGTGCAATTTCTCGATCATTTCGAAAATGTGGTTGCGCGACTGTGGATCCACGCCCACGGTGGGTTCATCCATCAGAACCAGCTTAGGCTGGTGAATCAGCCCGGCGGCCATGTTGAGGCGGCGCTTCATGCCCCCCGAGAGATTCTTGACGAGCTCGTCGGCGCGATCGTCGAGGGTTGCCCAGCCGAGGCAACGAGTAACAGCTTGTTCGAGGGCAGTGCCGCGGAGTCCGTGATAGCGGCCGAAAGACCGCAGATTCTCACGACAAGTCAGCCGGGGATAGAGCGCGAGTTCCTGAGGGATCCAGCCAAGAGCGCTGCGCGCAACGGGGGAATCGGCCCGCGCACCGAAGATCGAGATGGCGCCTGCGTCAGGAATGACGCGACCCACAATGCTGCGAATCAGCGTGCTCTTCCCGGCCCCATTGGGACCGAGCAATCCCAGGCATTCTCCTGGGCGCAGCTCGAGGGTGATGCCATCGACCGCCGTTACCGGGCCGAAGCGCTTCTCGAGTGCATCAATGTGTAAGGGCGGGACTGCTTTGACGCTAGAAGTCGCGGGGAAAGACAAGGTCGAAACTCTCCGGATCTTTATGACCGCACCGAGTATACCAGCCGTGGGCGAAGTCTTGATGAATTCGGATGTAACCAGAAATCATCTAATATAGCGACATGTCCGATTTACCTGGGAACCCGAAGCCGCCTGGCGCCGGTCTTCCGAATCTGTCCGGGCCGCCCCAAGCCAAAGACCCGGTTTGCGGGATGACGGTGGATCCAACGAAGGCCGCCGGGCGAGTCGAGCACAACGGCAAGGTTTACCATTTTTGCTCGCAGCGGTGTGCCGATCGCTTCGAGCAAGATCCGCAGAGGTTTCTTGCTGCTCCAGGCCCGGCAGGCATGGAGCATGCACACGCACCTAGCCACGGACACGGGCAGGCTCACGCGAGGGCGCTCACTCCCATTCACGCCGCACATGAAGCAACGCATCACGCGGCGGCGGCAATCGCACCGGCCGCAGCCGTCCCATCCAACGCGCAAGGCGTTCGCTACACCTGCCCGATGCATGCGGAAGTCGTGCAAATTGGTCCAGGCGTGTGCCCGAAGTGTGGAATGGCGCTCGAGCCGATGGATGTTTTCGTGGAAGTCGAGGCAGACCCCGAGTACGACTCAATGCGGCGGCGATTCTGGGTGAGCGCGGCGTTATCACTGCCGGTCGTGGTCCTCTCGATGTTTGGTGATGCGCTCGGGTTGCGGTTGTCGGGCAGTATTCGCAGCGCGGTCGAATTTGTCTTGGCCACCCCGGTGGTGCTGTGGGGCGGCTGGCCGTTCTTCGAGCGCTTCTGGGCCTCGCTCGTCAATCGCAGCCCGAACATGTTCACGCTGATTGGCATGGGAACGGGCGTCGCTTATCTCGACAGCGTCGTCGCGGCGTTTTTCCCGCGAGTTTTTCCTACTTCGGTCCGCAGCATTGGCGGCGCAGCGCCCACTTATTTCGAAGCGGCCGCGGTGATCACGACACTTGTTTTGCTCGGGCAGGTTCTGGAATTGCGCGCCCGGCAACGCACTAGCGGGGCAATTCGCGCGCTTCTGAATCTTACGCCACAGCAGGCCCGCCTTGTTTTTGCGGACGGAACGGAAAAAGATGTGCCGCTTGACCAAGTCAAGCGCGGCGATCGATTGCGCGTCCGTCCCGGCGAGCGCGTGCCGGTGGACGGCGTGATTCGCGAAGGTGCGAGTGCGGTAGATGAAGCCATGGTCACGGGCGAGCCGATGCCCGTCGAAAAGCGCGCGGGCGACCGCGTCACCGGCGGCACACTGAATTCTAGCGGAAGCTTCGTGGTGGAAGCGCAACGCGTGGGCAGCGAAACGATGCTCGCGCAAATCGTGAGACTGGTGAGCGAAGCGCAACGCAGTCGCGCGCCCATGCAGCGTCTCGCCGACCGCGTCGCTTCGTATTTCGTCCCTGCCGTGGTTGTGGCGGCAGTCCTGGCATTCGCGGGCTGGATGTTCTTCGGCCCTGAGCCGCGCTTTGCTCACGCGCTTGTCGCGGCCGTATCCGTCTTGATCATTGCTTGTCCCTGTGCGCTCGGGCTTGCAACGCCGATGTCGATTATGGTGGCCGTTGGCCGCGGCGCGCACGCCGGCGTGCTCGTGCGAAACGCGGAAGCACTCGAGACTCTCGCCAGAGTCGACACGCTGGTCGTCGACAAGACGGGGACGCTCACCGAAGGCAAGCCGCTTGTGAATGCCGTGCGCGTTGTTGAAGGCCGCGGATTGACGAAGGAAAGATTGCTCGGACTCGCGGCCAGCGTGGAAAAGGCGAGCGAACACCCACTGGCGCGCGCAATCGTTAAAGCTGCGGGGGAGAAGGGCATCCCTCTGGCCGAACTGACTCAGTTTCGCGCAACTTCAGGCGGCGGCGTGGAAGGGCGAGTCGGAGCGGACCGAGTCGCCGTTGGAACCGAGAAGTTTCTGAAGGAAAAGGAAATCCCCACGCCGAGTGCTGAGCGACTCTACCACGCCTTCGGGTTTGACGGGGCTTTTACGGCCACGATTGTTCTTGTCGCGGTGAACGAAGAGATCGCGGGCGCAATCGCACTGGCGGACTTGATGAAGGAGTCGACGCCGCAAGCCATCGCCGCCTTGCAAAAAGAAGGACTGCGCATCGTAGTTCTCACCGGCGACCGCAAAGAATCCGCAAAGATGGTTGCCGACAAACTTGGGATTGCCGAAGTGCGGGCAGAAGTTTCGCCTGGGGAAAAAGGTGAAGTCGTAAAGCGTTTGAAGAGCGAAAGCCACATCGTAGCCATGGCAGGCGACGGCATAAACGACGCTCCCGCGCTTGCCGCGGCGGATGTCGGCATCGCCATGGGTACGGGTACGGACGTGGCCATTGAAAACGCCGGCATCACCCTGCTTAGAGGCGATCTGCGCGGAATTGTACGCGCGCGCGCACTGAGCCGCGCCACAATTCGCAACATCAAGCAGAATCTCGCCTGGGCTTTTCTCTACAATGTGATCGGCATACCCGTCGCCGCAGGTGTCATCTACCCTTTCCTTGGTTGGCTGCTCAGTCCCATGCTTGCCAGCGCCGCGATGAGCTTCAGCTCCGTTTCGGTGATTGCCAACGCCCTCCGCCTTCGTAAAGTCCTGCTTTGAGGCGGACCAATGCTTCGCTTGCCTGGTGCCCTC
>Ga0307475_10002042_pt1 | contig 12102 bp, 14 predicted proteins | sample atmos_gasesECM1C_FD_203317 | JGI IMG/M metagenome (GOLD analysis project Ga0307475, IMG submission 203317) | Hardwood forest soil microbial communities from Morgan-Monroe State Forest, Indiana, United States - atmos_gasesECM1C_515 | ecosystem: Environmental > Terrestrial > Soil > Temperate... | reverse complement strand
CTCGTCGGCGAACGATGCAAAAGATGTCGCGCCTCGATTCGCTTAAGGGTTTGCGCAGATTGCAAGACCAGCCAAAAGATGTGCGCGTGCCTTGCAATAAAGGATGGCCTCGCACCCGTATGGGATTTGGAAAAATCGCTTTTGCGAAAAGACGATCCAAACAATTCTAGAGAATGCTCGGATTGCACAGAACAATAAGGATTCCGGTACGACCGCTACCTCAATTGCATCCGCTGCACAGGTCAAGCCTGCAGCCGCGGTGGATACCTCGCAGAACAAGGTAGATACGGAGGCCGTATTTTTCGAATACATGAAAGCTCTCAACTTTAAAAGCGGCGACGTCCTCTGCATAGGTTTCGGACGAGATGAAAAAAACGCTGAAGGCTGGAGAATCAGTATGGGAAAACTTCTTTGAGGCGGTGCGAATCGCTCACCCACCCGGATGCCATCAGAAGATTAATCGCCCGCAATGACGCCGGACAGAATGTCTATATTTCCATGGCACCTTTCTTTCCGGAGACAAAGTCACGGGTAAAGAGGTTTGTCTCCAGCGTGCGCCACGTATTCATCGAAAAAGGACGAAGACGGACCCCAGACTTTTCCCAAGATAATGGAAGACGTTAAAACCGGACTAATCCCCGAGCCCGCTATTGCCGTCGAGTCTAGCCCTGGCAAGATGCAAGCGATATGGAGGGTCGTCTCAGATGATTTCGTCACTAACGACGGCGGTGCAGATGTTCCGAAGTACGAGTCGCTAATCCGAACGCTACGTTTGCGATACAACGCCGATCCCCAAAGCACGGACACGGCGAGCTTTTTGCGCGTCCCTGGGTTCAGAAACGACAAATACCCCGACAAGCCTATCGCTCGTTTACTTTATGTCGGAGCCTTGACTCCTCATCGATTGACAGACTTTAAAATCGAGATTGTTCCCATTGAAGAGGTTGCGAACTTTCCAGCCGTCGGCGACGCGACTGTTCGGATGCGCATGGAATATCTTGACTTGCGTTAGATGAATTGTCAGAAAAGGGTTTCTTCATTGATTCAAATTCCTGGACGGCCTGGGCGAGCGAGCCGGGCGCTTACAAAAGGGAGATCGTTTGTTTCTGGGGAGAAGAGCATTCGCATGGAAAAACCTGGGGAGCCTGCTTTATTGTTCACGCATCCGGTCGTCTTGATCACACCTGCCGTCATGCCCGTTGCAAACTGCGGCGCTGGAGGGAAGTGAGAGAAGAAATGGAACGGATCGTGGGATACACGTTGACCTTCGGATCCGCAGATGAAATCTCCGACTCCGGAGATCCTGGTGTTGTTTTAATTAACAAAAAAGACGTAAGCGACCCAGCGAGGCACTCGGCAGCAACGCCGACTACCGCTCTGACAGTTCAACCGGGAGCGGACGAAGAACCGGAAACAGACGAGGGCTTGCTCGGAAACGAGCCACTTCCAGAATGTCCGATATTTAAATCTGGATCGCTAGTTGAGCTGGCTGAAGCCCTGTGCCCTGATGTTCCGACAGAGTTCAAGCAGTGGGCTTTAATTACGCGGTTTGGTTTGATGCGCAGCGGACTGGATAAACTTGATGGCCAGCCCCACATCCAAACCCGTTTGAACGTTGTGTTCGTTTGTCCAAAGTGGCGTGGTAAGACGGCTGCGATAAACGAATCCAGACAAGCCATGACTACGATTATGGCTATAGTGAAGGCCGAAGCAGACAAGAAAGGACTGCTAATGCCTATCGCGCCGTCTTTGACGTTAACGTCGGTAGATTTAGGTCCAGGGTTGGTTGACGAATTCTGGGATCATTACAACGCAATCAAAACCGCGACGAGCGAGGCCGACCAAACCTCGAAGATATTGCTGGATCCCGATGAATTGTCGGATTACGTTTGAAAAGGCAAAAGTTTCTGCGAAATCGCGAAATACGCTCTTTTCAGAGTTTCTTAAATTGCACGGCGGAAACCGCATCGCCAACAGTTCCCGGCAGAAGGGTAAGCGACATCTAGACAATGCCCATTTAGCAATTCTCGCCGGCACAACCGTGAAGAAATATCCCGACTTGTGGACCGGCACCGGAGGGGGCGCAGATGGGTTGCAGTCCCGTTTTACAATCATCGCAACGAATAATGGAGCGATGCCGATCCAACAGCGCCCAACGGCTGACAGTAGTGCTTACAAGGCTTGCGTGCGCATAGCCAAGCAAGTGGCACAGCCCGGACAAATAATCACTTACTCAGCACCAGCGTGGAACGCGATGAATGACTGGAGCAAGGCAATAGACCTAGATAGCGATGCAGCAGCGCGCGTCTCCGACATGGTTCACCAGTTGATGATTATTCTGGCGGTAACAAACGACCTTGTAGAAGTGCCTGTTAGTTTAATGGAACAAGGTTTGGCGTGGGGCGACTATGAAATCGCTGTCCGGAAGAGGCTGAACCCAGAAGACTCTTGGACATGGATCCAATCACAGGAAAATGCCATCACGGCTTATTACACGCGCTGCCGCGACTGGGGTGATAAAGCTCCTAAATCAATGAACGAAGTTCGGCGGGCAATCCATCCACAGCGTAAGCCCGGTGGCCTCGGCCCATTCCTGCAGGCGTGGAAGAACCTTAATAGGGTCAGGAGTTTTGAAGCTCCGCAACAAGGGGCACAAAACACTAAAGTACAGCATCTACGCGTGAGCGCCGTTGGCGTCGGGCTACGGAGGTCAGTTGGACTTTGTAGTCCGCCCATCATTAAGATTCAAATGACAGAATCAATTCATCGAGTTTCGAGTTAGCTAGATAGTTTCGCCCTGGCAGCCGCGACGCGGCTCCTGTACTGCGAGCCTTTCGATGCATAGGGCACCTAAGTCATACCGGTTGGACGATTACCCGGGGCCTGGGTAGAAATCATCGAAGTCTTCGATTGCGAGCGCCATTGTATGGCGTAATCGGACAGCCATCGAAGATAGGTACATACCGGGCCACTCCGGTGAACGTGGCGAAGCGCACGCGAGCAACAGCGTGTCCATCCGAAATAATACGCATTCGGGCGTTTACTCGGATGGCCCAAATGCCCAGAAGAATAAAATTCCCTCAGCCGACTACTGATGAATCTAAATCCATCGCGATTACCGCGTTACGCGCTGTGTGCAAGGCAAAACAAAGCCCTGCCATTTCTCGCAGTTCCTTTGCCCACCCTCGTCTATTGCGCATCACACAAGCCGCTCAGTATCTAAGCGTAACCAATTGGTTTATGGAGACGTTACTGCGCGAGAACGAAATCCCATCGCTGATGCTCGGCAAACGTAAGGTCGTAGATGTTCGAGATCTTGACGCATGGGTTGACAAACAGAAGTCGGTGGCGGCATGACGTACGCGATCACCACTGCGAGGCCCCGACAGCAGGTTGTCACATCACAACGGAAATCAGCGCCTCAGTTACCGTACGCCGCGTCGACGTTGCCGCTCAGTTGTTCAGAATCGGTGATGCCCAAGTATTTTTGGGTCGTTTCTAAACTTTTGTGGCCCAACCAGTACTGGATGGTGCGCACCGTCACACCGTTTTCATGCCAACGCGTCGCGCATGTCTTCCGGAAGCGATGCAAATAAAAGTGCTGGCATACCGGGTCGGTCTTGCACGTTACATTTTCTTGTCGACGGCTGGGGCCTTCGCCTTTGATAAGGGTAGTCTTGCACTGCCCGCAGTTCAATTTCGCCTTTAAGGCTATTGTCTTAAGCTTGCGAAGAAAATGGTTTCCGGGAACTTCACTGCCTGAGCGACCTTCTCCTCCGAAAATCCAACGCGCCTCGGGCATTCTCTTGCGCCGAGCCTTCAGCAGTTCTATCAGTTTCTTGGGAAGTTTAACCGACCGGGATTCGTGCGATTTCGGAAAAAACCCGACATCTGGCTTCCGGCGTACGTGAAAAAGGCCCTTCGAGAAATCGATGTCTTGCCACGAAGCGTACATGACCTCGCCGCTGCGCGCTGCAGAACCCAAGAAGAACTTGTAGCGTTCTGTCTCTTCCGCATTCATCGCTGAGAACAATACTTCCAGTTCATGCTTGGTGTATGGAACGGCCGCTTCTTCCTCGACTGCCGGCAGCTCGTCGTTGGGGACACGTGCATCGATGTTATTTTTCTTAAGCATGAAATAAACAATGTTAAGGCGCGTATCGATGGTCTTTGCGGCGAACCCTTTCTTAACCATCGTGTTTTTGTAGAACCGGAGAGCCTCGACGGTTACGCTATCGAGAAAACGGACCTTACGCTCGCCCAATATTTCCACGAATTCTGTAAGGGTTAAGCGGTACTGCTGCACCGTCTTCTTTGCTTTGTTATTTTTCAGTTCGAGGTAATGCTCGACCGCGGCCTTGAGAGGTATTCGGTGAGCACTTGTTTCGGCATCCAGCTCGGCGACGGTCAGCCCTTTCGCTTGGGCGCGTAAACCGATCTCGAGGTGCTCTGCTTCTTCTTTAGCGCCTTTCAAGGTTAGGGCGTTGAGCACCTGCCACACTTGCTTGCCGTTTACGGTAGGGCGAGCGTAAAACGGGGGTTTTAGGCCGGTGCGCTTGCCAACACCTTCAGCAACCTTGGCGTACCGCCATTTGCTTTCGGCGTTTTTGGCCCTTTGATAGAGCCCTATCAAGCGGAAAACCCATTGCAAACCATGCCAAAACAGTAGCACACAGTAGCATAATCCACAATAGGCCCTATTTCTGGGCTTATAATTTATATGGCGGAGAGGGTGGGATTCGAACCCACGGTAGGATTTCTCCTACACTCGCTTTCGAGGCGAGCTCTTTCAACCGCTCAGACACCTCTCCGCGACGACGAACGATTTCATCGTAGCAGAGGCCTTCCATTCACGGCAATTCGTTACGCACTTGGTAGGCAATATTTGGCAATGCAGACCACCCCAAAATAAGTCGCTTAACATTCAAATTTGACCTAACGGCGATGTATGGAAATTTACTAACGTGCTCGCTGGCGGCGGACCACGAAGAAGGATTGCATCACTTGACTACATTCGGAAGCCAGAACGCCAGAAGTAATCTGCACGCGATGATTCAAGTCCGGATGGGAAAGAACTTCAAAACAGGATTGCACCGCGCCGCCACGCGGCTCCGCCGCTCCATATACTAATCGAGGCACACGCGCTTGAATCATGGCTCCGGCGCACATGCTGCATGGCTCAATGGTTACGTACAGCGTCGTATCCGCGAGGCGGTAATTGCCAATTATTTTTGCGGCTTCGCGCAACGCAACAATTTCCGCATGCGCCGTGGGATCACAATCACGAATGGTGCGATTGCCGGCGCGTGCCAGTATTCTTCCCTCGTGCACCAGCACCGCGCCGATAGGCACTTCACCGCTGGCCGCCGATTCGCGTGCCTCAGCCAATGCTTCCTGCATAAATTCGATATCCGCGTCCACGTTTTATCGAGAATAACATGGACGCTGGCCTCGCCTTGACAATTGCCCGATAGCGAAACAAACTACCGCTCGAATCGCGCATACGTTATTTATCCCAAGGAATAATCGAAAAATCGCACGTTCGGCGGCACTCGAAACAACGATATACTTCTGCCTATCATCAAAATTTTTGCGAAAGCGCGGAACACAAAGTACAACAACCCAAAAAAATGGAAATTCGACGAGACCCCATAACACAAAGCTGGGTAGTCCAGGGCCAGAAAGAATCGCTCGAGGACTTGCCACTAAAATGTCCCTTCGATCGTCCGGAATCGGAAGGCAAAGCCATCTTGCTTTCGCCCGCTGAAGGCGTCGCGCAAGTGCGCGTGTTACCTCATCCCGACCCCTTGTATCGCATCGACGGCCAGCTGGGCCGGCTTGCCGATGGCATCTACGACAAAATGGGCCCTACCGGCGCGCATGAAGTTATCGTCGAGACCGCGCAACACGACCGTCGCTTCTCACAATTCAGCGACGACGAAATTGATCGCGTGCTGACAGTGTGGGCTTCGCGCATCACCGATCTAAAAAAAGACGTGCGCTTCAAATACATCAGCGTCTTCAAAAATCAGGGCTTGGAAGCCGGCGAAGAGTGGTCGCACGCCCACTCCCAGGTGACCGCAACCATCTTCGTGCCGCGCCGCATCAAGTACGAACTGAACGCCGCGCATGAATGGTACAAGGAGCGCGAGCGTTGCATTTTTTGCGACATGGTGCGCCAGGAAGAAAAAAAAGGCACCCGCATCGTAGATGTGCAGGGCGAATATTACGCGCTTTGCCCGTACGCTTCGCGAGTGCCATACGAGATTTGGCTGCTGCACCGCAAACACAATCATCTGTTCGAGCAGCCGCACTCCGGATCGAATCGCAAAAATTTCGCCGCTTTACTAGGTCGGGTGCTGCGCCGCCTCGAAAAGCTTTCTCCTGCCTTTCACTTGGTAGTTCACACCGCGCCAAACACGCGAAGCAAAAAAGGGGAACTGGCCGGCTACTGGAAAACCTTGTCGGAAGATTTTCACTGGCACATTGAGATATTGCCGATCGTCGAGAAACGCAGCAAGTCTTACAGCATAAAAGAGGTCTACTTCAACGGGGTATTTCCGGAGCAAGCCGCCGAGCGTCTGCGTTTGTTGGATCCCAATTCATGAGCCGGCGTTTCAGGCCGCCCGCTCACAGCTCGCAGCACGGCGGCATTCTAAGCAGTCTGATCAGCCTTCTTTTTCTAATCGTTTTTTGTTTCGTCCTGTACGCTGCCCGGCGCCCGCTCCTTCGCCTGGCCGGCGAATCCTGGGTCGTCGAGGATCCTCTCCAACAGTCGGATGCGCTCCTGCTGCTCAGCGATGATAATTTCTTTGCCGATCGGGCCACCCGGGCCTCTGAGCTTTATCGCCAAAAATTGGCGCCTGTCATCGTGGCCAGCGGCCGGCGCCTCCGTCCCACCGCTGGAATCGCTGAATTGATGGAGCACGACCTGATCGAGCGCGGCATCCCCAAGGATCGCATCATCCGTTTCCCGCAGGATGCTGACAGTACCCGGGAAGAGGCCCAGGCCCTGCGGGCGCTCGTCACTGAGAAAAACTGGCGCAGCGTAATTGTGGTGACCTCCAACTACCATACCCGCCGGACTCGCTACATCTTTCAACGTATCTTTCCGGAGTCCGTTTCCGTGCGCGTGGCGAGCGCCCGCGATGGAGAATTTGACCCCGAACGTTGGTGGGAAAATCGCAAGTCACTGAAGGAGTTCATCCGCGAATTGGCCTCCCTGGTGGTCGCAACATGGGAATTGCGGAGAGAACCCGCTCATACCGTGCAATCGTCGCTGGCCTTCCGCTCAACCGCTCCGGTCCGGGCCTAGTGCTCCTGGAGCAACAGTCTAAATTCCCCGTCATTGTTGTTTACGCAACCTCAGTCGTATACTATCTACACTCTTCTGAGTCGCGGCCTGCCCGGCCCTGCGAAGCGGCTTCGAACCCCAAATTCGACGGCGAGGTGTTGTCCCCATGTGGAAAAACGAAGAACGCAAACCTCAAGCAATCCCGGAGAGGCCTGGCACTCCTAGCACGCACGTAAACCAGCCAGGATTTGGTAGCGCTCCCAGTAACCCGGTTTATCCGCCTCAGTCTGCTCCACTCCCTTCACGTCCAACGCCGACAGCGCCGCGTGGAAACGCCAGCATAGGGCAGGGAATCCGCATCAAAGGCGAAGTCACCGGCAGCGAAGACCTTTATATGGACGGCGTGGTCGACGGGAAACTCAACCTAACCAATGGCAGTTTGACCATCGGACCCAACGGCACCGTTAAAGCCGACGTTAACGCCCGAGAAGTGATCGTGCACGGGCGCATCGATGGCAAAGTCACTGGCCGGGATAAGGTTCAGCTAATGAGCACCTGTCATGTAACCGGCGAGGTCCAGACCGAGCGCCTGGCAATTGAAGAAGGCGCACTGCTCCAGGGTAAGGTGGAAGCGGGCAAGTTGGCTCCCAAGACTGAAGCCCGAAGCAGCAGTGCTTCCCCCAGTCCAAAATCTGCGGAAGCTTTGCCCACGACTTCAGGTTCCTCTGCGGACTAAATGACCCTGCTGAACAAATTCGGCATTGGTGGGCTAAGCGATGCATCGCGAAACCCACGACCCAGCGGGTCTTCGAATGTCAGTTCAAAACCGTTCTCTGCTGCTCCTCCGAGTACAAGCGCGGGGTCCCCTGGCTCTTCGCGCGCCCCGGAACCTGCTGCCACGCGCGTATCCAATGGCCTGAAGGAGTTTCTCTGGAATCTCGATGGTCTCGGCCGCGGGACTCTGCTCGACCTGGGAGCCGCCTGGCAGACCACCCTGAATTTTTTTATTGAGCGTAACTTCCGCGTCTCCACTGAAGACATTCTGCGCGGATGGAAAATGTTCCTGGACGAAGACGAGGCCCGTCTGCGCGAAGACCCCATCCTGCGCGAAAAACTCGACGTCACTCCTGAGGGCCGCGCATCCCGGTTCCTGAAGTCGAATATGCAATATAAGCCCGCTTCCTTCGATGCCGTGCTGCTCTGGGATGCCTTGGATTACCTGGACCCCGCGATGACCCGGCAAACGGTCGCCGCTATCACGGAGTTGTTGCGTCCGGCCGGCATCGTTCTGGCTATGTTTCACAGCAAGAAGGCGGAAGCATTTCAGCGTTATCGCGTCGCGGATTCCAACACCCTTCAGGTCGTTCCCGCCAGGAGTCTCACGCCGTTTTATAAGGTTTATCAGAACCGCGAAATTCAAGACCTCTTCAGCCAGTTCCGCACCACCAAATCTTTCGTCGGGCGCGACCAGCTCCGCGAGAATTTATTTATCAAATAAGCTCTCCGATACCAGAAAATCCTGATACAAAGCTGTGAATTTTGCCATCTCTTCGCTTGCATTGATTTTTCTCCAGGAGTACAACCTCACCGTGAGCTCATAAGGCTCCGGAGGGGAACATGACTCCACCGGACTTGGAGCGAAACAAAAGCTGATCACACCGCTTTTGCGGTGCGCGTCGCCCGAAACAGCTACGCTTTACAGCGAACTTTTTGAGACGACACAGCAAAACAAAAAGGGGAGCCATCGGCTCCCCTTTTTGCATTTTCGGCGTAAATAAATGCTACAGGTCAGACCTGCTCATGAGGATTGCGGACAATTATTGTTGAACTTGGTGGTTGTTGCGATGATGCGAAACTGCGCGGTGGTGGTGCCGGCTCCTAGCGGAATGCCGGTGATGGTGCCGGTCGTGCGACGAGGCCCGATTTGTGGTTTGCGGCTCGGCAGGGCGCGCAGTCGTCAGTACAGGGGTAATCGCCAACACGAGCAGTGCTAAGAACAGTTTCATAGAGAATCCTCACTGGAGTAAATGCTGGGTAGCCCTATTCAATCACACCCTGGCGCGAAAGTCTTCAAATATTCGATTAAATGCAGCAAAACTGACATAACTCAAACAATGCTTGACGGTAGTTGAGTTGGGGAGCGTATTTTTTCTTACCCGCCAATTTTCATTGCTTCCAGCCAACGGATGACGTCCCGCTGATTCGCGATAATCTCAGCCTGCCAAACAAGGGCTATGGCCATAAATCCTAAGACGACGATAGACAAGCTCAACACCAGTCCCACGCTCGACTCATTGGCCGGTAGTTGTAAGAACCTTCGCAGATAAGCTATAGGCTGGGGCTCCGATACCGGCCTTTTGGAATGCACTGAGGCCGGTTTACTCCAAATTCTTTGGCGCAATTCACTTACCAGCAGCGCGACGCGCGCCGCAAGTTGCTATCTTCACCAAAACACTCACTTTGCATTATCTGAAATTCGGATTCTTATTGCCGCGGTCGCACCGAACTGTAAAAATCGCCCCCCACAAACGACACGTTACTTCCACGGTTTACTAACTTCCGGAGCGATTTGCTCCAGTATTAGTTCCCAAACGTCAGGGTCATATAACGAGTAACGCTTCGTCCGCGCGCCATGCGCCGCTTCGCTGGAACCGTCGGATCCTTCCTCATTTTTTCCATCGGTCAAGAGCATGCTTCGATCGCAAGCGGCGAACAATTCCTTGCTTTCTTCGGGTTTGGCAATCCCCATGATCGCCGGGTGATAACGCAGCGCTCGATCATAAAGTTTTGACAGGCTCTGAATACAGCGCTTCAAACTGGCGCCAATCGCCAGCGACCACATCACCCCGTGCTGCCGCAATTCATATTTCTTTTCCCGTCCAGCCTGCACAAAGCGCTGAATATCTTTTGCAGACGCGCCGGCAAAAAAGAAAAGCTCATCGAAATCCCGTTGCCGCACTAATTCCGCTTCGCGTTGCGGCAAGCCGGTATTCTGCGCCAACTCCCGGGGCGAAAGGGAACTCAACGCCACCACCGGCACCTCCGTTTCTTCCGACAACGCTTCCAGGGCACTCGTCGCTGCCGGCAAGGTTTCCGCCATCGGCACGCACGTGAATCTTCCCAGCCGAATGGTCTTTTCCGGCCGCAAATGGAAATATCCTTCCGGTAGATACACGCCGCTGCCGCCCTCAGCAATAAACGGATGCGTGTGCGCATGTTTGCGCCGCGCCGCATCGAATTCGAGCCGCGACCGGTTGGTCACCCACACCGCCGGAATCCCCGCATGGTCCAGCGCAGCCGTAAACTCATCCAACCCAGCCACGCTCTTACCACGCGGCGGAATCAACCCATCCACGGCGATATACAGAACACACGGCGTTTGGCGCAAGCAAAGCTCCAGTCTGGACCATCATTCTATGCGCAAACGCCCACCTCAGCGAGTCGTGCACATTAATGCGGGAGCGAGGAGCAATAGATGCCCTCTGTTTTTCATCTGACTGTTGAGCCGCTAAGGTCGTAGCCAGAACCTCGTTTACCTAATGGGAATTGGACCCTCCTTTGCGCGAGTTTTGTCAGCGGGAGGATGAGAGCATCCCAAATGAGGACCGCGACCACACGTCCTCGCGACGCTAGTTGCGGCTTCTTGCGACGTCATGGTAGGGCGCATTGTCGCAGCGATCACTCGCGTAACCGTTCGGGCGCCTCGTTGCGAAGTCGAAGCACGAGCTCGGTTGGCGGCATCAATCCGACGATTGCCCGCCGATTCGGCCACCCCATGGCCGGGACGCCCCTGACGCCGGCCTTGTGCCCGTCTTTAATGAAGGCGTCGACCGTCGGAGAAAACCGGCGCTCGTGCCAGGCGGTTTCCACGTCTGAAGCAGAGATGCCGAAGCGTTCAGCGATTGGGACGATGACCTCGCGCTTCGAGATATCGGCGTGTTTGGTGAAAAACGCGCGCGAAACGTGGTGGCAAAAAGTGCCGGCATCGCCGTCGCCCTTTTGTGCGCGCACGAGCTCAGCAGTCTCAAGCGCAAAACGTGAGTTCACGTTATGTTGCGGCGGGTCGATTGGAAGTCCGACTTCTTGAGCCAAACGCTTGAGCCTCTCGCGAACCTGTGGCCACTCCTCCGGCGAAAACGGCTTCGGTGCACCTTCGGGCGGTGTGTCCGGATGAATCTCGAAAGGAAGCCAGCGCAAATCAGCTTGCAGTTCTCGCGCCGCTTGTTCGGCCCAAACTGAGCCGAGATAGCAAAACGGTCAAATAACGTCAGCCCAGATGTTGATGACGCGATTCATCATCTGTGAGCGTAGCACCCCGTTGGATGGACCCAGAAAGTGGTATGCGCACCGCGTTGCACCGAATTTGACCCGCCTTTAGCAATGCGCACTTGTTGTACCAAAGAAGGAGTCGTAAATGCTCCGCGGAACTATTCTCCTCGTTCTGCTGATATTGACCTTAACCAGTGCGGTCCTTGGCCAGTGCCCACGTAATCGGACATGCTGTTTGGGACGATTCCGCTTTTCCGATTGATGCCATAACGACGCCGGCCTCGCAACGGCCCGAGTAAACTGTTCGGTGTTCACCCTAACAGGGCTCGGACCGAAGGAGGCCGAGATGAGAATTATAGGATGTGATTTGCACGCTCGCCAGCAAGTTGTGGCAATGCTGGACACCGAAACGGGGGAAGTAGTGAGCATGACTCTGAAGCACGAAGGCAACAACGTGCGGGAGTTTTATTCCTCGCTTCCACGCCCGGTGCGTGTGGGGATCGAAGCCACGGGATCGATGCAGTGGTTTGTGAACCTCA
>Ga0307475_10002041_pt1 | contig 12103 bp, 11 predicted proteins | sample atmos_gasesECM1C_FD_203317 | JGI IMG/M metagenome (GOLD analysis project Ga0307475, IMG submission 203317) | Hardwood forest soil microbial communities from Morgan-Monroe State Forest, Indiana, United States - atmos_gasesECM1C_515 | ecosystem: Environmental > Terrestrial > Soil > Temperate... | reverse complement strand
GCGCGACCGGAGCTCCCTGCGCCTGCAGCACCCCCGGGTTGGGTTCAAACGTCGTGGGATCCACTTCCTGCTGCGCGAACGCGGCATTGGCAAAAAACAGCGCGGTTCCCAGTCCCACCAAAACTGCCTGCATCCGAATCTTGCTCGTGAATTTCATTTTCTCCTCCCCTTTTTCACTTTCGCTCCCCGAGGCGCTGCTGAGAAATGCAACTCAGGCGCCAAGCTCGTCCGAATCGCCCCGGGCTCGCAGACGACCTCCAAAGCGGTTGGATTGAAAAGGGTTACCGGAGTCCCGTTTTGACAGGGGTTGGACATCTCGATCCCCCTTCTAAACTTCAGGTCTATCCGGCAAGCGTTAGCTCCACTCGTATCGGGCGAATGGGTTCGCTCGTACAACCACCCAACCTCGCGAGATTCTTGTCGGCCGCGCGTCGTAAATAATAGAAAATACGATGGATAGTCTGCTCTTGGGGAATCTGTCCCGACGTGAAACGATGCGGCTCTTTCCCGCACTAACCAAATGGAGAGCCGCTCTCTCCATTCAGAGAGCATATTTTCCTGGGCGATTCGGGCGCTTGCCGCTGGAATCTGCCCTCTCCTTGGTGTAGGTTTGTCGGCGAAGAAACGGCATCTCCAGTCGTGTCCCGTGCATCCGAGGCTTTCAGCTCTGAACGGCCCTCTGCGCAAGTCGGAATTTCCGGTGGCCGCTAGTCTGTCGATCGGCGCTGCCGATTCGAATCCCATTTGCCTGGAAGACGCCTCCGTCTCCGCCTGCCACTGCCAGATCACCAGAGACGACGGACGCTACCTTTTGACGGACCTGGGCAGCACTTCGGGCACCTTCGTCAATGGCATTCCCGTAAAGCAACGCATTCTTTCTCCGGGTGATCAGATCGGGGTAGGAAGTTCTCTCTTTCTTTTTGAGGTCGAGGACTCTCCTCTCGCCGCCAGCAGCCCCGTCCACCTCGATGACAATTCCGCGGTCAGCACACAGGCCCATCAGCTCCCTCATGATGAATTGCTCTATCTTCGCCCCGAATCGTTGGCTGCCTTGCCTCACTCTGAACGGTTCGATCGCGCCCTCATCACTCTTCTCAAAATCAGCACGGCCATCGGTTCCATGCGCGACGTCGAATCTCTCCAGTGGCAGTTGCTCGGCATGATTTTCGATGTGATTCCCGCCGAGCGGGGCGCCATTCTCCTCCTCGAGGACGGTGCCTCCGAGCCTTCCTCCACGGTTGCCTGGGATCGAGTCTCCGGCCCCGAACATCCGGTCCACGTGAACCGCGCGCTGGTTCGCCGCGTTGTGGATCAGCGCGTCTCCATCCTCGACAACGAGGTTCAGCCGTGCCCCGCTCTTCCTCCTGCGGACGCGGCCGGCCAGAAAGATGCCCATTCCCTGCTGTGCGTTCCTCTGGTGGCCGCGGACAAACTCCTCGGCATCATTTATCTGGACTCCCGCAATCCTGCGACGCCTTTCAGCCAGGATGACCTGCAACTCCTCGCCGCTGTCGCGGGATTGGCGGCGGTCGCCATCCGCAACGCCAATCAATTCGAACGCTTGGGCCTGGAAAACCAGCAGCTTCGCGCCGAAGTCAATTTGCAGCATGATATGATCGGCAATAGTCCGCGCTTGCGCGAAGTCTATCAATTGATTGAGCGTGTGGCCCCCAGCGACGCCACCGTGCTCATTCACGGCGAAAGCGGCACCGGAAAGGAGCTAGCCGCCCGCGCTATTCACAACAACAGCCCGCGCAAGGACCAACCTTTTGTCGCGCTCAACTGCGCCGCGCTCACCGAATCGCTTCTTGAGAGCGAACTCTTCGGCCACGAACGCGGTGCCTTCACCAGCGCCATTTCCCAAAAAAAAGGGCTCCTCGAAGTCGCCGAGGGCGGCAGCATTTTTCTCGACGAAATCGGCGAACTTCCCCTCGCGCTTCAGGCCAAGCTGCTCCGTGTTCTCCAGGAACGCGAATTCGTTCGCGTTGGCGGAACCCGTCCCATTCACGTCAATGTTCGGTTCCTTGCCGCCACCAACAAGGATCTTCAGAAGGCCGTGCGCGAGGACAGATTTCGCCTGGATCTCTTCCATCGCCTCAATGTGATTTCGCTTGCCATGCCTGCTCTTCGCGACCACCCGGAGGATATCCCGCTCCTCGCCGAGCATTTTGCCGCCCGCTACGCAAAGAAATGCAATCGCAGGATCAAGGGCATCTCCCCCGAAGCCCGCACCTGCTTCCTGCAATACGATTGGCCGGGAAATATCCGCGAACTGGAAAACGCCATGGAGCGCGCGGTCGTCATCGGCACCTCGGAGTTTATTCTTCCCGAGGACCTCCCCGAGACGCTCCTGGAAACAGCGCCTGCCTCCTCATCTTCACCCGCCAACTATCACGCTGCCATCATTAATCTGAAGAAACAACTTATCCTGAACGCTTTCGAGCAAGCAGGCGGCAACATCACGGAAACCGCAAAGCTTCTTGGCGTGAATTCCAACTATTTGCACCGTCTCATCCGCAACCTCGATTTGCGCCTTGCTTTGAAGAAAAATTCCAAGGGCTAGCCGAACAGTTTCCGCTTCATCATTCGAAGGGCTCTCCGAAGGGAGAGTCCCTCTCTCCGTTCGGAGATTCTTTCTGGCGTTAGGAGAGAGTCGCAAACTCTTTTCCCGGCGTTTCTGGCCTCAGCTTTACCTCTTCTTGTTCCAATATCTTGCACCCGTTCCCGCAATGCACCGGCGGTTTCTTTTTCCCGTGGCCATGGAAATGCTCCACTCCAGGCGTGCGCCCAAACGCCGAGGAACAAAAACGATGGGGCGCAAATAAATAAGTTCTCCGGAGGAAAGTCCTCATGAAAGCCAATCGAATTCGCATTTTCACCACTGCTGTTTTGGGTCTCCTTGCAGTTTGCGCTTCCGCGAAACCGGCCGCCGCCCAGGCTTTTAAGGGCCGCTTCAAGCTGCCCACCGAGGTTCGCTGGCAGAACGCTGTGCTCCCTGCTGGCGATTACACTTTCACAATGAATTCTGCGGCCTACCCCTCCACGATTGTGATCCGCGGAAAGGACCGGTCAGCTGTGGTCATAACCGTGGGTCACTCAGGGAAGCCCATGGATATGCCCAGCCATTTGCAGATTGAGCGCCGCGGGCAGACGCGCTTTGTTCGTGAGCTCTATCTCGCGGACCTTCACCTCCACCTCCGCTATGCTGTGCCGAAATCTGAAAACAGCGAGTTACTCGCTCAGGACCCCGCAACGACCGAGCGAATCTTTCTTGCAACGCGCTAAGCGCAATCACTCCGTTTGTACCATCCACTCTGAGGGCAAGCCGCTTGCAGGTAAGCGCGTTTGCCCTCGGTTTTCCTAACAATCTCCAAATCTCTCTTCACCTGGTTGCATTCCCCCCAAGAATGTAGACTCTCCATTTGTGGATATTTCCTTAGAAGAATTCATGTTCCTGAATGACCGCGTGCAAATTCACGCCGTCGCTGCCGGCCCTAGAGACGGCCCCGTCATCGTGCTTCTCCACGGCTTCCCGGAATTCTGGTACGGATGGCACCGGCAAATCGCGCCTCTTGCCGCAGCCGGATTTCGTCTGATCGTCCCCGACCAGCGTGGTTACAACCTCAGCAGCAAACCTCCCGACGTCGCCAGCTATGCACCAACCGAACTTGTTTCCGACGTCATCGCCATCGCCGATGAGCTCGGCCAGCAGAAAATCCTTCTCGCTGGACACGATTGGGGCGCGGCCGTCGGTTGGAGCGCCGCTATCTCATACCCGCAACGCATCGCCAAGCTCGTGGTCCTCAACGTCCCTCATCCTTCCGTGATGCGCAAGTTTCTAAGTACCCGTCTGCGCCAATTCCTCCGCAGTTGGTACATTTTATTTTTTCAGCTTCCAATACTGCCCGAAGCCCTTTTCTCCGCATTCAATTTTCGTGTCGGTCGAAGATCGCTTCTCCGCTCCAGCCGTCCCGGCACATTCTCTGAGAACGATCTGGCCCAATATCGCGCCGCCTGGTCCCAGCCCGGCGCGCTCACGGCCATGATCAACTGGTATCGCGCGCTTTTTCGTTTTCCTACCACCTTCCCCGATCGCACCGTCCACGTTCCCACCCGTATTCTCTGGGGCGAACGCGATGCTTTCCTTCTCCCCGAAATGGCGCACGAAAGTCTGCGCTATTGCGCCCAGGGCGAACTATTCACCTTCGCCGAAGCCAGCCATTGGCTTCAACACGAAGAACCCACCCGCGTCTCTGAATTGTTGATCGATTTTTTCCGCGACTGATTGGCCCGTCTGAATCGCGACCGCAGGTGCGATTTCGCGGCTATCACTCAAACTGAAAGAAAACAATCTCTGGGCTGGAGCCCAAACGCAGCGGCGGTCCCCAGGTGCCCGCGCCGCTGCTGGTGTAAATCAGCATCTTTCCAATCCTGCTGAGTCCGTAAACGAACTGTCGATAAATTCCGCGCGCCATCCACGTCCACGGAAAAAACTGCCCCACGTGCGTGTGCCCCGAAACTTGCAGCGAAATCCCTTCCTTCTCCGCGATGTGTGGCTGATCGGGCGCGTGCGTGAGCAGGATGCTGGCTCGATTTCGGTCAACGCCGATCTGCCGCAGTACGGACCGGAAATGCTCCTCCCGCGTGGCGTGGTTGTAAGGCACGCCCACGATCTGCAGTTGATCCGCTTCCACCTTCTCGTTGTGCAGCACGCGCACTCCCGCGTCGCTGACGGCTTGCAAGTATCGGGAATCGTCGCCGAATTGTTCGTGATTGCCTGCAACAAAGTACGTCCCGTGCGGCGCACGCAGATCGCGCAACGGCTCCGCCGCTTTTGCCGTATCGATCGCCGTCCCGTCGTACAAATCGCCCGCCAGGAACACGGCGTCAGGCTTTTCTCTCATGACCTTAGCGACGATCCGCCGCAGAAAGCTGCCATTGCGAACGTGCCCCAGGTGCAGGTCGCTAATCAGCGCCGCTTTCCGCCCGCGCCAAGTTTCCGGCAAATTCTCGAGGCGCAAGGTGATCCGCCGAATCCGCGTCCACCCCGCGTTCAGCACTCCGGCCAATCCACTCAAAACGGCGGCTGCGTACAGAACCTCCACGATCTTGTGGAAATTTACATCCATCCCTGCAAGCCACGTCAATCCAAAAACAACCCACGACCCACCCGCCGCAAAAAACAGGAAACTTACAATTCCAAGCCACACAGCGGCAATCCGATAAAGAGTTCGCACCGCGGGATTGAAATAGCGAAACGCGAGCAGCGTTGCCGCCAAAAAGCTGACCGACAACGCGCCCGTCACCACCTTGAGCCAGGAGGCAGTGGCGGTCGCACTCCCCGCTGGTGCAAATGCCCACGTTTTGTAAATGAAAAAGTGCGTCAGAAACAAGATGGATTGAATGACGGTGGCAAACGCGATGAATCCGGCTCGTATTCGCATACCAGATTAGATTCCCTGGGTCGCCAAAATGGTATCTGTTTGCTTCCAGGCTTGCGACCAGCAGGCCGCGACCCCCTGGTTTCATGGTCACTAGCGGAGGACGGTCGCCGCCATTCCCGCGAGGCAGCCGAGGAACGCGACTGCCGCGTAGGTTGCAGTCGCGACTTTCCAAGAAATCGTTTTACCGAGAACGGCGATCGAATACGCGCTGTAGAAGCCAAGCGTACAAAGAATAACCGCCACATACGGCAGCGGTACTCCGCGGGACATGGCGATATACGCAATCACCACGTCGAACGCCATGGGCACCGGCAGGAAGGCACCCATCAGCGCCGTTAAAATAATTCCACCAACGGAAATCGGCGCGTGAATCGGTTGCGGCGGCACCAACTGTATGGCTAGCGCGCCCCGGCCCGCCGCCAACAACATCAGCGGGAAGCCCACGCGAAGTACGATCGAAAAACTCTTGGCCTAGCACTTGATCGTGCCAACCAGAGCCTGCGCCCAAGTCTCCGACGTGACCAAATCCACGGGACATTCCGCTTCGGCGAAGGCTGGTGGTGTCTGGCGCCCGGCTATAAACGGAGTGCACCAGGAATCTTGCAGCCAAGCCAAAAACAATCAACAACATGCCGCCGACAACGATCGATTTCGCAGGAAATGATGCTGGATGAGCTGGAAGCGCGACGCGATCCGCCATCTGAACCCTCCATAGCTCTAAACTGTGAGGTGTCTAACAAATGCTGTGGGCCGTTGCACGCGAGTATTCTCCAGCCCGTCAATGCCGTCAAACCGCTTCATTTGCGGCACTTCAGATTTCGGGCCGCACTTCCTTTCAGTTACAATCACCTACTTTGTTCTTGACGGGGCCAAGCGGCGAACTCGGCTCCGCGGACCGGCGTGCCCTGTGGGTGCAAGATAGAATGGGTGGTTCGGAGGTGGTCGAATGAGTTGTCGGCGGGCTGGCGTGGGTTCGCGTGCGCGATGGAATTTGGCAAGATTTGTTGGCTTCGGTTTGCTCGGCCTGACTTGGCTGACGATCACTGTCGCTCAGGAACGTCGCGAGCGCGAACCCAACAGCATCTACGCCGAACGCCGCGCGCAACTCGCTGCTCAGCTTGATGGGCCCATCGTCCTTTGGGGTCTCACCGGCCGCGAGGAATTTTCGCAGGCCTACATCTTCGCCCAGGAAGACAATTTTTATTACCTCACCGGCCACAACGAAGAAGGCGCCGGACTGATCCTTCTGCCGGAGCTGAAGAATGGAGCCGCGAGCGACGGCTGGGAAGGCCCCCGCGAAGTTTTGTTTCTTCCCGCAAAAAATCCCACCAAGGAAAAATGGAATGGCGTTCGTATGTCGCCATCCGATCCGGGCATCGAAGCGCGCGCCGGGTTTTCCAACGTGCAGCCATTCCCCGAAATGCGCGCGAACGTCGAGAAGCTCGCGAAACTCTATCCCACTCTGTACACCATTCTTCCTTACGAAAAAGAAAATGGCGGCTACCCTCATGAAAAGGCGGTTGTCGAATGGCTTCAGCTTGCCGCACCACAAGCAAAACTGAAGGACATCCGCCTGCAAATTAGTGCTCTCCGCCAGATCAAATCACCCGGCGAAATTGCATTCTTAAAGCAAGCGATTGAAGTGTCGCTCGACGCGCAGCTCGAAGCGATGAAGGTGATGCGTCCGGGCCTATACGAATATCAGGTCGCCGCAAAAATGGTGGAAGTGCATTTGATGGGCGGCGCGGAAGCCGAGGGCTACGCTCCCATCGTGGGCGCCGGGCCGAATTCCATCGCGCTACATTACGACAAACTCTCCCGCAAGATCGAAGATGGCGATATCGTGGTTCTCGACGTGGCCGCGCAATACTCCGGCTACTCCGCCGACATCACGCGCACGCTACCCGCCAACGGGAAATTTACGCCGCGCCAGCTCGAAATCTACGACATCGTTCTCGGGGCGCAAAACGCCGCACTGGCCATGATCAAGCCCGGCAACGATTATTGCAGCAAGGGCGACAAGAGCGCCTTCCGGGCCGCGTACGATTACATCAATTCCCACGGAAAAGATCTGCATGGAAAATCGTTGGGACAGTATTTCATTCACGGCCTCGGCCATCATATCGGCCTCGATGTTCACGACCCCGGCGAGTATTGCACCCCCTTGCGACCGGGAATGGTCGTGACCGACGAACCGGGTGTTTATATTCCGGAAGAAAATCTCGGCGTGCGCATCGAAGACGATGTGCTCGTCACAGAAACCGGTTACAAGCTTTTGAGCGAGCGCCTCCCCCGCGATCCCGGCGAAATCGAAAAGATCATGGCAGCGGCCGCTGCACAACGCGCAACGGGAGAAAAAGGTGATGCCCGCGGGACGGCTTCGTCATCGGAAGCGCACGCCGCTGGCACGATCCGGAGCTTGATTGAGAAATACGCGAAATCCGTGGACGATGCGGATACCGCTCTGGCCGCGCAGGTCTGGTGGAATTCTCCGGACGTCTCCTTCATCCACCCGTTGGGCCATGAGCACGGTTTCGAGCAAATCAAGCAAAATGTCTACACGCGTTTGATGGGGGAACCCTTCTCGGAGCGCAAACTGAACGTTCATGATGTTTCCGTTCATGTTTACGGGGACGCGGCCTGGGCGGAGTTCTGTTGGGATTTTGTTGCCAAGGTCAGAAAAGATGGCTCGCCCATCACAACCCACGGCACAGAAACCCAGATCTACCGGAAGGAAACGGACGGATGGCGCTTGGTCCATGTTCACTATTCCGGAATGCCGGTTACCGGAGAGCGCCAGGGCTTCTGAAGAATCTTAATGTGACCACTCCTGTTCAGGTTGGCAACGGAGTATTTGAGAATCCGAATTGACCGCTTGGAATCCGGCCATTTATACTGGACATCCGCATTGGGCATGAAGTCCTCCCCAGTGTGCCTCGAGTCATTCCGGATGCGGCCGCGTTCCCGGCCCGCCTGAATTTCCGAAATTAGAAATAATCTCAGGGAGATTATGAGCAGCGTCAAAGCGACACAACTCCGCCCCGGCATGGTCATCCAGCATGAAGGCCAGCTTTTCACCATTTTCAGCGTCGATCACCGCACACCCGGCAACAAGCGGGGTTCGATGCAAACGCGCATGAGAAATCTCCGCACAGGTGCGATCATCGATTACCGGTTCCGCGCCGAAGAGTTCGTGGACCGCGCCATCCTCGATGAAGTCGAATTCGAGTACCTCTACAGCGAGGGCGACGATTTCCATTTCATGAATACGAAGAACTACGAGCAGATGCAGATGAGCCGCCAAGAGCTGGGCGAATCCGTCTACTATCTGATTCCCAGCACGATCGTGAAGGTGGAGTTTTTCGAGGAAAAACCCATCGGCGTCGACTTGCCCGATACCCTGGATATGAAAGTGATTCAGACCGAGCCGACGCTGCAAAAGGCCACGGCCAGCGCGGTGATGAAGCCGGCGACGCTCGAAACCGGCCTGATCGTGCAGGTGCCGCCGTTCGTCAACGAAGGCGACAGAATTAAAGTGGACACTTCGGAAGCGCGCTATGTTCAGCGCGTCGAATAGTTTTTCAGTATTAGTTTTCAGTTTTCGGGCTCTCCGTCGTTGGTTTTCAGTTTTTGGTTGACAGTTGGCAGCATTCAGCGAAGAGTGACAGTCTCGCGCTTAGCGAATTCCGATTTCGCGAGCTCGATTTTCGGGTTTTGGTTTTCCGCCTCCGCAGCTAATTTCAGCGCAAGCCGGAATTAGAAGAGGCAGAGCGGCGCCCCGGCCTCCGGCCGGGGCGCTTTTGCTTTTCGGCACCAAGTGGTTTGCAACTGCCTTCTTAGGGAGCGCGTCTCAAAATGAGTCGGGGTTATATGTAAGGACATTATAATCAATAACTTACAGAAATGTGATGGAAGATTTCCCTAAGGGTTCCCGGCAGAGCCAGCGGCGGATTTCTCACCGGCAGGATGGGAGCCGAAGACACGGTCGAAGATCGCATCCACATAACGAAGCTGGCGCTGGAGATCGAAAGTGCGCGCGAGCGCTTTCGAATCGAGATACTTGGAGATGCGCAGATCGGCCGCCACGCGCGCGCGGAAACTGGTGTCGGTTTCCCACGTGGCCATGGCATTTTCCTGGACCGCCTGGTAGGCGTCTTCGCGCGGCATGCCTTTTTCCACCAAGTCCTGGAGCAACTGCCCGGAAAAAACGAGCCCGTGCGTGGACTCGAGGTTGCGCAGCATGCGGTCGGGGAAAACCCGCATCTGACCGACAATCGTGGTCATTTTCGAAAGCATGTAGTCCACAAGAATCGTAGAGTCGGGAAGGATGACGCGCTCGACGGAGCTGTGAGAAATATCGCGCTCGTGCCAGAGCGCGACGTTTTCGAAAGCCGCGATCATGTTCGAACGGACAAGCCGCGCGAGGCCACAGATTTGTTCAGAGGTAACGGGATTGCGTTTGTGGGGCATCGCGGAGCTACCGCGCTGCTCGCCGCTGAAGGGTTCTTCTGCCTCGCGAACTTCGGTGCGCTGGAGATGCCGGATTTCGAGAGCGATTTTCTCGAGCGTAGCGGCAATGAGGGCGAGCGAGCTGACATAATGGGCGTGGCGATCGCGCTGGATGACTTGCGAGGCCACGGGAGCAGCTTTCAAGCCGAGTCTCTTGCAAATCCTCTCTTCCATCTCCGGTCCGAGATGCGAAGCGTTGCCGACGGCTCCGGAGATTTTTCCGACCGCCATTTGCTCTGCGGCGGTGCGAAACCGCTCGATGTTGCGCTGATTCTCCGCGAACCAATTGGCGATTTTCAGCCCAAAGGTGATGGGCTCGGCGTGTACGCCGTGGGTGCGGCCGATCTGCGGGGTGTGGCGAAATTCATGGGCACGAACATCGAGGATTTCGCCAAAGAGAACAAGGGCACGCTCGATCAGTTTGGAAGCATCGCGAACTTGAAGGGCTTGTGCGGTGTCGACGACGTCATTCGAGGTCATGCCGTGGTGCAACCACCGGGCAACGTCGGGATCGCCGATGGATTCGCCAAGGGCCATCGTGAAAGCTATGACGTCGTGCTTCACGCGAGCTTCGAGATCGAGGATGCGGGCGACGTCCACTTTGGCGCGCGCGCGAAGGGCGGCAGCAGCTTCTTTCGGAATCTGACCCGCCTCGGCAAGCGTTTCAGCGGCGGCCAGCTCGACTTCGAGCCATTTTGCGAACTTATTGGCGTCGCTCCAAACGCGGCCCATCTCTTCGCGTGTATAACGTAGAATCAATTCCTCCTCCTCACGTCATAGCGGGCGAAGCCCCACGAGCTCACCGCTTGCAGTTCCATGATACCGCACATGGCGAACCTGGCAGGCACGCCGGAGCAAGAAAGAAGTGTCCGGAATTGGGATGACCAACGGCGGTAGTGGACGATGGGATGAGGATTGCAGCGCCACGGAAGGGCCTAAAGTGTTCGCCGAAAAGGGTTTGAGAGTTGATTTGAGGCGGCATGGGAGTTGCAAATTGCAGGGGGGTAGATGATCTACAGCCAAGGAGTAGGATCTCGATAGCCTTGGATGGAACAAATGGCCGGGGCGTGACGTCAATACGAAGAGCAGGAGCAGGCTGGGCACACGGCTGAGCTGGGGCGGTTCGTCAATCCAATTGAATAGAGAAAAGTTTAGGAGAGGGATGAGTCGATGACCGAGAAGAAAGCGTGGTACCAGAACCGGATTGAGCTTTTGCAGGGGACCTTGGACCTGCTGATTCTGCAGACGCTTCAGTGGGGTGCGCAACACGGCTACGGAATCAGCGTGGCCATTCGCAATCGTTCGGGCGAGATCTTGCAGGTGGATACCGGCTCCTTATACCCAGCCCTGCACCGACTGGAGAGACAAAAGTGGATCAAAGCGGAATGGAAGACCTCCGAGAACAACCAGCGCGCGAAGTTTTACCAGCTGACGGCCGCCGGAAAGAAACAACTGACAAGAGAGCGGTCAAAGTGGTCGCAGCTTTCCGACGCGATCGCGGGCGTGCTGCAGCCTGAGGAGTAGTGAGGACGCAGCAAAGTAAGAAAGTAAGAAAAGCAGAGGTGGCCCGTGAGTTTCTGGCGGCGCAAAAAGAGAGAAGAGGAACTTGGCGAGGAAGTGCGGAGCCATCTGGAGATGGCGGCCCGGGAGCGCTTGGAGCGAGGCGAGACAGAAAAGGAAGCGGGACGCGCGGCGCTGCGGGAATTTGGGAACGTAGGTCTGGTGAAGGAGGTCACCCGGGACGTTTGGGGATGGAAATGGTTGAGAGACGCCGCTGATGATGCGCGTTACGGACTGAGGATGTTGCTGAAGAACCCGGGATTTGCGGCCGTCGCCATTTCGTCGCTAGCGCTCGGCATCGGCGCCACTACCGCGGTGTTCAGCGTGGTCTACGGGGTCCTGGTAAACCCGTACCCGTATGCCAATTCGGACCGCATGGTGCACCTAGTGGTCCACGACAACGCCGGCAACCGCCGCTTCGTAAACCTCAATGGGCCGCAATTGCGCGAGCTTCGGCAGGCCACATCGGTCGAGAGCGTTGCCGCCATGGACGAGTGGGACCTCACCACGACGGAAGGCGATCTTCCCGAAAACGTCCAAGCTGTATATCTCACTTCCAACGCTTTTATTCATTTTGGCGTGCCGGCACT
>Ga0307475_10002040_pt1 | contig 12104 bp, 17 predicted proteins | sample atmos_gasesECM1C_FD_203317 | JGI IMG/M metagenome (GOLD analysis project Ga0307475, IMG submission 203317) | Hardwood forest soil microbial communities from Morgan-Monroe State Forest, Indiana, United States - atmos_gasesECM1C_515 | ecosystem: Environmental > Terrestrial > Soil > Temperate... | reverse complement strand
TCTTTGGCCCATGGCTTTTCTTCTTCGGGCTGCTTGTATTTAAGTCGGGTTTCCTTCCCCGCATCCTAGGCGTACTGCTGATCGCGGCGTGTTTCGGCTACTTGGCGGATAGTCTTACGCCGTTTCTTCTGCCCAGTTACGCGGACCTCGTGGGCCGAATCGCGAACATCCCGCTGACCCTCGGCGAACCAGCGATTATCTTGTGGCTTTTGATTAGGGGAGCAAAGAATCAACCGTTGGGAGCCGCATAAAGTGAGCCGAACTCCTGCCGTTGGGTTTCACGTTCGACGGATTCCGAGCGGTTGGTCGGCAACCCTTACCTTACCGGATTATGGAAGGGTTGCCCGTTGCTCGGGAGTAATCGCAGCGATATCATGTGCAAGGACCTCCCTCCCTTTGTGTTCCGCGAAACAGCGGGGATATCGCTGCGTAACTCTGCGCTCTCGCAGTACCACCGACGTTAACTACTGAGTTCGAGGTTTGTGCCCCACCGACTGTGGATGTTTGACCTCGCCACTCGGTGCCTTCGCGTCATCTGGCCACCACAAGTGGAAGATGATTCCGTCGGTTTGGGCAGCGGCTTCGGCGGTCTTTTTAGCATCCTCGGGCGACTGATCGAGCACTTGGACACGACCGGTGGCGATCTCCACCGCATGGTCGTGATAAAACTTATTCCACGTTGCCAGGGGAACATTCGGCCGGGTCACGCTCTTGGCCACAAAGTATTCCACCTGCTTCACAAGAGCGTTGGGCTCTGCGGATTCATAGATCAGGCATTCCAGGACTTCCGCTGAAACCGCCTTGCAGTAGTGGTGGTAGGGCCCCATGACCTTGCCGTCAATCATGTGCGGGGCCAGAACGTGGATGGTGTGGCCATCCGCCGGCGCCTGGTATGCAGTAATGAAGTGCGTAAGACCGGTTGCTTGCGGACCAAGCTAAGAATTTCGACCTGGCAGGAAGGGGCAGCGGCCACGCCACCAAAGCTTCGAACCTTCTTGGCGGCGAAGTACGGAATCAGCAGCGACGGCCTCAAATAGCCGCCCATTCGCGCGCGGAGCGTTCTAAGCAACGGAATCCGTAGGAACGGTGCACACCAGCAACTGGCTCCGCTAACTCTAAGCAGCCTTTTTCTGCAGCGCCTTCACCTTCGCCCATCTCGCCCGCTGTGCAGCCGCGATCTTCCTGCGAGCGGAGGCTGACATGGAGCGCTTGGGTTTCATCTTACGCGCTTGGTCTTCTGTTGCTCTCTTTGCCCATCGCGCTTTTTGCGCGAGGCTGATCCGCTTACGGGCCGAGGCTGACAGTGCAGGCCTCCCACCGTTCTTTCCAAGAACTGAAAGCGCCGCATCCACACGTTCTAGCTGAGTTGCCAGATTCGTTCTCTCTACCCTCAACCCCGACACTATGGACGCCAGTCCCTTTAGATTTGCCATGAGTTTCCCCCTCGGCAAAGGATTGTAATTGATCGGCTCTGTTTCCTGAGAGACTCCGCTATTTATCGCCCGAAACTCGGTCATATTCAGAAACTTATGTAATGCCACCGTTTGGTTCCGACGATCATCTTTCAGGGATGCGGAAGCGGTTGCCTTCGACGGAGTTCTCTCAGTTCATCGAAACAGGGAGCACACTGTCTGATGTGAGCCAGCGTGGAAGGGGAGTAGACGGCCTCAGGTTCGGCCGCCAGCTTCCGAAGGGCGGAGTATCCAGAACAGTTGATGCGCCGCGGATTGGGATAGTCTTGATGCACTACCCGGTCGAATGCATCAAACAGCTCGTTCTCCAGATTCATTGATCTTAGTTGTCCTGTCTGAATCGAGTGAGTTCACAACTATGGTGCTTCCGCGGGCGATCCTATCGTACAACTCTTCTTCGCGCAAAACCGAGACTGTTTTTTAGCGGCCTGGATCACAAATTGCCCCTGCCGAAAGGCCAAGCCGCAACCTCTCTCGACAACTCTGGCCACACCTGCCGGAAAGGTCGCCTAGCGCATTCACCCGCCACAGGTCCGCAATGAAAAAATTTCCCATCACAGTGAGATACATTTCCGTTTCGCTGCCATTTATAGATAGAAGGGCTGTGGGGTCTGGATTCCAGATCATGATCCGAGATGGGGGAAGTCAACCAATCGAGGAAGCGCCGCGTCTTCCGTTGGTCAGGAGCAGCAAGAGAGATCACCGGAGCCTACCTGAATGCCAGGAAGCACTCGGAAGAGTCGCGACAAGACATTCCAAGTGATTTGAAGTCACTCATCACCAGGCTGGTTGAAGTCTCTGGAAACCCCAGGGACGCTTGTCGGAGATTCGTGCGCCAGGCCGGTATTGCGCAGAAGCAATCGTATCGGTCGTGGACCAACAAGGAGCAACAGAAGCTGCTCGACTTGATTGTGTGTTATCCCGTGCATGAAGTGACCCTCCTGCTCCGTCGCTCGCCGGCCTCGGTCCACTCTATGCTGCGGCGGCTGGGTGCGAGCGGTCGCATGGGACAGGATTGGTTCACGAAATACACTCTGGCGGAGGCGCTTCATGTTCGTGCCGAAGAAGTGCAAAAGTGGATTGACCGGGGATGGCTCAAATGCCGAATCGTCGAGACCGGGAGGCTCAGGAAGGCGATCATTGACGCGGCCGATTTCTGTGAGTTCTGCAAGCATCATCGTGCTGAAATTGTTGGACGAAGATTGAACTCGGACCGGCTGAGCTTTGTCCAGACATTTGTGTTTCCTCCCAGTCACATGGAGCTTCTGCCCGTGCGCGAAGCCAAGAAAGAACGAGCGGAGTACGAAGCCCAGATGAAAAAGGAAAACAGTTCTGCAGCGCAGGAGTTTGAACCGGAAGACGATTTTGGTATCACAGCCTAATATTGAACATCGATACTGATGCTCTTGCAGCGTCAAGCCTCTTCTGTATGATCTGGTTTCGATTGCTCTTGAGAGTGACGATGGTCAATCCGATGTCTCTGCTTCTCATCAGCTTGGAGCTTCCGTCTCAGCTCTCTGACTTCGCGCCAGAAGCCATTACGAACCGCGGCGATTGACGTTCCGAGCTCCCGGGCCACTTCCTCCCAGTCGTAACCCGCCGCTCTGAGAGCCAAGACCGTGCTGTTTCTTTCGCTGAGTTTTCGAACGATGTTCTCCAGATCCAGTCGCGCTTCTACCTGACGGCCCCAGACTTGGTCTACCGCACGACTCGACAGCTCGACCGCCCCACCGGCGGGTTCAAGGCGCCGAGACTTGGCAGCGAGTCGACGCAGCGCCCGCGAGAAGGCCAACAAGAGCAGTCCGTTTTTCGGTGACGACGAGGGGGCGCCGAGCCGGTCCAGGTAGCGAGAAACCTGCGCAACGGAGTCTTCCATCACATCGGCGGCTTGCGCAGGATCGGCAAGAAGTGATCGAGACCGCCGGCAGGCTTCTTTCCAGACTTCATGCGCTGCGGAACGCACATCACCCCGGATTGGCCTTCCCTTACGATCGACTTCCTGATCCCACCAAGAAAGAATTCTGTCCGGCCTTCCCATCCTGCACCCTTGAGTAAAGACGAAGGGCAATGAGAAAACTACATCCGGGCCAGGCGGAGGCGGAAACTCCGAGCGCGACGACAACAGGAGGCTGGGGTGCGGGATGCCATCTCGCGGTAGAGGGAGTCGGCTCGCTCTCCGATATGGCGGTAGAGCACCAGCGTTTGCCCCAGGTAATGATGGCGGAAGAGTCGGTTCCAAAGCGGTCAGGAAACCGGACAAAACGATCTTCCTCAACCCGATTTGAGGACTTTTCTGCGCGCCAAGAACGATTACGCGGAAGGCCCAGTCTCGTCTGCAACCAGCCCTGCTGCGGCGCATTAGTCCAAACATCGCGAAGCTCCCAGCCCGATACAGTGTTTGCCGTCAAATGAAATGGCGCATTTGTAAAGACTTGCCAATGATGGCAAGGCAGTGCCTTCCATTGGGGCCGCCGTCACCCTGCGCGCTTCTTGTTACCCATCCTGTCGTCTCGCGCCTGGAGACGCCAACTATCGTGGCGCACATCCGTCCACGAGTGGTCATTTTTATTTTCGACGGTCGGAATTCCGGACAGCAGAAACGGAAGAGAGGAGGAAAGGTCAAGGCGTGGAGTCGGGCCAGCTGGGTGCGAGTCTGAGGCGCAGACTGCATCTGCACGTTTTCAGATCGCGCTCAGCAATGTCTCAGTTGCTGGAGTGGCGCTCAGGGTTCGGCAGGTCTTCTGATACGGCCAGAATACAGGTTTGGCCGTCGAACTGAATCTTGTCCGCCGAATAAGTTGTGGTCTTGATTTGGCCGGATTTTGTCCTAAGCCGGGTGACGACATTGCGAATGGGGCCGCGCTGCAGCTGCGCGAGCATCAGCGCGCGGTCGGACGGATCTTCCCAAATCCTCAGCTCATGGACCGTCCGGCCGAGTACTTCTGCTCGGGAATACCCGTAGCGACATTCGAATGCAGCGTTTACATCCACGAACCGCCCATCCGCAACCGTTGTGATGGAGAACGGGACCGGACTCGAACGAAAGACCTTTTGGAACCTGTCCTCCAAGAGTCGGCGCCCCTCCTCCGACTGCACCAGGGCCGCCTGCGCTCGTCGGAGATCTTCTATCCGCTTTTCAAGTTCCTCTCCATAAATCGCAGCCCGTTCGTAGAGACGGGAATTCTGGATTGCCGCCGCCGCGGGGATTGCCAACAATTCCGCTCGGCGGAGATGATCTTGAGTGAAGCGGTTGGGCTCCGCATGTCCGACAGACAGAAAACCCAGGTACTGACCGGACGCGACCAGAGGAACGCTGAGCCAGGAGCGCAGATGATCATGTCCTTCGAAGGTTTGCCACGATTGCTCTTCCCGCGTATCGGAGAGCAAGACACTCTTCTGGCTAGCTAGCATTCGCTGCAGGAACGGAGAGTCGTCGGCATTCAGAGTGAGGGGGAATTCCGAACCCGGCTTTGGAGTTTGGGGGCAGAGCTTCTCACCTAACGACAGCACGTGGGGACCGCCCTCCGGGATTAAGACCCGAGCGCAGGTGTACGGTATCAGGTCTGCCAGCGATTGGAGAAGCGCCTCGAGAACGAAATCCATCCGGAGATCCTGCGTCAGACCAAAGGTCGCTTTGCGCAACGCTTCGGCTTCGGCCCATGAGGATCGCGCCAGGGCAAGATTGGTTGCGACTTGTTCTTCTGCTTCCTTTTGGGCAGTAATCTCAAGGACAGTCCCGACGAGGCGGCGAATCTTGCCTTCAGAATCGCGCACCGGGAAACCGCGCGCCCAGACCCAGCGCACGCCTCCGCCTGGCCTTACGATCCGGAACCTCTCATTGAACTGCCCGTTCTGGGCCGCTTCCTGGAGATTCCCAAGCACACGGACACGGTCCTCGGGGTGGATGATGTCTTCATAAGACGACGGACTTTCCATTAAAGACTGGCACGAGCGTCCAGTGATGGTCTCATAGGCCGGGTTGACATAAAGAGCTTTCTTGCTGTCGGCATCGATCATCCAGAAGATTTCCTGGATATTGCCGGCCATCTGCTGGAATTCATGTTCTGCCGTTTGGAGGACACTCGCCGCGTTGCGTTGGTCACGGCGCAGTTGGAGCAGCACTTTGGCCAAAAGAAGACTGAAAATGCAAAAAGCGGCAGTCATGCCCCCCAACAGCACTACTGAGACCTTTGGCCTTTGTAGGTTGGAGACCAACACGGCTACGAAGAGAACGACGGAGAGCACCATCAAGGCGATCGAAGCGACCTGCCAGACGCGCCGTGACGCCCATTTGGCAAATGGCTCGCTGCGGGGTGGGTCAACCTGATCCATGGCTCTACCCAGGATAGACTTCTGGACTCGTGGCTATCGGGTGTCCAGCGATGAGACGGTGATGGCGTCGAAACGGTCGTCTCTGCTACGTTTTCGAGGCAATGCTAACACAACAGTTTACGACTGCAGGAGTTTAGCCGACCCAGTTCAACAGGCGCAGACAGATAGGAAACTCAATACACTGGCGAGTGCCGCTGTTCCATCCATTGTGCTCCAGAACAACGGGCGCTGGCATCGGCACGCTACGCGGCTGAACTTGGATCTACGGTGATGTCCCACGCCTTGAGCAGCCATTCTGGGACATAGCAGCGATTCCTATTTCGCTCACACCAGGCACGAAGCGGAACTGACGAGGTATACATCTCTGCCGTGAGCTGCAGTTGGCTGACCCGGAGTTCGAATTCAGTAGCCACAGCGGGACCAGACGGAATGGGACGCCCCCAATCGGGGTTTTCGTGCTTGCGGGCGTGAGAGGCCGGTATCACCATAGGCCACGATCATACTCCGCCCAGAGTGGCCCTGCGGGCAGAATCCTCGCATCTCGGCGCGGGTTTGCCGGAGCTCGAAACACAGTGATATTTTCAGAAGTATGGCAGTCTCGGTGGAGATGCAGCATACGGGAGATTCCGCCGTACAGGCAGAGGTTCGAGCGATCATCGAACATGCGCTTGCCGATCGGCTCGGAGATTGGCGAGTTTCGCTGATCGGCTCGCAGGCCAATGACGGGTGGGAGATGAAGATTGTGGGCCCGAATGGCTTCGAGCGGTCCTATACGCTGGAGGGCTCTGCTGGCGAGCATCGGCCGGAAGTGATTCAGGTCATTCTGAGTAAGATGTTGCCGGGAAGAAAAGCTTGATAGAAGGCCGCATTTTCGCGGTAGCAATACGAGGCTCGTCAGCAAGCTTCCATCGGCTTTCGTTGGACATCCAAGCCGTGTACTGGAAGTTTTCCGGCTGGCCTTCCTGATTTTCGATCCAAGCCAAATACCAGAGAAATACCACCCCCCAGGTCCTCGTACTTTCCATCTCTGAATCCATCCGGAGCAATCCTATGAAACTCCGTCGCAATGAATGCTGCCCGATCCATAGATCACTCCGGTGCTGCGGCCGGGAACCCACCCACCATGCGCGCACATTACAGCCCGGTGTGCGACGGGTCGATGATCCACACCATGCGAGAGGGTATCGGGAGCTCAGATCCCCCGGGGAAATGCGGAAACTGCTGAAGCGGAAGGTCGCCGAACAGAACAACATATGCGCAATCTGCCACGAAGAGTTCACGGATTACAACGACGTTGTGCCAGACCACAAGGATCCCAAAGGAATGGGAGGGGCGTGGAGAGACGACCATCCAGATAATATCCAAGCGGCACATTTCTGGTGCAATGAAGAAAAAGGATCGACCAGAATGGATGGATGACGGCCTATCAGCCGGCTGCAAAATACTTCCCAGTCGCCTCAGCCGTCCCGGAAATCGGAATGAAGTTGCATCCGGCTCCCGAACAGGGCGAAGTTCTTTCGCGCCCACCAAACGAGCCAACCAAGGAGGCGGCGGCTGAACACGAGAGGCGCCGGCTATGTAGCGCCCGTTTCAATCACAGCAGCGGTCATTTCTGTACCAATGAAAGTAAAGGTGACCAAAGGCCCCTCTCGGACATTTAGCACCAAGGGCGGACGGAAGCAGCTGATGCACACGCCATCTTTGTGCCGCACGCTCGGATAGACGATCCCTGCTGAGCCACTGGTCAGCAATGTAAGTCCGAGTGTTTGGGAGACGGCGTGGCTGTTTGGGTCTAGGCAGTCCACAAAATCTGGATCCCCTCGAATGTCGTGAAATTCATGTCTGAAATCGGCGAGATAGTCGATGTAGGAAAATATCTCTTCCGATTTCCACCCAACTTCCTTCAACTCCGCGGCTCTATGGAAGGCCACCTCGGTTTGTGCAGTTTGCATTTCGAAAGCCGCATACCAGGCTCCTCGCCCGGCACTATTGAACCGTCCTCCAAGAGGATTCGGGTGAGTAAAAGACGCATTCACGATATGCGCGAGGCGGAAGCCGGAAACCAGCTCAATGGCGCTTATGCCCGGTAGTCTGCCGCTCTCGCCAAGCAATCTATCGTTCGTAGCGCCCTCCAGTTCCGTGAGATCGCTGAGCAGATCGTCGTCATCTTGTGCGAGAAGATTTAGGATGGGCCTGCCCCGGTCACTATAACGATATGGAATAAGACGATGAGTACTGTCCTGTTCCACCTTGACCTGCTTCGGAGATTTCACCTGCCGCCACGACGCGCGTCCAAGAGTTGGCGAACTCTGAGAAAGGCAGGTATGCCACCCTTCTTCACGTAATCAAGCGGTGAGTCGCCCCCGAACATTGGATTCATGTTCGGCAGCGCGATCCAAGCATCTGCGAGCTTCTGACTGTAAAGAATGTTCAGTGCCTTATAGATACCGATCAACAGCGAAATTCGCGTGAGCTGATCTTCATCCAGTGTTTTGCGAGATTGATTCTTCAGGGCGTAGAAACTACCACTGGACATGCCGCCAAGCAAAGCTCGGGTGTCGGCATCTCGTAATTTCCAATGCTTCGCAATTCGAAGAAGGCCTTTGATTGCAGCGGGACTGAACCGGGTTCGGTTCTCGTTTCTCGACAGATCGACGGCTACGTCCCACGAGAAACCCACAACGGCTTGCTGCATCGTCGCCAAGCGCGTCTCCATTTATGACTCAATATTACTCCAAACTTGATGAAAAGGCAAGGGATTTTTGATCAATTCGCTTTTTTGCCAAGCCTCCACCCTGCTTTCGCATCGGCTCAAAGTTCCTCTGCATACGGTCGACGCCCACCGAAATGCAGTCGATGAGTGAGAACGATTTCGAGTGTTTGGCGAGCACGGGCGTGAACACGCCTGCAACAATGTTTTCAGATTCGGGCTCTCGTGAAACGAAGCTTGTGAGAGGATTTGTCGGTGCTGGTCTGGGCGGCCCGAGAAACTTTACGATCGAAGTGGGCGTTGCGGATTTGGGTATCGCCGTGAAAGGGCGCTGATATGTTGTATCACGTTGTAATTACAAGGCACTGTCTCGACAAAACACCAAATTTATAGTATTGAGTAATCTAAAGTACTAGTTTATATTTCTCATATGCAATATATCCAAAGGAGATTGGCAGGCGTGCTGCTGGACGCAGCTCGACACTTTCCCGCAGTTGTTGTGACAGGGCCTCGGCGCGTCGGCAAAACCACTCTTCTCCGCAGACTTTTCCCTAAAGCCCAGTATGTATTGCTCGAAGATCCTGATGTTCAAGCACGGGTGCGCAGTGACCCCCGCGCCTTCCTAGAGGCACTCCGTCCTCCAGTCGTCTTCGACGAGATTCAGAACACACCCGAATTACTTGCATATGTTCGTACCGTTATCGACACAGGACCGCGGCGGATGGGGCGATGGCTGTTCACGGGGTCCCAGGAGGCACCGCTCATGCAAGGCATTAGCGAATCCATGGCGGGACGAGCGGCCATCCTCCAACTTCTGCCGTTCAGTCTCTCGGAAACAAAGAAGGTGAATCTGCTGCACGGAGGTTTTCCAGAGGTGCTCGCTCGGCCGAAGGCTCGTAGCCTTTGGTTTGCTTCCTACCTGCAAACGTATTTGGAGAGAGACGTTCGAGCGATCACGAACGTGCGAGACTTGGCGACGTTTCGTCGTTTTCTGGCACTTTTGGCGAGCCGTCACGGCCAGATTCTGAATAAGACCGACCTGGCTGCGCCGCTTGGCGTCACCGTGCCCACTATTGGCGACTGGCTGCACATTCTTGAAGTGACCGGCCAGATCATTCTCGTGCCGCCATATTTTGAAAACCTCGGAAAGCGACTGATTAAGTCGGCGAAAGTCTACTTGGGTGACTCCGGCCTGGCCTGCTACCTGCTCGGTTTGACATCTGTGGCTGAGCTTGAGCGCTCGCCATTCCTTGGATCTGTGTTTGAGGGCTTCGTGGCAGCGGAAATTGTCAAGAGTCAAGCAGACCGTGGGATGCGCAAGGAACTCTACTATTTTCGCGATCAGCAGGGTCTGGAAGTAGACTTTCTTGTTCCACGCCCTAACACCAAGCTGTGGCTGGTAGAAGCGAAAGCTGCGAAGACTGTCCGCCCGCCCATGGCGTCGCCCTTGACCTCTCTTCAGCGCGCGCTGCAACAACGAGCAGGAAGATTGATCGTGGTCCATCGGAAGTCGCGAGTACAAGTGACTACGGCAGCGATCGCTAAGGGGGTTGAGGCGCTTGACTTGGAGCAATTAGTCAGAGAACTTTTGGCGGCTAAATGAGTTCGAATTGCGAGGCCCAGAAGACTCATCTTTGAAGGACGTGTGCCTTCTCCCGAAGCGAGCATCATTTGTGATTAAGACATGTCGCCTTATCCCTTAATAACGCGATGGCTTATTAACGGTATCGGATAGCTCGATCGCCTTACCAATGCCAGTTCCGTTCACTGCTTCGCTACGAGCGAGCGTGGCTGTTCCCCGACGGTTCGATCAAACTAAAACCGAGAACCCAGTCGTAGGGTGAGATTCTCGAACACGACAAAAGTTCCTCGATCGAGGAACTATTTGTTTACTTGTCAATTGTCAAGACTGGGAATCTGAAGCTTCGTCGGATTCTGGGTGAGCTTTCGTCACGTGTAACCTATTTAACGGTTTTGAATCTCACTGGCATGACCGTAATTCTTGGCTTCTGCTGGGGTTGTTTTGAAGTGGGCGGTGTCTGCCAATCGCGCGCGCGTGTCCACGATCGCCTTGACGACCTGCAATCTAGATATTCGGAACGGTACGTTCCACAGCTGGTATCCGTGGGCAACGCCGCTGTCCAATGCACAAAGGACTGAACCGCCGGTTCTTCTGAACGTTGGCGCCCTGAGGTGTCGGTGGTCATCTAGTGGTACGCGAGCCGGCCCAGGGGATCAGGGCTGGTACTCCTCAGCAGGAACAGAAAATCGGGTCCTTCGGCCTGATATCCTGATAATGTCAAGGACCGATTCGAAGGGGGAAATGAGCATTCCTCAAAATTCAGGATGGAAGACAAGACTGGTGGAGCGTGAGTTTCCGGATCGCTCGTTCGATATCGCGTTTTGGCAGGAGCAGGGAGATGAAGCCATCTTTTCTGCAGCATGGGAAATGGTGGAATTAGCTGAGGAAATCAGCCATGGCAGAAAGCCCACACTACAGAGACTGCTACAAGTCTTAAACGAATTTGAGGTTGAATATTTGATTGTCGGCGGCTTCGCAGTCATGAAGTACGGCGAGCCACGTTACACGAAAGATCTCGACGTGTGGGTATACAATTCGCCGCAAAATTCCCTCCGTGTGGTCGGGCGCTCAAGAAGTTTGGCGCTCCGCTCGACCATGATGGGATCACTTCGGAGACATTCGCCGAGAAGCAGGTGGTCTACCAGATTGGAATTGCTCCGGTGCGCATTGATATTCTGACCGAAATCACAGGCGTCGAGTTCGCCGATGCGTGGAGAAAGAGGGTCGCGAGCACTTTCTTCGGCGTTCCAGTGCATTTTATTTCCCTGGACGACCTGGTTCGCGAACAAACAGGCTTTAGGCCGTAGCAGCGACCTGAAGGACCTGAAGCAGAATCCAAAGAGCGCGAACTCAGAGAGATAGGTCGTTGAACCCTCCGCTTTCCCCGCCTTGACTTGCACACTTCAACGTCATAACTGACTTAGTGACCACTCCCGTTATATCAACATCATCTGTGAAGGAACAGAACCCTTCTCAGATAGGTAGGGCTTGGACCGCCTCCTCATGACGCCAGCCCCTTCAAATCCAATAATTCTTCGCTTGCGTTTTGCTTGCATGCATCGCCGTCCCTCCCATGACCCACTCATAGTCGAAACCTGAGAAGCACCAGTGACCACTTGCAGCTCCCTCGTCCGAGGCAAACAGCAAGCGCGCCCTATTCCGAGGACATTAGGCCAAAGGAGAAAGTACAGATCGAAAACAGACTGGGAGACGACAAAGGCAGCTTGACTCCCGAACAAGCGTGAATGCTGCTGATGTTCGGTAGAAATCCGCAGGTTGGTTGGCGCGGTGGCTCCGTTGCATCTCCAGCATGCGCGAAATCTAACGCCCCCAATGTAGAATTCCCACGGACGGTCCCTACAACTTCGAGGAGCCACTCCGCTGTAACTCCAGGAGAATGCGTATGCCCCGATAAAAATTCTCCTTGTTGTAGGCCGTCTCCCAACGATTCAAGACCGCTCGCAATTTCTTCTCCGCCATGCGAATGGCAACTCGTGCCCGCGGTCGA
>Ga0307475_10002037_pt1 | contig 12105 bp, 11 predicted proteins | sample atmos_gasesECM1C_FD_203317 | JGI IMG/M metagenome (GOLD analysis project Ga0307475, IMG submission 203317) | Hardwood forest soil microbial communities from Morgan-Monroe State Forest, Indiana, United States - atmos_gasesECM1C_515 | ecosystem: Environmental > Terrestrial > Soil > Temperate... | reverse complement strand
TCACGTATGGGTTGGCTGAAACTTGCAGCACCGTAATGCCCGCGGCGAGAGTGAAGAGCGCCCCAAGAAACAGCGGATACGCACGAGCCGCGGCGGCGGGATAAAACAAAACGCAGCCCAGGCCGGCGACGATCAGCCCCACGACGATGCCCCGCTGGTAGCCGAGCTTCTGAACGAGAGTGCCGGCCGGAATTGAAACCAAGAAGTACGCGGTGAAGAAACAGAATTGAATGAGTGCAGCCTCACCGTACGTCAGTGAGAACGCGGCCTTGAGATGCGGGATCAAAATGTCGTTCAGGCACGTAAGAAACCCCCACATGAAAAACAGTGAGCTAAGGCTCGTGAGGGCGAACCGGTAACTGGGTCGGGGTTGCGACGAGCCCGTCGCAGGCGTAGTAGCTGACGCGGCGGCGGCGGCTTGGGCAGGTGCGATGGCCAAGGAGGTTCTCCTTGCTGATGCGTAAGGGCGCTTGCAGCGGCGGGTACGGTACGGGAGAGCGTATGGTTGTCAACTCTTGCAGGCGACCGGATGCTAGCGGCGCCGGCGTAAGGACCCCTGGCGTCTCTGGCGTCCTGGCGATTTTCTTCCGCTCGCGTGCGCTCGCTACGCCGGATCGGGGATCGGCTCAATCTTTCCCAAGACGACCAGGAAGCAGAATATGCCGACGAGCAAGATTACGCCGGCAACAGCGAACGCCAAATTAAACGAATGCGTCCTTGCCACCAGGAGACCGGTGATGGCGGGGGCCAGCGACCCTCCGATGACGTTGTTGGCCCAGTTCATGATTCCGCCAACTGTGCCGACTCCGCCCTTCGGCCCGATGAGGGACGGCAACGACCAGCCCACCGAAGCGGCAAAGGACAGCCCGCCCAACGAAATCGAGATCCAAAGCACGGCCCACATTGGGTCGGTCGTTTGGGTGGCGCCGAACACGGCCAGCCCGAGGAGCATTCCAATGACCAGGATGGTCTTTCTGACTTTGGTTTCATCGCCTCCCGTGGAAATCAGATAGTCGACGAGCCACCCGCCGACCATCAGATCGGTCACGGTGCCAATCCCCCAGGGAATGGTCGAATACTGGACCGATTTCATGATATCCACGTGCAGCTTGCTGGCGATGAAGGCCGGGAGCCACGTTAGATAGAGGTAAAAGGAATAACCGTAGGCGGCAAAGCCAATCGAAAGGCCCCACACCTTGGCTTTACCCAATAGGTAGAGGAGCATTTCTGTGGTGTCCACCGGGGCTCGTCCCTCGGGCGTTGCGCCACCGTAAACGATGTGCATTCGCTCTTGGTGGCTGAGCTTGGCGTCGGCGCTCGGATCGCGGTAAACGGCGAAGAAGAGCAGAGCGTATGCGAACGTGAGAATGGCCGTGAAGCCCATGCCCCAGCGCCAGCCCCACCGCACCATCACGAGTGTCACCACGAGGGCACCCAAGACGCGCGACAGTTTCGCGGCCGAATCGAAAATGGAAGTGGCAAGAGCGCGCTCTCTACGCGGAAACCAGTACCCTGTGCCCTTCGAGCTCACGGGAAACACAGCCGCACCCGCAATACCGAGAAGGCATCGCCCAGCCAGGAGAGTTGCGAAGCTTCCCGCGAGAGCCGTTATCGCAGAGGCGACCCCGCACATCAGCGCGCCTAGGCGGCCGACCACGCCGACTCCGAAACGATCCAGGATCATCCCGAAGGGGATCTGAAGCCACGCGTAGGTCAAGAAGAATGCGCCGGACAGGAGGCCGTACTGTTCAGGCCCGAAGTGAAGCTCCCGCTGCAATGTGGCGGCTGGAACGACCGACAGACTGAGCCGGTCGAAGTTGTTGACGAGAGTGCCCGCTCCGAAGAGCAGCGCCATCATCCAACGGCGCTGGGGGATGCGTTCCAGCCGGGCGTCCATCATGTATAGGAAACCCAGTTCAGCATGAGCCTCACTCTGCCGCGCCTTCGGCGCGGCTCCGTTCCGGCAACCACCCCAAACCCCCGAGCCGCAGCCTCGTTTCACCCATTGCAAGTCCAGTGCGGGGCCGGGGCTAGCGAGAGCATGGCCACTTGGATCCTACAGCGTTTCGCAAGCGCGAGAGCGGCACACGAGTGAAAAGCAACCTAGAGTGCGACAAGTCGTTCAATGGCGGAGACAACCCCCAGGCTGTTCGTTTACGGAACGCTTCTCTCGGGCGAGCGTGATCATTCGCTCCTCGGGGGGTCGCGGCGGCTCGATGTCGTGAGCACCGAGCCGGCGTTTGAGCTCGTCGACATCGGGGCGTATGCGGCCATGGTGCCGGGCGGCTGCACGAGCATTTTAGGCGAACTCTACGCCCTGGACTTGAAAACCCTCGCGAACATCGACGTCCGCCGCCAGGTGCCGATCTTGTTCCGAAGAGTCCAGATTCGCCTGGCCGACGGATCGCAGGCCGAAAGTTACTTGATGGATGCGGAGCAGCTTCGAGGGCGCCGAAGGCTCGCCCACGGCGATTGGCGCAAGAGATTCGCGCCCGGGCCGAGATGTCCCGTGGAGAGCCCCTTCGCACGCAAGGTCCGTGAGCGACAATGAGGCTCACGCTTCGAGTTTCTCTCTGGGAAGCCTTTGCATCGGGCTCAGGTGCCATCCGCTGCCGGCGGCAAAACCGATGTGCTCGTAGTACTTCACCGCATCGGGTGCGGCGAAGAGGAAGATCGTCGCGGATTTTCCGGCCTTCTGGGTGCGACGTATGAGCTCCTTGCCGATTCCTCGGCGCTGGTACTCCAGTCGCACGGCAAGATCGGACAGGTAGGTGCAAAAGCTAAAATCCGAGAGGCTGCGGGCCACCCCAACGAGCGTATCCCCGTCCCATGCCGTAACCACCAAGTTGGCGGCCCGAATCATCTTGGCGATGGCCTCCCGATCATCGACCGGCCGCCGCGCGCCCAGAGTCGAAGAGCGATAGACGTCAATCACCGCGTCGAGATCGAGATCGTTGCCCAGCCGGTAGGTGATCATCAGGGGAGGAAGTATGCCCCGCCATGGGCTATGAGCTCTCGTGAATTTCGTCGATGCAAGAGCTTTTGGAAGCCGTACGCAAAGCGAGCCGTAGCGCCGTTTGGTCGCAGGGGGTCAAACTGGCTCGCGACAACGCGGTCACGCGCGCGTCGTCGGCCGAGGGAGAGATCACATTGCGCGTTCGCACGGCGGGCCACGCGATCGCGCCGACTGTGACGCTCTATCTACGCGATCCGGAGTGGTCGTGCGATTGTGACGATCGGGTCGATCCTTGCGCCCATGTGATCGCAGCCGCCATCGCCGTCGCGAGCGCAGGCGACGCTCTTGCCGAGGCGCAAGAGAACAGATCCCCGCGGCTGGTGTATCGCCTCGGAGCGCAAGGCAAGCTTCTCACCATCGCGCGATTCATCGAGCACGGCGATGGGCCGGAGGAGCGTTTGGGCGGCACGCTTGCGTCGGACCTCGCACGCGGCCGCGTGCACAAGGGCCTCACCCCAACGCACGACGATCTCCGCGTCGATCGGATCCTCGGGTCTCCTGCTCGCGAAATCGTGCCCCTTGCGCGCGTCGCGGACCTACTCGAAGCACTGGCCGGCGCGGAGGTGACTTACAACGGCACGAAGGTGAAAGCTTCCGGGGAGCTCGTGCTGCCCGAGGCAATTGTCGACGACGAGCCAACCGGAGGGTTCGTGCTTCGCGTGCAACGAAGTCCGGCCGTGACCCAAGTCGTGGCCATGGGCGTCGCCCTATGCGGCGACACCCTGCGCCCGCTGGGAGAAACGGGCACGACCGGCGAGTCGCTCGAACGACTCCCGCTTACAAGGACATTCGGTCCGTCGGAACAGGCGGCGCTCGTCACCCGTGTGCTTCCGGAGGTCGAGAAAAAGCTTGTCGTGACGCTGCTGACGAAGAGGCTCCCGCACAAGCGGGTGACGGCGCGCGCGCGCATCGCGATGGACTTGGCACACCAGGGCCATGCCCTTTCTGTCCTCCCGACGCTCGTCTACGGCGACCCCCCCATCGCGCGTGTGGACGGCGACTCGGTCACGCTGTTCGGAGATGACGTGCCCGTCCGGCAGATCGATGAGGAACGTGCGATCTTGGGAAGGCTCCGAGACGAGCTCAATCTCGTACCCGGTCGGCGAGTCGACTTGGACGGCACGGATGCCATGCGTTTCGCCGCAAGACTCCGAGACTGGCAACGGCGCGCGGGCGAAGAGAAGCAGGCCACGATTTTCGAGCACGGACAGCTCTGCGCTCGGCTCGATTTCCAAGACGGCGTTTTCGACGTTGTTTTCGAATGCGATACGCAAGACGGCGAGCCGAAAAGGCGGGCCGATTCCGCGATAGTGCTCCGCGCCTGGCGCGATGGGCTGGACCTCGTACCGCTCGACGGCGGTGGCTGGGCCCCGCTTCCAACCGATTGGCTGGCACAGCACGGGCATCGGGTCGCGGATCTGCTCGCCGCACGCGACACCGACAAGAGACTATTTCGGGCCGCCCTTCCGGAGTTCGGCGCCTTGTGCGAGGCGCTCGATGCTCCGGCGCCCCTCGGGCTCGACAAGCTGGCTCCGCTCCTGCAAGGGTTCGAAGGAATACCCCGAGCCCGACTGCCCGACGGGCTCATCGCCACTCTGCGCATGTACCAAGACGAGGGTTACGCCTGGCTTGCGTTTCTGCGCGATGCTGAACTCGGCGCCATTCTTGCCGACGATATGGGGCTTGGTAAGACCCTGCAGACGATCTGCGCGATTCGTGGACGCACGCTCGTCGTCTGCCCGAAGAGCGTTGTGTACAATTGGGCGGAAGAAATCGCCCGATTTCGCCCTGGCTTGCGAACCGCTACCTACCATGGAGCCAAGCGCGAGCTCGACCCCGACGCCGCGGTGACGCTGACGACCTACGCCGTCCTTCGTCTCGACGCGTATCGCCTCGCCCAGGAATCGTGGGACACGGTGGTCCTCGATGAAGCGCAAGCGATCAAGAACGAGGCGAGCCAGACGGCGCGCGCCGCGTTCGGCCTGCGTGGCACCTTCCGCGCCGCGTTGAGCGGCACCCCCATCGAGAATCGGCTCGAGGAGCTCTGGAGCATTATGCATTTTGCCAACCCGGGTCTCTTGGGTGGTCGGAGCGATTTCCAGGAGCGGTACGCGGGCCCCATCGCCAATGGCGACGCCTCCGCCGTGGCGCGCCTTCGTGGCAAGATTCGCCCGTTCGTTCTCCGGCGTACCAAGCGCGAGGTCTTGCCGGAACTGCCGCCTCGGACCGATTCGATCCTGCACGTGGAGCTCGATGAATCCGAGCGGAGCGTCTACGACGCAGTTCGCGTCGCGACGCGCAAGGAAGTCGTCGCCAAGGTTGAACAAGGTGGCGGGACGTTGGCCGCTCTCGAAGCCCTGCTCCGCTTGCGCCAAGCGGCCTGCCATTCCGCGCTCGTTCCGGGTCAATCGGCGGAGACTTCGTCCAAGGTCGTAAGGCTACTGGAAGCACTCTCCGAAGCGACCGCCGACACGCACAAAGCGCTCGTCTTCTCACAGTGGACCAGCCTGCTCGACCTCGTCGAACCTCATTTGCGAGTTGCGGCCATCCGCTTTACCCGTCTCGATGGCTCAACGCGCGATCGCGGAGCGGTCGTAGCCGACTTCCAGAGCGAAGACGGACCGCCCGTCATGCTCGTATCGCTCAAAGCCGGCGGAACCGGATTGAATTTGACGGCGGCCGACCACGTCTTTCTGCTGGACCCGTGGTGGAATCCCGCCGTCGAAGATCAAGCGGCAGACCGAGCCCACCGCATCGGCCAGGACCGTCCGGTCATCGTCTACCGCATGGTGGCCAAAGACACGGTGGAGGAGCGCATCTTCGCGCTGAAAGAGAAAAAGCGGGCGCTCTTTGACAGCGCCATGGGCGGCGCACAAGGCAGCGCGAGTCCGATTACAAAGGCCGATCTATTGGCACTTCTAGACTAGACTAGACTAACGTAGATGCTGCGGTGTCCCGGGGGTGCAGCCGTCCGACACGCCCGCGTGAACGCTCCTGCACCACCAGAGGAAGGTATCGCCCGCGTTGCGAAGGGACGCGTCGCTGTCGGTCGACGGTGTCTCGTCTTCGGGAGGGCTCACGGTGTCTTTGCCCGGGGTGATGGTGGGCATCGCTCGGACGGGTGCAGGCGCGCCTCACTGTCGGCCGTCCGAGCGTCGGAGATACCCGCGCCGGTCTCTGGCACGAGAGTCCGAGCTGAGAGGCGCCGTTTGCCTCTGGCGAAGCGATAGGCGCCTCTCGCGTAACACACGAGGATCTGAGCCAAAGACATGAGCGGCTCCAATCACGGCCGCGCGTGCCTTAGAGTGAGGAACGAATGCCCGTGGCTACGGCCGATCATGCCCGAGCTTCGGCCACGAGCGCCTCTTATCAGGGGCGTACACGCCTGAGCGTCGGGCACGACGGCCTCTCGTCAGAGGGAGGCACGCCAGAGCGTCGGGCACGACGGCCTCTCGTCAGAGGCACCCACGGCCGAGCGTCGCGCGTGATCGCCTCTCTCACAGGCACCACGCCCGAGCGTTGGGCGCCACCGCCCCTCATCAGAGGCATTCGTGTCTGGACGTCCGGGCGCAGGGGCGACAAATTTCTTGTCACCTAGGGAATGGGGCGAGTCGCTCTGTGACGAGCGCCTCGCCCCGTCCCGTTTTGTGTTCATCCCTCGCATCCAACGGCAATCGCCAGCGCACGACAGACATCGCGCATCTTTGTCGTAGTGACGCGGCCGAGAAAATGCTGGAGACGCGAGTGCTCGACCGTCTGCACGTGATCGAGATTCACGGCCGACGTGTGCTTCAAACCCTCCGCGGTCCCGACCAATACCTCGCTAGGAAGGCCGTGAATCGTGGACGTAATTGGCGCCACCATAACGGTCCGCAGAACACGAATTGCGTCGTCCCGACTTAGCACCAAGACGGGCCTGCGCTTGTCGGGTCTCTTGAACGCGTACATCCAGACGTCGCCGCGTGTCATTCGTCGGCCGGCCATGACGACTCCTTGGCCCAGCCCACGAGCTCTCGCACCCCTTCGGCGTATCCTCGCCGATACGCCGCTGCGATGCTTTTCTTTCGCTTCTTGCGAAGGTATTCGAGTGCGGCTTGACGCAGCACCGCCGACCTTCCCATCTTCTTCACCTCAGGATCGGCATCAAGGAGCGAAAGGACATGCTCGTCGAAGGTGACTTGTATAGCCTTCATGTACATAAACTATCGCTATTAGCGGGAGTCCGCGCAACTCCTCCCCGGAGGACTGGATGTGGTTAACGTCGGCCGCGGATGACAGTGAACGCCCTCCGCCTCTCCCCCCGCCGTGCGAGCCAGCCATAGCGTTCACGCGCACGCACAGTGAGAACCGGGAGTTGCCTCGCTCCGGCCCACGTGTAACTTAATTCCTGCTGGGGGGTTTGGGGGAGCGGCGCTTCCCCCATGCCTTTTGGGGCCGGGGCCCCAAACGACAAGCCTGGGGTGGCTGAACTTGTTGCCGGAACGGAGCCAGCGCCGGAGGCGCGGCGGAGTGAGGCTCATGCTGAACCGGGTGTACTGTCAGTAAGGATTGTCGTCCGAGGGCTTGGTTGGCTTCGAAGGGGCCCTACGCGGTGCGGGCGCCCGCGCCGCAGGCGTGGCGGAAGCCTCGGGCGCAGGAGAAGCGACCGTGGGAGCAGGAGGGGGCGGACGGACTGGCACAGGTCGCTCGATCGGAGGAAGCGGCGCGGCGGCCGGCGGCGTCTTCATGGCCGAGACCGAACCTGCCGCGGGGATGGCGCTGGCAGCTGGGGCGGCGCTCGCGGATGCCGATTGCGCGAGCGAGCGTGCTCCCACCTGCGGGGCGGCTCCCCCCTGCGTGTCGACGCTCGCCGAAGCGCTGGCTGCCGGGGGGGGCGATGGTGGTGTTTGCACTCCTGCTGACGCAGGTGGAGCCGCGGAAGCGGTCAAGGATTCCGTGGGCGCGACTGGCGTGGGGGCGCTGGAGGCCGCACCCGTGTCGAATATCTTGTCTCGGTAGATCACGACCGCGGCGACCGCGAAAATCAAAACGGCCAGAACGACGACCGAGCCCGAACCTTTCTTGCGCGCCGGGGAGGCCGCGACGGCGGCCACTGCGCGCGGGCTTGCGACTGCGCGGCTCGCCGCGGTTACGCCGGGCGCCGGCGCGAGAGCCGCGACCATTCCTCTTGCGGTCGCCGCCGGTCCCTTCTCCGATCCCGGCTCGACCGCAGTGGCACGGGCTTCGTTGGACGGCGCCTCCGCGGCTTTGTCCGCATTCGGACGAGCGGATGGCCGTGGCCTCGGCGGAGAGGAGGCTCGCGCTGTCCCCGGTGTTCCGGAGAAGAGCGGATTCGTGCCGATGTCGTCGACCGAGCCGCCGACCTCGCGCAACGCCTCCTCAAGGAGCTCCGCCGCTTGTTTCATGACCGTCTGCTCGGGCTTGGGCGGTTGAAGCGCGTCGGAGATGGCCTGAGGGAACATGATAGGGGTCGCAATTGGCGGCCGCGACGCGGGGGCGGTCGCTGGCGGCGCGGCAGTTGCGGCTGGCGGTACGGGCCGGGCCGCCCCAAACGCCGGCGGGCCGCCGGAGCCGGGCGTGCCTAACCCGATCGAAGTTGCTTTGCGCGTTGGGGCGTTGGCGACCGGCCCGGGAACGGGAGCCTTGGGCGCAGCTAGCGGCTGGCGCGCCGCCGACTCCCGCGACGTTTGCTGCGGAATGGTCGCATCGGGTTCTGACTCGTAGGCCTTGCCCGCGTCGGTCTTGGTGGTCACCAACCGATCGATGATGGCCTTTGAGGTGTCGTCCACCTTGATGAACTTCACGCCCATGCCCGAGGGCCGATCGCTCGTGCCGTGTGCCGTATCGCGCTGCCACACGACACGCCCGACGCCGGTGATTACCGTCTGGTCGCTAGCAAGCCGAATTTCGAACTTGAGCAACGTCCCCGACGGAAATGGGTTGGCCGTCTTGATGTAGATGCCGCCCCGGCTCACATCGTGCGCGTGGTTCTCGATGAACTCGTCGACGGTAGCGCTCTTGTACCGCACATTCAGGCTGACGATCTTAACGCGGCGATCTTTGCGGGTGTCCTGGGTCATCGCTCGCCGTCTCCGTAGGCTCGGATCCTTTCTACTGACCGACCATCGTAACTCGACGCGAGCGGAAAAAGCCAAGCCCACATGCACCCCCACCAGCCGAGCCCGATCAGGAGCGAACGCGAGGGCTCTTTATCGGGTAGCTCATGGAGCTTGCGAGACTCTTTTTGCGTTTTTCCACCGCGCGCGAGAGCCCTGCGAGCGCTTCTTCGCGGGCATCGTAGAGCCGGCGCGGCTTGCGTTTCATCTTGGGGTCGCTGAGAAGCGCATACGTGAGCCACGGAAACACGGCCGTCACATCGGCGTGAACATACACGCTCCCGGTAGCAACGCTGTCTGCCGACACCTTTCCCCAGGTATGTCCCTCGCCCGCCGGGCACGAGCTCAAGGCCCCATTGTCGACGGGATCGACGCAAAGCTGAACGTCGATGTCGAACCCATGCGTCGGCACGCCCAGAATCTGATCGAGGAGAGGCTCTCCCTGGAGGGTGTAATTCTTGGGTACGCCTCCGCCCAGAATCCAGATGGCCATGGGCTTCTTCAAGGTTGCAAAGCAGTGATGCTGAACGGCACCCATCTCGAAGACATCGTCGTTGATGTCGATTTCCAGCTTGAACTCCGCGCCGAGCACGCGCTTGAGCTTGACCATGTTCAGGAAGATCGATCCGTCCTGAACAGCCCCCACGAAGATGGGTACGCCGAACTTGTACGCCGTCGACAAGAGCGACGGCTCTTTGACGCCGAGCGCCGCCTCGAGGTCGGCCAACCGGTGGCCAAGCAGGAAATGCAGCTCTGGCGTGGTCATCTTTCGCTGGAACTCGGCGCCGCGTAAAATGGCTGAAAAGAGCCGGTCCGTCTCCAACAGTGTTTCCTCCCAAAACCCGAGATCGTAGATGCGAATGATGCGCGCAAGCCGGTATTGAAGATCGCCGGCTGTCGGGTCGATCTCGCGGATGCGGTGGCCGATGATCCGGTGTGCGTCGTGGTAGAGGTTGGCGCCGGTCGTGGTGATGCAGTCGATGAGACCGCGTTCGATCAGCGGAATGAGACATGATTGATGAAGACCCGCCGGCGTCATGGCACCGCTGAATGTGAGGAACACCGCGCAGTTTTGTTCGACGCTGCGGCGCATGAGCTCGTAGGCTGTCCTCTCTTGGCGCCCGACGTACGCGGGGAACCGTTGTGTCAGAATCTCATGGGGTGCTTCTCGGCCAGAAATCGCACGCGGCGCAGCCGTACGCGAACGCGCGAAAAGGCGGCGCACTTGGGTGGCGCTAGGAGTATTCTTCGGCATCGGGGCTCGGGAGATGGTAGCGGATGCTTCGTGGCGTCAAGCGCCTCTTGCCGGGTGAGGCGAAAGGGTGCATTTCCATGAATTCGATGACGACGCTTGTGCCGCTGGGCGGATCATTCGTCGAACCGCCGCAATTGCCGCGGCCGACGACGTTCGAACAGCTCGCCGCATTGCCCGATGAGTGCCTCGACGTCGCAACGGGGGCCGGACTCATTGCGCGAGACACTTACGCGACGCTCGACGTGGACCAAGTCCTGCGGCGCTTCGACGACCTGGCCGCGCCGCTTGTCGCGCGGGGCCTCTCTGCGATGCCCACGGAAGACCAAGCCGACGCCGTCTCGCAGTACCTTTACGATGTGCTCGGATTCCGTGGCAACGAGCGCGATTACTACGACCCCAAGAACAGCCTGCTGCCCGACGTACTAATGCGCAAGCTGGGCATCCCCATCACTCTGGCCCTCGTCTACTGCGAGGTCGCAAGACGAGCGGGAGTGCGCGCCCGCGGCATAAGCTTTCCGGGGCACTTTCTCGTCCGCATCGATCCGCCCGGCCACGACGATGCGCCGGTCATCGTGGATCCGTTCTTCAACGGGCGGCGGCTGGACGAAGCCGGGTTGGTCAAGCTCCTCGAGCGGGCTTCACCCTCGCAGAAGTTGGCGATGCGTGAACATCTCGCGCCCGCTGCTCCTCGAACGATTCTGGTGCGAATGCTCATCAACCTGAAGTGGATCCATGCAACGCGCGGCGACTTTGCGCGTGCGCTCCTCGCGCTCGACCGCATCATCTCGCTGACTCCGGATTCGGTCCCCGCCCTGCGCGAACGCGGAATGCTGGCAGCGCGGCTCGGATTGGTTGAGTCCGCTCGCGCCGATCTGGCGCGCCTCCTCGAGCTGGTGCCTCAAGTGCCGGACGCCGTCTCGATACGCCAACGGCTCGAAGAGTTGCGCGCAAGGGCAAGCGTCCTGAATTGAATTGCCCGCTTGGACTGCCCATCCTGCTCGGGCTTCTGGCGATCCTTGGGCCAAGCAGCGCGGAAGCTCAGGTGCATTGGGACCTTGGCGCCCAACTGGGGGTAAGGCAGCGACTCCCAAGCGGGCGCCAGGGGCTAGCGCCGGGGCCGGGCCCTATGGGGCAACTTCAGGCGCACATCGCCCTCTTGCCGATGATTCGTCTGGGACCTTACCTGACGCACGACATCTCGCCCGCTCCGGATGCACCGGACCGACAGACAACCGAAGCGGGCTTACGCGTCAAACTGACGCCGCCGCTCTTGGCGGCGCCGTGGCGGGGCTGGGCCTTCGTTGGGCTGGGGTACGCCCGGGCGTATTCGCCGAGCCACTCGGCCGCTATCGGATCGGGACAGATCCCGGGAGCCGAGGGGAGCATGCTAGACGGCGCTTTCGGCGTAGGAGCCGGCGCCCGGGTTCGCGGTCCATGGGTGCTCTTTGCCGAACTTGCCGGTCGGGTCGGGCTGCTGTTTGCGGGCGCGATGTACGATCGGACGCCGTGTCTCTGCCCGCGGGACCCCTACCCCGGAAAGGACTTGTTCGCCGCATCGTTGGCCGTCGGATTAAGCTTGGAACAGTAGCGCCCGGGCCTTCGCGGGCGCATGCTCGGTTTCGGCGATGAGCACCCCTTCCGACCGCACAGACGGCGCAACGGCACCGGACGGGCTCCGCACGCCCCCCGGGCGTAGCGAGCGCAAGAGCGAGCGGCCT
>Ga0307475_10002036_pt1 | contig 12107 bp, 13 predicted proteins | sample atmos_gasesECM1C_FD_203317 | JGI IMG/M metagenome (GOLD analysis project Ga0307475, IMG submission 203317) | Hardwood forest soil microbial communities from Morgan-Monroe State Forest, Indiana, United States - atmos_gasesECM1C_515 | ecosystem: Environmental > Terrestrial > Soil > Temperate... | reverse complement strand
CTGTGGCCGTGTGTCGGTCGGTGGGCATCCGGACAAGAGGCCGGACAGCCGCCTAAGGAAGAGAACGCTACTTCATTGCTCCCGCGACCGGCAGCCGGAGGCGAACCGGCGATGCCCGCTCTCCACGGGCGACGCGGCTTAAAGCAACGACGGAAGGGCTTTTTTGGTTACTGCCGGCGCGAATGCCGGGGACACCGAAAGGGCTTGTCCTTCTTTGCCAACAGTGCGGAACGGGATTTCCCTAATCCGGACCGAGGCAGCAATCACGGCGACGTAAGTACTCCTCCATGTGGGGGAGCGTCAGCGTCGCAGGAGGTTTAACTCGGCGGCTACGCCGCCAGCCGGATTAGGAGCTGGGTGAAATGACTGCACGCATCCGCGAATTCCTCAAGCAACGTACCGATATCGGACCTTGCCTCGTCGTCGATCTCGACGTTGTGCGTGAGAACTACCAGAACTTTGCCAAGGCACTGCCGGACACGAAAGTGTATTACGCCGTCAAGGCCAATCCGGCGCCGGAAATCCTCAAACTATTGGCCGATCTTGGCTGCTGCTTCGACGTCGCCTCGATCGCCGAGACCCACGCTGCGCTCGCGGCCGGCGCCACCGCCGACCGCATCTCCTACGGCAACACGATCAAGAAAGAGCGCGAGATCGCCGAAGCTTTCAAGCTTGGCGTGACCCTGTTCGCGGTCGATTGTGAGGCCGAGGTGGAGAAAGTCGCGCGCGCCGCGCCGGGCGGCCGGGTCATCTGCCGCATCCATTGCGACGGCTCGGGCGCCGAATGGCCGCTGTCGCGCAAATTCGGCTGCGAGCCCGCCTACGCTGCCGACATCCTGGAGCTCGCCCATAAGAAGGGCCTCGTGCCCTACGGCATCTCGTTCCATGTCGGCTCGCAGCAGCACAATGTCCAAGCTTGGGACCGTGCGCTCGCTTCGGCTGCGGCGATCTTCCGCACCTGCGCCGAGCGCGGCATTTCGCTCGCCATCGTCAATCTCGGCGGCGGGTTTCCGGCGCGCTATGTGCGCAAGACGCCGAAACTCGAATCCTACGGCAAGGCGATCTTCAAGGCGCTACGCAAGCACTTCGGCAACGACCTGCCGAACACATTCGTCGAGCCGGGCCGCGGCCTGGTCGGCAATGCCGGCATCATCGAGGCGGAAGTGGTGCTGATCGCCAAGCGCAGCCCGGAAGACGAGGTTCGCTGGGTCTATCTCGACATCGGCAAGTTCCACGGTCTTGCCGAGACCATCGGCGAGTCGATCCGCTATCCGATCCGCACGACACACGATCGCGATGAGACCGCGCCGTGCATCATCGCCGGCCCAACCTGCGACTCAGTCGACGTGCTCTACGAGAAGACGCCGTACCCGCTGCCGGTTTCGCTCGCGATCGGCGACAAAGTCTTGATCGAGGCGGCCGGCGCCTATACCGCGACCTATTCCTCGGTCGGCTTCAACGGCTATCCGCCGCTGCGGCAGTATGTGATCTGACGCCGCGCGCTCGTCGCGGGATTCTCATTTCGGCTGAACCTTGGGATCGCCGCCCGGGCTACCGGGCGGCGGGATCACCGGCATTTTCCCGGTCTCCGGTGTCGGCGCTTTAATGCCCGGGTCGACGTTCGGCGGACAAATCACGCCGCTACCCTGGTCGAGTTTTTCGCTCAGCGTCTTCGATGGGTCGCCGCCAAGCTCAGAGCAAGGCTTCTGCACGGCGCTCGGCGCTTGCGCGCAAGCCAGCGAAACGCCTGCAAGCGTGAGCGCCAGCGCGATTCCATAGCTGGCAATGATGGCTTTCACATCGGAATAACGAATGGCGCGACGCGCCAGTTCCGGCTTTTCGACGGTCAACCGAGATCGACAATGCCGGCTTCGCCGCTTTCCGTGCCCCAGGCGAGCAGGCGGCCGTCGCCGCTCCAGGCCAGCGCCGTGACCGGCGCGTCGCCGGGTTTCTTGGCCAGGATCTCGGCGCCGTCTTCGATGCGCGCCAGCAGCACGAGGCCGTTGTTGTAGCCGGCGGCGGCGACGTCGGTGCGCGGATGGCAGGCGACGACGTCGACGCGGTGCTCGGAGGGCGTCAGCAGGCGAGGGGTCTTGCCCATCGGGCCGTCTTTGCTCTGGAACGGCCACAACACGAGCTGGCTCGCGCCGGCGGTGGCGAGCCACTGACCGCCCGCGCTCCAGGACGTTGACATGACCCGCGCCGCATAGCCCGACATTCGCATGTGCTGGCGATCGACGAGCCGCCAGCCATGCAGCATCGGCTCCTGCATCGTGGTCACCAGGAAGCGGCCGTCGGGGCTTACCTTCGCGCCAAGATGCGAGCCCTTCCATTCGAGCTTCTCCGGCGCGGCGCCGGACGCATTGGGAAACCAGAGCGTGGCGCCGTTGTAATGGGCGATCGCAAGGCGAAAACCCTTGGGGAAGAAAGCGAGCCCGCCAACGGTCGATGGCGCCTCGAACGCGCGCAGTTCCTTGGCCGATTGCTTGTTCGATGGGCTGTTCGATTCTTTGGTCTGCACATAGGCGATCTTGCCGGCGGACCAGGCGACTGCACCGTCGGGACCGAGCGCGACATGATCGATCCAGCGCTGTTTCGGGTCGCTCGCCAAGACACTGCTTGCGCCGTCGGCGTCAGTGGCGACGATTTTGCCATCGTCGCCGGCAGTGATGACGCGCCCGTCGTCGGCTGCTGTATCGAGGATAGCCCCATCATGCGCGGCGACCCGGCGCGGTTCACCGTCCGGCGGGACCAGCACGATCGCCTCTTCACCGAGAACGAACGCGGCGATGCGGCCGAGAAAATGCGCGGCGACAATCACGCCGCCGGCGGCAATCGGCCGGGTGCGTTCGACGACCGAAACTGTGTCGCTGCCGCTCGCCGCCATCGATCTTGGCTCTACGCTATTGCGCGATACAGCTTTCGAAGCCTTCGGTGATCATCTTGCCGGGCAGATTGCGGCCAATGAAAACGATGCGGCTGACGCGCTTCTCGCCGGCCTTCCATGGCCGCTGATGGTCGCCGTCGAGGATCATGTGCACGCCCTGGAAAACAAACCGCTGGTCGTCGTCTTTGAACGCGAGAATGCCTTTGCAGCGCAGAATATTCGGGCCTTCCTTCTGCACCAGGTCTTGCACCCAGGGAAAGAATTTGTCTGGGTCGAGCGGCTTGTCGGTGTGCATCGCAATCGATTGCATTTCTTCGTCGTGATAATGCTTGAGGCCGCCGTGCGCATGCGCGTGGTCGTGGCCGTGATCATGATGATCATGATCATGGTGATGATGATCGTGATCGTCGCTGCCGAGGAAGTCAGGTTCGAGATCGAGGATGCGATCGAGATCGAAGGCATTGCGGCCCAGCACCGCGTCCAACGGAACCTTGGCGCGCTGCGTCTTGTGCACCTTGGCGTAAGGATTGATACCGCGAATACGCGCCTCGACGTCGCTTAATTCATCAGGCGAGACGAGGTCGGTCTTGTTGATCAGGATAACATCGGCGAAGGCAATCTGATTCTTGGCCTCCGGCGCGTCTTTGAGCCGCTCATTGAGCCATCTGGCGTCGGCGACGGTGACAACGGCGTCAAGCCTGGTCTTGCGCCCGACATTTTCGTCAATGAAGAAGGTTTGCGCGACCGGCGCCGGATCGGCAAGCCCGGTGGTCTCAACGATGATGGCGTCGAATTTTCCCTTTCGCCGCATCAGACCGTCGAGAATGCGCACGAGATCGCCGCGCACGGTGCAACAGATACAGCCGTTGTTCATCTCGAACACTTCCTCGTCGGCACCGACCACGAGGTCGTTATCGATGCCGATTTCGCCGAATTCATTGACGATCACGGCGTATCGCTTACCATGGGGTTCGGAGAGAATGCGGTTGAGCAAGGTCGTTTTGCCGGCGCCCAGATAGCCGGTCAGCACCGTCACCGGGATCTTTTCAGACACCGGGATCTTTTCAGACAAAGACTGCTCCGACATTCTTATCTCCTGGCGTTTGGCTTAAGGGCCTCGCGCCTGTGTTGGCGGCATTGATCGCAGCTATTACGAAGCTCCCGGGACGCTATATAGGCAATCGCGGTCGCGGCCAAAACCCCGCCGAGTTGGTACCAAGTTCGCACCAGCATTGCTCACGCTTCAAGATGGCGGCGCGGCAGAGCGAGCCAAATCAGGCCGCCGACCGGCCCGAACGCGAGCGACAAGAGATAGATAAATCCCGCAACCAGGATGATAGCGGGTCCGGACGGCAGTTCGGCGCGGAACGAGAGGATGAGGCCGGCATAGCTGGAAATCAGCGCGCTCGCGACCGCGGCTGCGATCATCCCGGTCACGTCACGAGCCCAGAATCGCGAAGTAATCGCCGGCAGCATCATGATGCCGACGGCGAGCAGGGTACCAAGCACCTGGAATCCGCCGACGAGATTGAGCACGACCAGCGCGAGGAAAGCGACATGGGCCGCCGCGCCGGCACGGCTGATCGTGCGCAGAAAGCCCGGATCGACCGATTCGAGCACCAGCGGACGCCAGATCAAGGCTAGCACGATGAGCGAAACCGACGTGATCGCGAGGATAAGAACGAGCGCGCTGTTGTCGATGGCGAGCACGGAACCGAACAAGAAATGCATCAGATCGACATTGTTGCCCTTCAGCGAGACGATCGTGACGCCGAGTGCGAGCGAAATCACGAACAGTGCTGCGAGCGAGGCGTCTTCCTTCAGTTGCGTCGAGCGCGCGATCAGCCCAGCGCCGATGGCAATGAGAAACCCGGCGATGAGGCCGGCGCCGGCCATTGCCGGCAAACTCAAGCCCGCGAACATAAAGCCGATCGCGGCGCCGGGCAGGATGGCATGCGCCATGGCGTCGCCAATCAGACTCATGCGCCGCAGCATCAGAAAGACACCGATCGGGGGCGCGCCGCAGGCGAGCGCGAACGTGCCAAGGAGCGCTCGCCGCATAAATTCGAAATCCGCGAACGGAGCGATCAGATTGTCGTATAGCATCGCGTGTGTCTGACTTATTCAGCGGCCACGGCGCAGGTCTCGGCGGCATCGTCGAAGGCCTCGCACATACGCCGGGCCTTGTTCAGATTCTCGACCGTGAGCACCTCGCGGGTCGGACCCCAGGCGACCGGCTCGCGCGCCAGCAATAAGGTCTCGGGAAAGATCGCTCTGACCAGATCGACATCGTGAAGTGCGGCAAGCACGGTCCGCCCCTCGCCATGCCAGCGTTGCACCAGCGCTAAAAGTTCGGCGGAGGTCCGCGCATCGATCGCGGCGAAGGGCTCATCGAGCACAATAAGACGTGCGTCCTGGGCAACCAGGCGTGCGAACAACATGCGTTGCATTTGCCCGCCGGAAAGCGTGCCGATCGGGCGCCGCTCGAACCCGGTCAGCCCGACCGCGGCAATGGCCGTTTTGATGGCGTGATGATCCTTTCCCGCGAAGCCGCCCAACACCCCGCGGCTGCGCCACAGTCCCATCGCCACCATGTCGTAAACGCCGATTGGAAACGAACGGTCGATATCGGGCGCTTGCGGTAGGTAGGCGACGCCGCGGCCATCGATTCCGTCGCGCTTGATCGAGCCCGCGAGCGGCTTGAGCGTGCCGGCGATTGCCTTGAACAGGGTCGACTTGCCGGCGCCGTTGGGGCCGACCACCGCAAGCAGTGCGCCGTCCTTCACGATTCCGTCGAGATGATGCACCGCCGGATGGCGGTCATAGCCAAGCGTCAGATCTTGCAATCGCAATTGCGGCATCGTTTTCGCTCGGCAATCAGCGTATCGCCCACCAGAACGACGCCCACAGTAAAGCGATGACGATTCCCGCGATCGCAATGCGCTGTGCGGCCGAGAGCCGCAACAGCGAAGCTCCGATCGCTGCCGAGGGATGTGGCGCGTCATGTTGATGGTGATGATGGGTCATCGTTTGGTCGTGGCCGGCGGGGTCTTACCGATAGTGTTATAATATAACATTATGCCGGCCGCGCACCAGCCGGGGGCTGGGCGGACGCGCAAACGGCGAAAGCGGGTTCGCGCAGTCCGCCAGTGGCCGCCAATCTCGGGTGCTTCCTGATAAGGTTTGGCGCATGAGTGAAGAAACACCGCGTGTCATCTGCATCGGCGAAGCACTGATCGAACTGACGCGCGGCCCGGATGGCGCCTTCACCGCGGCTTGCGCGGGCGACAGTTTCAATACGGCTGTCTATCTCGCGCGTGCCGGGCTCAACGTCGGCTTTGCCACCGCGGTGGGAGAAGATCCCTATTCCGACAGCATCGTCGCATTGGCTTTAGCCGAAGGGCTTGGGGCCGATCTCATTCTGCGCGCGCCCGGCCGTCTGCCGGCATTGTCCTTGGTCGAGCGTGGACGGTCCGGCGAACGCGTGAGCCGCGTCTGGAGCGACGGCGCGCCGGCGCGGGAATTGTTCGAGCTTCCCGACTGGATGCAGATCGCGCAAAGCCTCGTTTCGGCGCGGCTGATCTATTTTTCCGGCATCACGCTGTCGCTCTATTCCAATAACGGGTTGGGCCGTCTGTTCGCAGCGCTCGAAGTTGCACGGCAGCAGGGTGCCAAGATCGCTTTCGACGGCAATTTTCGTCCCGCCGGCTGGAAGGGAAATTTGGCCCGTACGCGCACCGTCTTCATGGAGGCGCTCAAGCGCGTCGACATCGCGCTCCCGGCGTTCGATGATGAAGCCGTTTTGTGGGGCGATCCATCTCCGGAAAGCACGGTGGCGCGGCTGCAGGCTTTCGGCGTTGGCGAGATCGTGGTCAAGAACGGACCAAACAGCGCACTGGTCGCCACCTCGCGCGGGTCGGAGTTCGTGCCAGTGCCGGAAATTTTGGTGCCGGTCGATCCAACCGCGGCCGGCGATGGTTTTAACGCCGGCTACCTCGCGGCCCGGCTGTCCGGCAGCGAGCCGGCGCAGGCGGCAAGTGCCGCGCACCGGCTGGCGGGCGACATCATCAGCCATCCGGGCGCGCTGTTGCCGCGGGCCGAAGCCGCCATGCATTAGCGGAACAGGGCATCGCGTCCCACCAACGCTGGCCTCTCAAGCTTTATCTGGAAATGCCGCAAAATTCCCGCGGGGGCGTCCTTGGCCCGCTCCGGCATTCGCGCTATGGAAGGACAGAAAACGACAACACTGGCCGTCACGGCCAGATCGGGAGGAGTTTATGAGGATTTCAGCTGCCAAGTGGCTGGTATTTGCCTTCGCTGCCGCAGTGGCCTTTGCGGGCAGACCCGCGCTTGCAGACCCGATCATCATCAAGTTCAGCCACGTCGTTTCGCCGGACGCGCCGAAGGGCAAAGCGGCATTGATGTTCAAGCAGCTCGCCGAGAAATACACCAATGGCAAAGTGACCGTCGAGGTCTACCCGAACTCTTCTCTCTACAAGGACAAGGAGGAACTCGAAGCCTTGCAGCTCGGTTCGGTGCAACTTCTGGCGCCGTCGATCTCGAAATTCGGCCCGCTGGGGGTGAAGGAATTCGACGTCTTCGACCTGCCGTTTCTGATGAGCGACGATACGCACGCCCGGCAGATGATGGCGAGCCCGATGATGGGCGAGCTCAACAAGAAGCTGGAAGACAAGGGCGTCGAACCGCTCGCTTATTGGGATAATGGCGCCCACGTCTATACCGCCAACGTGCCGCTGATCGCACCGGACGATTTTCGCGGACTGAAGATGCGCATCCAGGGCAGCAAGGTCTTGGACGCGGTGGCGCGGCAGCTCGGCGCGATCCCGCAGATTATTGCGTTCGGGGAGCTTTATCAGGCGCTGCAGACCGGGGTGGTCGACGGCGAAGACAATGTGCCTTCGAACATCTGGACTCAAAAATTCTATGACGTGCAGAAATACCTGACGGTGTCCTATCACGGACGCCTCAACTATTCGCTGATCACCAATAAGAAATTCTGGGATGGCTTACCGGCCGACGTTCGTACCGGCCTTGATCGCGCGGTGAAAGAGTCGACGCAGTTCTTCAACGACACCGCGGCCAAGGACAATGCCGACGCACTCGAACAGATCAAAGCGACCGGCAAGGTACAAATGCACGTCCTCACCGATAGCGAAAAGCAGGCGTGGATCTCCAAGCTGATGCCGGTGCACAAGGAGATGCAAGGCCGGTTCGGCAAGGATTTCATCGAACGGGTCTACAAGGAGTCGGGCTTCGTCCCGCCACAGTCCTAAAGACCTGTTAGCGCTCGTGGGGGCGCCGCGTGCTCGACCGTATTCTCGACCGGCTCGAAGAATGGATCATCGTCACGCTGATCGGCGCGGCGACGGCGCTTACCTTCGTCGCCGTGGTGCACCGCTATGGCGCCAGCAATTCGGCAAGCCTGGCGCGCTGGGCCGGCATGCATCAGCTGTTGCTGCTCAAAGGCGTGGCTAACGCGGTCTACGGCTGGCTTGCCTCGATCAACCTCTCCTGGGCGCAGGAACTCGCTACCTACATGTTCGTGTGGATGGCGAAATTCGGCGCCGCGCTCGGCGTGCGCACCGGCATTCACGTCGGCGTCGATGTTTTCGTCAATCGGCTGACGCCTGCGGCGCGAAAGCCGGTGATCGTCTTCGCGATGCTGTGCGGCGCGTTGTTCACCGGCGTGATCGGCACGCTGGGCGCGGTTTACGTCTATGAGCTCGATCCCGACCAGGTATCGCCGGAGCTCGAATGGCCGAGCTGGATGATCTATCTGGCGATCCCGCTCGGCTCTTATCTGATGTGCTTCCGTTTCCTGCAGGTGATGTGGCGCTTCCTGCGCACCGGCATGGTGCCGCATCCGGCGCATGGCGTCGACTATGAAGCACCGCACGATACGGCGCCGCCGGCCGCAATCGAGGCGGCGCGATGACGGCACTGTTGCACGTTTCCAAGCCGTCGGCGCAGCGGCCGGTCAGCGCCGCCATTACGGCGACGCTCATCGTCGTCATTCCAATAATGCTGGCGCTGATCTGTTTCGCCGCCAGGCTCCACGTCATCGAGCTGTCGCACACGGTGCGCGCCGAGCTCTTGTTTGCGCTGTTGCTGGCGCTGATGGCGTCCGGAATGCCGATCTCGATCGCGCTCGGGCTCTCGGTGCTCACCTACCTGTTCATCCTTTCCGACGTCGATCCGAAGATGGTCGGCCTCAAATTGTTCACCAGTATCGATCGCTTCGAGATCATGGCGATCCCGTTCTTCATTCTGGCGGGGAATTTTCTCACCGCCGGCGGTGTGGCGCGGCGCATGATCGATTTTGCCACTTCGATGATCGGGCACTGGTATGGCGGGCTGGGGCTTGCGGGTGTGGTCGCCTGTGCCTTGTTCGCCGCGATTTCCGGATCTTCAGTCGCCACCGTGGTGGGCATCGGCTCGATCATCCTGCCGGCGCTGATGCAGCAGGGCTACCCGCCGCGTTTTTCCGCCGGCGTGATCGCCACATCCGGCGCGCTCGGCATTTTGTTCCCGCCGTCCATCAACCTCGTCATTTACGCCGTGGCTACGAGCGGCATGCAGCCGCGCGGGCCAACCGGGGCGGTCGTCGATTCCGCTTCCATCGGCCAACTCTTCATTGCGGCTTTGGTGCCTGGCCTCATTCTGTCGTCGATGCTCGGCGCAACAACGTGGTATCGCGCGTGGCGCTACGACTATCCGCGCATGCCGCGCGCCAGCTGGCGCGACTGCTGGCGGGCATTTCGTGAGAGCGTGTGGGGCCTGCTCCTGATCCTTCTGGTGCTAGGCGGCATCTATTCGGGGCTGTTCACGCCGACCGAGGCCGCCGCGGTGGCCGCGGTGTATGCCTTCGTCATCGCGGTCTTCGTCTACAAAGGCCTGCCGCTGAAGGAAGTGCCGGCGGTGCTGCTCAAAGCCGCGTCGATGAGCGCGATGATCCTTTACATCATCACCAATGCGGCGGTGTTCTCATGGCTGCTCACCTCCGAGCAGATTCCGCAATCGATGGCGGAGTGGATGACCGCCCAAGGTTTCGGCATCATCGCATTCCTTCTGGTCACCAACATCGTGCTGCTCGCCGCCGGCAATTTCATGGATCCAGCGGCGATCACGCTGATCATGGCGCCGATTCTGTTTCCGATGGCGGCGGCGCTTGGCGTCCACCCGGTCCATCTCGGCATCCTGATGGCAGTCAACATGGAGGTCGGGCTCTGCCATCCGCCGGTCGGATTAAATCTCTACGTCGCCGCCGGGATCACCAAGATGGGCATTGCCGAACTCACCGTCGCGGTGCTGCCATGGCTGATCACCATGCTGATTTTCCTCGCGATGATCACTTACATTCCGACGCTGTCGCTATGGCTGCCGCACGCGCTCGGAATGCTTTGAGATTCCACAGCTCGCGCGAGCAAGTCTCATCGTGCCGATAGACGTTTCGTCTCAATCGTGGAAATCGTCGGCACGCAGCTCGATTGGCATGCCGTGCGGCGTGCGGGCGCAAGCGTGTTGCCAGGCGTCGCGGGTGCGCGCCAGCACGCTGCTTTCGACCACACCTTTTTCGGCGAGGATTCGCTCCAGCGTCGCCAGCCAATGCTGGTAATAAGTCTCGCCCGTGTCGGGATCGCCGGCCGCTTGCGCCTTCTTGATTTCCTCGCCGAGCGTCTTCGCCCATTCCGTCCAGGTGAATAGGCCGCGCTCCTTGAGCGACACGGCCAGCGCAAAGGCTTCTGCTTCCCATGGCTCGCGGAAGACGGGGCCGTTCTCGTCGCGCGGAATATTGAGCCCGTCATTGCGGCCGATAGTCATGCCGGCTCCAGATAGGGTTCAAACGCCTCAATCGACACTTTCAGCGAAGGCTCCGCGCTCTCGCCCCACAATTCGCGGCCGTCGAACAGCACGGTGTAGAGCCATTGCGGGTCCTCGCCTTTGCCGATCGCGACAGTGTCGGGGAAGACATGGCAGCCGCGCAACGCCTCGACCACGCCGACCTTGTCGCGAGCGTAGCGCGGCAGACGCGTATGCGTTTTCGGGTGAATATTTTTCGTGCGCACGCGGTCGCCCGGCTTAAAGCGCGCCGGCTTCTGCGACGGCCGCACGAACGAGCCGCGCGTTACGATATTGGGGACTTCGGCGGCGCTTAGTTTGCGCTTGAGCGGCTTGCCAGGACGCAACGCGTGACCGGCGGCAAGCTCGTCGCGTCCGGCAAGGCCGAGCTCGGCAAGCTGCTTTTCCATGCCAAGCTCCCACTTTTTGTAGTAGGAACTCGCAAGATAGACATCCGGCGGCAATTGCTCGCGGGCAAAACGCGCCTGATCGATGACCCAGACGCCGGCGTAGCTCATCGCGCGATAGAGCGCGAACGTGCGGGCTTCCCAATCGTCATGAAAGACCGGCTCGTCCTGTTCCGGCTCGACTTTGCCGAAACCGTGCATGCCGCCCATGTCGTGGACGCCGTCCATTACGCCACCTCGCCGGGCTGTTTCGGAAAGCCGGTGCCGATCATGCTGTCGCGGGTAACGAGGCTTGCGAGTTTTTCCTCGCTCCAACCTTCGGTGCCCTTGGGCCGCATCGGCAATACGATGAAACGGGTCTCGGCGGTCGAATCCCAGACGCGAATGGCGGTGTCGGCGGGCAACTTGACGCCGAAATCGGTCAGAACGCCCCGCGGATCGTTCACGGCGCGCGAACGGTAAGGCGCGGATTTGTACCAGACCGGTGGCAGCCCGAGCACCTCCCACGGATAGCAGGAGCACAGCGTGCAGACGATCATGTTGTGCAGTTTCGGCGTGTTCTCGACCGCGATCAGGTGATCGCCGACGCGATTGACGACACCCAAGGCCAGCACTGCCTTGGTCGCATCGTCGAGCACCGCGCCCTTGAATGATGGATCGCTCCACGCCTTGGCCACGACGCGCGCGCCAATATGCGGCCCGACCTTGGTCTCGTAGGCCTCGATGACGGCATCCAACGCCGCCGGATCGACATAGCCTTTTTCGGTCAGCACCGTCTCGAGCGCGCGCACCCGCAATTGCATTTCAGAAAGTTCGGAGCCGTGTTCGTCATGCTCATGATGATGCTCGCGTTTTTGCTCCATGGCGCTCTCATTCCGTTTCCCGAAAGCTATTAAGGCAGATTATAGTATGAGCGCCAACCATGCGAAACACGACCGCGCGCATCGCCGACG
>Ga0307475_10002035_pt1 | contig 12108 bp, 9 predicted proteins | sample atmos_gasesECM1C_FD_203317 | JGI IMG/M metagenome (GOLD analysis project Ga0307475, IMG submission 203317) | Hardwood forest soil microbial communities from Morgan-Monroe State Forest, Indiana, United States - atmos_gasesECM1C_515 | ecosystem: Environmental > Terrestrial > Soil > Temperate... | reverse complement strand
ACGATCGGCGGGATACTCCGTGCACTCATCAAACGCCATGATGATATCTGCGCCGAGTCCAATTTGCGCCTCCATGGCGCTCTCGGGGCTGAAGAAGTGGGACGAGCCGTCGAGATGCGAGCGAAACGTGACGCCCTCCTCGGTGACTTTGCGAAGCTCGTTTAGACTGAAAACCTGGAAGCCTCCGGAATCGGTTAAGATGGCCCGCGGCCAAGCCATGAAGCGATGCAACCCGCCGAATTGGCGAACGGTTTCGACCCCGGGACGCAAGTAGAGGTGATAAGTATTGCCGAGAAGGATCTGAACGCCCAGTTCTTCGAGAACGTCCTGCGGCACGCCTTTGACCGACGCCAGTGTGCCGACCGGCATGAACACAGGGGTCTCGACTTCCCCATGTGCCGTGACCATGCACCCGGCACGAGCCGGTCCGCTACTGCCTTTTATGTGAAACTCAAGCGACACGGAAAGTCCCTTTTTCCAAACGTGCTCTTCTAACGCGCTCTTCTAAAGTTGAGCCGCAGCGCTGGAAGGAGTTTCTTCAACGGTCACGTGGAATACTTCGAGATATTGCCCGAAGGGATGAGCTTCGATTCCAGCCAACTCGCGAAATCGAGCGCGCAAGCTCTCAGCAAATCCCCTGGTCCATCCTCCCTGAAATACCCACACCTTGCTCCCGGCGTTTAAGCCGTAGGCGCGCGCCATTTCGCGCCACTTGAACGGAAATGTCTCAAGCTGGACCGCGTCATCGTTAGGGAATGTCGAGATCACGCGAAGACCACGGCACTGGAACGACTCAAAACCTGCCACCGAGCGGTCGAGCACAACCTGCTTCTGGTCGCAAAGGTAGTGAGCCAGCTGGAACTCGGTCGACTTATTCAAGTAGATCACATCTTCGGGAGACACTTCGCGCTGCAGGAATGCCAAAGCCTGATCCATGTGCTCGTGCCGCTGTTCCGCCAGTGGCAGCATATCCCGCCCGGGCTGGGTTCCGAAGACCTGGCAGAGGACGACGATGCCGGCCGCCAGCGCCAAGGCGGGGCCCATTTTTCCCCTTGCAATTCTTGCCAGCGAGAGGCTTACTCCCGCAATACCGAAGATCGCGAGAAAAATACATTGGCGTGCGCGGCCGTAGGGGTAGAGACCAGCCGCGACGGCTGCCCAATTCAATACGAACGGTAACAGCAGCAAAAGCCCCACCAAGCACGAGGGCGGCCGGGCCGCGGCCGATTTCTGACGCACGAGCAGAATGACTCCCGTCGCGAATAGCACCGGCGCAAGGTATCCAATGATCGCCCAGGAAAATACAAAACGGAAGAACCCGAACGTACCGCGGAGGAGGAAAGGCAGGATGTGGTCGCGGCCGGGGTGAAAATAATAGTCAGAAAGCCACGAGACCTGCAGTGAGCCGATTTTTGCAATGTGCGTCCTGTAGAGAAACCATGCAAGTCCGAGGCTGCCGGCTTCCCCAATGCCCCATACAGAAATCACCTGTAAAGAGGGCGGCTTACTATACATTCGGAAAATGCAATACCCGCCGAGTGCCGCAGCGAAGAAAAAGGCAGAGTAGGTGGAGAGTATTGCCAGATAAAGGCAAACCATTGACGCCATCATCCTGGGCGCCGAGTTCCCCGCCAGCGATCGCTCGAGGAAATACGCTGCGCTTACCGTGAACAACAGCATCAACGGGTACTGCCGCAGGTCTGCAGAAACGGCAATCATGCTTGGGAGAAATGTCACGAGGATCAGTCCGACCCAGCCAACCGTCCGCCCCATCAAAGCGGTAAGCCACTTCCAGGAAAACCAACAGAAAAGGGTTCCCGCGATCACCACCGGAAGCCGCAACACAAGATTCGAAGTCCCGAGGCTCCGCCAGAAATAGAGAACGAGCACCAAGAGCGGAGGATGAGGAATCGTGAGGCTCGCCTCGTAGGCAAGATAAAGTGAACGCTGGTCGGCCAGCGAGTAGTGCCAAGCCTCGTCAGGATTAAAAAATGTGGCATGCGCCAGCCAGAGCCGCCAGCAGAAACCGATAGCCACCACCAGCGCAGCAAGCCACTCGGAATATCGAGTCAGGATCGCTTCCTGATCACGACGTGGCGCGGCATTTCGCTCCCGCAGGGTGGGTTCCGAGATGACGTGATTTCCGGGTAACATCCACCCGATTGTAGCAACGCAGCGAGCGTGGCAAGCGAGCGGATGAATTATCCAGGAACGAGCAGGTCGACCAGTTCGCCGTGCGCTTTGCCATGCTGCACGATCAACCGTCCCACGCTCACGGTAAGCTTGAATCGCCGCGGCCCCGCGCTACCGGGATTGAAGTAGAGCACTCCGTCGCGCATCTCTTGTTTGGGAATATGACTGTGGCCGCTGACTACGACTGAGAATCCAGCGGCTTTGGGCTTGAGGTCCAACTGCGCCAGATCGTGCAGCACATAGATCGAAACGCCGCCCAGTTCGAGCGCCTCGGTTTCCGGCAGCTTGCGAGACCAAGCTCCTTTGTCGACGTTGCCACGCACGGCGGTGACGAGAGCGATGGTGGAAAGTTTTTCGAGGATCTCAGGCGAGCCGACATCTCCGGCATGAATGATATGTTCGGACCCGCGCAAGGCTTCGATGGCCTCAGGGCGCAGCAGGCCGTGCGTGTCGGAGATGACGCCGATTAGGATGGGACGACCTCAGGTCTTGGCTCTTGGGTCTTCAGTCTTAAGTCTTAGGTCTCGGGCTTCTAACTTCCACATTCTGACTTCTTACCTTATGCCTTCGTCACTTCTCTTCATCTTTTCAACGAACTTCCCAACGCTTACTATGGCGCGGCCCACGGTGCCGCTGCCGATTTCCTGATTATCGTCGCGCGCGGTCACGCGTAGCGTGTAGAAGCGTCCATCGAACGACTCCAGCACAGCCTCGGCCTGGATGTGTGCGCCGACGCCGCTTGCGGCGCGGTGCTGGATATTGATCGAAGTTCCAACCGAGATTTCGTCGCCCTCGCAATAGGGATGCAGCGCGAGAAAAGCCGCGGTCTCCATCAGGCGGATCATGTCGGGCGTGGAATAAACCGGCGGCAACTCGGGGCGGTGCGCCGTCAGGGTGTGTTTGAACTCGACCGTTTCTCGAGCCTCGCCGCGCGCGCCGATGGGGATTTGTTTCGCCACTTCGCCCTTCCTTTTCGGGTTCCTTCCAAACTTCACAAACAAAGAGCCAACGATCCTGAAGGAGACGAGTCCGCAGGAATCATTGGCTCGCGAGTATGTGCGAAAACACTGTGGTCAGGCCGCGAATGCGATCCGCGCCGCTTCGATCCCGTCCAAAGCCTGCCATAACATTCTGGCCGTACGTTCGGCCGTATCCAGCGCGGTTTCCGCCGCTTGCGGATTCGCCGCAATGCGACTCTCCAGTTGCTTTCGCCAGACATTTGAGTGATGAACGTCGGCGGTAGCGTGCAGGGCGAAGTAGCCGCGAGTTTTGTCGTCGGCGCGGTATATCTCGCGCAGCCCGCGCTCTTTCTCCTTGGCCACCCGCGGCACCTGAGATTCGTAAACATAAAACGCGGCCAACGCCTCTTCCGGTGTGCCTTCGCTGGCCACACGGTGGAAGTGCGTCATGAGACCGTTGATTTCCGGCAGGGGCTTCTGCCCGCGCATGTTGCGTGCGGCTCCCATGCCTTCGGCAAAATCGAGCCACAATTCGGAGTGGGGCACGGAATCTTTCCCTGATCCACCCGTAGCATCCTTCTCGTCACACATGTTGGCCAGCACTGCGCGCCGCAACTCGCCTTCATCCAACCGCAGCGCGAGTTCAGCCAGATAGCTCGGAAACGCTTCCACCTGATGGTAGTACTGGCGGGCATATTCGCGGAGATCGTCGCGGGTCAATTCGCCGGCCGCCCACGCCCGGTAAAACGGATGGCAGAGCAGGTCGTACCTGGCGATCGATGCCTCCAGTTGCTCGAAGAACCGCGTGGTATTCATGATGGCCTCCTGTTTCGAATTATGACCCACTACTATACGGGCGAGGATGCAGGTCGGCAAGTGACGGGATCACGCCTATCGACGGCTTGCTAGAATAGAAGCGTAAATGCAGTTCACCGAACAATTCGATGTAGTCGTAGTCGGTGCTGGCCATGCCGGATGCGAAGCCGCGATGGCTGCGGCACGCATGGGGCTGAAGACCGCGCTCTACACCCTGAACGTCGATTTGATCGCGCAGATGTCGTGCAATCCGGCCGTGGGCGGCATTGCGAAGGGGCATCTGGTGCGCGAAGTCGACGCCCTCGGCGGGATCATGGGCGAGATCACGGATGCGGTCGGCATTCAGTTTCGCCTGCTCAATACTTCGCGTGGTCCGGCGGTGTGGTCGCCTCGGGCGCAGTGCGACAAGCAAGCCTACCGGCTCAAGATGCGCGAGGTGCTGGAGTCGCAGCCGAATCTGAAGATCAAGCAGGCAGAAGTCGAGAAACTTCTAGTCTCGAGTCCCGAGTCCCGAGTCCCGAGCGAAACCGACTCAGTACTCGCAACTCGCGACTTGGGACTCGGGACTCGCCCCTCGGTACTGGGAGTCAAGCTCCGCGACGGCCGCACCGTCGGCGCGCAGACTGTCATCATCACCACCGGAACGTTTCTCAACGGCCTGATTCATTGCGGCGAGCAGCAGTATCCCGCTGGGCGATCTGGCGAACCGAATGCGGTTTTGTTGGGAGAGGCGCTGAAGAAACTCGGCTTGCGCGGTTGCCGGCTCAAGACTGGTACGCCACCGCGGCTTGATGGGCGCACCATCGACTGGTCGCGTTTCGAGTTGCAGCCCGGCGATGCCGATCCCACGCCGTTCAGCTTCCGCACCAAGCGCGTTGCGCATCACGGTTCGCAGGTTCCCTGCTACATCGCGTCGACCACGCCGGAAACTCACCGCATTATCCGCGAGAACGTGCATCGCTCGCCGATGTACAGCGGGCAGATCCAGTCGATTGGGCCGCGCTATTGCCCATCGATCGAAGACAAGATCGTAAAGTTTCCCGACAAGGAAACGCATCAGCTCTATCTCGAGCCCGAGGGCCTGAACACTCACGAGATCTACGTCAACGGAATGAGCACCTCCCTTCCGGTGGACGTTCAGCTTGCGATTTTGAAGTCGATCCCCGGCCTCGAGACAGCCGACATGCTGCGTCCCGGCTACGCCATCGAGTACGACTCGATTGATCCGACCGAACTGCAGCGTACTTTGGAAACGAAGAAGATTGCTGGTCTATTTTTGGCGGGGCAGATCAACGGAACGTCGGGTTACGAAGAGGCCGCTTGCCAGGGGCTGATGGCGGGCATTAATGCGGCGCTACGGGTGAAGGGAGAGCCGCCGCTGATTCTCGATCGCACTGAGGCCTACACAGCGATTCTGATCGATGACCTGATTTCCAAGGGCACGAACGAGCCTTACCGAATGTTTACGTCGCGGGCTGAGTTTCGACTGCATCTGCGGATTGACAACGCGGATCGCAGGCTCACGCCGCACGGCCGCCGGGTTGGACTGATTTCGAATGAAGCCTGGGAAAATTTTCAGGCCAAGCAGGCGCGTTTGGAGGCGATGAAAAAGTTGCTTGAGCAAACCAGGGTGATGGCGGCGATGCTGCAGCAAATTCGGACGGGCGACGCGTCCGTCCCCACACAGTTCGATGAGGCGATGATTGGGCTGACTCTGGCACAAGTTCTGAAGCGGCCTGAGATCAAGATCGAGCAACTGGCGTTGCCCCTCCGAGAGTTGAATCCGGTTTTCTTTGAAAGAGAAGAAATTCGTGAAACTACGTACGAATCGGTGGCGGAGCTTTCTTCCGAAATCCGCAATGAACTCAAGTCGGTGGAAACTGAGATCAAGTACGAAGGCTATCTGCTGCAGCAGCAGCGCGCCATGGAGCGGATGAAGAAGGCGGAGCAGCGCTCGATTCCCGGCTGGTTCGATTACCGCTCAGTCAGCGGGCTCTCGCGCGAAATGCAGGAAAAGCTTACGCACGTTCAGCCACAAACACTGGCCCAGGCGTCGCGCATTCCCGGAGTGACGCCGGCGGCGGTGTCGCTGGTGAATGTGTTTATTGAAATTCAAGCGAAGCGGCGTGAGCAGGCGGCGGCGATCTAGAGCAAATTCTCCGGGTTAGCGATCAGTGGCCAGTTAGGATTCCCCTCGGTTTTGCTGGCACTAGCCATTGATCACTGACCACTGGTTTCGTTTGACTGCCTCGGGCATCCCTCCTAAGATGAAATTCCCGACCTCGATATTTCAATGATTGGCCAAACCATCTCGCATTACCGGATCACCGGTCAGTTGGGAAGCGGCGGGATGGGAGTCGTTTATGAAGCGCAGGATCTCGACCTGGGGCGCAAGGTTGCGCTGAAGTTTCTGCCGCCTCAACTCTCGCGCGATCAGAATGCGCTGGACCGTTTTCTGCTGGAGGCGCGTACGGCCTCTGCGCTGAACCATCCCAATATCTGCACGATTTATGCCGTTGAGAAAGTCCAGCTCGAGAACGAGACCCAGTCGTTCATCGCCATGGAGTTGCTGGAAGGCGAGACTCTGGACCGTCGACTGGTTGCCGGCGCAATGCCGCTGGATCGCCTGCTCGAGTGGGGCATTCAGCTTGCGGATGCGCTCGACGCCGCCCACGCCAAAGGAGTGATTCATCGCGACGTCAAGCCGGCGAACATATTCCTGACCAACCGCGGACCGGTGAAAGTCTTGGATTTCGGCCTTGCCAAGCTGACGCGTCCTGAGATGGAAATGGAAACCATCGGGGCGACCCAGGACGATGTAGTGGCGCACCTCACCAGCCCGGGCGCAACCGTGGGCACCATTGCTTACATGTCTCCGGAGCAGGCTCGTGGGGAAGAACTGGACGCGCGCACCGATTTGTTTTCGCTGGGTGTCGTGATCTATCAGATGGCGACGGGGCGTCTGCCGTTTGCTGGGGCAACGTCTGCCGTGGTCTTCCACGCCATTCTTGAACTCGACCCAGTCCCGGCTCTGCAACTTAACGCAACGCTGCCCCCGAAGCTGGAAGAGATCATCGACAAGTCTCTGGAGAAAGACCGCGACCTGCGCTACCAGTCGGCCGCCGATCTGCGCGGTGATTTGAAGCGCCTGAAGAGGGATACGGAATCGGGGAGAAAATCCGCGCAGACGGCAGCCAGCGCCTCCGCTGTCGCAGTTCCTACGCCTTCGGCAGAGAGTCCTTCCGCGCAGCGTGATTCTGGAAGTTCGGCCGTGGTTGCGGCAGCTCGGCAAAACAAAGTGAGCGCGAGTTTGATAGCAGGTCTTGTGGTGGTGCTGGTGGCAGCGGCGGCTTATGGAATCTACGCTTTTCTTAACCGCACGCGGCCAACTCCTTTTAGGGATATCGCCGTCACCAAGGTTACGGATACGGGCGACGCGGTTCTCGCCGCCATCTCGCCGGACGGCAAATACATCCTGAGTATGACGAGAAACAAGGGTCTGGCCAGCCTTTGGCTGAGGAATGTGCCCACCAACAGCAATGCGCAGGTGCAGCCTCCAGCCGACGTGTACTACAACGGCCTGCGCTTTTCGACGGATGGGAATTATTTCTACTTTGTGCGCAGCGATCCCGGCAACCCGGAGCTGAAATTCCTGTATCGCGCGCCCTTGCTGGGCGGAGTGCCGCAAAAGCTGGCCGAAGACGTGGACTCGAACGTCACGATTTCCCCCGACGGCAAGCAGGTCGCGTTCATGCGCTACGACAATCCCGAGCCGGGTAAATACCGGTTGATTGTGCGCCCTGTGCAAAGCAGCGACGCCGACGAACGCACGCTGGTGAGCGGTTCGAAAAGCCAGGGCCTATACAATCCCTCGTGGTCTCCGGATGGCAAGGTGATTGTCTGTAACAGGTTGAACGTTGGGGGTGCACTTCCGAGTTTGGCAGCAATCGACCCAGCCGATGGCAAGCAAAAAGTTTTCTTTTCCAGCAGCGCGCAGTTATTCCAAGATCCTGCGTGGATGCGTGACGGCAGGGGCCTGCTGGGAACGTTGCGGGAACAAAGCGCAAACTTCAGTCAATCCCGCCTTGCCTTCATTTCTTATCCCGACGGAAAGTTGTTTCCGATCACCCGCGATACCAACAACTACTATCAGCCAGGCGTTGCTGCGAATGGAAAGGATCTGGCGGCCGTGTTGAGCGAAAGCCGGTGGAATATTTTCTCCATGCCAAGCTCCGGAAGCAGCGAGCAAGGCCGCAACCTGTCACCCTCGATGCCCGACACAAATTTTACCTGGACGAAGGATGGATTCCTGATTGGCGACCAGTATGGAATTCTCAATCGCGTCGATCCTGCAAACGGCTCGAAAACTACTATCGTGACGCCGGAAGGCAAACCCGCGGGGAATCCCAACGCCTGCGCTGACGGCCAGCATCTGGTATTCGATCTCGGCTTTCCCGGCGATGGTGCGCAGAACAACATTTGGCGGATCGATCTCCCCGGCGGCAATCTCAAGCAGCTTAGTCGCGGGACGTTGGACACCCATGGGGTATGCTCACGCGACAACCATTGGGTGTATTACATCCAGCAGCGGGATGAATCGACGCTGGCCCGCGTTCCGATCGACGGCGGCGCGTCGCAAAGCATCTCAAAGCTGCCGATCGATGAAAGCCAGTTCGATATTTCTGCGGACGGAAAGCTGGCGGCCTTCGGAACGCTGGAACATTCCGGCGAACATAAAGAAAGACTGGCCATCGTGGATATCGCCTCCGGCCAGGCGAAGATGCTGGACTTCGACCACAATCGCTGGGGATTGCTTCGTTTCAGTCCGGATGGGAAGGCTGTGGTTTATCCGGCACGGGAAAACGGCGTTGATAATCTCTGGCTGCAACCGATCGATGGTTCCAAAGGACGGCAGCTTACCAATTTCACCTCCGAGCGTATCTACGACTTCCACTGGTCGTTCGACGGCAAGCAGTTGGCGATTGTGCGCGGACACACCGACTCGGATGTGGTGCTGATAAGAGACATGCAGCAGTGAGAGACATTGAGTGAACGGGCAATCGGGCCATTGAGCGATTGAAGTCCCGTGTTCCAGCGAACTCCGTATTTCAATCACTCAATCGCCCGATCACTCAATCCCAAAATAAGAAAAGGCGGCCATCGCTGGCCGCCTCTCTTTTCGAATTGTTAGCTGCGAAGTGGTTTATGCACCCTTCACGTTCTCGGCCTGCCAGCCCTTGGGGCCTTTGACCACGTCAAACTGCACTTGCTGACCTTCCTGAAGGCTGCGGAAGCCGCTCGCCTGAATGGCGGAGAAATGTACGAATACATCCTCACCGTTCTGGCGGCTGATGAAACCGTAACCTTTGGCGTCGTTAAACCACTTCACTGTTCCTGTTTCCATGGTGTTGCAAATTCCTTTTTCGTTGATGTAGCGCTGAAACTTTGGAAGGCTTCTTACGCAGGCAGGTCACGCGCTGTTGAGCGGAGAAACTGGGTACTGCGAAGGAACTCTAAAGATCAAACGCAGCTAAATTGTAAGGGAAGTGCCCTAAGAATGCCACAATATTTTACTCGACACCGGATTAAACACCTGCATATCAATAACTTGCAGGTCGTCGTCGATGGGTGCAGCGCCTGTAATTTGCCAGAGGAAGGGCAAAAGATACATCATGAAGGATCATGGCGAAGCTCTGGCATATCGGCAAGCTTCTGATTTTGATTGCTCTCGCGACTCCCGCCCGGGCGGGAATTGTGGAAGATGTCCGCACCGCTTTGGCGGAAAATAATTTCAGCGCAGCCGATTCTTATCTCAATTCTTACCGTGCCCGAAGCGGCGTCACGCCAGAGTATGTTGAGGCCTACTCCTGGATGGGGCGCGCCGCGCTCAGTGCTCACGAATACGATCAGGCGGCGGCCTACGCGAAACAGACACGTACCCTCGCCGTGGAGCAACTCAAGCAGCGGCCGCTGGACGCCGAACCGCGCCTGCCGCAGGCGCTGGGTGCGGCCATTGAGGTCCAGGCACAGACGCTGGCCGCTCGCGGCCAACGTACCCAGGCGATCGCAGCTCTCCAGGCCGCGCTGCGCACTTACGGCACGACTTCAATCCGTGAACGGCTGCAGAAGAACCTTAACCTGCTTTCTTTCGAGGGCCGGCAGGCACCCGCGCTTAAGGTTGAGCAGTTTCTTGGCTCGAAACCCCCCGCCCTCGCTCAACTACATGGCTCGCCCGTGCTGCTATTCTTCTGGGCCCACTGGTGTGCGGACTGCAAAGCCGAAGCGCCCATCATTACCCAACTCCGCTCCGAATTCGCCCCCAAAGGACTGATCGTGCTCGGTCCCACGCGGCTCTACGGCTACACGGCGCAGGTAGAGAACGCGAAGCCGAGCGACGAACTCGCCTACATCGATGCCGTGCGCCACCGCTTCTACGCGGGGCTGCTCGACATGCCCGTGCCCATTAGCGCGTACAACTTCGACGTGTATGGGGCTTCGACTACGCCCACGCTGGTGCTGCTGGATCGCGCCGGCAAGGTCGCCATGTATCATCCCGGGGCGTTGCCCTATGACCAACTGAAGGCGGAGATTGAGAAGGTGGTGGCTCGGTAGAAGTAGGCTCGGGTCGGCTATTTTGATTCTCAGCGCCGCTTCAGGAACTGCACAGCCCTGATAATTGCATACCACACGATCGCGTTAACGGAGACGGCCACGACGATACTCGCAGGAATTCCCCATGCGAATGGCACAAAGGCTGCGGCAAACGAGCCTGGTTATCAATAGCAGCCACCAGCCAATCATCAATCTAATGTCAGCGTGCCCTGTGCTTGGGTAGATACACCGCACACCGGCCGTTTGAATACAGATAAACGCCAGCAAGGCTTTCCAGTTCAAGTGGCTCCCTCGCGGTGGTGCAGTAGGAAGTTTCATGCCGCATCCACTTCAGTCAACTTTCCGGTCTTCACATCGTAGACAAAGCCTCGCACCGGGATGTGTTCCGGAATCCACGGATGCGACTTGACGCGGCGCACCTGCTGGCGGACATTCTCTTCAAGATCGTCGAAGGCGTGGAAGTGCGCCGGGGCGCCGGCAGAGGTACCCATCTTCTCCCCGAGACTTTGCTTGAGTTCGTCCTCGCGCACGCGTAGCAGCCCGCAGTCGGTGTGGTTGATGATGATGAACTCCTGCGTGTCGAGTAGGTGATGGGAGACGATGAGCGAGCGCAGAGCGTCTTCGGTCGCAATTCCGCCCGCGTTGCGGATCATGTGCGCATCTCCGGGCTTGAGGCCGAGACAGCGCTCGAACAGGATTCTGGAATCCATGCAGGCCAAAACGGCCAGACGACGCCGCGGGCGAACTGCGAGATCCCCGAGGTTAAAGTTCTTTACAAATTCCTGGTTGGCTTGCAAGAGTTCGTCGGCGACTGACACTTTTTCCCTCTCTCGTGATTCTGGCCGCAAAAAGTTCTGCTACATGTCTTCGACCGCTGGTTGTCTTCTCAGTTTAACCGCTACAATCAGCCGGTGAATCTTGATGACACGATCGTTGCCATCGCGACTCCGCCGGGGCGCGGCGGGATTGGCGTGGTGCGAATCGCAGGGCCGCAGGCGAAGGAGATTGCATTACCCATGCTTCGGTTGAAGCATGACCTGGAGCCGGGGCAGGCGGTTTTCGAGGAACTGATCGAACCTTGTGTCGTGGATTGTCCTCCTGAGTCTTTGGCAGACAAACACCGCATTGATGAGGTAATTGTCACTTACTTCGCCAAACCACACTCCTACACTACGGATGACATCGTTGAAATCTCGGCGCACGGCTCACCGGTTGTGCTGCGGCACATTGTCGAGCTGTGCGTTGCCGCTGGGGCCCGCCTTGCCGAACCCGGAGAGTTCACCATGCGCGCCTTCCTCAACGGGCGCATCGATCTTACCCAGGCCGAAGCCGTCCGCGATCTGATCGAATCCCAGACGCTTTATCAGGCGAAGATCGCCGCACGGCAGCTCGAAGGCGCTCTCTCCCGGCGCTTGCAGCCAGTCAAGCAGAAGCTGGTCGAGCTAATCGCCGTGCTCGAAGCGGGGATCGATTTCGCCGAAGACGACGTGTCGGTGCTGCCGGATTCAGTCATTCTCGAACGCATCGC
>Ga0307475_10002032_pt1 | contig 12115 bp, 5 predicted proteins | sample atmos_gasesECM1C_FD_203317 | JGI IMG/M metagenome (GOLD analysis project Ga0307475, IMG submission 203317) | Hardwood forest soil microbial communities from Morgan-Monroe State Forest, Indiana, United States - atmos_gasesECM1C_515 | ecosystem: Environmental > Terrestrial > Soil > Temperate... | reverse complement strand
GCGCGGCTGGCGGATATTTTGGTTGCACCCGCTTGATCAGCAGACCCTGGGACACGCCCTGGGAAATTCTTACTGTTGCCAGCGAAGGCCTGGGAACACTTGAAGATGCCGAAGCCATCAAGCCACTCAAGCTGCCGTCGTTTGCGGACGCAACCGCGAGCGGGCTGGGCAGCGGCGGCGCAGACTCCTCCCCTTGGGCCTGCGTTTTGGCTCGGGCGGTCGACTTCACGCGTATGGGCGCTGAATCGGGTTGCTTCGTTCCCGGCTCAGAGTTCGCGGCGATGTTCGGGGCGATGTTTGCGCCGATGCTCGTGGAGATCCGAATCACCGAGGAATTGCCGACGCCGGCCGAGGGTTTGTCGAGCGCTGTTGCCGTAGCCGTTTTTGGAGCTAAGCTTTGGGTTGTGGAACTCGCCCGGTCAAGCGTGCCCGTTGAAGGTGCCGTCACCGGGGAGGACGTGGGCGCCGGAGCAGGAGCGGGCTGCCCGGAGTCCTGGGGCGTGCTTACGGGCTGCGTGCTGGACTTGCTCAGCTGCCCATAACCAAGGTAGCCGAGCGCGGCCAGAGCCACAACCGCAGCTGCGATCAGGAGTTTTTTGGTACCGCCCGATCCCCCGGACTCTTCGTCGCCCAATGCCGCAAACGATGGGGCATCGATAGCGCTCACCATACTGAACCTTGGACCGGGAGCGGGATCGGCGTCGAGCGACGGATTGATGAGCGACGGATTGGCGAAAGACGGATTGGCCAGCGACGGACCGGCGTGAGATTGACCGGCGGATTCCGATTCAACCGTCTCGTTCTCTTTCGCTGGCGCTGCGGCTGAACCCAGGGACGATGTGAAAGCGTGACTCGGATTTTGGACTGACGCGGACTCGGCGGCGATTATTGCCTCGTTCTTGACTGCGACATTCTTGACTGGGTCATTGCTGACTGCCCAGAGGGCAGCGGGCTGCGACGCTTCCGCGGCAGGCTCGTCCGCGATCGTCTTCTTGATCTTGGCTTGCGCTGCAGACGCAGGAAAGACCGCCGGTTTGTCCTCAACTTTTGCCGACGCTGAAATTGCGGGAATCGCCGCCGGACGCCTCTCCGGAATCATCGTCGGAAGGGGAGCCTCGAATTCAGGAAGCTCTTCGCTGCTTGGCGGTGGAGCACTCGCTGCCGCGCCTCGACTCACTGCTTGGAATGAACTGCTGGTCGATGCAGGAGTCGTTTTTGCAGGCTTTGCGGGAGCTGCCGGGCTGGCAGCACTAGCGCTGGCAGCATCAGAGTTTTTCCGCAGAAGTCCTCGCGCGACTCGAAGCGTTCCCTTTGCCTGCTCGACATTGATCGGCTTGGTCAGCACAAGGTTGGCGCCGATGCGGTAGGCCTTGGCCACGCCTGCTTGTCCTAAGACTAAAGCGATGGCAAGCGAGCTCTGATTGGAGCCGGAATTTCTGGCGCTCTTGAAGAGCAGGGAAGCGTTCTGTTCGTTCTCGCAGTCCACGACGATGGCGTCGTAACGCTGTGACATCAACTTCTTGACCGCGGCAAACGGCTCGTGAACCGGCTCTACGGTGAAGTCCAGTTCACTGAACACCTGACTGACGACACGGGCCAGTTTTTCGTCGGGACAGAAGAGTAAAGCTTGGTAACCCATGATGAGGTCATCCTAGGTAATGTAGTGGGTAACCAGCAAGTTACGGGGGTAATTGAGTGGGGGGTCGCTGGTCGATGGTCGTTCGCAGCTTAACGGATTACTGGATAACCGGGCACTAGCAAGCAAACACTAGCGACTAACGACTGCCGTCAAGGCCGCTGAAAGTCGACGATCACGACCGTCTGGAAGGCCTGAGCCTTTCCGTCATGGACGTAAGGCCGATAGCGCCACTGCTTCACAGCTTGGATGGCGGCGGTTGCCAGAGTAGCGTTTCCCTCGACCAGTCGCAGGCCCTCAACCTTGCCGTCCGCGTCAACCACTGCCTTGAGGACGACTGTTCCTTGGGCCGAGCGGGCTTCGACGGGGTATTTCGGCGGAACGGTCTGGGCCAGCCGGTTTTCCGCACCCTTGGAAGAGAGAATGATCGCGCTGCTTTCCCCGGGCAGTTGAGTCTCGGACGGAGTTGCTGCGGCCGCGTCTTTCTTGCTGACGGCGGGCTTGGTAGGCTCAGGCTTGCTGACAACAGGTCCTGCGACGGCGGCGTCGGGAGTTGGTGAAGCAGTTGCAGGAGCTGCCGCTGAGCCAGTTGCAGAACTTGTTGCGGAATCCGGTGCCTTCGATTGTGTTTGATTTTGATTCGGATCGGCTGGCGATTCCGGCGCAGGCGCCGACGTTGTGGCCGGAGCCAGTTGAGCCGAAGATTTTGTGGGATTCGGCGCCGGAGTGGGGGGTAGCGCCTTTCCAGCGAGGGCCACCACGCGATCAATTTGCGGTTGGGCGAGGTCTCGGAATCCGGGCTGATATGTCCACAGGCCATAGAAGCCGCCGCCGGCGAGCACGAGCATTAGCACTGCGACCAGCGCACCGCGTCTTTTTTGCGCGCCTTGCCGCGAGGAAAACGCCGGGGCGCTGGATCTGGCTGCTGGTTGATTCGGCGCCTCTTTGCCCTGCCCCGAACTTGCAAGTATCGAGCTTTCTAGTATCGAGCTTTCCGATCTCGAACCTTCCACTTGCGATCCTGCAACTTCCGATTCTTCCAGTTCCGTTCTCTCCAATTCAGCAAGCACTGGATCGTCGGAAGGTTTTAGTGGGCGCACGGGTTTCGACTCCGCCGAGGCAGTTCGATCTAGGGATGACTCTGCCAACGATGACTCTGCCAACGATGACTCTGATAAAGGTGATGCTGAAAACGATTCGGACTGCGGATTCAACTTTGGAGTGGCAGGTGTAGCATCGATTTCGTCTATGGGGGAATGCATCTCCGTCGTGAGCGCTGGTGCGGAGAGCGTCGCGGTTAAAGCAGCGGCGGGAACAAATGTTGGAACGAAGCTTGGAGCAGGCTCCGCGAAGCTCGTCAGTTGCGAAGAAACGGCTGTGGCGACCGCTGCCTGCGCGCGTTCTTCGCTTATGTCTGCGCTTATGTCCGCGCCGGGCATGACCGAACTGGAAACGACCGCGTTCTCCACGTCCCCGCTCGCAAGCTGCGCCGGAACACTCTCGTTTGTCTGAGCGTCTTTTCGCACACGGCTAACCGCCGTGCGGATCGTACTGCGAGCTTGATCCTTGGCGACCGGCTTGGTCAGAATCAGTTCCGCGCCCAGTCGAAAAGCAGTTGGCAGACCGGCGCGGCCATCGACAATCGCGATCGGGACCGGGTTGTTGCCGTTTTTTCCGCGGCGGCAAACGTCGAAGATCAGCTTGGCTGCGGGCAGATTTTCGCAGTCGACCAACACTAGGTCGAACGTTTGCGAATTGAGTTTTTGGGCAGCGGATACTCCGTCCAGGGGACGCTCGCAAGTCACTGACATTTCTTCCAAAACGCCAGTAATTGCGCTGACAGCCTGATCATCCGGCGACAACAGCAGAGCATGGGGCATAACTCTCCCATGCTAGGAACCATAGCCGAAAGCCGCAAGTTACGGGGGTAAGCGGACGGCTCCCTATAGTTTCAAAGAAGGCGCTCGTTTTTTCCGATCGCCGACTCAGGCGGAGGATAGACAATCGATCCGCGAAAGGCCGATTTGTCCTCGGGCGCAAAATCGGGGAATGGCAACTGGTGTTGATCCCGCCATTGCTGGACCTGCTGCTCGGCGGCGCTGGCCTTCTCCTTGTCGATGCCGGAATCGCGCGAGAAATATACGGTCTGCGACGGGAAGGCGAAGCTGCTGCCCGATTTCTCGACGATATCCATGATGCGCAGCAAAAGATCTTCGCGGACAGCATTGAATTCGTTGGCGTCGCGGGTAAGCACATAGCTGGAAATCTCAAGTCGCAGAGCGCTGTTATCGAAATTGGCGAAGCGGATGCTTGCGCTGTCACTCTCGACTTTCGGGTGTTCGTATAACATCCGGCGAATTTCAGCCAGCAGGTACCGCAATTGGTCCGCCGTGGTCTCGTACCTGATCGCGAGCACCGGATTGAACTGAATTTTGTCGCGTCGGGTGAAGTTTTCGATGTTCATGGTGGCGAGGGCGCCATTCGGAATGAAGAGCTCGGTGCGTGCGTCGGTGCGAACGCGGGTGGAGCGCAGGCTGATGTCTTCGACGGTCCCAGTGCGGTCGCCGAAGCGGCAGTAGTCGCCGACGAGGATGACTTCGTCGGCCAGCACCGAAACTCCGCCGAAAAGATTTTCAAGCGTTTTCTGCGCGGCGAAGGCGATGGCAATTCCGCCGATGCCAAGGCCGGCAAGCACGGTGGTCAGGTTGAAGCCGAGTATGCCGAGCGTGGCCAGGACCGCGGCGATCACCACCAGCGCCGTGAGCAACCGCTCGCCCAACACGATGAGGGTTCCTGTGCCGACGCGTCCCGCGCTAATAGCGCTGATACGCAGGCGCTGCATCGTGAGGTTGCTGGCGCGGAGCAGAAACCAGAAGAAGCCGATGCTGATCAGAACGCCGACGATCCGGTAGTAATAAAGACGTTGCAGCAGCGGCAGGCCGAGATAGCCGGCAATTATGCGGTGAACAAGCGCGCTGAATGAGAGCAGCAGCGGCGTGGACATGCGGCTGTAGGACTGCAGGTTGGGACGGTTTCTGAGCTTGAGCCAAACCCGGCGCGGAATCGCCAGCAGCAGAACCACTATCCAACCGATCGCGAGCGCAAAGGGAATTGCGGCGAAAAGCGCCAGCCATTGCCAGAGCGGCATGCCGAGAAACACGTTTCGCACCAGACTTTGAGGAAGTTTGTTTTCGACCCGGTGAGCATGCACGTTGTCATACAACTCGGGGACCTTGCTGAGCGTCTCGGAAGAGAAGAGCCAGATTTTTCCGGAGTTCGGATCCCCCACCCGGACGAGGATGACGGGGACCTCCCCATCACCATAGGAAAAAATGCCGATAGTTTGATCGTTGGAGGTACCGTATTCCGGATTGCCTTCGGGACTCGTGCTGAGCCGGCGCAGGCCTCCTACGAAGGAGCGGTCCATCAGATATTTCAGCTTCTCGGCCAGGTCTGTGCCCTGCGATTGGCGGCGGGCGGCGGCCATCTGGAGGTAATCGGCGGCGGCCTTGTAGTTTCCGTCTTCCGCAGCTTTCAGGAATCCAAGCACGGTTCCCGAAGGCGTCTCGCGTCCCAGCGGATCGGCGGACGCCGGAGTCGGTCCCCCAGCCTTCAGCAGGCTGGTTACGGGCTGGGCCGTCAGCTCGTGAAGAGAAAAAGAAACGACAAGAACCAACAGCGCCAATTTTTTCATCGATATTCCAGTAAGTGGAGAGCCGGGCGTCCCCGCCAGGCCGCGATGCTCCCAGCTAAGTATGCTCACAGCTACGGCCAAATCCATCCGGACGAGCGAGACGCCCGTCGCTCCACCGTATGACGCATCACGCGCTACCTCTTCGGACGATAGATGTCGGTGGCCTGTCCGTAAAATACTTCCGCGGACTCCATCACCGTCTCCGATAGCGTTGGGTGCGGATGGATCGTCATGCCTACATCGGCCGCCAGCGCGCACATTTCGATGGCCAGTACACCTTCAGCGATCAGTTCGCCCGCGCCCGCCCCCACGATGCCGACGCCAAGCACGCGCTCCGTCTTCGGATCGATGAGCAGTTTGGTGAGACCGTCGGGCCGGTCGAGCGTGATGGCGCGCCCAGAAGCCGCCCACGGAAACTTGGCGATGGTGATCTCGCGTCCTTGTTCTTTGGCCTGCGTTTCCGTCAGTCCAGCCCACGCGATTTCAGGATCGGTAAAGACGACCGCTGGAATCGCATTCGGTTCAAACGCAACCTTATGGCCGGCGATGGCTTCGACAGCCGTGCGGCCCTCATGCATTGCCTTGTGCGCCAGCATCGGCTCACCGGCAACGTCGCCGACGGCGTAGATCGTGGGATCCGCAGTCTGCCGCTGCTCGTTAATTTCGATGAATCCCTTCTGGTTGACTTTGACTTTTGTTTTGTCGAGGCCGGGGATCTCTGAATTCGGACGACGCCCCACCGACATCAGCACGCGGTCGAAGACTTGGTCTTTGTCTTTCACATTTGGACCTTCGAGCGTGGCGCGGATGCCAGTCTTTTCATCCTTGAGCGACTTGACTGTGGTATTCAGCAGGATCGCGGCAAAAAGTTTTTCCAGGCGCTTGTGCAGAGGCAAAACCAGGTCGCGGTCGGCTCCGGGAAGCAAGCCGGGCATCATTTCGACGCAGGTCACCTTGGTGCCGAGCGTGGCGTAAACCGATCCCAGTTCCAATCCGATGTAGCCGCCGCCGATGACGAGCAGCGTTTTGGGAACGTCGGGAAGGTCGAGAGCGCTGGTCGAATCCATGAGGCGCGGGCTGTCGAGTTTGAGGCTAGGCACGACGGTCGGACGTGATCCGGTTGCAATGATGATGCGGTCAAAAGTCAGGTTCTCATCGCCACCAGCGGTCTTCGTAACTTTCACCGTGGTCGAATTCACGAACGCCGCTTTGCCTTGCACGAACTGGACCGAGCGCTGTTTGGATAACTGACCAAGTCCGCCGGTCAGCTTCTTCACGACAGTCTCTTTCCATCCCCGAAGCTTGTTGAGATCAACTTTGGGCTCGCCGAATTCGATGCCCCAGTTTTTTGCCTGCTCGGCCTCTTCAAGCAGCTTTGCCACATGCAACAGCGCTTTGGATGGAATGCAGCCGCGATAGAGGCAGACGCCGCCGGGATTCACTTCCGGATCGATCAGCGTAACTTTCATGCCCAGGTCGGCAGCTAAAAATGCGGCGGCGTATCCGCCGGGACCGCCTCCGATTACTGCCACACGGAGGTTTGGAGTGTTTGACATTTTTGTTATTTGTCCTTATTGGTTTTCCATTGATCGTTCTCTTACTTCCGTCTGTAGGCTGCGTCCCTTATAGAACTGGTGGGGTTCTCGCAATCCGTTGACGGATCGGATCTGTTAGAAATTGCAAGACCAGTACCAATGAGCCAACGACGACGAGCGTGATTGCCAAATCGCCGTTGCCGCCAGCGCGCGCCAGTAGCTCTCCCGCGGAGCAGTATTCCACCCCGTAAAACATAAACTTGAGGACTTCGTCCTTCTGAATCATTCCACTGACGTATAGAAAAAGTCGAACAAGGATTCCACCTGAGGCTCCCACTAGCCACCAGTGGGGCTTTGGGGCCGACAGCACGTGCGACAACGGGGCCATGCAGCAGCCCACAAACGCTAAGGAGTAAGAAATCACGTGGCTTGCGATGAACGGAATTTCCTGGCGACCCACATGTTCCTGCGAGCGTCGAAAAACAATTGACAGGATCGTAGACACCAGTTCTCCTTCAGGCTGTTGGCGAATTTGTCTATCCCTGCACCGAAAGCAGGAACGGCTGCTCAAACGCCTCCGCGATCCAGCGCAGAAAACGCGCGGCGTCGGCGCCATCGATCAACCGGTGATCGTACGAGAGTGAGAGCGGCAGAATCAAGCGCGGCTCGAATTTGTTATTCACCCACTCCGGCTCCATCCGCGAACGCGAAAGGCCGAGAATCGCAACCTCGGGATGATTCACGATGGGAGAGAATCCCGTGCCGCCGATGCCGCCGAGATTTGTGATGGTAAATGTGCCGCCTTCCATCTCCTCGGGAGTGAGCTTGCGGTCGCGCGCTTTCTTCGAGAGCTGCGTCATCTCCGCCGCCAGTTCTACGATGTTTTTCTTGTCCACGTCGCGAATGACCGGCACCAGCAGTCCGCGATCGGTGTCCACCGCGACGCCGATGCTGATGTACTGCTTGTAGATGATCTCTTCCTTCGCCATATCAATAGATGCATTGAACTGGGGAAAGACTTTCAGCGCCGACGCACAGACTTTGAGCGCGATCGCCGTCACGGTCATCTTGCCGCCAGCTTCTTCCGCTCGCGGCGCGAACTTAGCGCGCAACTGTTCTAGTTCGGTGATGTCGGCGCGATCCTGCTGGGTGACATGCGGAATCGTGTTCCATGCCTGACGGAGGTGCTGAGCAGTTTTGCGCCGCACCCCGCGCATCGAAACCCGCTCCGTCTTGCCCCACTTGGCGAAGTCGGGAAGTTCGGGTTCGGCGAAGCCTCCGCCTGGAGTCTGTGCCGCAGCGGCTGCCGCCGCCAGAGCATTCTTGGCGCACAGTTTCACATCGTCTTCACTGATGCGCCCACCCGGACCGCTACCCGGCACGCTGTGAATATCCACACCAATTTCGCGCGCCAGCCGACGCACATGCGGCGAAGCCGGCGCCGGATCACGGTGTTCCGTGCCTGCAACTTTCGCCAATTGGACGGGCATGGTGAAGTCTGGCGTCGCGGCTTGTGGTTGATCCGGTGGCAGCGCCTCTTCTTCCGTTTTGCCCTCGGCGCGCATCGCCAACTGGAACGCGAGCCGTGCCGCCTGCTGTCCGGAGACGTGTTCCACCGGTTCATGCTTGCGAGCAGGTTCCGCCGGGGCGGCTACACTACCCTCCAGCGTGAAAATGACCTCGCCAACTTTGACCTTCTGACCCTCTTTGACCTTAACTTCGCGCACGACGCCGCTGACCGTCGAAGGAACTTCGACAACAGCTTTATCGGTTTCGAGTTCCATGACCGGCTGGCCTTCAGCAACGCTCGCGCCCGGCGAGATCATCAACCGCACCAAATCGCCGGAGTCGATGTTCTCTCCCAGTTCTGGGAGCCTGAATTCGCTGGCCGTGTCGACCGAAGCAGTAGCCGTTGCTCGCCGCTCCCGCTGAGGCACGGGCGCCGGGGCTGGCTTCGCCGCGGTTTCGGAAACCGGGATCGCGGGAGCTGATGCTGCGGGAGCTGGGTTCGCAGGAGCTTGTACAGTGGGAGTTCGGGTTGCGGGAGCCGGTGCCGGTGCCGCCGGAGCTGGGTTGGGCTGCACGGCCGCTTTTTCCGCTTTCGAAGCGGAAGTTGTTCCAGTTCCGCTTCCGTTTTCGACGGTGAAAATGACCTGCCCGACCCGCAGCTTGTCGCCTTCTTTTACGCGGACTTCCCCAATGGTGCCAGTCACCGACGAAGGCACTTCCACAACCGCTTTGTCGGTCTCGAGTTCCATCACCGGCTCGCCTTCGGTGATGCTGGCGCCGGGCTTGATCATCAAGCGGACCAGGTCGCCGCTCTCGATATTCTCGCCCAGCTCGGGCAGTTTAAATTCCGTAGCCATTCTTTCTTTTTCCCTTGCGTGCTTACTCGTAGAGACGGGGCTTGCCCCGTTTTGCGTGCATCAACTCATTTGCTGCCGGAGACGCGGCAAGCCGCGTCTCTACGGAGATTCAATGTCCATTGGACGGGCGGGGACGCCCGTCTCTCCATTAGCACTAGCTGATAGCCGGGTTGCGTTTCTCCGGATCAATGCCAAGATCGCGAATCGCCTTCTCCAGAACTTTTGCGCTCACACCTTCGCCGTCTTTCTTCTCAGACTTCTCCCCCGCCAGCGCGTGCAGCGTGGCCAGCACAATATGCTTCGCGTCCACCTCAAAAAAATCTCGCAGCGACGCCCGATTCTCGCTGCGCCCGAAACCGTCCGTGCCAAGCGACACCAGCTTGCCCGGAACCCACTGCGCCAGACTCTCCGGCAGAACCTTCATGTAATCCGATGCCGCAATAAAAGGTCCGGGGCCAGTCGCACCCTTCAGCGTTTGCGTGACATAGGGCACCTTGGGCTTCTGCGTCGGGTGCAGCATGTTCCAGCGCGCGCAATCGTTCGCCTCGCGATAGAGCTCCTTGTAACTAGTCACGCTCCATACGTCCACCGCGACGCCATAGTCTTTCTCCAGAATCGCCTGCGCCTTGAGCACCTCAAACATGATGGTGCCACTGCCCACTAACTGGGCGCGCAGCTTCGCACCCTTCTTTTCAGAAGTCTTGTAGCGGTACAAGCCTTTGAGGATGCCCTCGCGAATGCCCGGCTGGTCAGGCATCTCGGGCATCGGCAGCGGCTCATTGGTGACCGTCAAGTAATAAAAGATGGATTCGCCGTCGACGTACATGCGCTTGATGCCATCCTGAACAATAATCGCGATCTCATAAGCAAACGCCGGATCATAAGCCAGCAGGTTCGGCACCGGGAGAGCCAGTACATGACTGTGTCCATCCTGATGCTGCAGGCCTTCGCCTGCCAGCGTCGTTCTTCCCGCCGTGCCTCCGATCAGGAAACCCCGACAACGCATGTCCGCCGCCGCCCAGATCAGGTCGCCGATTCGTTGAAATCCGAACATCGAGTAATAAATAAAGAAAGGAATCGTGTTGATGCCGTGATTGGCATACGCGGTACCGGCGGCGATGAAAGAACACATCGATCCCGCCTCAGTGATGCCTTCTTCCAGAATCTGCCCGTTCTTCGCCTCCTTGTAATAAAGGAGCGTAGCCATATCGACCGGCTCATAGAGCTGGCCGACGCTCGAATAAATACCAACCTGGCGGAAGAGCGCCTCCATGCCGAACGTGCGGGCTTCATCGGGAACGACGGGCACGATCAAGGGGCCAACTTCAGGATCGCGCAGCAGCTTCGAAAGCATGCGCACGAAGACCATGGTGGTAGAAGCTTCGCGGCCCTCAGTGCCCTTATAGAACTCCTCGAAGAGCGCTTCAGAAACCGGCTTCAGCGGCGTGGCGCGAACTTTCCGCACCGGCATGTAGCCGCCCAGTTGTTTCCGGCGCTCCTGCATGTACTTGATTTCCGCGCTGTCATCGGAGGGACGATAGAAGGGCGCATTGTGCAGCTCGCCATCCGGAATCGGAATGCCGAAGCGCGAGCGGAAGATTTGCAACTCATCGTCATTCAGCTTTTTCTGCTGGTGCGTAATGTTCTTGCCTTCGCCCGCTTCACCGAGTCCATAGCCCTTGATGGTCTTGGCGAGAATAATAGTCGGAGATCCCGTGTGATCGACCGCCGCCCGGTACGCAGCATGTACCTTGATCGGATCATGACCGCCGAGCCGCATGCGAGCGAGCTGCTCGTCCGAAAGATGCTCCACCATCTTTAGTAGCCGGGGATCGGTGCCAAAAAAGTTTTGCCGAAAGTAAGCCCCGCTCTCGACAAAATATTTCTGATACTGTCCGTCGGTGATCTCGCCCATGCGCCGCAGCAGCAGGCCATCGCGATCCGCCTGAATAAGCTCATCCCAATCGCCGCCCCAGATCACCTTGATGACGTTCCATCCCGCGCCGCGGAAAATCGCTTCCAGTTCCTGGATGATCTTGCCGTTTCCGCGTACCGGTCCGTCGAGCCGCTGCAGGTTGCAGTTGACCACGAAAATCAGGTTGTCGAGCCGCTCGCGCGAACCGAGAGTAATCGAGCCCAGCGACTCCGGTTCGTCCATTTCGCCATCGCCCAGGAACGCCCAGACTTTGCCGCCGGTCGAGGTTTTCAACCCGCGATTTTCCAGATACTTGATGAAGCGCGCGTGATAGATCGCCTGAATCGGGCCGAGTCCCATCGACACGGTCGGAAATTCCCAGAAGTCGGGCATGAGCCAGGGATGCGGATACGACGACAGTCCGCCGCCCGGTTTCAACTCCCGCCGGAAGTTTTCCAATTTCTCTTTTGGGATACGCCCTTCGAGATACGCGCGGGCATACATTCCGGGTGCGGCGTGTCCCTGAAAATAAACAACATCGCGATCGCCGGATTCCGTCGATGCGTGAAAAAAATGATTGAACGCCACTTCGTAGAGCGTAGCCGCCGACGCAAACGTGGAAATGTGTCCGCCGATGCCTTCTTGAATCTTGTTGGCGCGGACGACCATGGCCATGGCGTTCCAGCGCACCAGGCTCTTGATGCGGCGCTCCATTTCCTGACTGCCGGGGAATGGAGGCTGGGCCTTGGAGTAGATCGTATTCTGGTAAGGAGTCGTCGCCGTAAAAGGAAGATTCACCCCAGCGGCGCGCCGCGCATGCAGCGCCAGTTGTTGCAGCAGCCGCCCCGCCCGCTCCGGTCCGCCTTGCGAGAGTACATAGTCGAGCGAGTCCAGCCACTCCCGCGTTTCCAGGACTTCAATACCGTTCGTCTGTTGCGTCTCAGCCACTCTGACCTCACGTGTAGGAAT